>FWWM01008742.1_pt1 | contig 18075 bp, 14 predicted proteins | sample 2228351 | NCBI WGS metagenome assembly FWWM01 (sample SAMEA103939774, study PRJEB20133) | metagenome
CAACGTCAGGCGTTACACTCGCCATTGCACGCTCGAGATCGTCCATCACCGGCAGCAACTTGAGCAAGAGCGCAGCGCTGGCGTTGCGAATCAGATCGGCGCGCTCCTGTTCGGTACGGCGCTTGAAGTTTTTATAATCCGCCACAGCCCGCAGCCAGTTATCCCGCAGTTCAGCGTTTTCGCGCTCCAGTTCGGCAATGCGCGCCTGGAGATCCTCGATGCCTGGGGATACCGCGCTCTCCGTCGCAGGCGTCTCGGTAGCGACGACCTCCTGCCCATCGGGTGACGGTTCCTGCTGCTCAGGATGTGGCACTGGTTGCAATTCTTCAGACATTGGCATCAACCTCCCTCAAAGGGATGATTTTATGATTCTGCTTCCCAACGGCTCGCGCCTTCGATGCCGTAGAGTTCCGCGAGCAGGTCGCTCATCACGGCAGAGATATAGCGCACCGCTGAAATGGCTCGTGGATATGCCATGCGCGTCGGTCCAATCACGCCGAGCACGCCGACAATCTCGCCGCCGCCATAGCGTGAGAGCACCACGCTATACTCGCGCATTTCATCATAACTATGCTCGCCGCCGATCACCACCTGCACGCCGCTGCTGGAGAGCACCCGCGGAATGAGGGTGCCCAGCGCGCGCCGGCTCTGCAGAATCTCGACCATGCGGCGCACCCGTTCCACCTGCGAAAACTCTGGTTGATTCAAAATCTCGATCAACCCATCGCTGTGAATATCACTGTTGAGGTGCTCATTGAACTGATGCATCGCCTTCACGACCAGGTCGAGCACCTGGCAGGCAAGCGCATCACCACCCGGAGGCATCTGGGTGCGTTCCTGCTTGAGGAACTCCTCGACACGCTCGACCGGCGCATCGGCGCAGCGTTCGTTGATCCGCGACGCACAGCGGCTCAAATCCTCTTGCGACAGCGCCATGTCGAGCGTGAGCGTCTGCTGGCGGATCGTGCCATCGTGCAGCACCAGCACCATCAGCGCCGTCGTATCGTGGATCGAGATCAGCTCCAGGTGTTTCAGACGCGCCTGCTGTGCGCGCGGCGGCGTCACGACCGAGGCGTTCTGCGCCGTGCGCGCCAGCACGGCGCCTGCCAGTTGAATCCACTGGTCGAGCTCGCTACGCACCTGGTAGAACTGGTGTCGGATGGTGCGTTGCTCGGTCGCCGAAAGCGGCGTGCGATCCATCAGGTTCTCGACAAAATAACGATACCCGGCATCGGTTGGCACGCGCCCGGCCGATGTGTGCAGATGCGTCAGATAGCCAAGCTCTTCCAGCGCCGCCAGTTCATTCCGCACGGTCGCAGGTGATACACTGAGTTTGTATTTGCGCACCAGCAGCTCCGACGCGACTGGCTGCGAACTCTCAATGAACTCCTGGATCGCCAGTTTCAGGATCAGCTGGCGGCGATCGGTCAGATCGGTCGTCATAGACTGTTCCTCTGGCATGGTCTCTTCGGATCTCTGCCCGCCTCGCTCTCCCTCCGGCGCCCGTCCCGCATGTCGTTTAGCACTCTCACACGATGAGTGCTAGCCTTCGAGACTAAATGATTGGCGTGCCTTTGCACGCCATGACGCTTAGTATTGTATCATACTTCCCGCATGCTCTGCAACGATGGATCAAAAGGAGAGTCGCCCAGTGGAGTCGTTGATTGTCATTATTGTCGCTGCCATTGCAGTGTATATCGTCTTCAAGGCAGTAGCCGGCATTCTCAGGTTCGTTCTCTCCCTGGCAATTGTTGGGGTTGTGATTGTTCTCCTGCTGCAGTTCCTTTCCTGACCGACGCTCATGCGAAGCGATGGTCAGGTGCGCTGTGCCAGCGCACGTGTTGACACTCACCATCACCAGGTGTTTTTGCGCTGGCAGGACGGCGTTTTATAGAATGGATTCGGGTCGCGGGTAACGTCGTAATGGTCTACCACAGTGTCAACTGCTCGGCAACAGGAGATTGACGCGCATAGTGCCGCAGGCGGTCGCGTTCGTTTCTGCCGAAAAAGCGTCCATCGAGCGTAATGAAGTCGCGTGCACGGGCAAGCGCCCCGCCAAGCGCCGCAAGATGCGCCGGGTCACGGAAGCGCCCTTCGCGACGCAGGCGAAGAATGCGCGCCACACTCACCGGACCCAGCCCAGGCACCCGCAAGAGTTCGTCGCGGTCGGCGCTGTTCAGTTCGACCGGAAAGCGCTCGGGATGCGCCAGCGCCCACGCCAGTTTCGGGTCGATGTGCAACGGCAGATGACCAGCAGCATCGTAGGGCAACTCGCGCTGCTCGAAACCGTAGCGCCGCACCAGCCAGTCAGCTTCGCGGAGGCGCTGTTCACGCACAAACGGCGTCGGTGCACACTGCTCCAGCGGCGTGCCTGCAACCGGTCGAAACGCGCCGAAATAGACGCGCCGCAACCCCAGGTCGCGGTAGAGCCAGGCGGTCGTGAGCAGAAGATCGCGGTCGCTCTCACCAGCCGCGCCGACCACGAATTGGGTCGCAAGCCCTGCGCGAATGGCGCCGTCCCGACTCCACGCGCGCGCCAGCTCCAGTGGTGTGATCAGGTCACGCAGCCAGTCGCGCTCCGGTGAAATACGCGCCAGGTGCATCGCTGTTGGCGCTTCCAGGTTCAGGCTGATACGGTCGGCAAGGTGCGCGGCGCGCTCGATTTCCGCAGCTGGTGCACCGGGCAGCAATTTCACATGGACATACCCGCGATAGCCATGGCGCATGCGCAATGCTTCGACGGCATCGAGCATGCGCCCGGTTGCAACCGACGGATTGCCATCGACCCCGGTGGAGATGAGCAGCCCCTGCACCGTATTCCGTTCGACACGCGGCAGAAAGACGCGCGCCAGTTCATCAGGGGTCAGCGCAGCGCGCGGTGTGTCGTTCCCGGCGCGCAACGGACAATAGGCGCAGTTCCATTCACAACGATTGCTCAGCAACAGCCGAAAGACCGGCCGCGCGCGTCCGTCGCCGTCGGCATCGGCGACTGCCGCAGCGTCGCGCCAGCCGGGTGCAGGCGGCGCATGACGTTTCGTCAGGAAACGATCACAGGCATCGAAGCGCGCTGCCGGCGCCAGAATGTCGAGTTTATCGTCGAGATCCATGGTAAGCTGATTATATACCAGAATGCCGCTATCCTGTCCAACATCGCAGACATGTTCAACATATCCTCACATTCCGGATTGTCGCGACACCATGCACCATCAACCGCACACTATGACCATCAGCCGACGCATTGCTCAGTCTGTCGCTCTTCTGTGCAGCATCTCGCTCCTGCTCATCCAGTTTCGACTCTATCTGCCGCCGGCGGACGTGGCAGGACCGGGACGTATTCCGCCGGATGTCGTTGCGCAACTGCGGTTTTTGCGCGGTGCGCTGGATCGCGGCGCTGGCGAGGAGATGCAACACCTCTTTCCTGAAGGTTTCTTCTTCAGCCATGTGTTGTACGGGCTTGCATGGGTCGATGTCGGCGCTGCGGTCGCTGCTGACGACCCGCTGCGCACGCAGGCAATCACGGCGGCATGGTGGGCTGCCGACCGGCTGGACTCGCCGGCGGCGCTCGCGCCGTTCAGCCCCACCCTCGATCCGCCGTTCGGGGTGTTCGTTGTCGGCTGGGGGACGTGGTTGCGTACAGGAGCGCTGGCGCTCGAAGCGCCCGATCAACGCGCAGCGGAGCAGGTAGCCCGCGTGATCGCCGACTGTGAGGCGTTGAGCGCTGCCTTCTCCCGCAGCGCCACACCATTTCTGACCTCATACCCCAACCAGGCCTGGCCCGTCGATAGCGTGGTTGGCATTGCCGCTTTGAGCCGTTGCAACGACCTGTTCGAGGCGCGCTACGACGATGTGATTGCGCGCTGGATTGCGATGGCGCAGGAACGAACCGATCCGACGACCGGCCTGCTCTCGCACCGCGCCGATCCGCAGAGCGGGCAACCGATCGATAGCGCACGCGGCTCGTCGCAGAGTATCATCGTGCGCTTTCTTCCAGCGGTCGATACCGAGTGGGGATTGGAGCAGTATCGGCGTTTCCGCGAGCAGTTCGTCACAACCGTGGCAGGGCTGCCCGGCGTGCGCGAGTATCCCCACGGGCAGGAAGGCGTCGGCGATGTGGACTCCGGTCCATTGCTGGCGGGGGTCAGCTTCTCGGCAACAACGGTGACGCTTGGCGCGGCGCGCGCATGGGGCGATACCCGGCTGGCGGAACCGCTGCGGCTCGGCGGCGAGTTCCTTGGCATGGGGATCGACATTGGCGGAGAAAAACGCTACGCGCTGGGGATGTTGCCGGTCGGCGACGCATTTCTGGCGTGGTCGAAAACCGCACCGCTCTGGCAGGCGGCGCAACCAGCGCCAGCGTTCGACGATATTGCCCCGTGGTGGTGGCGATTGCCGCTCCACGCCGCCAGCCTGGCGCTGATCGCCCTGATATGGCTGCCATTTCGCCGTTCTTCCCGAATATCTGTATGATGCAGTGCAACATGGGGTATACTGAAGAAACCGTCGCTCCGGGGATCGTTATGCTCTCCTCATGCGATGCAAGATTGTAACTGGCGTCACTAGTATAGAGAGTGCGCCTGCTTGTTTCAAGGAGGAAAACAGTGGACACACCGAATCGTGTCGAAGTCCTTGGTCCGATCAAACCAGAGTGGTCGGAGATTCTCACTGTTGAAGCGCTCGAGTTTGTTGCTGCCCTGGCGCGTCAGTTCGAGCATCGCCGGCGTGCGTTGCTGGCGGCGCGCGAGCAGCGCCAGGCAGACATCAGAGCGGGCGCGATGCCCGATTTTTTGCCCCAGACGGCTGAGATTCGCAGCAGCGACTGGAAGGTGGCGTCGATCCCTGCCGATTTCTCGAACCGGCGGGTGGAGATCACCGGTCCGACCGACCGGCGTATGGTGATCAATGCACTGAACTCTGGCGCCCAGGTGTTCATGGCCGATTTTGAGGATGCAAATGCGCCGACCTGGGAGAATATCGTGCAGGGTCAGCTCAACCTGCGTGATGCTGTGCGCCGGACGATCACGTTCGTCAGCCCCGAAGGACGGGAGTACCGGCTGAATGACACAACTGCCACGCTGGCAGTGCGTCCACGCGGCTGGCATCTCGTCGAGAAACACCTGCACGTCGATGGCGAGCCGGTGGCCGGTGCGTTTTTCGATTTTGGCCTCTACTTTTTCCATAATGCGCACGAGTTGATCCGGCGCGGCAGCGGACCCTACTTCTACCTGCCGAAGATGCAGAGTCATCTGGAAGCCCGGCTGTGGAACGATGCTTTCAACTTCGCCCAGGAGCAGCTTGGCATCCCGCGCGGCACGATCCGCGCCACGGTGCTGATCGAGCATATCCTTGCCGCGTTCGAGATGGAAGAAATTCTTTACGAATTGCGCGAACATAGCAGCGGGCTGAACCTCGGACGCTGGGATTATATCTACAGTTTCATCAAGACGTTCAACCATCGCAGCGACTGGATCTTCCCGGATCGCGCACAGGTGACGATGACGACGCACTTCCTGCGCTCCGCGGCGGAACTTGTGGTGTATGCCTGCCACAAGCACGGCGCTCATGCGCTCGGCGGCATGTCGGCGTTCATCCCGAACCGGCGCGAGCCGGAGATTACCGAACGCGCACTGGCGCAGGTCCGCGCCGACAAGGAGCGTGAGGCAAAGCAGGGGTTCGATGGCGCCTGGGTGGCGCATCCCGACCTGGTGCCGACCGTGCTCGAAGTCTTCAACACCGCGTACCAGGGCGACCACCAGATCCGCTATGTGCCGGAGGTGCATGTGACCGCTGCCGATCTGCTGACGATCCCGCAGGGCGCAATTACTGAAGCGGGGCTGCGCAACAATATCAACGTTGCGTTGCAGTATATCGAGGCGTGGCTGGGTGGTCGCGGCGCTGTGGCGATTTTCAACCTGATGGAAGATGTGGCGACGGCTGAAATTGCGCGTTCGCAGATCTGGCAGTGGGTGCGCTATAACGCCCGGCTGGACGATGGACGCACGATTGATGAGACGATGTACAAGACGATTCGCGACGAAGAGCTGCACGCACTCGTTGCGGCGCGTCCCGATAATCACCATTTTGCGCTGGCGGCTGAACTGCTCGACGAACTGGCGCTTTCGCGCGAATTTGTAGAGTTTTTGACCATCCCCGGCTACCGTCGTCTGGATTGAATGACACGAGGGAGTGTTCTTATGGCTGCTTTACACCGTGACCAGGAAATCGCCGAGCTGGAGCGTCGCTGGGCGACCGACCCGCGCTGGCAGGGCATTCGGCGCGACTATGCCGCTGCCGATGTGGTGCGGTTGCGCGGTACGCTGAAGGTCGAGTATACGCTGGCAAGCGCAGGTGCGCGACGGTTGTGGGACCTGCTTCAGACTGAGCCGTACATTGCGACGTTTGGCGCGCTCACCGGCGCACAGGCGACGCAAATGGTGCGCGCTGGTCTCAAGGCGATCTACATGAGTGGCTGGCAGGTCGCCGGCGATGCAAACCTGGCGGGGCAGACCTACCCCGACCAGAGTCTCTATCCGTCGAATAGCGTGCCGGCGCTCGTGCGGCGCATCAACAACGCATTGATGCGCGCCGACCAGATCAGCGCAATGGAAGGGAAGAACGACATCTACTGGTATGCGCCGATTGTCGCTGATGCCGAGGCAGGGTTTGGCGGTCCGTTGCACGCCTTCGAATTGACAAAAGCGATGATCGAGGCAGGCGCGGCAGGCGTCCACTTCGAGGATCAACTGGCGTCAGAAAAGAAGTGCGGTCATCTGGGTGGAAAGGTGCTCGTGCCAACGTCGCAGTTCATCCGCACCCTGACGGCAGCGCGCCTGGCAGCCGACGCGCTGGATGTGCCGACGGTTCTGATCGCGCGCACCGATGCACAGGCGGCGACCTTGCTCCTCTCCGACGTCGATGAGTACGACCGGCCCTTCATCACCGGCGAACGCACATCGGAGGGGTTCTATCGCGTGAAGAGCGGTCTGGATGCGGCGATTGCCCGCGGTCTGGCGTATGCGCCATATGCCGATCTTATCTGGTGCGAGACGGCGCATCCCGATCTCGATGAGGCGCGACGGTTCGCCGAGGGTATCCACGCGCAGTTCCCCGGCAAAATGCTGGCGTACAACTGTTCGCCGTCGTTCAACTGGAAGCGTAACCTGGACGATGCGACAATCGCGAAGTTCCAGCGTGAACTGGCGGCGATGGGGTACAAATTCCAGTTCATCACGCTCGCTGGCTGGCATATGATCAACTACCACGCCTTCGAACTCGCGAAAGCCTACGCCGCCGAGGGGATGACCGCCTATGTGCGATTGCAGCAGGCGGAATTCGCCGCCGAGCAGGAAGGGTACACGGCAACCCGGCATCAGCATGAGGTGGGAACCGGGTACTTCGATGAAGTCTCGACGATTATCTCCGGCGGTCTGTCGTCGACAACTGCGCTTGCTGGTTCGACCGAGGAGGAACAGTTCCATCCGTGACGTGGCGGGGCAGGTCGCGGAGCTGTCCGTGCCACCGTCGTGTTGGGGGCAGGTCTGAGACCTGCCCCTGCCTGTTGAACAATCCATGCAAGACAATACGCCTGTTATCCGACCCTTCACCGCTGGCGACCTCGACGCGCTGTTACCGCTCGTCGAGGCGCTCCACACGACCGACGGCGATCCGTTCGATCCGCAGCGCACTCGCGCCGCCTTGCGCACGTTGCTGGATCACGCCGAGTACGGCGCTGTTCACGTTGCCACTGTCGATGGCGACATTGTCGGATACATTGTCGGTTCACTGGGTTTGTCGATCGAGGCGGGAGGACGTTTCCTGCTGATCGATGAGTTGTATGTAACGCCGGTGTGGCGCGGGCGCGGGCTGGCGCGCGCGCTGCTGGCGAGCCTGTTGCCCTATGCACAGGCGTATGACTGCCGTGTGGTGGAACTGGAAGTCGGATGGGAGAATGACTACGCACGCGCCTGGTACGAATACCTTGGTTTTGAACGGCATCGCCGCTTCTTCTGTTCGACCACGGTCGAAACGCTGAGCCAGCGCCTGCAGAATCGTGAATGACACAATATCTCACAGGTGCAGAGACTCTACCGCTGCAGCATATACCCCAACGCCTGCACCAGCGCCAGCGCACTTACTGTTCCTGCCAGCGCCCACCAGTCGCGTTCGTGCAGCTGATGCGGATTGACCGTCAGGAAGCGCCCATCGAAGCCGCGCGCCAGCATTGCCTGATGCACCCGCTCACTGCGCTCATAACTGCGCAAAAAGAGTTGCCCGACCATATGCCCCGCTACCCGCGCGCGCCAGATGAGGGAACCGCTGCTGCGCAGAATGGCTAATGCATCGTCAATGTCGCCCGCTACCCGCGCGCGCCAGATGAGGGAACCGCCGCTGCCTGCGCTGCGCGCGTCACGAGCACGCATCAACCGCAGCGCCTCGTCAGCCAGAATATCCAGGTAGCGCAGCATGCCATGCCGCCACGCCAATGACCGCCAGACGAATCGCCAGACGCTGGTTGATAACGCTGGGTACAGTCCATAGCCGATCAAGGCGGTGATCAGCCCCATATTCAGAATATTCGCCCCCATCACCAGCAGTCCGCCATCCTGAAAGAGCAGCGCCTGCACGGCGATCACGGCGGTCATCACCAGAATCCCTGCCCACGGACCGAGAGTCACCGCCGCCAGCACACCGCCGAGCAGGCGCCCTGACGTTCCACCGGCGACCGGAAAGTTGATCATCTGCGCGGCAAAGATGAAAGCCGCCATGATGCCCATCAACGGAAATTGCCGCTCGTTGAGGGTGCGTTGCGCACGTTGCGTGGCGAGCGCAATGAGGGCGATTACAACAATCCAGCACGCAATCGAAATCGGCACATTGAGAAAACCATCGGGAATATGCAGTTCCGTCCCGAAGAGCGACCACGACGTGCCGGGGATGTAATACCAATTCCACTTGAATACTCCGCAAACGGAGTTCCGTCAAATCGCATCAGAACGCCCTGCGCGATAATCTCCAATCCAAAATCTAAAAATCTAAAATGGTATAATCGATGATCGCACCCGTATCTCTACCTCCGTGAACCAGAAACCAGGCGCCAGGAACCACATTCAACATTCAACGTTCAACGTTCCCACGTTCCCACGTTCCCACGTTCCCCTACAACGACACCAGCAATGGCGGGTCGATATTGCCGCCGCACACAATGACCCCGACACGCCGGGCCGAGTCCGGAAGACGACCGGCGAGCACAGCCGCAACGCCAGCCGCGCCGCTCGGCTCGACGACCAGTTTCATGCGCAGCATCACAAAGCGTATTGCTTCCCGAATCTCATCGTCACTCACAGTGACAATCTGCGCAACATGGCGTTGCACGATGGGAAAGGTCAGATCACCAGGAGTTGTGACGCGCAGACCATCGGCAATCGTCGCCGGCGGCGGGATGGTGATGCGTTGACCTGCCAGCAATGAGCGGCGCGTATCGTCAGCATCGTCCGGCTCGACGCCGATGACCTGGATGGCAGGGTTCATCCCATGAGCGGCGATGGCGCATCCGGCGATCAGACCGCCGCCGCCGACCGGGACGACCAGCGTGTCGATGTCATCGACCTGTTCGAGCAGTTCGAGCGCCGCCGTTCCCTGCCCTGCCATGATATGCGGGTGATCATAGGGCGGCACGAGGGTTGCGCCACGTTCCGTCGCGATGCGCTGCGCCAGCGCCGCACGGTCGTCGCGCATGCGGTCGTAGAACACAATCTCGGCGCCGTACCCGCGGGTGGCTTCCACCTTGATCGCAGGCGCATCCGAGGGCATGCAGATGATGGCGGGCGTGGCGAGCAGGCGCGCAGCCAGTGCAACCCCTTGCGCGTGATTGCCCGATGAGTAGGCGACAACACCACGCCGCCGCGCTTCGTCCGACAGCCGGCTGATCATATTGTAGGCGCCACGAAACTTGAACGCGCCGCCACGTTGCAGATTTTCGCATTTCAGGAACACACTGCGCCCAACCATTGCATCGAGCGTGCGCGAAGTCGCTACCGGCGTTCGGTGAGCGACGCCTTGCAGACGGTCGCGGGCGGAGAAGACGTCGGCAACAGAAATGGCATCGGTCATGGCATCAGCAGAGCAGAACCGTACATCGTGATGTGTGGTATTATAGCACTCTCGTCATCTGCTCGATGAGGAGTTCATGTCGTGTCGTCCCCTCACTCCGTTTCGCCGTCGCTTCGCCGCCTGCGTGTGCCGCACGCGCTGCGCGCATTGCGCCATCGCAACTACCGCCTGCTGTTCGCAGGACAACTCATCGCCCATATCGGATTCTGGATGCAGGCGACTGCGCAGGGATGGCTCGTGCTGCGCCTGACGGATGCCCCGTTCTGGTTGGGTGCGATCGCTGCAGCACAGTCGCTGCCGGTGTTGATCCTCTCCGCCCCGGCTGGCGCACTGGCGGATCGCGTCCCCAAGCGCACACTGCTGCTGGTGACTCAGGGAACCGCAATGGTGATGGCACTGCTCCTGGCATTGCTGATCTTCAGCGATGCCGTGCGAGTCTGGCATGTGCTGATCGCCGCCCTGATGGTCGGCATTGCCTCCGCATTCGAGAACCCGGCGCGCCAGGCATTCACCATCGAACTCGTCGGGCGCGATGACCTGATGAATGCGATTGCCCTCGACTCGACCGTCATGAATGGCGCGCGAATTATCGGACCGGCAGTTGCCGGAGCGGTGGTCGCCGCGACGGGTGAAGGTCCGGCGTTTCTGTTCAATGGACTGAGCGTCCTGGCTGTCATCGGCGGGCTGTTGATGATGCGGCTGCGTCCGTTCGTTGCGCCGCCACGCAGGAGCAACTGGCAGCAGATGCGCGAGGGGTTCGCCTATATGCGCCATGATATGCGGGTACGGCTGTTGCTGCTTCAGATCACCACGCACTGTATTTTTGGACTGGCGTACTTTCCGCTCATGCCCTACTTTGCACGCAATGTACTCGGCGCTGATGCGCAGGGCTTCGGCATCCTGGCAGCCACCAACGCCGCAGGGGCGCTGGTTGCCGCGCTCGTGATTACGCTTGTCGGTGATCGGCTGCCACGGGCTGGCATTCGTTCGGTTGCACTGCTCAGTTATATGCTGCTGCTTGGCGCATTCACCCTCACCCGCTCGTTCGAACTGGCGATGGCGCTGCTGGCCGCAATCGGCTGGGCAGGGATTATTGTGCTGACCCTGACAAACACCCTCCTCCAGATGACAGTGCCGGACGACATGCGTGGACGGGTGATGGGGGTCTACATGCTCGTCGTCATGGGAGTGAGCCAGGTGAGCGGGCTATTCCTCAGCAGCATCGCAGATGTTCTTGGCAATGTGCCGCTGGTCGTCGGATGCTGGGCGCTGATCGGATGGTTCGTTCAGGTCTATCTGTTTGTCCTGTGGCGTCGCATGCCATATGCAACGGCGCAGATCGCGCCGCTGCCGCGCGTTTAGCACACACCTGTCTCTTGAAGAGGCGGTATACTGTATCATGTTACCATCAGAACGTCGGGAGTTTGAGACAGGTCGGGTCATCACCCGTTTCTACGGCATCGTCGCCGCTCTGCTCGATCCATTTCCGTCAACTGTTTCGCCTGGCATGACGCTGTGCCATTCGAGGATATGGAATAGCCTATGAACCGCTCCTTCCCTCTTCCCCACACTGCACTGGTTGTCCTGCTGCTCGCACTGCTCACCGCCTGCGGCGGTGCAACCGCGCAGACGACCCCAACCCCCACGCCGCGCCCGATCCAGAATGTGCTGGAGAAACCGACCTATGTTGTGCAGCGTGGCGTGGTGGTCGATGAGATCAAAGTCAGCGGATTCGTTGCCGCCACCAAACAGGTGGAACTCTCATTTACCCAGAACGGCTTTCTCAAGGTATTGTACGTTGACCGGAACGATCCGGTCACGAAAGGACAGTTGCTTGCCGAACTGGAGATGGGCGATCTGCCGAACCAGCTCCGACAGGCGGAAGTGGCGCTGGAACAGGCGCAACTGGTGCTGAACCGGTCGAAGGCGCAGCGCGACGCGGCGATCCGTCGCGCCGAACTCGACCTGGAAGAAGCGCAGGCGCAACTGCGCCGTCTCCAGGAACCACCGGAGCCGCTCGAACTGGCGCGTGCGCAGGCCAATCTGGCGCAGGCACAGGCAAATCTTGAGCAGGTGCGCACCAATGCCTCCGCCGAGAAAACGCGCGCTGAAGTGGCGCTGGCACAGGCATCGAATGCGTTGCCCGCGATTCAGACCGCCTACCTGCGCGCGCTGACCGAGTGGAACGATATCAAAGATAAGCCGCAGGACTGGCGCTACAACGCAGTGAAGGAAGCGTTCGAGCGCGCCGAAGCCGAACTGCGCAACGCAGAGATGGCAGTCCGTCAGGCGCAACTGGCGTATGACCAGGCGCGCCAGAACGAAGGACCGGCAATCGCACGCGCCGAGGCGCTGCTGGCAGAGGCGCAGGCCGCCTATGATGCGCTGACGCGCGGACCGAAACCGGAAGACCTGGCACGCGCGCGGCGCAATGTCGAACGCGCACAGATTGCTGTTGACGAAGCGCGCCAGATCGGCGATAGCGAACTCGAAGGACGGGTTGCCTCGGCGCAACTGGAAGTCGAACGCCTGAAAGCGCAGATGGAAGCAATGCGCCTCTACGCCCCCTTTGACGGGAAGGTCGCAACGGTTGGCAATAAGCCGGGGGACCAGATTACCGCCTACCGCGCGGTGATCACCATCATGGACGATACCGAAAAAGAATTGCTGGTCGAAAATGTTGCATCACAGGATGCTTCCCGTATCGGGTTGGGACAGGAGGTGCAGATCACCTTCTCACGCGCACCGGGCAGGGTGTTCAATGGCGTGGTGATGAAACTTCCCACAAACCTTACCAGCAGTGCTGCGACGATCAACCCCGACCGCGCGTACCACATCGATTTTCAGGCGCCAGGCGTTGATCTCGAAGTCGGAGACCTGGCACAGGTGGTGATCACACTGAAACGGGTCGAAGACGCGCTCTGGCTGCCGCCTCAGGCAGTTCGTGCATTCGAAGGTCGGCGCTTTGTGGTGGTCAAGGAGGGTGAGCGTCAGCGTCGCCAGGATGTGCGGGTTGGCATCGTCAGCCTCGAACGGATCGAAATTCTCGAAGGTTTGCAGGAAGGCGATATCGTCGTCGGGCAATGATGCGATGAAGCGACGTTGCACTGCGCCTCCACGACCCAATAAACAATGCGGTGATGAGACAACATGGTGATTTCGGTATGGCCACAACATCCACCCCAGAATCGTCACATCCTGTCGCTTCGCGTCTCTCGCTGAGACGTTTGAGCAGATGGTGGTCGCCAGGGTCGCTGACCGGAGTCGTGCGTGTGGTCAGCAGACGTCTCTGGAGCCATCTGGGGCTGATGCTGGCGATTGCGATTGGTTTCGTGGTTGCGATTGGATTGACGGTCAGCATTCCGGTCTATGCCGAGGCAGTCGGATATCGCATTCTGCGTGATGAACTGGCGCAGGGGGAAGCAGGGTCCAAACGACCGCCGTTTGCCTTTATGTTCCGTTACCTCGGCTCGCAAACCGGGGTCATCTCCTGGCGCGACTATGCTCCCCTCGATGAGTATATGCGCACCCAACTGGCGGAACGCCTCGGTCTGCCGATCACCACTGAAGTGCGCTACGTTGCGACGGATAAAGCGCCGCTTATGCCTCCCAGCGGCGTTGGAAAACCGTTGATCTTCGTCAACACTGCCTTTGCCACTGATTTCGAACAGCATGTTGAAATCGTCGATGGCGCTTTTCCGCAACCAGCTGCGGCGGATGGACCGATCGACGTGCTCATCTCAGAAGACCTGTCAGGGCGGCTTGGCTTTCAGGTTGGTGAGGAATATCTCATTCTCGGTCCACAGGAACAGCGCGTCGAGCAAAGCTATCCTATTCGCATCGCAGGTGTCTGGCGGGTGCGCGACCCCCGCAGCGACTACTGGTTCTATGACCCGATGACCCTCTACGACACGCTTTTCGTGCCGGAAGAGAGTTTCCGTGAACGCCTGACCGCCATTAACCCGCAATCGATCTATGTGGCGACATGGTACGCGATAGCAGACGGAAGCGGCGTGCGTTCGTCAGACGTCGCCGATGTGCGTGCGCGGATCAGCCGTGTTGCCACGGATATCACCACCATTCTGCCCGGATCACGTATCGACATCTCACCGGCGCAGGCGCTGGCAGAGCATCAACGCCAGGTGCAGCGATTGACCCTCATTCTCACCATTTTCAGCGTTCCGGTGCTCGGACTGATCGCCTATTTCATTCTGCTGGTCGCCGGGCTGGTGGTGCAGCGCCAGAGCAACGAAATCGCTGTGCTGCGCAGCCGTGGCGCTTCGCGCTGGCAGGTGCTTGGCATCTACCTGATTGAGGGTGTGCTGCTCGGCATCGTCGCACTGGCATCAGGCGTCGGGCTGGGGCAGGGCGCCGGGTTGCTGATGACCTGGACACGCTCGTTTCTCGAGGTGCAGCCAGGTGAATTGCTGCCGATCGAACTGACTCCTGACGCCTGGCAACGCGCCTGGCAGATGCTGGCGCTCATGGTTGCAGCAAGTCTCGTGCCTGCGTTTGGGGTCGCGCGGTACACCATCGTGTCATTCAAGAGCGAACGCGCGCGTGCGACCCGCAAGCCGTTCTGGCAGCGGATGTATCTCGATGTGCTGCTGTTGCTGCCGGTCTACTATGGCTATACCCTCCTGGAACAGCGCGGCACTGTAGCATTCCTTGGCGCCGCCGATGACCCGTTCGGCAATCCGCTCTTGCTGCTTGCGCCAACTCTCTACATTTTTACCCTGGCGCTGGTAGCGACCCGTCTCTTCCCGCTGGCGATGAGCGCACTCGAATGGCTGGCGCGGCATGTGAGCGGTGTGGCGGTGGTGACGGCGCTGCGCTATCTGGCGCGGACCCCAGGCGCCTACACCGGTCCGGTGCTCTTACTGACCCTCACGCTCAGCCTGGCGACATTCACCGCATCGATGGCGCAAACCCTCGATCGCCATCTGCTCGACCAGGTGTACTATGAACACGGCAGTGATATCCGTCTCTACGATCTGGGGCAGAGCGGCGGCTTCTCCGGACCCATGGCCGGTATGCAACCGCAACAACCGCAACCGTCCGACGGGATGAGAGAAGCGCGCTTTATGTTCCTGCCGATCACCGATTATCTGACCCTTCCCGGCGTCGAAGCAGCAACGCGCGTCTCGGTAAGTCAGGTGGAGATCAACCTTGCCAATCGTGCTATCCCTGCCCGTTTCATCGGCGTCGATCGGGTCGATCTGATGAGTGTCATTCACTGGCGCGATGACTATGCCGGTGAGTCGCTCGGCGCTCTGATGAACCGGCTGGCCGATGACCCGGCTGCCGTGCTGGTGAATAGCTCATTTGCCGCCCAACATCGTCTGCGCCCTGGTGATCGCTTCGAGGTGGTGATGAACGATCTCGATAGAAGGGTGCGTGTGCCGGTCATCGTTGCGGGATATGTCAATCTTTTCCCAACGGTGTATCCGGGTGATGGTCCCTTCCTGATCGGCAATCTCGACTATGCCTTCGACATGCAGGGGGGGCAGTACCCTTACGATGTCTGGTTGCGGCTGGCGCCGGACGCTGATCGCCGCGCAATCGATGAAGGTCTTCGTGAACTGGGGCTGCGCACCTTCGAACGCGGCTTTGCGCCGGCAACGATCATCGCCGAACACGCGCGTCCGGAGCGACAGGGGTTCTACGGGTTACTGTCGGTAGGGTTCATCGCCTCGGCATTTCTGACAGTGCTCGGCTTTCTCTTTTATTCGGCGCTCTCATTCCAGCGTCGGTTCGTCGAACTGGGCATGCTGCGCGCCATCGGGCTTTCGACCCGGCAGCTCGGTGCGCTGCTGGCGTGGGAACAGGCGCTGATCATCGGCGCGGGCATGATCGGCGGCACCCTGATAGGCGTGACTGCCAGTCAGTTGTTCATTCCGTTTCTCCAGGTTCGGCGCGGCAATGCGCAGATACCGCCATTCATCGTGCAGATTGCCTGGGAGCAGATCACAATCATCTACATCGTCTTTGGCGCCATGCTGATTGCAGCAGTGCTGATCACCATGAGCCTGCTGCGTCGGATGCGCCTGTTCCAGGCGGTCAAACTGGGAGAAGCCATATGACGCCGGATCACCGGCTTTCGGTGCGACGATATGAGTGAACCGCTGATCCTCTGTGAAAACCTGGTCAAGATCTACAAACTCGACGAGATCGAAATCGTTGCGCTTCAGGGTCTTGACCTGATCGTGCAACCCGGCGAGGTTATGGCACTGGTCGGCGCCAGCGGCAGCGGCAAAACGACCCTGCTCAACGTGCTTGGCGGGCTGGATCGACCGTCTGCCGGGAAGGTGATTGTTGCCGGCAATGACCTGCTGAAACTCAGCGACGCGCAACTCGATCACTATCGGCGTCAGTATGTCGGCTTCGTGTGGCAGCAGAAGGCGCGCAACCTCATTCCCTACCTGAACGTCGAGCAGAACGTCGAGTTGCCGATGATCATGGCGGGTGTCGGTGCACGTGAACGTCGCGAGTGGGCAGGAGAGTTGATCGACGCTGTTGGACTTTCCCACCGGCGCTACCACCGTCTGGCGCAACTCTCCGGCGGTGAACAGCAGCGGGTTGCCATTGCCATCGCCCTCGCCAACCGTCCGGCGCTCCTCCTCGGCGATGAGCCAACCGGCGAACTCGACTCCCATACTGCTGAAACCATCTTCGCGATCTTTCACGACCTGAACCGCACCTACGGTCTGACGGTCGTGATTGTCTCACATGATCCACAGATCGCGCGCTTCGTGGACCGGGTCGTTGCAATCCGGGACGGGAAGACCAGCAGTGAGACCCGACGTGTAGGGTCGGATATGGGCGATCCGGTCAATGGTGATCACACAGGGCGTGAACACGTTTTCGAGGAACTGGTCATGCTTGACTCCGCGGGTCGATTGCAAATCCCGAAAGAAATCCGCGAGCGCTATAATATCGGTGATCGCATTCGCATGGAAGAGACGCCCGAAGGTCTGGTGCTGCGACCGGTCGCCACGTCGCCGTCACCGGTCAAACGCCTGACCGAACCGGACGAACCGCCGCCGGAAAAACCGCGCGGCATCAGAAAGTGGATGAACCTCTTGCAACGCCGGCGGTCGTGACCGCCTGATACTGCCATGTCAATCGCTTCCGCCATCCCTGCTGTGCGTGTCGCCGGCGTCACACGCGCCTATACCGTCAATAATGAACGGGTGCTTGCCCTGAGCGGCGTGAGTCTGACGGTCGAGGAAGGGGCGTTTGTAGCGCTTATGGGACGTTCCGGCTCCGGCAAAACGACGCTCCTCAACATGATCGGCGGGCTCGACCAGCCGACCGAAGGAGAAGTAGCACTCTTCGGGCAGGCATTGAACGGACTGAACCAGGATGAGCTGACGCTTCTGCGCCGCGAGAAGATCGGCTTTATCTTTCAGTCATTTGCATTATTGCCCATTCTATCGGCGTGGGAAAATGTCGAGATGCCGCTGCGGATCGCGGGGGTTCGTTCTGGTCGCGAGCGACGGCAGCGCGCCGAGGCGGCGCTGGCGCTGGTCGGTCTCGAACGGTGGGCAACGCACCGTCCTGCCGAAATGTCAGGCGGACAACAGCAGCGGGTCGCCATCGCCCGTGCGCTCGTGTCGCGCCCGCGGCTCCTGCTGGCGGATGAGCCAACCGGCGAACTCGACTCGACGACCGGGCGGAATCTTCTGACGCTGCTGCGCAATATTGTGCGCACCGAGGGCGTGACCCTGATCATGGCGACTCATGATCGGGCGATCTTCGATTTTGCTGACATTGTCTACCAGATGCGCGACGGGCAGATCGTCGAGTCATCGACTTGACCGCAATGAACCGTATCCGAACATGCGAACCGGTGAACGGTTTCATACCAGTTTCACTTGAATACTCCGCAAACGGAGTTCCGTCAAATCGCATCAGAACGCCCTGCGCGATAATCTCCAATCCAAAATCTAAAATCTAAAATGGTAT
>FWWM01009393.1_pt1 | contig 18073 bp, 15 predicted proteins | sample 2228351 | NCBI WGS metagenome assembly FWWM01 (sample SAMEA103939774, study PRJEB20133) | metagenome
CCGTGGGTCCAGCGGGCCCTGAAGCGGTTGGAGGAGCAGTGCCGGTGGGCGATCGTCTTAGGTTCGTACCCCGCGGCGCAATGAGTCCGTGGCCGGGGATCCTCGTGGCCTTCCGGGATCGGCTCCCCGTCACGGACCGGACTCCTCCGCTCACCCTCCTCGAAGGGAACACCCCCCTCATCCCCTCCACCGCCATCGGGCCGAAGCTCGGGATCCGGCTCTACTTCAAGTGGGAGGGCGCGAACCCCACGGGGTCCTTCAAGGACCGGGGCATGGTGGTGGCGGTGGCGAAGGCCATGGAGGCGGGTGCCCGTGGGGTGATCTGCGCCTCCACGGGGAATACCGCGGCCAGCGCGGCCGCCTACGCGGCGCGGGCAGGGCTGCGGTGCGTGGTGCTCCTGCCGGAGGGCGCGGTGGCGGGCGGGAAGCTCGCCCAGGCCCGGATGCACGGGGCCCAGGTGGCCTTCGTCCCGGGCGGGTTTGACCTGGCCCTGCGGCTCGTGCGCACCTGCGCGGAAACCCTCCCCCTGGCCGTCGTGAACTCCATCAACCCGCACCGCCTGGAGGGGCAGAAGACCGCGGCCTTCGAGATCCTCCAGGCCCTCCCGGCACCTCCCGACATCGTCGCCCTTCCCGTGGGCAACGCGGGCAACCTCACGGCCTACTGGCGGGGGTTCTGCGAGGCCGGGATTGAGCCCCTTCCCGCCATGTGGGGGTTTCAGGCGGAAGGTGCCGCCCCCCTCGTCCTGGGGCATCCCGTGGCGAACCCCCGGACCGTGGCGAGCGCGATCCGCATCGGGAACCCCGCGTCCTGGCAGGGGGCCGTCACCGCGGTGCGGGAGTCCGGGGGCCGCATCGCCGCGGTGAGCGACGAGGAGATCCTGCTCGCCCAGCAGCGGCTGGCCGCGGAGGAGGGCCTGTTCGTGGAGCCCGCTTCCGCGGCCGCGGTGGCGGGCCTCTTGCGGGCGGCTCAGGAGGGTGTCCTGCGGGCCGGGAGCGTGGTGGTGGCGGTCCTTACGGGACACGGGCTCAAGGACCCGGACGTCGCAGAGCGCGCACAAGCCCCCGTGCGCATCGCGCCCACGGTGGAGGCGGTGGCGTCGCTTCTGGACCGGTTGGAGGCCGGGCCCGGCCCGTGATGCACGGCGTGGATCGCGGTCCCCAACGAGAACCGGTACAATTCCAGGAGATGCTGCGGATCGGGCTGCTGGGACTGGGTACGGTGGGAAGCGCCGTGGTGCGCCACCTGCGGGATGCGGGTGCGGACCTCGCGCGGCGGGCAGGGATGCCGCTCGTGCTGCGGCGGGTGGCGGTAGCGCACCTCGACCGGCCACGGGCGGTTCCCGTTGAGCGGGACCTCCTGACGGACGACGCGTGGTCCGTGGTGCGGGATCCGGACGTGGACGTGGTGGTGGAGCTCATCGGCGGAATCGAGCCCGCCCGCAGCTACGTGCTGGAGGCCCTGCGGTTGGGGAAGTCCGTGGTCACCGCCAACAAGCAGCTGCTGGCCAGCCGGGGGCAGGAGCTCATGGAGGCCGCGGAGACAAGCGGGGTGGACCTCCACTTCGAGGGCAGCGTGGGCGGCGGCATCCCCGTGATCCGGACCATCAAGGAGTCCCTGGCGGGCGACCGGATCACGGAGATCGTGGGCATCCTCAACGGCACCACGAACTACATCCTCACCCGCATGGGGGAGGAGGGACTCTCGTTCGCGGAGGCCCTCAGTGAAGCCCAGCGGCTGGGGTTTGCGGAGAGCGACCCCACGGAGGACATCGAGGGGCACGACGCGGCGGCGAAGCTGGCGATCTTGGCCTCCGTGGCCTTCAACAGCCGGGTGGTGCGCAGCGACGTACACTGCGAGGGGATCTCCGCCATCACCCAGCGGGAGATTACCTACACCCGGCAGCTGGGCTACACCCTGAAGCTCATCGCCCACGCCCGCGACCGCGAGGGCCGGATCGAGGCCGCGGTCTACCCCGCCCTCCTGCCGCAGGACCACCCCCTGGCCGCGGTGCGGTACGAGTTCAACGGGGTGTGGCTGCGGGCGGAGGCCGCGGGGGAACTGGTGCTGGCGGGTCGCGGAGCCGGCGGGGATCCGACGGCCTCCGCGGTCCTCTCAGACCTCGTGGCCATCGCCCGGAACCGGCGGGTGCGGGCCCACGGCCGGGTGCAGTGCACCTGCTTCTACCAGAAGCCCGTGGTCCCCCGAGGCGAGCAGGCCACCAGCGCGTGCCTCGTGCTGCGGGTGGTGGACCGGCCCGGGGTGTTCGCCCGCATCGCGGCCGCCTTCGGGGAGGAGCAGGTGAGTCTCCACTCCATCGTGCAGAAGAGCCGCGGAGAGGAGGCGGACGTGCTGCTCCGCACCCATCCCGCCCCAGAGCGGGCCCTACGGGCGGTGCTGGCGCGCCTACACCGCATGGACGTGGTGCGGGGCACAAGCCCCCTCCTGCGCGTCATCGAGTAAGGAGGAAGCCGTGGCCCTCATCGTCCAGAAGTACGGCGGGACCTCCGTGGCGACCCCGGAGCGCATGCGGCACGTGGCCCGCCGCATCGCCCGCACCCGGCGCGCGGGGAACCAGGTGGTGGTGGTGGTCTCCGCGCCCGGGGACACCACGGACGAGCTCCTGGCGCGGGCCCACGAGATCACGGAGCATCCCGCGCCCCGGGAGCTCGACATGCTCCTGGCGGTCGGCGAGCAGATCTCCATCGCCCTGCTGGCCATGGCCCTGCACGCGGAGGGGGAAGCGGCCACCTCCCTCACGGGCTGGCAGGTGCGCATCCTCACGGAGCCCGTCCACGCCAAGGCCCGGATCCTGGAGGTGGAGCGCGGAAGGCTACTGGACGAGCTGAGCCGGGGCCGGATCCCCGTGGTGGCGGGGTTCCAGGGCGTGACCCCGTCCGGCGAACTGACCACCCTGGGCCGGGGTGGGTCGGACACCACCGCGGTGGCCATCGCCGCGGCCCTCGGGGCGGACGTGTGCGAGATCTACACGGATGTGCCCGGTGTGTACACCGCGGACCCGCGCCTGGTGCCGGAGGCTCGCAAGCTTCGGTACCTCACCTACGACGAGATGCTGGAGATGGCCAGCAGCGGTGCCGTCGTCCTCCAGACCCGGGCCGCGGAGTACGCGAAGCTCCACCGGGTGCGGCTGCACGTGCGGAGCACCTTCGACGAGGAGGAGGGGACCTGGATCGGGGAGGAGACCATGGAGCCTGTGCGGGTGGTGAACGCGGTCACCCACGACCTCAACGTGTACAAGATCACGGTGCAGGACCTGCCGGACGTCCCCGGGGTGGCGCACCGGCTCTTCAGCGTGCTGGCGGAGGCCCACATCAACGTGGACATGATCGTGCAGACGGCAAGCCGCGGGGGCCGGGCCGACATCTCCTTCACCGTGAGCCGTCAGGACGCCCGGACGGCCCTAGAGGCCGCGGAGCGGGTGGCGAAGGAGCTGGGCGCCACTCGGGTGGAGGGGGAGGAGGGAGTCGCGAAAGTGTCCGTGGTGGGCGCGGGCATGGTCAGCAACCCCGGAGTCGCGGCCACCATGTTCGGGGCCCTTGCCGCAGAGCAAATTAACATCCAAATGATCAGCACCTCCGAGATCAAGATCTCCTGCGTCATCGACGCGGCCAGCGTCCCCCGGGCGGTGCGGGCCCTGCACCGGGCCTTCAACCTGGAGGAGATCGCCTAACCGCGGGAGCGCCCGTTCGGATCTTCGCTTGAACGTGGCCCCCTCCGGGTGCTACCATGGTGGCAAACAAATGTTCGCACGAGGGCCGGCGTGGGCGTCCGGTACGTCTGTCAAGCGTGCGGGTACGAGTCGGTGAAGTGGCTCGGCCGGTGTCCGGCCTGTGAGGCGTGGGGAAGCCTCGTGGAGGAGCTGGAGACGCCCCGCCGCAGGCCGAAGGCCCGGCAGGCGGAGCCCGTCCCGCTCCCGGAGGTCCAGCCTCTCCCCCAGGCGCGGCTGAAAACGGGGATCGGGGAGCTCGACCGGGTCCTGGGCGGCGGCATCGTGCCGGGCTCCCTGATCTTGGTGGGCGGCGACCCGGGCATCGGCAAGAGCACCCTGGCCCTGATGGCGGCCCACCGCCTCGCGGTGGCCGGGTGCACGGTGCTGTACGTCTCGGGCGAGGAGTCCCTGCAGCAGACGAAGATGCGGGCGGACCGCATCGGCGCGGACTCCCGGAGGGTGTTTCTCCTCGCGGAGACGGAGCTGGAAGCCGTCGTGGAGGCGGCCCGGCGGCTGCGTCCTCAGCTCGTGGTGGTGGACAGCATCCAGACCATGTACCGCCCGGAACTCGGGAGCGCCCCGGGCAGCGTGGGGCAGGTGCGGGAGTGTGCTGCGGCCCTGCTGCAGCTGGCGAAGACGGAGGGGATCACCGTCCTCCTCATCGGGCACGTCACGAAGGAGGGCGTCCTCGCGGGGCCTCGGGTCCTCGAGCACATGGTGGACACCGTGCTGTACTTCGAGGGCGAGCGGCACCAGGCCTACCGCATCCTGCGGGCCCAGAAGAACCGGTTCGGGTCCACCAACGAGATCGGGGTCTTCGAGATGCACGGGGACGGCCTGCGGGAGGTCCCGAATCCCTCGGCTGCGTTCCTGACCGACCGACCGCCGGAGGCGAGCGGTGCCGCCGTGGTGTGCGTGCTGGAGGGGACTCGGCCGCTCCTGGTGGAGGTCCAAGCCCTCGTGGCCCCGACCCCCTTCGGAACCCCGCGCCGGACCACCTCCGGACTGGACTACAACCGGTTGCTGTTGCTCCTGGCGGTCCTGGAGAAGCGGGCAGGGTTTCAGCTCGGCGGGTGCGACGTGTACGTGAACGCCGCGGGCGGCGTGCGGGTGGAGGAACCGGCCGTGGACCTCGGGGTGCTGATGGCCGTGGCCTCCTCCTACCGGGACCGGCCCGTGGACCCCCATACCGTCTTCTGCGGGGAGGTGGGGTTGTCGGGGGAGGTGCGGGGCGTGCCTCAGGTGGGCCGCCGGCTCCTGGAGGCCGCGAAGCTGGGGTTCCGGCGCCTGGTGGTGCCCCGCGTCAGCGTACCCCCCAATCCGGATCCCGCGATCGAGGTCCTCGGCGTGTCCGCGATCGAGGACGCCCTTGCCCTCCTCTAGGCCCTGTTGGCAAGCCCGGTTTTGGGAGCACTATACTGGCTTGGAACATGGCGTCGGAGCGGGCCGTGCGTCGGATCACCCGGGCGGGCGGGGCCCTGTTGGGGGCCGCAGTCGGCGTGCAGGCCGCGGAGGCTCTCCTGCCCCTCGTGGGTGCGGACCTGAACGGCTTGCATCAGCTCGGCGCGCGGATCCTCGGAGGTCTTCTGGGAGGGTTCGGGGGTGCCGTCCTCGCGCCGCCTGTGTGGGGGCAGTTCGTCCGGGCCATGGCCGGCGTCCTGACGTGGCTGCACCGCATGCCCGTGCGGGACCTGACCGTGGGGCTCGTGGGCCTCAGTTTAGGGCTTCTGCTCGCGGCCGCGGTCGGCTACCTCCTCTCCGGGATCCCCGTGATCGGCGGGTACCTGCGGCTTGCGGCCCTCCTGGTGCTCGGATACCTGGGGTGGCATTTTGCGCAGTTGCGGCGGGAGGAGCTCCTGAGCCTCCTGGAGCGCCCCACGCGGCGCCGGGGGACCGCGAAGATCCTGGACACGAGCGCCATCATCGACGGCCGCATCGCGGACGTGGTCCGCACGGGGTTTTTAGAGGGTCCGATCCTCGTCCCCCGCTCCGTGCTCCGGGAGCTCCAGACCATCGCGGACTCCCCAGACTCCATCCGCCGCGCCCGCGGCCGCCGGGGTCTCGAGATCCTGCGTCAGCTCCAGACGGAGCTGCAGGTGGTGGAGGATGAGGGTCCGGGAGAGGTGGACGAGCGGCTGGTGCGGCTCGCGAAGGCCCACCGGGCGGGGATCGTGACCACGGACTTTAACCTGAGCCGGGTCGCGGAGCTCCAAGGGGTGCGGGTGCTGAACGTGAACGAGCTCAGCAGCGCCCTCCGGCCTGTGGTCCTACCCGGGGAGGAGCTCACCGTGCACCTGGTGCGGGAAGGGAAGGAGCCGGGGCAAGGGGTGGGATACCTGGAGGATGGAACCATGATCGTGGTGGAGGGCGGCCGGCGGTGGATCGGCACCAGCTCGCAGGTGGTGGTCACCAGCGTCCTGCAGACCTCCGCGGGCCGGATGATCTTCGCCCGGCCCAAGCAGGAGGATCTCCAGCGGTCCACGGGGTAGGAGAGGGACGGTGCGCGTGGGAGCCGTCATCGCCGCCGGCGGTCAGGGCACGCGTCTGGGAGCCCCAGAGCCGAAGGCCCTGGTGCGGCTGGGTGGCCTTCCCCTCGTGGTCCGGGCCACCCTTCCCTTCCAGCACTGTTCGCGGGTGGAGGAGATCGTGGTGGTGGCTCCTGACGGGGCTATTGAGGCGGTGTGGGCGTGGGTTCACCGGTATAGTCTAGAGAAGGTCCGGGACGTGGTGCCGGGCGGCCCCCGCCGCCAGGACTCCGTGGCCCGGGGCCTTGCGGCCCTGCGGTCGAGCGAGGTGGTGCTGGTGCACGACGGCGCGCGGCCCCTGGTGGACGAGGCCCTCATCGAGCGGGTCGTGCAGGCTCTTGAGGAGCACGGGGCCGTGGTCCCGGCCCTCCCCGTGGGGGATACCCTCAAGCGCGTGACCGATGGCCTCGTGGCGCACACCGTGGACCGGACCGGGATCTGGGCTGCTCAGACCCCGCAGGGGTTCCGCGCCGAGCTGTTGCGCGATGCGCATGCCCGGGCCCGGATGGACGGGTTCTACGGGACGGACGACGCGGTCCTCGTGGAGCGTCTGGGCCATCCCGTCCACGTGGTCCCGGGAAGCCCGTGGAACCTGAAGGTCACCAACCCCGAGGACCTCTCCGTCGCGGAGGCGCTGCTGCGGTGGCGCGAGGCCTGAGGGTGGGCGTGGGCTTTGACGTGCACCGGCTGGAACCCGGCCGCCGGTTCGTGCTGGGCGGGGTGGAGATCCCCCACGACCGGGGACCGGTCGGATGGAGCGACGGGGACGTGCTCGTGCACGCGGTGATGGATGCCGCCCTGGCCGCCGCGGGGCTGCCGGACATCGGCGCCCACTTTCCGCCGGGCGACCCCCGCTACCGGGACGCCCCTAGCCTCGAGCTGCTCGCGGAGGTGCGGGCCCGGGTGGAGGCGCGCGGGTACCGGGTGGCCCAGGTCTGCGCGGTCGTCGTGGCGGAGACCCCGCGGCTGCGGCCGCACGCGGACCGCATGCGCACCACCCTCGCGGAGACCTTAGGGATCGGCGTGGAGGACGTGGCGATTCAGGCCACCACCGCGGAGGGCCTGGGGGAAGTCGGCCGGGGTGAGGCCATCCAGGCCTTCGCGGTGGTGCTGCTGGAACCGAGCTGAAGAGGAGGAGCCGTGGCCCTGTACGTGACCAACACCATGACCCGCCGCAAGGAGCGGTTTGTGCCCCTCGACCCGCCACACGTGCGGATGTACGTCTGCGGGGTCAACCTCTACGGCCCCGCCCACGTGGGGCATGCCCTGAGCTACGTGTTCTTCGACGTGGTGCGCCGGCACCTGGAGTGGTCCGGGTACCGCGTGCGGCACGTCCAGAACTTCACGGACGTGGAAGACCGCATCATCGCCCGGGCCCGGGAGGAGGGCCGGACCATCGGCGAGATCGCGGAGGAGTACATCGCCCGGTTCCACCGGGAGATGGATGCCCTCAACGTGCTCCGGGCCCACCACTACCCCCGTGCCACCGAGGCCATCCCGAAGATCCTCGAGATCATCCAAGTCCTCCTGGAGAAGGGGCACGCGTACGTGGTGGACGGCGACGTGTACTACCGGGTCCGGTCCTTCCCGGAGTACGGGAAGCTCTCCGGCCGCCGGCTGGAGGAGATGCTGGCGGGAGCCCGGGTGGCCGTGGATCCCCGCAAGGAGCACCCCATGGACTTCGCCCTGTGGACCCGCGCGAAGCCCGTGGAACCTGCCTGGCCGAGCCCGTGGGGTGAGGGGCTCCCCGGGTGGCACATCGAGTGCTCGGCCATGGTGCTGGCCCACCTCGGCGAGCAGATCGACATCCACGGCGGCGGGGAGGACGTGATCTTCCCCCACCACGAGAACGAGATCGCGCAGAGCGAGGCCTACACGGGCCGCGCGCCCTTCGTGCGGTACTGGCTCCACAACGCCCTGCTGCGGCCGGGAGAGGGGGAGGAGAAGATGACCCGGCACCTGGGCAACGTGGTGACCATCGAGGAGGCCCTGCGCCGGTACAGTCCGGACGGGCTGCGCCTGTTCTTCCTCAGCAGCCACTACCGGAGCCCCCTCACGTGGCGGGAGCAGGCGGTGGAGGCCGCAGACCGCGGGGCCATGCGGCTGCGCCACGCCGTGGAGGCCGTCGAGGCCCTCCTGCGCCGCACGCGGCCTTCGGGCCGGGACTCCGGGCCTGCCGCAGCCCTCCGGGAGCGGGCGGACCAGGCCCGGGAGGCGTTCCGCGCGGCCCTGGACGACGACTTCGACACCCCGCGGGCCATCGCGGAGCTGTATGCCCTCGCCGCGGAGATCAACCGGCTGGCGGACGGGTTGACCAAGCAGCTCCCGGAGGCGGGAAGCCCGGAGGACGCCGCGGACGCCCTCGCCCATGCCCGGGACGTGCTGCGGGAGCTCGCCTCGGTCCTGGGATTGCGGCTAGAGGGCCGGGTCTCCCTCGACCGGATCGTCCAGGACCTGCACCGCCTCCTCCGCGAGGAGGAGGCCCTCGCGGGCGTGGACGGGCAGGGAAGCCCTGAGGAGGTGCTGGAGCGGATCCTCGCGATCCGCCAGCGGGCCCGGGAACGCCGGGACTTTGCGACCGCGGACCGGATCCGCGCGCGCCTGCTGGAGATCGGGGTGGTGGTGGAGGACTTCCCGGGCGGGAGCCGCTGGCGGCTACGGGATCCCGGCGAGGCGTGATGGGCCTGAAGGAGCCCGCCCTGCAGCTGGAGGGCCGCAACCCGGTGCTGGAGGCCCTGCGGGCGGGCCATCCCCTCCGCAAGATCCAGGTCTCCCGCACCGCCCGCCTCAGCGGGACCCTCGCCCGCATCGTCTCCCTCGCCCGGGCGAAGGGCGTGCCGGTGCAGTTCGTGGATCCCCGGCACCTGGACGCCATTTCGGAAACAAGTGCCCACCAGGGCGTCATCGCCTTCGCCCACATCACGCCTCCCGTGGCCTTCGAGGACCTCCTGGATCGGGCGTGCGCGACGGGACGCGCGTTCCTCCTCCTGCTGGACTCCGTCCAGGATCCCCGCAACCTGGGCGCCATCCTCCGCACCGCGGAGGCCGCGGGCGTGCACGGTGCCGTCCTCCCCAAGCGCCGGTCCGCGGGGCTCACGCCGGCCGTGGCGAAGGCCAGCGCGGGCGCGGTGGAGCACCTTCCCGTGGCCGTGGTCCCCAACCTCGCCCGGGCCGTGGAGGCCTGCAAGGCGCGGGGGATCACCGTGGTGGCCGCCCACATGCAGGGCGAGCCGTACGACCGGGCTGACCTCCGGCCGCCCATCGCCCTCGTGATCGGCGGAGAGGGGACCGGGGTGAGCCAGCTCGTCCGGGAGCGGTGCGACCGGGTGGTCTCGATCCCCATGTACGGAAAGGTCTCCTCCTTGAACGCGTCCGTGGCCGCGGGCATCCTGCTGTACGAGGTGGTGCGCACCCTGCGGCGTGCGGGGGAGCGACAGGAGGCCTCGTGCGGGTAGGGCTGGGCCTGCTCGGATTTGCCCTGGTGCCCGTGATCGCCTACGCGGTGCAAGACGGCGTGTTTGCAGGCCGCACCCGTGGTGATCCGGGCCCCCGTCCGCAGGCAACCGGAACGGCTCAAGGCCTTCTTGGATGCGGTGGCCCGGGCCGTGTACCGCCCGCCCGTCGATGCGCGGTTCGTGGTGGAAGGTGGGAGACCGTGCGGTGGCTCTCCTGCCCGGTTCGCCTTGACCCGTGCCATCGACGGTCTCTATAATGACTGCGGCCCAAGGCCAATCGACCGAGCATGTCCGAGATCCCGGAGGCTGCGTGTGGCCGTCGCCCGAAAGGAAGCCGTACCAAGCAGCTACGCGGAGATGCTCGATGAGGACTTGGTGGAGGCGGCGAAACAGGGGGATGAGCGAGCTTTCGAATACCTGATCAACAAGTACCGCAACTTCGTCCGCGTGAAGGCCAAGGCCTACTTCCTGGTGGGGGCCGATCGGGAGGACATCATCCAGGAGGGGATGATCGGCCTCTACAAAGCCATCCGGGACTTCCGGCGCGATAAACTGAGCTCCTTCCGGGCGTTTGCAGAGCTGTGCATCACCCGGCAAATCATCACCGCCATTAAGACGGCGACCCGGCAGAAGCACATTCCCCTCAACTCCTACATCTCCCTCAACAAACCGATCTACGACGAGGACTCCGACCGCACCCTCCTCGACGTGATCAGCGGCATGAAGGTGGCGGATCCGGAGGAGCTCGTCATCAACCAGGAGGTCTCCGCCCGGATGCGGGACCGGATCCGCCGGAACCTCAGCGAGCTGGAGCACCGGGTCCTCACCGCGTACCTGGAGGGCAAGTCCTACCAGGAGATGGCCGCGGAGCTGCGGCGGCACGTGAAGTCCATCGACAACGCCCTCCAGCGGGTCAAGCGGAAGCTGGAGAAGAACCTGGAGCGGGACGATTAGGGTTGGTCCGGATCTCCTGTCCTCGGTGCGGCGCCTCGTTTCTCCGGGCGGTCCCCACGGAGGAGGGAGAGACGGTGCGGTGCCCGCGGTGTGGGCATGTCTTTGAGCCCACGGAGGAGTGGGTGGACCCGGAGGACGACTCAGTTAGCCGCCGATCTGGATCATGACCCGCCGGGTGGGGTACATGCGCTCCGCGAGGGCGTGACCGAAGGGACGCCGGTAGGCCGCGGCCCGGAAGATCTCCCGGAGCTCCTCGTACGAGGCTCCGGCCCGCAGCGGCGTGAGCAGGTCCACCTCTTCGTCGCGCAGAAGGCAGAGGCGCAGCTTGCCGTCGGGCGTGAGCCGCAGCCGTCCACACTTGCTGCAGAAGGGTTGGCTGACGGGGCTGATGAACCCGATGGTCCCCACGGCCCCCGGGATCCGGTAGGTGCGGGCGGGGTCCTCCCCGGAGAGGTCGAGGGGTTCGAGGGGGCCGAAGGCGGCCTCGATGCGGGCCATGGTCTCCTCACTGCGCACCACGCCCGCCAGGGCCAGGTCCGCCACCTCGCCGAAGGGCATCACCTCGATGAACCGTACCTCCCAGGGCCGGTCTAAGGTGAGGGCCGCGAGGTCCACGACCTCCTCCTCGTTGAACCCCCGCACCACCACCGTGTTGACCTTGATGGGGTGCAACCCGGCTTCCTCCGCGGCCTCGATGCCCTCCAGCACGTCCTGAAGGCGGCCTCCCCGGGTGATGCGGGCGAAGGTCTCGGGGTTGAGGGTATCGAGACTCACGTTCACCCGCCGCAGGCCCGCGCGGGCAAGAGATCGGGCCAGGGTGCGCAGGCGTATGCCGTTCGTCGTCAGGGCGATGTCCCGGATGCCGGGGATCTGGCCGATTCCCTGCACGATGTCCAGGAGATCCGGCCGCACCGTGGGTTCTCCGCCCGTGAGCCGGACCTTCACCACCCCCAGCTCCGCGGCGATGCGGGTGAGGGTGAGGATCTCGTCCACCCGCATCAGGTCTTCCCGGGGGAGAAAGGAGATCCCGTCTTCCGGCATGCAGTACACGCACCGGAGGTTACAGCGGTCCGTGAGGGAGATCCGCAGGTCCCGGATGGGCCGTCCGTACTGATCCAGCATCCACGGCTCCGGTGGCGGTAGGGCCCTCCTGGAGCGGGCGACGGGATTCGAACCCGCGACCTTCGGCTTGGGGGGCCGACGCTCTACCCCTGAGCTACACCCGCCCGCTTCACCCTCATTGTACCAGGTTTCCGCAAGACCGGGGAATTCCGGCCCCGGACGTGGAATCTCCAGAAGAGATGGAGGTCGTCCTCCTCCACTACACGGCTCCGCCCGTGGTGGGCGGGGTGGAGGCCATCGTGGCCGAGCACGCCCGCCTGCTGCGCGCGGCCGGCTACCGGGTCCGGATCCTCGCGGGCCGGGGTCGGGGAGAGGGCGTTGTGGTGCTGCCGCGCCTTTTTAGCCGCCACCCCGAGGTCGAGGCCGCGCACCGGGCCCTGAGGCAGGGGGATTTCGGTCCGTTCGAGCGGGTTCGGGACGAGCTCACCGCAGACCTCGCCCCCTACCTCCGGGGTTGCCTCATCGTGCACAACGTCTTCACCCTCGACAAAAACCTCCCGCTCACCACCGCCCTCCACCGCCTCCTGGACCGCCACCCCGAGGCGAAGGTGGTGGCCTGGACCCACGACCTCAGCTGGGCGGACCCCACAGCCGCTTCGCGCCTCCGGCCGGAATACCCGTGGAGCTTACTGCGGACGCCCCGGCCGGAGCTGACCTACGTGGCCACGAGCGAGACGGTGCGGGATCTCCTGGCGCGGGTGATGGGGCTTCGGCCTGAGGACGTCGCCGTCATCCCGCCGGGGGTTTCCCTCGACGCGTTGCACCCCCTCCAGCCACGGACCCGAAAGCTCTTGGACCGGCTGCGGGTGGCCGATTCCTTCCCCGTGCTCCTCATGCCCGTGCGGATCACCCGGCGCAAGAACCTGGAACTGGCGATCCGGATCACCGCGGCCCTGCGGGATGCCGGAGCGGATCCGCTCCTCGTGGTCACAGGTCCCCCGGGGGCTCACACCGCCGCAAACCGCGGCTACCTCGCGGAGCTACAGAGGCTACGGGACGCCCTGGGTCTAGGGTCTTGCTGCGTGTTCCTCGCAGAGCTCGGGGTGCGGTGTACGCCCCGCATGGTCGGCGACCTGTACCAGCTTGCGGATGCGGTGCTCCTCACGAGCGTGCAGGAGGGGTTTGGGCTCCCCGTGGCGGAGGCGGGGCTGTTGCGGGTACCGGTCTTCTGCACCGCCATCCCCGCCACGGAGGAGGTGGCGGGCCCCTACGCCCACTTCTTCCGGCCCCAGGACCCACCGGAGGAAATCGCCCGGGACATCCTCACGCACCTCGCCCAGGACCCGCGCAGCCTCCTGCGCCGCAGGATCCTCGAGCGGTTCACCTGGGACCGAATCTTCCGGGAGCGGATACAGCCGCTCCTGGAGCGGCTCCTGCGTCCTGCACCCGTGGCCCGGTAGGGGGAAGGATGGGGGTGACCGCGGCCCTTCCGGAGGACGTGCGGCAGGCGCTTTTGCGCCTCGGGGAGCGAGACCTCCTCGTGGGCATCCCGAGCTACCACAACGCCCGCACCATCCGGCACGTGGTGGAGGCGGCCGCAGAGGGCGCGTGGCGGGCGTTTCCCGGCCTGCGCACCGTGGTCCTCAACGTCGACGGCGGCTCCACGGACGGTACCCCGCAGGCTGCCCTGAGCGCCCACGTCCCCGCCGAGGTCACCGTCCTCTCCACGCGGTACCAGGGCCTTTCTGGCAAGGGGAGTGCCGTGCGGGCGATCTTCGAGGCCGCGCGTCTATTGGGCGTCCGGGCCTGTGCCACCCTGGACGCGGACCTGCGGTCCGTCGCGCCGTGGTGGGTGGAGCGGCTGGTGGGGCCCGTGGTCCGGGGCGAGGCGGAGTACGTGGCCCCGTACTACGTGCGGCACAAGCACGACGGCACCATCACCAACCACCTCGCCTACCCGACGACACGGGCCCTCTACGGCGTGCGGGTGCGCCAGCCCATCGGCGGAGAGTTCGGGTTCTCCGGCGCCTTTGCCGCCCGTGCCCTAAGGTTCCCCGTGTGGGAGGGGGACGTGGCGCGGTTTGGGATCGACCTCTGGATGACCACCACCGCCCTGAACGAGGGCTACCGGGTGGTCCAGGCGTCCCTCGGCGTGAAGCTCCACGACCCTCGGGACCCCGCGTCCCACCTCGGCCCCATGTTCCGCCAGGTGGTGGGGACCCTCTTCGCGCTAATGGAGACGTATGCGGACCGGTGGCGGCAGGTCAAAGGGAGCGTGCCGGCGCCCGTGGTGGGCGAGCCCGTGGAAGCAGAACCCGAGCCCGTGGCCGTAAACCGCGCGGCCCTGGTGGACGGGTTCCAGGACGGGTTTTCCCGGTTCGCGGAGGTGTGGCGGGAGGTGCTGGAGCCAAAGGCGTTTGCGGCCCTCGCCCGGATGGCCGCCCATCCCGAAGCTCTGGAGTTCCACGACCACCTCTGGGCCCGGATCTGCTACGCCTTTGCCGCGGCCTACCACCGGAAGAAGGCCGTTGAGCTCCTCGACGCCTTGATCCCTCTATACTTCGGCCGAGTGGCGGCCTTCGTGGAGGAGACGGAGGAGCTGGGCCCGCAGGAGGCAGAGGCCGTGGTGGAGCGGCAGGCCGGGGTCTTCGAGTCGCAAAAGCCGTACCTCCTCGCCGTGTGGGACCGGAAGTAGGCGTGTGGCGGGACGATCGGTGGCTGCGAGGCGGTGAGAATCCCGCGTTGCGCCGGGACGCGGCCCGCATCCTCGAGGCGGCCCTGCGGGCCGTGGACCCGCGGGAGGCGGTCTTGCGGTGTTTGCGCGTAGAGGGCGGGCAGCTTCGGGTCGGGGAGCGCGCGTACTCGCGTCACGCGTACGACCGGATCGTGGTGGTCGGGTTCGGGAAGGCCTCCGCCGCGATGGCGCAGGCGGTGGAGGAGGTCTTGAGGGACCGGATCTCCGAGGGGCTCGTGGTGACCAAAGAAGGGTACGGTCTTCCGCTCCGCCACCTGGAGGTGGTGGAGGCCGGGCATCCCCTTCCGGACGCGCGGGGCGAGGCGGCGGCCCGCCGCATCCTCGACCTCGTCCGGAGGGCCGGAGAGCGCGACCTCCTACTCTGCCTCATCTCGGGCGGTGGGTCGGCCTTGCTGCCGCTCCCGGCTCCGGGCCTCACCTTGGAGGACAAGGTGCGCACCACGGACCTCCTGCTCCGGAGCGGAGCGACCATCCAGGAGATCAACACGGTGCGCAAGCACCTCTCCGCGGTCAAGGGAGGTTGGCTCGCAAAGGCCGCCTTCCCCGCCACCGTGGTGGCCCTTGTGCTGAGCGACGTCCTAGGCGATCGCCTCGACGCCATCGCCTCAGGGCCCCTCACCCCGGATCCCACCACCTACCGCGACGCCGTGCAGGTCCTGGAACGGTACGGCCTGGTGGAGGAAGTACCGGAAGCCGTGCGCCGCCACCTGAAGCGGGGGGTTACGGGAGCGGTGCCGGAGACCCCCAAGCCGGGCGACCCGGCCTTCGGGCGGGTGCACGCGGTGGTCGTGGGAAGCCTCGGGCAGGCCGCGGAGGCAGCGGCCGCGCAGGCCCGGGCCCTCGGCTACCACACCTCGGTCCTCACCACGTTCCTCGAAGGGGAGGCCCGGGAGGTGGGCCGGGTCGTGGCGGCCTTGGCCATGGAGGAGCGGCGGGCAGGCCGGCCGCTCCCGGTTCCCGCCTGCTGGGTCCTGGGCGGGGAGACCACGGTGACGGTGCGGGGGAGGGGGAAGGGCGGACGCAACCAGGAGCTCGCCCTCAGCGCGGCCGTGGCGCTGGAGGGGATCGATGGGGTCTTGGTGGTGAGCTTCGCCACGGACGGTACAGACGGCCCTACGGACGCCGCAGGAGGAGTAGCGGACGGGACCACGGCCGCGCGGGCCAGGGCGATGGGATACGACCCGCGGCGGTGCCTTGCCGAAAACGACGCCTACCCGTGCCTGGACGCCGTCGGGGACCTTGTGCGCACGGGCCCTACCGGGACCAACGTGAACGACCTCGTGCTGGTCCTGGTGGGACGTTAGCGCAACCGGCGGACGTAGGTGGCGTATCCGGAGCGGGAGAGGAGGGCGGCGAGCTGACGCGCCTGGTCCTCACGCTCGAACTCCCCCACCACCACCCTGTAGAGACTCCCGGACAGGACGCGGGCGCTGAACCCGTCCCGTTCGAGCCGTGCCACCATGGCCTTCGCGTTCCTCGAATCCCGGTAGGCGCCCACCTGGACGGTGTAGAGGGTTTGGGGAGCGGGGGGAACGGGTTCGACGGGAGGAGGGAACGGGTTTTGGGTCTCGGCGGGGCGGGGAGTGGGAAGGGCTTGAGGCTGGTGGGCTACGGAGAGGGCAGCGGGGGCTTCGAGGTTCCCCACGAGGTACCCCAACAAGAACCCACCCGCCACGGCCACCGCGACCCGGACGTCCGGCCGCAAGGGCCTGGCTCCCATCAGCCCCGGTACGAGGGCCAGGATTCCGAGGGCCAGGAGCACATCTCCCAGGCTGAAGACGTTCGCGAACGGAAGGCCGGCGGGGATGGCGAACACGTCGGCCAGGAACCACAGCCGGGTCTGCGGCCCGATCAGGGAGGAGTTGTTGTAGGTTCCTCCGGCCTCCCGGAGGAGGCTCCACCGGCCCGCGGCCCTGAGGGCCTCCTCCGAGGCGGGCATGTACCCGCCGTTTGCGAGGATCACCGTGGCGTTCGCCAGGAATCCCGCACCGACGAGCCACATCCCCGGAAGCCGCCGGTTGGCGAGGAGGAAGGCCGCGAGGAGCAGGTAGGAGAGCACGTGGACGGGGACCGTGGGGAGCCGTAGGGGCACGAAGCGCGCAGTAGGGTCGAAGATGGCGAGCTGCAGGAGGATGGCGAGGAGGGCGGCCCAGCCGAGACGGAGCTCGGCCTCCGCAAGCCTACGAAGACTTCCGCCCCGGATCCACCCGACGCAGAGGGATAACCCGAGGGGAAGAAGGAGCCCCAACATCCGGGTCGACGGCCTCCACGAGTTCCGGTGTCAGTTCCGTGGCGGCCAGGACGGGCTCCTTGAGCACTCGGCGCTCGAGGAGCTCGTCCTCCAGGGCCCGCACCACGGCAAGATCATACTGTTTGCCCGAAAGCCGGTACAGCTCCCGCACGGCCTCCTCGGGACTCTTGGCGGGCCGGTAGGGGCGCTGGGTGGTCATGGCGTCGTAGGCGTCGGACACCGCGAGGATGCGGGCGGGCAGGAGGATCTCGTCTCCCCGAAGCCCCCGCGGGTACCCGGACCCGTCGAGCCGCTCGTGGTGCTGGAGGAGGATGTCGAGGGCATCCCGGTAAAGGCTGATGTGGCTCAGGATGCGGGCACCGGCCTCCACGTGCTCCCGCATCTGGTGCATCTCTTCGGGGGTGAGGGGGCCGGGCTTGAGGAGGACGCTGTCCCGGACTGCGAGCTTGCCCACGTCGTGGACCTGGGCGATGGCGTAGAGCCGGTTGACCTCCCGGTCTGGGAGTCCCAGGCGCCGGGCGATGGCCCGGCTCAGGTCCGCCACCCGCCGGGAGTGCTGGGCCGTGTAGGGATCCCGGGCATCCACGGCCTCCGCCAGAGCCTGGAGGAAGTTATCGGTCTCTATGCGGAGCTGGACGTAGTTGGCGTAGGAGAGTTTGGTCATGATGGCAGGGGGGATGAGGAGGGCGACCAGCAGCGGGTGGATGGTCCAGATTACGGATCCGACAACCGCGAGTCCGGTCATCGAAACGAATACAGGTGTGATCACCCGTGCATTGAAGAGGAGGGTCTCTCGAAGAGGCGTGGAGGTCGCCAAGGAGAGTACTATGCTGAGGAGACCAATGTTTACGATGAAGAAAGTGATTCCGGCTGCGACACCGCCGAGGAGACGGATGGTCAAAGCTTCGGTGGCCAAATACCCGCCCGAGATGGCCTCAAACACTTGACCAGCAAGCCAGGTAGCCAAGGCATAGTTTGCCGCGTTGAAGGCGGTCTTATACCACGGCTTCCCTTCGTAGAGATCTGTGCTAGTAGAGGCAAGGATTGCTAGGAGAACAGCGAAAGGCCACCCATAAAGCATCAGAGTGGGGAGGAAAACTGCCAGGCCGAGTGTAACCTCAGACCGGTTTCCTGGGCCGAAGTAGTACTGCACCGGCTTAAGTTCACTTAAGATTCCCAGGAAGGTCAGAAACATAAGAGCGGCCGCATCGGTCTGCGCATAGGGACTTGCGGTATGGACGAGTTTGTAGGCCACAAGGCCCAATACCGCGACCCCTCCGAGGATGCAGAGGCCCACGAAGATCCACAACGAATTCTTCATCTTCCACCCGGCGGACTTA
>FWWM01009396.1_pt1 | contig 18069 bp, 15 predicted proteins | sample 2228351 | NCBI WGS metagenome assembly FWWM01 (sample SAMEA103939774, study PRJEB20133) | metagenome
TCCCGGGTGAGCCCACCCACAGCCCGTAGCTGCCGCTCACGGTAGCCTGTGTACAGCACGGCTCGAGAAAGTTTGACGGTGGCGCGATGGCTCTCTCACCGACCACGACGGTTGCTGACCTGGCAGGCGTCGGCCCTGCTCGCACCGGACTTACCGTAACCGCTCTGTCCGAGACGACGGTCGACTGGTACCGGGCACGCGGCGAACGATGGCTGCGCGAACACGCCACCGTCACCTGGGAACGCCCGGACCGCGCCTACCACGTCTTCGGCTTGGGGACAGCCGTCCGGATTGTTGGTGCTCCCGGTGAGGGGCTCGCCACCTGCCACGCCCGCCTCGAGGACGTGCTTGCACGCCTCCGCGGCGCGCCCCACCACCTCCCGTTCGCACCCATGGCGTTCGCAGGTGCCCGCTTCGACCCCGGCAACCCCCAGACAGATCCGGCGTGGGATGCGTTCGGCGGCTGGCAGGTGGTCGTGCCTGCCATCACCATCGTCCGCCGCGGTAACCAATGGTCCGGGATCGCCTGTGCTGGCGACTTCCCCGTCGATGCGCCGGCGACGCTGGCCGATACTGCGTCCTTCGATCCATCGGCCCTTGGCGGCGCAGTTGCCCGGGCCGTCAGCGAGATCCGCGCGGGCCGCTACCAGAAGGTCGTCCTTGCCGGCTCCCGCACCTACCACGCGCCGGGGGCCGTGCCCGCCCACATCCTGGAGCGGCTGGCACAGGCCTTCCCTACCTGCTGTGTGTTCAGCTGGCGTTCGGGTGGCTTGACGTGGCTCGGCGCCAGCCCGGAACCGCTCGCTGCCAGCAGCGCCGGAGCGCTCGAACTCGTTTCGCTGGCCGGCTCCCGGCGGCGCGGTGCCTCACCGCAGGAAGACCTGGCCCTTGAGCACGACCTGCTCGGGAGCGCGAAGGAGCGCTGGGAACATGCGCTCGTGGTCGATGCCATTCGCACCGAGGTCGCGGACCTCGTCGCGTCGCTGGATTACCCGGCCGAGCCGGCCGTGATGAAGCTGGCCAACATCCAGCATCTCTTCACGCCGCTGCGCGCGCGGCTGCTCCCCGGGGCCGGCCTGCTTGATGTTGTCCGTCGCCTGCACCCCACGCCCGCGGTTGGGGGCTGGCCGAAAGCAGCTGCGCTCGAAGCGATTCGGCGCCTGGAGGGCATGGACCGCGGCTGGTATGCCGCGCCCGTCGGCTGGATCGATCCGGCGGGCAACGGCGAATTCGTCGTTGGCCTGCGCACCGCGTTGGTTGGCGATGGTCTCGCCCGCCTCTACGCCGGCGCCGGCATCGTCGCGGATTCCCAGCCGGCCGCCGAACTCGAGGAGATCGAGACCAAGCTCGACGCCCTGCGCGGGGTCATCGTCCGGTGAGCGTGGCTCGCGCCAACACCGAGGCAGCCCGGGCCCTCATCGCCGGGCTGGCCGCCCGCGGAGTCCGCCACGCGGTGGTCACGCCGGGCAGCCGGTCGACGCCGCTCGTGTTCGCCCTTGCCGACCAGTCCGTCCTGCAACCCTGGCTCATCATCGATGAGCGGTCTGCGGGATTCTTCGCCCTCGGGCTCGCGCGGGCCCGTCGCGAGCCAGTTGCCATCGCCTGCACCTCCGGCACGGCCGTGGCCAACCTCTTCCCGGCAATCGTAGAGGCGAACCTGTCGCGCATCCCGCTCATCGCGCTGACCGCCGACCGGCCGCCGCGCCTGCGCGATGTCGGTGCCGCCCAGACCATCGACCAGGTGCACATCTTCGGGCGACAGGTTCGCTGGTCGGTCGACCTGCCCGTCCCGGGTCCGGCTGCGACGGTCGCGACGTCCTGGCGCCAAGCCGGCCTGCGCGCTGTCGAGGCGGCCCTCGCCGGGCTGCCGGGCCCGGTCCAGGTCAACGCGCCATTCGACGAACCGTTGGTCGAGGAACCCGCGACCCACCCCGGCCGGTGGGAGCCCGAAGCGGGGCCGCTGGCGGCTCGGTCTGCCTGCCCTTCCTCTTCAGACCTTGCAGCTGCCGCCGCAGCTGTCGAAGCGGCCCGCCGGCCGCTCATCGTTGCCGGGCCAGAGACCGGTGGACTCCCGCGGCAAGCACTTGGGGCGCTGGCCGAAGCTATGGGCGCGCCCATCCTCGCCGATCCGCTCAGCGGCCTGCGGACGGGGCCGGCTTCGCTCCCACATCTCCTGGACGCCTACGACGGGTGGCTGCGCTCCGTCGCGCCTCCGGCACCCGACCTTGTGCTTCGGTTTGGCGCCGCACCGACCTCAAAAGTCCTCAATCAGTTCCTCGCCAGCTGGAGCGCCGCGGAACAGATCCTCATCGACCTTCCCGGCGGCTACCGCGAGCCGAACGGCGTCGGTGTCGCCCTCCTCGCGGCTGATGCAGCGACGGCCGCCGAGGCCTTCCGCCGACAGCCGTGCCGCGCCGAGCCCGGCTGGCTCGAGGCCTGGCAGAGCGCCGACCGGGCCGCGCGTGCAGCGCTCGAAACCACCAGTCGGTCCGAGGAGGGTCTGTTCGAAGGCCGCGTATTCACCGAGCTCCGTGACCTCCTGCCGGCCGGCGCGGCACTGGTCGCCGGGAACAGCATGCCGGTGCGCGACCTCGACAACTTCTTCGGCAGCCGGGCGGAGCCGCTCGAAATCGTCGCCAACCGGGGCGCCAACGGAATCGACGGCGTCGTCTCGAGCGCCTGCGGAGCGGCTGCAGCCGGGCAGCCCACGGTGGTCGTCGTCGGTGATGTGTCCTTCCTGCACGACCTCAACGCGCTCTGGGCAGCCCGCGAACACCGTCTGCCGCTCCTGATCATCGTCGTTAACAACGACGGCGGCGGAATCTTCCATTACCTCCCCCAGGCGGCCCACGAGGGTGCGTTCGAGCGCTGGTTTGCGACGCCGCCGCACCTCGACGTGGCACGTTCCGCGGCCCTCTTCGACCTTCCCTTCACCCGAGCCGGGGGGTGGGCAGAGTTCCGGGAGGCCGTCTGCCGCTGGCTTGGCGGGCCCCAACCTGCGGTCATCGAACTTCGCACCGACCGCGCGGGCAACGTCGCAATGCACCGCCGGGCGTGGGCCGCTGCCGGCGCCGCGGCTGCGGAGGCGGCGCGCTGGTGAGCCGCCTCGAGATCCGCCCTGGGTTCTTCCTGAACGTCGAGAGCTGGGGCTCCGGACCGCCGATCGTCCTGCTCCACGGCTTCACCGGGTCGGCCCAGTCCTGGGCCGACTTCGGCGTGCTCCTCGGTCATCACTTCCACTGCCTGGCCATCGATATCGTCGGGCACGGCGCATCCGACGCCCCGGCCGAGCTCGAGGCCTACAGGATGGAACGCGTCGCCGATGATCTCGTCGCCGCGGCGCGGATGGCCGGCGCGGCGCGGGCGGCCTGGCTCGGCTACTCCATGGGAGGGCGAACCGCCATCGCCGTGGCCGTCCGGGCACCCGCGGCAGTCGCCGCGCTCGTCACCATCGGCGCCTCGCCGGGCATCGCCGACGCAGCGGAGCGCGCAGGCCGCGTCGCATCCGACGAGGCGCTCGCGGACCGGATCGAACGAGAGGGCATCGAGGCCTTCGTCGCCTACTGGGAGTCGCTCCCCCTGTGGGCCACGCAGCAGTCGCTCCCCCCGGCTACCCGGGCGGCGCAGCGCGCGACTCGCCTTGCCAACCGGCAAACCGGCCTGGCTAACAGCCTGCGGGGGATGGGCGCGGGGGCCCAGCCCGACTACCGCGCATCCCTGCCCGGGCTCGACATGCCGTTTCTGGCGCTCGCTGGTTCCCTGGATCCAAAGTACGCTCACCTTGCGCGCGAGATGGCAGCGGCGGCGCCACGCGGAACCTGGCAGGAGATTCCCGGTGCCGGGCACGCGGCCCAGCTCGAAGCCCCCGGTCCCACCGCCGATGCCGTCCTCGCTTTTCTCAAGGAGCACTACTCACCCGGAAAGGACGAGCCGTGACGAGCACCATCCAGTGGCAGAAGGTCTGCGATTACGACGACATCATCTACCAGCGCGCGGAAGGCATCGCCCGCATCAGCATCAACCGGCCCGAGGTCCACAACGCCTTCCGCCCCAAGACGACCTTCGAACTGATCGACGCCTTCTCGCGTGCCCGCGAGGACCCGGAGGTTGGCGTCATCCTCTTCACGGGGGAGGGCGGCCGCGCGTTTTGCTCCGGTGGCGACCAGCGGGTGCGGGGCCACGGCGGCTACGTCGGCGATGACAATGTTCCGCGGCTGAACGTCACCGACCTGCACAAGCTCATCCGCTCAATCCCGAAGCCGGTCATCGCGCTGGTGGCTGGCTGGGCAATCGGCGGCGGTCACGTTCTGCACGTCATCTGCGATCTCACGATAGCGGCGGAGAATGCCCGGTTCGGCCAGACCGGCCCCCGCGTTGGGAGTTTCGACGGCGGCTTCGGCGCCATCCAGCTTGCACGCAACGTCGGCCAGAAGAAGGCACGCGAGATCTGGTACCTCTGCCGCCAGTACGACGCCCGCGAGGCCCTCCAGATGGGGCTCGTCAACGCCGTCGTGCCGCTGGAGGAGCTCGAGGCAGAGGGGGTCCGCTGGGCAAAGCAGATCCTCCGCATGAGCCCGCTCGCCATCCGCATGCTCAAGTCTGCATTCAACGCTGAACTCGATGGCATGGTCGGCATTACGGAGCTCGCTCACAATGCGAACATGCTCTTCTACATGACCGACGAGGCGAAGGAGGGCCGCAACGCCTTCCTCGAAAAGCGCGAACCGGCGTACAGCGACTTCTCGCAGTTTCCCCGGCGGCCATGAGCCGCATCGTCGCCGCGCGCGTCGTGCCCTACTGCTCCACGCTGCGCGCCGCGCACGTCGATGCTCGCGGTGGCTTTTCCGAGCGCCGGGGGATGCTCCTGGAGCTGCGCGACGCCGGCGGCCGGGTGGGCTGGGGCGATTGCGCGCCACTCGAGCCGTTCAGTCCCGGCATCGATATCTGCCGCGCTGCCCTCGAGTCGTGCCTGCCGCGCCTCACCGGGTGTGAACCCGACATCACCTGGGCCGACGAGCCCCCGCCGTGGCTCCAGGAGCTGCCCGGGCCGGTCGTCGCCGCCATCGAGACCGCGGCCGGCTTCCTCATTGCCGCACGGGCCGGCGTCTCCCTCTCGGCTCTCCTTGCCGGGCCAGGCTCCTCGCCCGCTACGCGACTGCCGGTCAATGCACTCGTGGACCGCGATGACGAAGCGGACGCACTCGCCCAGGCATCGGCGGCCGCTGCAGAAGGGTATGTGTCGTTCAAGGTGAAGCTCGGTCCTGGCGCAGCTAACGCCCGGCGCAGGCTGGAGCTGCTCCGGGAGCGTCTCGGTTCTGCCGCTGAGATTCGTGTCGATGCCAACGGTTCGTGGTCACCGGAGACGCTGGTGGAGCTTGCCCCGGCGCTCCATGCCGCGGGCGTTGCCCTGGTCGAACAGCCACTTGCGCCCGGCATCCCCGGGGAGCCAGGGCGACTCGCAACCCTCCGCCGGTCCACCGGGCTGCGCATCGCCGCCGATGAATCCATGGCCCTCCCATCCGCCGAGGCCCTGCTGAAAACGGAGGGTGCACTCGATGCCGTGGTCCTGAAGCCGTCGCTGCTCGGGCTCCGGGCCAGCGCCCGGCTGGCCCGGATGGCACGGGCGCGCGGCCTCGACGTGATCGTCACGGGCACGTTCGAGTCCGGCGTCGGGTTTGCGGCAACGCTCGAAACCGCCGCCGCCGTCGCTTCGCCGGGCGTCGCCCAGGGGTTGGCCACCAGCCTCGCCGTCGTCAATGACCCGGTCGCTGGGGTCCCTCGGGCACACGCAGGCTTTATCGACCTTCCCGCGAGCGGCGTTGTTCCGTCGGTGGTGCTCGCGCTGCCGGGGTGCCGGGCATGAGTTTCGCGCTATCGCTGCCGCCGGCGTTCGACTGGCTCGCGCACCGCGCCGCGGTCCTGCCCGGCCACCCGGCGCTTGAATTCGAGGACCTGATCCTCACCTTCCGCCAGCTCGACGAGGCAGTGTCACGGGCAGCAGCGGGCCTGCTGGAACGAGGCCTGCGGCCGTGCGACCGTGTCGCCTTGCTCGCCGGCAATTCACCGGAGTTTGTCATCGCCGTGCTGGCGGCGGCCCGGAGCGGTGCAATCGTGGCCCCGCTCAACTGGCGCCTCTCACGGCCCGAGCTCGCCTGGCAGGTCGAACGCATCCGGGCCTCACTCGTCGTGGCCGATGCGGGCTACCGGGAGATGGGGTCCGCCATCGCCCGGGCGGCGGGCACCGCGTGGGCAGAGGTGGCGGAGCTCGGCACTGCGGTGCCGGGGGGCGCGTTCGCCGGCCGCTGGACCGGCGACTTTGTGCTCATGTTTACGTCCGGCACCACCGGCCGCCCGAAGGCCGCCCGGCTCACCTTCGAGAACTTCCTTGCGAGTGCCGCGGCGTCGGCCTTCAACATTGGCGTCGACCCCCGCGACCGCTGGCTCGCGTGTATGCCCCTCTGCCACGTGGGCGGCCTTTCGATCATTACCCGGTCGCTCATCCAGGGCACGACGGTCCTGCTGGAGCGTGCTTTCGATGCCACGCGGGTAAATGCGGCCCTCCGTAGCGGGCGCGTCAGCCTGCTCTCGGTCGTACCCACAATGCTCGCTCGCATGCTCGACGCCGACCGGGACCCATACCCGCAGGCGGTGCGCGCCGTCCTCGTCGGGGGTGGGCCCGTCACGCGCGAGTTGCTCGAGGCCGCGGCGGAGCGGGGACTCCCCGTGCTGCAGACCTACGGGCTAACCGAAGCGACAAGCCAGGTCACAACCCTCGCGCCGGGGGACGCACTCGACCACCTGGGGTCGGCAGGCAAGCCGCTCTTCGGCGTTTCGGTAAGGGTTGATGCGCCCCCTGGCGAGCCCGGCGAAATCCTCGTCGCCGGCCCGACGGTGTTCGCCGGCTACTTCGATGACCCGGAAGCGACGGGCCGCGCCCTCCGGGATGGTTGGCTCCACACCGGCGACGTCGGCCGGTTCGATGAACACGGCTTCCTCTACGTGCTGGATCGGCGCGATGACCTGGTCGTAACGGGCGGCGAGAACGTGTACCCGGCGGAGGTCGAGGCGACGCTTGAAGCACACCCGGCGGTCGCCGAGGCGGCGGTTGTCGGCCTCCCCGATCCGGCCTGGGGCCAGGTGGTCGCGGCGGCGGTACGATTCACCGCCTCCCCCATTCCATGGCAGGAGCTCGACGCATACCTTCGCCGGCACCTGGCCGGGTACAAGGTGCCACGCCGATGGCTCGCCGCCGGGGAGCTCCCGCGCACCGCGAGCGGCAAACTCCAGCGTCACCGGGTCCGCGCGTGGTTTGAGGGAGGCGAGTAGACTCTGTCCCCACGCGAAAGGGGTTGGGTATGCGCTTTGGGTTGCACATCGGCCAGCAGAACATCGCTATGGACGAGCTGCGGCGGCTGTGGCGCTGGGCCGACTCGGCGGGCTTCGACTGGGTCGACGTCTGGGACCACTTCTACGAAGCGCCCCCGGTGGATGGTAACGGGAGCTGCTTCGAGGCGACGACGTGCATGGCCGCCATGGCCTGCGAGACGCAGCAGGTCCGTGTTGGCGTCCTGGTGCTCGGGATGGGCTACCGCCATCCTGCCGTCCTGGCCAATGCCCTCTGCACCATCGACCACCTCAGCGGCGGGCGCCTTGAGATCGGCCTCGGTGCCGGCTGGCACGAGCCGGAATACCGCGCCTATGGCATCCCTTTCCCTCCCATCCGCGAACGGCTCGACATGCTCGAAGAGGGCATCCAGGTCATCCGCTTGCTCCTGGAGCAGGACCGCAGCACCTTCCACGGCCGTCACTACCGGCTTGAGAACGCTGCGTGCAATCCCAAGCCGGTCCAGGCACGGCCGCGCATCTGGGTGGGCGGCAACGGCGAGAAGCGGACGCTCCGCATCGCTGCTCGCCACGCCGACGGCTGGAACACCCCCTACACCTCGCCATCGGAGTTTGCCCGCCTCTCCGCGGTGCTCGACCACTGGTGCGAGGTGGAAGGGCGGGCCCCCTCCGCCATCGAGCGCACCGTCAACCTCAGCTTCCACATGGCGGCCTCGCCGGTTGCACTCGCCCGCGCCGACGACCAGTTCCGCCAGACCTGGGGCCCTGCCGCCGACGCCATGCGGAGCCGCGGTGTCGTGGTGGGGCTGCCAGAGCAGGCGGTCGATCTCGTCGGGCAGTATCGCGACGCCGGGGCTGCGCGGGTCAACATCGCCGTCCGCCCGCCGGTCGATTGGGACGCACTCCACACCTGGGCCGAGGAGGTCATCCCGGCGTTCGCGGGCTGACTGGCAGGCGAACCGCTCCCGGCCGTACGATCACGATGTGAGGCCCCCACGCCGCGTCGCAATTCTCGGGTCGACAGGCTCGATTGGCCGCCAGGCGCTCGACGTCATCGCCCAGCTTCCCGACTCGTTCGAAGTCGTTGCCCTCGCCGGCGGCGTCAACGCCGAGATCCTCGCCCGCCAGGTCGCCGATGTGCGTCCACGCTATGTGTTCTGCGAGCGCTCCTCGCCCAGTCTTGCCGATGCGGTGGCTGCGACCGGCGCCCAGCTGCTCCCCCCTGTGGAGATGGCGGTCGCACCCGACGTCGACATCGTTCTCGTGGCGACGGCGGGTGCCGCTGGTCTCCTCCCGACCCTCGCCGCGCTTCGCGCGGGACGCCCGGTGGCGATAGCGAACAAAGAAGTCCTGGTCATGGCCGGCCACCTCGTCCGGGAGGCCCAGCAGGCCGGCGGTGGCGAGCTTCGCCCGGTCGATAGCGAACACTCCGCGATCTGGCAGTGTCTGTGGGGGGAGGACCCGCGGACCGTTCGTCGCATCATTCTCACCGCGAGCGGCGGCGCGTTCCGCGACCTGACGCCTAAACAACTCGCCCGGGTCACCCCTGAACAGGCGCTTGACCACCCAACGTGGAAGATGGGGCGCAAGATTACCGTTGATTCGGCGACCCTGATGAACAAAGGGATGGAAACCATCGAGGCGATGTGGCTCTTCAACGTGCCGATGTCCTCCGTCGATGTCGTCCTCCACCGCGAATCGATCGTCCACAGCCTCGTCGAGTTCAGCGACGGGAGCGTCAAGGCGCAGCTTGGCGTCCCAGATATGCGGCTCCCCATCCAGCTCGCCCTTGGCTACCCGGCCCGCATGCCCGAGCCCGCGGTTCCCCTCCTAGACCTTGCGGCGGTGGGCGCGCTCCACTTCGGCACCCCTGATACCGAGCGGTTCCCCTGCCTTCGCCTCGCCATGGAGGCCGGCAAGGCCGGCGGTAGCGTACCCGCGGCGATGGCCGCGGCCGACGAGGTCGCTGTGGAACGCTTCCTCGCCGGGGAGATCGGCTTCCTCGATATCCCGCGCGTCATCGAGGAAGTGCTCGAGCGGCACACCCCGCTGCCGTCGCCCTCGCTGGACGAGGTGCTCGCCGTCGACGCCGAGGCCCGCCGGGTCGCTGCGTCCATCCCTGCCCGGGTGCCTGCCTGATGTTCCTTGCCATCGACCCGATTGCGATTCTCCAGGCGGCCGTGCCGTTCCTGGCCATGCTCGTCGTCCTCGTGGTCGTCCACGAGTTCGGCCACTTCCTCGCTGCCAAGGCCTTCGGCATCAAGGTGCTCGAGTTCGGTATCGGCTTTCCCCCGCGGGCCTGGACCTTCCTCCGCCGGGGCGAAACCGAATACACGCTCAACTGGCTGCCAATCGGCGGTTTCGTGCGCCTCCTGGGCGAAGAGGACCCGACCGACCCCCGCAGCCTCGCCGCGCAGGCCGCCTGGAAGCGACTCGTCGTCATGTCGGCCGGCGTCTTCATGAACCTCGCGACAGCCATCATCCTCCTCGCGGTCGGGTTCATTGTGCCGCGAGAGCGGGCCCTGACGATGGCCCAGGTCGTGGAGGTGGCTCCCGGCTCGCCCGCGGCCGAAGCGCGCATCGAAGGGGTCATGCGCGACGGATCCGCACCTGCGCAGGGGCTCCAGCCCGGCGACATCGTCCTCGAGGTCGAGGGCAAGGAGGTCCGCAACACGACCGAGCTCGTCTACGCGAATCGGCTCAACCTTGGCGAAACCCAGCGTTGGGTGATCAACCGCGGCGGGTCCGCCCTCACGGCCTACGTGTACGCTCGCTGGGACCCGCCGCCCGGGCAGGGTCCGACGGGCATTCGCATCGGCGCGCCCGCAACCTGCTCGACCGATGCGGAAGGCAACCCGACAACCTGCCAGTTGCTCTACCCGTACACCGAAAAGGTGTGGGATTGGCCCTGGGTGGCCTTCCCGAAGGCGATCGCGTCGCTCGGCGAGACCTTCCGTCTGACTGTCAACGAAATCCGCGTGATGGTCTCCGGCACGTCGGGCGCCTCGATGTCGAGTGGTCAGCCGGCGTTCACCGGCCCGGTCGGCATCGCGGAGACGACCGGCGCGATCATCGACGAACAGGGATGGCGGCCGCTGATTGAGCTCGCCGCCCTGCTGAGCCTCAACCTCGCCATCTTCAACGCCCTCCCCATCCCGATGCTCGACGGTGGGCGCATGCTCTTCGTCTTCATCGAAATCCTGCGTGGCGGCAGGCGCATCGCCCCGGAGAAGGAGGCACTCGTCCACTTTATGGGGTTTGCGCTGCTGCTCTTCGGGGTCCTGGTGGTCACCTATTTCGATATCGCCCGCCTCGTGAGCTGATGTTTACGGCCATCTTTCTCAGCCTCTACTTCATCGCCTGGTCCACGCTTGCTCTGCTCCCGTGGCTGGGGTGGAGCGTGCTCTCCCGCGGGCGGGCCGGGCTGTGGAATCTCCCGCTCTGCATCGTCGCAGGCGTCGTTGCTGCCCTCGCAGTCCCGTTCCTCGGTGCAACGGGCTGGTTCGGCATGCTGCTGAGCTGCGTCGCGGCGTTCCTGGCCCCGCTCCTGCTGCTGTCCATCCGCCACTGGGCGCGGCCCGACCGTGCCGTCTACCCCCCTACTGCTGCTCCACGCCGCCCGTGACCGAGATCGCCCTCTCCACCATGTTCGCGCAGCAGGCTCGCTTCGAAGACGGGGCGGCGTTTGCCCGCTTTGCTGCGGCGAGCGGGTTCGATGCCATCGAAATCAGCCACTCAACCCCGCCGAACAAGATTGAAGCCATCCGCGCGGCGGCGGTGCTCCCGGTCACTGCGGTCCATCAGCCCGCGCCGTATGAGCGCCTCTCGAACGGCCGTGGCAACGGCAGCCTGAACCTCGCTGCGCTCGACGAGAGCGAACGCGGCGCAGCGGTGGCGGCGGCCCTGCGCTCCATCGAGCTCGCCCATCTGCTCGGCGCCCGCCGCCTCGTGGTGCACCTGGGCCACGTGGGGACGGTCGCCGAGCAGTTCGAGGAAGAACTGGCGCTTCGCCGCGCGTTCGATGCCGGTCACCGCGAAGGTCCGGAGGTCGACGCGCTGCGCACCGCCCTGTGCGAACGCCGGGCGGCAGCGGCGGAGGCCCATCTCGAGGCTGCGCGCCGCTCGCTCACCGAGCTCGTTCGCTTTGCCCGGCCCCTCGGGATCCGCATCGGCATCGAAAACCGCTACCACTATCACGAAATCCCGCACCCGGCCGAGTACGCGGCCCTCTTCGATGGCTTCGATGCGGCGGACGTCGGCTACTGGCACGACCTCGGCCACGCCGAAGTTCTCCACCGCCTTGGCCTCATCGACCGTCGCGAGTGGCTGAATCGCTGGGCTGACCGCCTCGTTGGCGCCCACCTGCACGACGTCGATGGCATCGGCGATCACCGCGCGCCAGGCGACGGGGATGCCGACTGGGCCCCCGTGGCTGCTGCCGTGCGAACCCTCGAGTCCGTCACCCTTGAGATTAACCAGCACCAGCCCGACGAGCGCGTCCGGGCAAGCCGCGCCTACCTTGCCTCGCTCGGAATCACCTAGAACGCGAGCTCGAGACTGATATCGAGCGCCCGGGCGCTGTGGGTCAGCGCTCCAACCGAAATGGCGTCGACTCCGATCTCGGCGATCGGACGCACCGTCTCGAGCCGCACCCCGCCGGATGCTTCGAGCTTCGCCCGGCCGTCGACCGTGCGCACCGCCCGGGCCATCTCGTCCGGGGACATGTTATCGAGAAGGATCCACTCCGGCCGGGCTTCGAGCGCCTCCGCGAGCTGGCCGACGTGGTCGATCTCCACTTCGACCGGGATCCCCGGGTGCGCGGCGCGGATGGCAGCCACCGCATCGGCGAGCGTACGCCCGTCACGGGCAATGGCCGCGCGATGGTTATCCTTGATCATCGCCATCGAGGCGAGGTCGCGCCGGTGGTTCGCCGCCCCGCCGCAGCGCACAGCGTACTTTTCCAGGTCGCGCAGGCCGGGTGTGGTCTTCCGGGTGTCGAGTATCGTGGCGCCGGTCCCGGCCACCGCGTTCACGTAGGCACGCGCGATAGTCGCAATGCCGCTGAGCCGCTGAACGAAGTTAAGCGCCACCCTCTCCCCCTGGAGCAGCGCGCGCACAGGGCCCGCGACGCGTGCCAGGTGCGCGCCCGCCGGGAACGCTGCGCCTTCGGGGAGCAGCGCCTCCAGGCTGCACCGCGCATCGACCAGCCGAAAGCACGCCTCCGCGACCGGCATCCCGGCGAGGACGCCGGCCTCCTTCGCGAGGAAGGTGGCCTGGCCCCAGAGCTCCGCGTCGACCACCGACAGCGTCGTCACGTCGTCGAATGCGCGGTCTTCCTCGAGGGCCGCGCGGACCACCCGCTCCACGACGTCCGGCGCCAGCTCACTCGCCACGGACGAACACCTGCCGCCGTCGCCAGTGCACGTCATCGCGCGACGGGTAGTCACTGCGGTAGTGACCTCCACGGCTCTCTGTACGCTGGAGCGCCGCTCGCAGCAGCAGGAAAGCCACCGTCGTCATCTGCTGCCGCTCGAAGCTGCTGCGGTCCCGGCCGGCACCCGGCTCCCGCGCGGGCCACCCGTCAATCGCGCGAAGACCGTGCCGCAGGCCCTCATCGTCCCGTTCAATGCCGGCGCACTGCCACATCATCGCCTGCAGCTCGGGGACCGTCGGCGCGGTCGTCGGTGGAGGTGCCAGCGGCTGCCGGTCAGGAGTGGGGCTCGCCGCGCCCTCTCCCCCCCGCGCGAGGTGCTCCACCACCCGCTTGCCGAAGACGATGGTCTCCATCAGGGAGTTGCTCGCCAGCCGATTGGCGCCGTGCACCCCGGTGCAGGCACATTCACCACAGGCGTACAGGTTCGGGATGGTGGTACGTCCCCAGGTATCGGTGCGAACGCCGCCCATCATGTAGTGGGCCGCGGGCGCAACGGGAATCGGCTCGCTCCGCATATCGATGCCTGCCGCCATGCAATGCGCAAAGATCGACGGGAAGCGAGCGGCGAGGTCCACCGATTTCAGCCCGGTGCAATCGAGGAGCACGTGATCGGTTCCCTCCCGGCGCATCTCGCGGACGATGGCGCGCGAGACAACATCGCGGGGCGCGAGGTCTGCCAGCTCGTGGTACCGCTGCATGAACGGCTCTCCCGCGAGGTTCCGGAGGACTGCGCCTTCGCCGCGCACCGCCTCTGAGATGAGGAAGGGTGGAACACCCGGCACACGCATCGCCGTCGGGTGGAACTGGAAGAACTCGATGTCCGCAATCTCCGCTCCCGCGTCGAAGGCCAACGCCACGCCGTCGCCCGTGGCAACGTCCGGGTTCGTCGTGTGGGAGAAGAGCTGCCCGGCGCCGCCCGTGCATAGGACCACCGCGTCAGCTTCGTACAGCTCGCGCTCGCCCGTGGCGAGCGCCACCGCCTCGACCCCCCGCGCGATGCCGCCATCCACCAGGATCCGGGTCACCAGCGTGTGGTCGAGGATCGTAATTGCCGCATCACTCGCTGCGGCGGAGAGTGCCGTCTCGATGACGGCACCGGTGCGGTCGCCGCCGGCATGCAGCACCCGCGCGCGGCTGTGGGCGGCCTCGCGACCCAGTGCCACTTCGCCGCCGAGCGAGTCGAAGGACACGCCATACCGTACGAGGTCGCGAATTCGGCCGGGCGCTTCGTAGCAGAGAATCCGTGCCGCCTCCTCATCGACCAACCCGTCACCGGCGGCGATCGTGTCGGCAAGGTGCTGCTCGGGTGAGTCCAGTGGGCCCACCGCGGCCGCAATGCCCCCCTGGGCCCACCGCGTGTTGCATTCGTCAACGCTCCCCTTCGTGAGGACGAGGACCGGTCCGAGCTGCCGGGCCTCCAACGCCACGAAGAGCCCCGAGATGCCGCTCCCCACGACAATCACCGCAAATCGCCGCGTGCTGGCCCCGGTGCCTGCCACAGACTTAGTGTAGGCCGTACACGAAGTGCCGGCCACCACGAACCGCGGTTCGCATGTCTGGTGCCCGCCGCGTATGCTGTGGAGCTATCAACATTCCTGAGAGAAGTAAAGGCCCCTTCGATGTTCTCAAAGGTCCTGGTGGCGAACCGCGGCGAAATCGCGTTACGCATCGTCCGCGGCCTTCGCGACCTCGATATCCGCTCCGTCGCCGTCTACTCCGATGTCGACCGCCTCTCGCAGCACGTTCGCTACGCGGACGAGGCACACTGCATCGGGCCAGCCGATGCCCGACAGAGCTACCTCAACGCCGAGCGCATCATCGAGACAGCGCTGCGCTGCGGCGCCGATGCCATCCATCCCGGCTATGGGTTCCTCGCCGAGAACGCAGAGTTCGCCGAAGCGTGCGAGCAGGCAGGGCTCGTCTTCATCGGGCCATCACCCCAGTCCATCCGTCTCCTGGGCGACAAGATCGCCGCCCGCCAGATTGCCGAGCAGGCAGGTGTCCCGGTGCTGCCCGGCAGCCCCGAGCTGACCTCCGTCGATGAGGCGCTCGCCTTCGCCGACCGCATCGGGTACCCGGTCATGATCAAGGCGGCCGCCGGGGGCGGCGGGCGCGGCATCCGCCTTGTGGAGTCGCCCGAAGCCCTCGCCGGCGCTGCCGCGCGCGCCATGCAGGAAGCTGGGGCAGCATTCGGCAACCCGGCCATCTATGTCGAAAAGAACCTGAAGAAGGTCCGTCACATCGAGGTCCAGGTCATCGGCGACCGCTATGGCAACATCGTGCCGCTCGGCGAGCGCGAGTGTTCCATCCAGCGACGCCACCAGAAAATCATCGAGGAGTGCCCCTCGGTGGCGGTCACGCCCCAGCTCCGGCGCACACTCGCCCGTGCGGCCGTCCGCATCGCCCGGGCGGCCGATTACCATAACGTTGGGACCGTGGAGTTCCTGCTCGACGAGGATGGGCACCACTACTTCCTCGAGATGAACACCCGCTTGCAGGTCGAGCACCCGGTGACGGAGATCGTCACCGGCACCGACCTCGTGAAGGACCAGATCCTTGTCGCTGCCGGCGAGGAGCTCCCCTACGAGGAAGCGGACCTCCTGACCCGCGGCTGGGCGATCGAATGCCGCATCGTGGCGGAGGACCCCTTCAACAACTTCCTCCCCTCGGTCGGCCGCGTCGTCTTCGCTCGCGAACCGGCAGGCCCCGGGATTCGCGTCGAAAGTGCGCTCTACGATGGCATCGAGGTCACCCCGTACTACGATTCGCTCCTCGCCAAAGTCACAGCCTGGGGGCGCAACCGAGAGGGGGCCCGCCAGCGCATGAAGCGGGCCCTGGCCGAGTTCCGGGTGGTGGGCGTCGCGACAAACATCCCCTATCTCCAGCAAATCCTCGACCACCCCGACTTCATCAGTGGCACCATCGATACCGGGTTCCTCGACCGCAACCAGGTCCTGGCCGAGGAACAATTCGAGGAGCAGCGCCGCGCTGCAGAGATTGCTGCCCTTCTGCTCGTCACCAGTGGCGAGCGCGACGGCGGCGACCAGCCGCTCAACGGGCAGGTCTCACCCGCGAACGGTTACCGGGCCGCCATGAGCGCTTGGCGGCGCCAGGCAGGCGGCATCACGATCCCCGGGGGAGGTGCCGGCAGATGGCCAAGAAGTTTCTAGTCCGCACCGAGGATTCGGTCGCCACGTACGAAATCGAGCAGAGCGCCGACGAAGTCCGCGTGCGCCGCGAGGGCGAAGAGTCCTGGACCCGGGTGGAGCTCCACCGCGTGGGCGACTCGCAGCTCTACCTGCTCATGCTCGAGCACCGGCCGATTGAACTCTACCTCGAGCGGCGCCGCGGCGGCGCCCGCGCGACCATCGGGCGCCACGCCTTCGATTTCAACGTCGAACGCTGGCGGCCCCAGGCGGCACGGCTCGCCGCACAGCAGGTGCAAAGTGGCCTGCGCCGCATCACCGCACCGATGACGGGTTCGATCGTCGAAGTGCGCTGCACCACTGGCGAACGCGTCGCCCAGGGCGATGTCCTGCTCGTGATCGAGTCGATGAAGATGAACAACGAGCTCCGCTCGCCAGCCGACGGCGTCGTCGAACAGGTACCGGTGCGTCCCGGCCAGCGGGTCAACGCTGGCGACCTCCTCGTCGCGCTCCAGGTCGGCTGAGCCGTGTGCGGCGGCCATTGACCCCCCCGGCCCGGCGGCGCTAGGGTAAGGATGGCCGTGCTAGACGGGGAGCTAGCGGTGCCCTGAACCCGCAATCCGCTACAGCGGGGTCGAATTCCTGCTCGAGGGCTGCGCTTGCGGGGACTGTCCTCTTCAGCCGGCGCCGAGGGTCTGGTCCTGCGCGGCGAGGCGCTCCGAACCTGGTCAGGTCCGGAAGGAAGCAGCCATAAGGGGTTTGCCTCGGGTGCCGCAGCCAACCGGGCCTGAGCCGTCTGTCGCAGAGCAAGCCCGGGAGCCAGTTCGACAGCAGGTGCACGGCCGTTCACCTGACGCTTCTCGACCGCGCCCGCAGCCGCACGGGCCCGCGTCAAGCCGAGAGGGGTGCGTGTGACACAAGCCCTGCCCGGGCCCGGGGCGCGCTCGCTGCTCCGTGAGCACCGGCGGCTCCAGGTTCGCCGGGCCCGAGCCCGCATCTTCCGGGGACGCCACCATGCCGCCGCCATGGGCGCCGTGCTGCTGGTGGTGCTGGCCGCCTTCCGCGCCTTCCCAGGTCATGACGTCCTGGTCGTCTCGGAGAACGGGGCACGCATCTACCACACCGTCTTCAGTGGCGAGGCCGCCGCAATTCCCGACCTGTACACCGACCAGGTAGTCCGCGCCAGGGAGTTTCGCCAGGGCGCCATCACCGGCATCAGCATCGCGTCCCCCACCGAGCTGACGGTCGACGTCGACGGGCGAGTGATCCGCGTGCTCGCGACTGCATCGACGGTCGGGGGCGCACTCGCCGAGGCTGGCGTCACGCTCGGGCCCCGCGACCGGGTACGGCTCGCAGGCGTGCCGGTCAGCCCCTCCACGCCGCTCCGCGGCATTCGCCTTCGGCAGGCTGATCCAGCCGCCGCCGGCGCCCCCGGGGAGGGCACGTACCGGCTCGAGGTGGCCAGGGCACGGCCGTACACGGTGTGGCTCGATGCCATGCGGCTCGAGGTACTCTCCCCGGCCGCCACCGTCGGCGAGCTCGTCGCCGATCTCGGTCTCGTCGTGCGCGAGGCCGACCTCGTGGAGCCAGCCCTCGATGCCGAGCTGACAGCAGGCATGGCTGTGCGCCTTGCCCCGGCACGGACGGTGAACGTCGTGCTCGATGGCCAGGCCCAGGTCCTCTACACCCGGGCCGCAACGGTGGGCGAAGTGCTCGACGTCCTCCCGCTCGACGGGGCGGAGGTCATCTCCCTCTCGCCCACGGCGGATGCCCCCGTAGTTTCTGGTATCACCGTCACCATCGGGACCCGGCGCATCGTCATCGAACGGATTGTCGAAACATGGCCGCCGCCCGTCATCATCGAGGAGGACCCCACGCTTCCCCGCGGCCAGGTACGCATCTCTGGCGGGCAGCCGGGTGAGGTGCTCACCACCTACGAAGTCGTCTACGAGCACGGCAACGTCGTTCGGAGGCGAGTAACTGCCCAGGGCGTCACCCGCCCGGCGCTCCCAGTGCGCCAGGTTGTCGGCACCCGCGACGCCGGGGGCGAGAACCCCATCCTCGCCACACCGGATTACACCGGCCCATATCGAAAGAAGGTCACCGTGTGGGCAACCTGGTACAACGCCAGCCACGGGCCTTGGG
>FWWM01009397.1_pt1 | contig 18069 bp, 18 predicted proteins | sample 2228351 | NCBI WGS metagenome assembly FWWM01 (sample SAMEA103939774, study PRJEB20133) | metagenome
TTCCACGTGGAGAAGAGCCGGCGATAGGCCTTCCGGCGGTCCCGCAAGGGGTGGATGGGGTACCGCCCCTCCTCCCCCACCGCCCCATAGGGGGGATTCCCCAGGATGATATCAAAAGGGCCCTCGAGGTCCATGAGGAGAAAATCCCCCTCGAGGATCTCCGCAAAAGGCACCCTTTCCCTGGCCCTTTGGGCCCTTTGGGGGTGGATCTCCACCCCCACCATCCGGTGCCCCCTCCCATAGGCCTCGGCAAAAGCCCTAAGGAATGGGGCCTCCCCGCAGGCGGGCTCTAAGACCCGGGAAGGCCCCTTGGGCCTCAGAAGCCCCACCACGAACCGGACCAGAGGGTCCGGGGTCTCCACCAGGCCCAGGGCCCTGGGGGTGGCATAGGCCAGGCCTTCCATCGCCTTCCAGCTTACAATGGGGTTAGGTTGGCAGGCCGGATCCGCATCGGCACCGCCAGCTGGACGGACGAGACCCTCCTGGCCTCCGGCTGGTACCCGGAAGGGGTCCGGCACAACCCCGAGGCCAGGCTCCGCTACTACGCCCAGCATTTTGACACCGTGGAGGTGGACAGCACCTTCTACGCCCTCCCCCGCCCCGAGGTGGCCCGGCGCTGGGCGGAAAGGACCCCGGAAGGCTTTGTCTTCCACGTCAAGGCCTTCTCCGCCTTCACGGGACACGGCCTCGAGGCCAAGGCCCTACCCAAGGACCTAAGGGCCCTCCTCCCCCAAGGGGAGGGCCACCTCCCCCAAAGGCTTGTGCCAAAGGAAGTGGTGGAGGGGGCCTGGCGGCGCTTCCTGGAGGGGATAGAGCCCTTAAGGGAGGCCGGGAAGCTTGGCTACCTCCACTTTGGCCTCCCTCCCTGGGTGGAGCCTAGGCCCCGGAGCTTCCGCTACCTCGAGGCCCTAGCCGAACGCACCCAAGGCCTCCTGGTGGCCGTGGAGTTCCGGAACCCCCGCTGGTATCAGGCCTGGGGGTTTGTCCGGGAGGAGCTTAAGCGGCTGGGCCTGGTCCATGTGAGCGTGGACGCCCCTCCTCACCCCGAGGCCCCGCCCCGGGTCCTAGAGCCCACCCACCCCGTGGCCGTCCTCCGCTGCCACGGGCGGAACGCCCTGACCTGGAAGGGCCCCCATGCCAAGCCCTACGAGCGGTTTAACTGGCGGTACTCCGAAGAAGAGCTCAAGGACCTAGCCCAGGCGGCAAGGACCCTGGCGGAACGGGCGGAACTCGTCTACGTGATCTTCAACAACAACTACGGCACCCAAGGGGTGGAGGCGGGGCTTGGGCTTAAGGCCCTCCTCTTCTAGGACAAAAGTCCCCAGGCCCAATGGGTATACTTTCCCTGCCATGGAAATCGGGATTCTCACGGAAGCCGACTCAGGGCTAAGCCCCAAACGGGCCCAGGAGCTTGGGGTCTACCTCTGGAACCCCCTCCAAGAAGGCCTCAAGGAGGCCCTGGCTCACCTGCTTCCCCTTTACGACCGGGTCCTTCTCCTCCTAAGCCAGCCCCCCATAGGCCGGCACCTCCACCTGGCCCAGGCCCTGGCGGCAGAAAACCCCAGGCTCCTGGTCTATGCCACCCCCTTTTTCTCTGCGGGACTAGCCCTCCTGGCCGAGGCCGCAAGCCTCCTGGCCAAGCGGGTGGAGCCCAGGGAAATGCCCCAGGCGCTCAAGGCTTTGGAGGAACGAGGCCGGCTTTTCCTGGCCTCCCATAACCCCGAGAGGCTCTCGGCCCAAGGCTGGCTCCCCCCTGGGGGAAGGGCGGTCCTCGGCGTAGGCTTCTGGGCCCTTTACACCCTAGAAGGGGAAAGGATTAAGCTCCCCCCCCTTCCCGTCCCCCAGGGCCAGCTCCCCCAGACCCTGGCCCGGTTCCTAGCCCAGGCCAGCCGGGGCCAACCCCTTGGGGTGCGGCTCCACCTGGGCGCCAAGACCCCTTCGGAGTGGCGGCGGGGTCTGGCCGAGGCCATACGCAAGGCCACCCCTGTGGCGGACCTTTTTCTAGCCCCCTTGGAGAAGGCCACTGAAGAGGTTCTGGGCCCAGAGGGCCTGGTGGCCGCCGCCCTCCCCCTACCAGGCTAGGCCCAGCCCCTCGGCCCGGGGGTCGGAGGCGGCGAGGAGGACATCCCCAAGCCGGAAGACCACCTGCCCCCGGCCAAAGAGGCCGGGCTCGGCCTCGTACCGCACCCGGTGGCCCAGGTCCTTGAGGAAAAGGGCTGTGGCCTGGGGGATCCCAGGCTCCAAAAGGACCTCCCCCGAAGGGAGGAGCTGGAAGCGGGGCCGGTCCAGGGCGGCCTGGGGGTTTAAGCCCAGGGCCAGGCCCAGGACGAACTGGAGATGCCCCTGGGGCTGCATAAACCCCCCCATGACCCCAAAGGCCCCAAGGGGCCTACCCTCCTGGGCCAGGAACCCAGGGATGATGGTGTGGAAAGGCCTCTTCCCGGGCCCCACCCGGTTGGGGTGGCCGGGCTCGAGGCTAAAGCCCAGGCCCCGGTTGTGGAGGGCAATCCCCGTCCCCGGAACCAAGACCCCTGCGCCAAACCCCTGATAGTTGGACTGGATGAGGGAGACGATCAGCTCCCCGTCCGCCGCGGCCAGATAGACCGTGCCCCCGGGCCTTGGGGCCCCAAGGGGGCCTTCCGTGGCCCTTTCCCCGATCCGCCCGCGCAAGGCCTCGAGGTGGGCCCGGTCCAGAAGGGCCTCCGGAGGGAGGCGCATATGGGCGGGGTCGGCCACCTCCCGGTAGACCTCGGCCAGGGCCAGGCGGAGGGCCTCGATCTGGAGGTGGTAAGAGAAAGGGTCATGGAGGTCCAGGTCAAACCCCTCTAGGACCCCTAGGGCCATAAGGGCGGCGATCCCCTGGCCGTTTGGGGGGAGTTCGTACACGGTAAGCCCCCGGAACCCCAGGGCCAGGGGCTCCACCCAGTCCGGGGTATGGGCCTTAAGGTCCTCCAGGGCGATAAGCCCCCCGGTCTCGGCGCTGAACCGGGCCAGGGCCTGGGCCAACCGGCCCCTATAGAGGCTTTCCCCCAGGGTCTCCCCAATCTCCCGCAGGGTGGCGGCATGCCAAGGGCTACGCCACCTCTCCCCGGGCCTTGGGGCCCGTCCCCCGGGAAAGAAGACCGCCTGAAAGGCCTGGAATTCGGGGCCCTCTAAAGGGAGGAAGACCCCCTCGGCCCGGCGCCAGGCCCGCCCCGTCTCCGGCCCCACGGGAAACCCCTCCTCGGCGTAGCGGATGGCCGGGGCCAGGATCTCCATGAAGGGGAGCCGGCCCCACCTTTCCCAAAGGGCCCGCCACCCCGAGACCGCCCCCGGGACGGTAACGGGGAGCCAGCCCCTTTCCGGCATCCGGCCCTCGGGCAGGGCCTCCGGGGTCAAGGCCTTGGGGCTACGGCCTGAGGCATTCAGGCCGTGGAGCCTGCCATCCCAGACCAGGGCGAAGAGGTCCCCCCCAATCCCGTTGGAGGTGGGCTCCACCACGGTGAGGCAGGCGGCCATGGCCAGGGCGGCGTCCACGGCGCTACCCCCCTTGAGAAGGGTCTCCATCCCGGCCAGGGCGGCCAGGGGCTGGCTGGTGGCCACCGCCCCCTTGGGGCCTAAGACCACGTATCGGCGGGAGGGGTAAGGGTAGTAGGTCAGGTCCATGGGCCTATGGTAGCCTGAAGGGGATGCGCCCCCCCCTTTCCGAGGCCCAGGAGGATTACCTCAAGCACCTTCTCCTCCTGGAGGAAGAGGTGGAAGGCCCTGTCCCCACCCAGGCCTTGGCGGAACGGCTTGGGGTGAGGCCTCCATCGGTCACAGAGATGCTTAAGAAACTCGGGGAGATGAGGCTTTTAGACTACACCCCCTACCGGGGGGCCCGGCTCACCGAGGCCGGGCGCCGGGTGGCCCTCGAGGTCCTAAGGCACCACCGCCTCCTGGAGGCCTACCTCCACCAGGCCCTGGGGTACAGCTGGGAGGAGGTCCATGAGGAGGCGGAAAGGCTGGAGCACGTGATCAGCGAGGCCCTGGAGGCCCGGATCGCTGAGGTTCTGGGCCACCCGAGCCGCGACCCCCATGGGGACCCCATCCCCACCCCTGACCTCGCCCTCCCCCAGGAAACCCTCCCCACCCTCCTCCAGGCCCCCCCGGGGCCGGCCCGGGTGGTCCGGGCCTTGGCCCAGGACCCGGGGAGCCTGAACCTCCTGGCCCGGCTCGGCCTCACCCCTGGGGCCGAGGTCCGGGTCCTGGACCAGACGGAAGAAGGGGTGCGGGTGGCGGTGGAAGACGAGGCCTACCTCCTCCCCCCAAGCCTAGCCGAGAAGCTCCAAGTGGCCCTACCCCTCCAGCCCCAGGTAGACCAGGGTGCGGAAGAGGTGGTCTAGCCGGGCCCCGTAGAAGGAGAGGTGGGCCTTATGGGGCTCCACCACGGAAAGGAGATTGGGGGCCTGGGCCATAAAAACCCCCACCAGGCCAAGCCCTGGGTCCACGAAGAAATGGGTCCCCCCCCAGCCCGACCAGTGCCACATCCCCGGGCTCCCAGGGTCCCGGCCCATGCCCGAAAGGCGCACCGCCACCCCCAGGCCGAACCCGTATCCCGGGCCTGGGAGGTACTCGGGGCCGCGGCGGAGGGCCTCGGGGTAGAGGGGACCCAAGTGGTCCTGGGTCATGAGCTGGACCAGCCTGGGATGGAGGATCTCACCCCTAAAAAGCCCCCAGGCGAAGCGGAGGTAATCGGGGGCGGTGCTCACCCCCCCCATCCCCCCGGCGTACCGGGGCGGGGGCTGGTCCACGGGGAGGAGGAGGACGCGCCGGCCGCTTTCGGGGTCGGTGGGAAAGGGTTGGGCCAGGCGGGCGGGGTCCTTGGCCTGAAAGCCGGAATCCGTCATCCCCAGAGGACCAAAAATCCTCTCCTCCAAAAGCTCCGCCAGGCTCTTCCCGGCTAAGGCCTCCAAGAGATGCCCCAGGACATCCGTGGAAAGCCCATACTCAAAGGCCTCCCCGGGCTGGAAGCGTAAGGGAAGCCCCCCAAGCCTCTCCAAGAAGGTCTTCCGGTCCAGGTCCCACCGGTCCACCCCGGCCTCGAGGTAAAGCCGCTTTACAGGAGAGGCGAAAAAGACCCCGTAGGTGAAACCCGCGGTGTGGCGGAGGAGGTCGTAGACCGTAAGGGGGGCCTTAAGGGGCTCTAAGACCACCCCCTCCCCCACCTCCCGGCCCACCTGGAGGCGGGCAAGCTCCGGGAGGTATTTCTCCACCGGGTCTAAGAGGCTTAAAGTCCCTTCCTCCACAAAGCTTAGGGCCAGGACCGAGACCCAGGGCTTGGTCATGGAGTAGACCCGGAAGAGGGCCTCCAGGGGCATGGGGGCCTCCCCCTTGGGGTCGAGCCGGCCCAAGGCGCGGGCGTAGACCACCTCCCCCCCTAAGGCCACCAAAGCCACGGCCCCAGGAAGCCGCCCCTCCGCCTCCGCCCGGTCTAGGAAGGCCTCGAGCCTAGATGGGTTAAACCGCATCCTCTGCTCCTTTCGGTTCCAGAATACCCGGGGCCAGCCGGGGTGGGGACTCTAAGCCGGGGCCGCCCCGATGGACCGCCCCCCGTCCACAAAGAGGACCTGGCCGGTGATGAAGCTGGCCTCGTCCGAAAGGAGGAAAAGGGCCGCGTACGCCACCTCCTCAGGCTGCCCCACCCGGCCCAAAGGCGTGGCCGCAATCGCCTTCTCCCGCACCTTCTCCGGCACCTTGGCCGTCATCCGCGTCTCAATAAACCCCGGGGCCAGGGCGTTCACCCTTATCCCCCACCGCCCAAGCTCCAGGGCCAGGGTCCGGACCAGGCCCACCACCCCCGCTTTGGAGGCCGAATAATTCGCCTGCCCCAGGTTCCCCAGGTAGACCCGGGAGGCCGTGAGCACGATGGACCCCGGGTTCCTCTCCCGCATGGCCTCCGAGGCCGCCTTGGCCACCAGGAAACTCCCCGTGAGGTTCACCCTTAGGACGAGCTCCCAGTCCTCCAGGGGCATCTTCCAGTGGAAGTTGTCCCGGGTGATGCCTGCATAGTGGGCCACCCCGTCCAGCCGGCCGAACTCGGCTAAGGCCCTCCCAAACCCCTCCTCCACGGAACGGGGGTCGGCCACGTCCATGGGAACCGCCAAAGCCCCCACCGCCTCCGCGGCCTCCCTTAGGGGTTCTTCCTCCAGGTCGCAGGCGATGAGCCTTGCCCCCTCCCGGGCGAAGACCTCCAGGCTCTTCCGCCCGATCCCATGGGCCGCCCCCGTGACCAGGACCACCTTGTCCTTGAGCCGCATCCCTCACCTCCCACGACCGAACGGTCGGTAAGCCCACTTTACCCTAAGGGGCCCGGCTTGGCAACCCGGAAGGCCCAGTAGGGGGTCTCTACGAACTCCGGAGGACCCCCCAGATAGACCCTAAGCCCAGGGAAGACCAGGGTCTCCCCCTCCCACTCAAACCCCAAGGGGTCCACAAAAAGGGGGTAGTGGAGGAGGTCCTTTTTGGGGAGGCGCAAGGCCTCCTGGAACCGGGGCCGGCCCACCAGGAGGTACCGGGCCCGCCTGGGGCCAGACTCGGTGTAAAAGGACTGGACCTCCCCCAGGTCCAGGAGGAAAACCCGGGGATACACCCAAAGCCCCGCCCTATCCCTCCAGGTAGACATGCACCCTCCCCCCAAGCCGGGCCGTCCGGACCCAGGGGCCATAGAGCCGCCTAAGGGCCTCCTCCCCTAGGGCCTCCTCCGGAGGGGCCTCGAGGAGGAGCCTCCCCCCCTTAAGCAGGGCCACCCGCCCGGCCAAGGCCGCCTGGTTGGGGTCGTGGAGGACGGAAAGGACTCCTACCCCCATCCCCGTGAGAGCCCTTATCAGCCGGAGAAACCCCCCCTGGTGCTCCAGGTCCAGGTAGGTGGTGGGCTCGTCCAGGAGGAGGTACCGGGGCCGGCCCGCCAGGGCCCGGGCGAGCAACACCCTTTGCCGCTCCCCTCCGGAGAGACTCCTCAGGCTCCGGCCCCAAAACCGGGCGGTATCCGTGACCTCCAGGGCCCAGGCCACCGCCTCCTCGTCCTCCCGGGTCCAGCGGCCCCAAAGCCCCTGGTAGGGGAGCCGGCCCAGACGGACCACCTCCTCCACAGGGAGGCCTTCCGGGTAAGGCCCCCCCTGGGCCAGGTAGGCCAGGACCCGGCCCCGGGCGTACCCGGGCCAGGAGGCCAGGGGCCGGCCCTCGAGGTAAACCCCCCCCGCCCTAGGCCTCAAAAGCCCCGCCATCACCCTTAGGAGGGTGGTCTTCCCAGAGCCATTTGGCCCAAGAAGGGCCAGCCACTCCCCGGGCCTTAAGGCGAGGTTCACCCCCTCCAGGGCCCAAGGCCCCCGGACATCCCTTGCCTCAAGCAAGGAAACCCCCTTGGGCCCGCCGGCGCCGCCACGTGAGGTAGAGGAAGAAGGGCCCCCCCAAAAGGGTGGTCACCACCCCCACGGGCAGCTCCGCCGGGGCGGTGAGGGTCCGGGCCAGGAGGTCGGCCAGGACCAGGAGGACCCCACCCCCAAGGGCGCTCGCCGGGAGGAGAAGCCGGTAATCCTCCCCCAGGAAAAGCCTTAGGGCATGGGGGGCGATGAGGCCCACGAACCCGATAATCCCCGCCTGGGCCACGGCCGCGGCCACCAGGAGGCTTCCCGCCACCAGAAGGAGGAGTTTAAGCCCCTCTAGGGGAAAGCCCAGGCTCCGGGCCGTGTCCTCCCCGAGCTGGAGGGCGTTTAAAAACCGGCCCAAAAGGAGGAGGGGCGGGAGGGCCAGGAGGAAAAAGAGGAAAAGGGCCTTCACCCCCGGCCAGCCCAGGAAGGCCAGGTTCCCCAGGGTGTAGGCGAAGACCGCCCGGACCCGGTCCGCGTCCTGCATCATCAGGTAGGTGGTAAGCCCCGTAAGCACGCTCCCCACCACCACCCCGGCCAGGATGAGTTCCCCCGTCCGCCCCGCCCCCCCAGCCAGGACCAGGGTGAGGAGGGTGGCCAGGATAGCCCCCAGGAAACCAAAAAGGGGGGCATAGAGGGGGAGGCCCTGGAAGACCGCATGCTGGGCAAAGGCCGGGGAAAGCCCCCCGAGGAGGCTAGCGAGAAGGGTGACGGCAAAGGCCGCCCCCGCAGCCGAGCCCAGGAGGTAGGGGTCGGCCAGGGGGTTGCGAAAGAGACCCTGGAAAGCCGCCCCGGCCAGGGCCAAAGCCCCCCCCACCAGAAACCCCCCTAGGACCCGGGGGAGGCGGAGCTCGGTGACGATGGGGTTGGCCTCGAGGCCCACCAAAGCCCGCACCACCTCCCCCGGGGGGATATCCACCGCCCCATACCCCACCCCCAGGACCAGGGCCAGCAGAGCCAGGCCCAGGAGCCATAGAAAAACCAGGCTCCGCCTAAGGGTGAGGGGAAAGGCGCGGGTCATGGCCGGCCATGGAAGCAGTCCACCAGGAGCCTAAGCCCCTGGGCCACCCGGGGACCGGGCCGGGAGAGGAGGTTATTCTCCTCCCCGGTAAAGACGCAGATCCGGCCATTCCGCACCGCAGCGATACGGTCCCAGCCGGGCCGGGCCCGGATCTCTTGGGCCCCGGGGTGGGTGGCCACGATAACCTCGGGGTTTTTCTGGAGGACGAACTCCGGGGCAATCTTGGGAAAAAGCCCAAGCTCCTTGGGGATGATATTCACCCCCCGGGCCTTCTGGATGAGGACCCCAATGAAGCTCTCCGGCCCCACGGTGTAAGGGGTGGGGTCAATCTCGTAGTAGACCCGGGGGCGGGCCTTGGCCTGGGCTGCCCGGCTCTCCTCCCGGTAGACCTCCTGCTGGATCCGGGCCACCAGGGCCTCGGCCTGGGCGGAAAGGCCCAGGATCCGGCCCAGGGTGCGCACCGTTTTGAAGATATCCTCGTAGGTCTCGGTCCGGACCGCGTAGACGGTAAGCCCCGCCCTTTCCAAGGTCTCATAAAGCCGGCCGTATTTGGAGACCAGGACCAGGTCCGGCCTTAAGGAGACGATGAGCTCGGGGTTGGGGTTGTAAAGCCCCCCGGCCTTGGGCAGGGCCTTGACCCGCTCAGGCCAGTCGGAGTAGTCGTCCGTGGCGATAATCCGGTCGCAGGCCCCCAGGGCGCAGACCGTCTCCGTGACCGAGGGGAGCATAGTCACGATGCGCTTAGGGGGGGCCTTGATGGTCACGGTCCGACCCAGGTCGTCCGTGAGGGTTAAGGGGAAGGCCCAAGCCCAAGCCAAAAGCCAGACCGCCGTCAACCAAAGCCACGCTTTCCTCATGCCTACCTCCTTCCGGCACCGCTAGAGCCAGGCCGAGCGGGGAGGTAGGGCAAAGCCCCTGCCGGGCGGAGGCAGGGGCTAAAAGCAGACTTAACCCCCATCTCTCCCCCATCCGCGTGAGGTGCCTGCCCGGGGAGGGGCAGGCGGCCCTGGCAGGCATTCGGGCTTCCGGTCTGCGAAGGAAGGCGCGTTGCGGGACCGGTTACCGTTGCGGGACAGCGCCGGACTTGCACCGGACTTCCCCACTTTAAGCCTGGACTACGCGCCCAGGCACCAGGGCGTACGGGACCTGGCTTTGGGCCCTAGCGGGCCTAGGGTTAGGCTACACCCAGGGCGGGCAGGGGTCAATCCCCGCGGAGCCTTACCCCCACCACCCACGAGGCCAGGAAGCCCTGTAGGACCAACCCGGTCCATCCCCACGCGTGTGGGGACTACGGGTTTTAATGTCGTCTCCTCGGAGGTGAGGACGGTCCATCCCCACGCGTGTGGGGACTACTTGTCTCCCCCTCAGGCGACAGAAACTGTCGCGGTCCATCCCCACGCGTGTGGGGACTACGATCTCGTCTGTCGGCGGATACCATCCAGAAAAAGGTCCATCCCCACGCGTGTGGGGACTACCACGTCCTGGAGCTTTTCCGGCGAGGGCTCCACGGTCCATCCCCACGCGTGTGGGGACTACCCTTTGGTGCCGAGCTCGTAGGAGCGGCTATCCGGTCCATCCCCACGCGTGTGGGGACTACAGCTCCTCCAGCCGCCAGGCTCCGGGGGCGTTCGGTCCATCCCCACGCGTGTGGGGACTACACATCTTCCCATCGCAAAAATAGCACCTGACCCCCACCTAAGCCTTGGTTATCGCAAAAATAGAACCTCAAAGGGTCAGCGCACCGTTTGTCAAGATCCCCGGCCAGGCTAGCCCAGCCCTCTGCCTTAGTTTAGCTCAAGCGCTCCAGCTTTTTCCTGCGGCGTTCAACCTCGGCGTTTTGAATCGTTAGGAGCACCAAGCCTTCGTAATCCCGAAGGCGCCGGTCCGCGTAACCATGAAGGCGGAGGGCAAAGCCTTGCTCGTTGTTGGTGGGGTAGGCCAAGGCGCATCGCCCTCCTCCAGCCTCGTCCACTGCCTTGGCCCAAAGGAGGTCGCGCACAGTTGCGCCCACCCGGCCTACAAAAACCCCGGTATCCACCTCCAACAGCCAACGGGTGAGCTCCCCCTTAAGCCTCCTCGGCACCTTCTCCAGGATCAGGACCACCATAGGCCACCCCTCCTTCCACCTCCCCTTCCGGGTCCCAAAGCCCTCCGGGCTGGGTGGGGTCCTCGTCGTCTAGGGGCTCCTCCGGTAAGCCAAGCCCCGAAAAGAGGTCCAAAAGGTTTTCCACCATGCGCTCCAGAAGGCGTTCTTGCTTAAACTGCTCTCTCAGAGCATACCGGGTCCGCCGCTCCACCGCCTCTTGGGACTCGGCCACGGTAAGGAAGGCCACGGGAATCACAGTCTCGGTCTTGTAGAGGTCGGCTAAGTCGTAGACAAAGGAAAGAAGCTTGCCCGTATGGATGAACCCCAGGGCCGGGCTGAATCCACTGCTCAGAATCGCCGCATGGGCCAGCCCATAGAGGCAGGCGGCCCCTGCGGAAAGGGCCCGGTTGATGGGGTCTGAGGCCCCCCAGCTCTTTCGGTCATACTGGCGGCCATACCAGGGGACGCCCGTTTCCCTGCTCCAACGGGTGTAGGCGGAGCGGACCCGGACCCCCTCTAGGCCCCGAATCTGCTCCAAGGTGAGGTCGCGGGGCAGGGGCTCTTTGAAGCGCTTTTGAAAACTCGCGCCCTGGACCGCCTGCTGGTTCTGCTGCATCCCTCATCACCTCGTAGTCCCCACGCACGTGGGGATACCACCCCCTCCGGGACACCCAGGTCGGACCAACGGTTTACCGTAGCTCCGCTAGGCTGGTTCCCGTTTGGGAGGAAAAATAAACCGCCACCCTCGAAAGCGCGCTCTACCCATCCTCGGCTTCCCCAAGAAGCCGCACCCGAATCAACTCGTCGCGCTCAAAAGCCTCCCAACCAAGGACAGCGTAGCGCTCAATGCGGGCAAGGCATTGAGAATATCCTCCAGGCGCTCTCTCCAATCTCGCATAGCGGCACGGCCTCTCGCAGGACCCGTTCCCGGATGCGCGGCTTAAGCCCACGATCGCTTACCACATCCACTTTGCAACCCAAGAGCTCTTGCAACTCCAACCATAAGGCCGCATGATCCAGCAGGCTCCGCCCCGGCTCAAACTCCACCAGCAGGTCTATGGCGCTTTCCTCGTCCGCCTCACCCCGGGCCAGGGAACCAAAAACCCGGACATTGCAGGCCCCGTACTTGGCACAGACCGCAGGATATATTCGCGCCTTTCCTTAAGGAGTTCCTCCGGCCTCATGTCCTAGCTCTTGGGTTCTGGAGAACCTAAGACGCCTTCCGGGCCCGGGCTTCCTCGAGGGCCTTCAAGGGGTTATCCAGATGGGGCAGGTCAAAGACGATTTCCTGGACCCCGCTCCCCGGGGCCTCAAACATCAGGTCCACCATGGCCTTCTCCAGGATGGCCCGAAGCCCCCGGGCCCCGGTGCCCCGCCTAAGGGCCCGCCGGGCCACCTCCTTGAGGGCCTGGGGGGTAAAGCGGAGCTCAATCCCCTCCATGCGGAAAAGCTCCTGGTACTGCTTCACCAGGGCGTTTTTGGGCTCGGTGAGGATGCGCACCAGGTCCTCTTCCGTGAGGGGATGGAGCTGGACGATGAGGGGGGCCCGGCCCACGAACTCGGGGATCATCCCGAACTTAATCAGGTCCTCGGGGATGACCTCCGTGGGCTCCTCCTTCTCCCGCGCCTCCCGGTCCGAGGTAAAGCCGATGGCCACCCGGCCGGTCCGGGCCTTGACGATGTTCTCCAGACCCTCAAAGGCCCCACCCAGGATGAAGAGGATGTTCTTGGTGTTCACCTGGATGAACTCTTGGTGCGGGTGCTTCCGCCCGCCCTGGGGGGGAACGTTGGCGATGGTCCCCTCGATGATTTTGAGGAGGGCCTGCTGCACCCCCTCCCCGGAGACATCCCGGGTGATGGAGGGGCTTTCAGATTTCCGGGCGATTTTGTCTATTTCGTCAATGTAGACAATGCCCATCTCCGCCCGCTCCACGTCAAAATCCGCGTTCTGGAGGAGGCGAAGGAGGACGTTTTCCACATCCTCCCCCACATACCCGGCCTCGGTGAGGGTGGTGGCGTCGGCGATGGCAAAGGGGACATCCAGGAAGCGGGCCAGGGTCTCGGCGAGGAGGGTCTTCCCCGAGCCCGTGGGGCCGATGAGGAGGATGTTGGCCTTGCCGATCTCAGCCTCGGGGTGCATGAGGCGCTTGTAATGGTTGTAGACGGCTACGCTTAGGGCCCGCTTGGCCGCCTCCTGCCCCACCACGTACTGGTCCAGGTGGGCCTTAATCTCCTGAGGCCGGGGAAGCCGGCGGGGGCGGCGCAAAGCCGGCCCCTTTCCTTCCCCGTGCAGGACCTCATAGGCCCTTTCCACGCAGTCCTGGCAGATATAGGCCCCCCCTAGAGGGCTTTCCAAAAGGGGCCCGCTTTCCGGCGGCCATTGGCCGCAAAAGCTACACTGCGGCCGGGGTTTCCTCACGCGTCACCACCTCGTCAATCAGACCGTACTCCTTGGCCTCCTGGGCGGAAAGGTAATAGTCCCGGTCCGTATCCCGCTCCACCTTCTCCAGGGGCTGGCCGGTGTGTTTGGCCAGGATCTCGTTAAGGAGCCTCTTGGCCTTGAGGATCTCCTGGGCCTGGATGGCGATATCGCTGGCCGTGCCCCGCACCCCGCCCCAGGGCTGGTGGATCATGACCTTGGAATGGGGCAGGGCGTACCGCCTCCCCTTGGCCCCCGCGGCCAGAATGACCGCGGCCATGCTGGCGGCCATCCCAATCACGATGGTGGAAACGGGGGCCCGGACGAACTGCATGGTGTCGTAGATGGCTAGGCCCGCGTCCACCTCCCCCCCAGGGGAGTTGATGTAAAGCCGGATTTCCTGGTTGGGGTTCTGGGCGTCCAGGAAGAGGAGCTGGGCCACGATGACGTTAGCCACCTGGGCGTCTATGGGGGTGCCCAGGAAGATGATCCGGTCCTTGAGGAGGCGGGAGTAGATATCGTAGACCCGCTCCCCCCGGGCGGTCTGCTCAATCACGTAGGGGATGACCATACCGTTTCCCATTCTAATGCCCAAGCCCCGGGGGAAACCCCCCGGGGCCACAAAGGGGCTCTAGGGGATTTCCTTGAGGGCCATCTCCAGGGCCTTGTCCTGAAGGTACTGGGCCTGGAAGCGCCTAAGGGCCTCCTCCCCAACCCGGGCCTGGAACTCCTGGGGGGAGAGGCCATAGGCCCGGGCCAGGCGGGCCAGGTGGGCCTCCCACTCCTCGGGGGTGAGTTCAGGCTTAAGCTCCTCAGCGAGCTTCTCCTTGGCCAAAGCCCTCCGGACCCGGCGGATGGCCTCCTGGCGGAGGTCTTCCTTAAACTTCTCCAGCTCCCCTTTCTCCTCCAGGGCCTTAAGGTAGGCCTCGAGGCCCACCCCCTCTTGGGCCAGGTCCCCGGCCAGGTGCTCCAGGAGGTGGCGCTCCTCCCGGGCGATGAGGCTTGGGGGGATCTCCGCCTCCAGGCCCTCCGCGAGCTTATCCAGGAAGGCCCGGGCCCGGGCCTCCTGGTGCTGGGCCTCGGCCTGGCGCCCGAGGCTTTCCCGGACCTTTTCCCTTAGGGCCTCGAGGCTTTCCGCCTCCAGGGTCTTGGCAAACTCCTCGTCCAGCCCGGGGAGCTTCAGGGTCTTGACCTCCAGGATCTCCGTCTCCACCTCCCGGACCGTCTCCCCCTTTTCGTTCTTAACCGGGACGGGAACCTTTTCCCCGGCCCTCTTGCCCAAAAGGGCCTCCCGGACATGGGGAAGGGCCTTCTTTAGGTCAATGGGGAACTCGGCCCCCTCCTGGGTGCGGACAAAGACCAGGTCCTCCCCTTCCGCCCCCCGGTCCACGGGGACGTACTCCGCGTAGCGGAGCCTGAGCTCCTCCAGGGCCCGGTCCACCATCTCCTCCGTGACCTCCGGGGGGGAGACCTCGAGGCGGAAGCCCCGCCAGTCGGGGAGGCGGACCTCGGGGTAGTTCTCCACTTCGGCCACATAGGCGAAGCCCTCCCCCTCCTTAAGCTCGGCCTCCACCACCCGGGCAGCCACCGGGGCAAGGCCCAGCTCGGCCACGGCCCTAGGGTAGGTCTCCTCCACCAGGCGCTCCTTGAGGTCCTCAAAAAGCTCCTCCCGGCCCAGCCGGGCCTCCACCACCTTAAGGGGAGCCTTGCCGGGGCGGAAGCCCGGGATCCGGACCCGGGCCGCCAGCTCCCGGAGCATGGCCTGGTACCGGGCCTCCACCTCCTCCTTAGGAACCTCCACCCGGAGCCTGACCAGGTAGCCTGAACGCTCTAGGATCTCCGCCACGTTGCACCTCACAAGACTACGGGGCCCTGCCCTTCTGGTGCGAGGAGCGGGACTTGAACCCGCACGGGTTACCCCACCGGATCCTAAGTCCGGCGCGTCTACCGGTTCCGCCATCCTCGCATGGGGGCAGGGCCCCCCTTCAAAATACCACCCCGGGCGGGGTGGCGGCGTTGGGGTGAGCGATGGGACTTGAACCCACGACCCCCGGATCCACAGTCCGGTGCTCTAACCAGCTGAGCTACGCTCACCGCGCCCAGCATCCGCCATTTTAAGCCCCTGGGCCCTCCTTCGTCAAGGCAAGGAGCCCCCCTTCCAGGCTATAGACCTCAGGATACCCTTCGGACTCGAGGTAAAGGGCTGCCACCTGGGAGATGAGGCCCCGCTCGCAGACGAGAAGAAGGGGCCGGTCCTTGGGAAGGCCATGCCGACCCTCCCGGATGGCCTCTAAAGGCACCCAAAGGGCCTCAAAAGGGATAGGGGTCTCCCGCCGCCCCTCAGGGCGGACATCCACCACCAGGGCCCGGGGGAGGAGGGCGGGGAGGTCCTTGGGGCTAACCCTTTGCACCGGAAGCAGTATACGCCAAAAGGGCCTCCCTTAGGGCGCGGGCCCGCTCTTTTAGGGGGATGGGGCTGGGGTTTTCCTCCTCAAAGCGGAGGATGGCCAGGGGGTGGACGTGGTGGTCATCGGGGTTGCCGAAGAGGCTATGGAGGAGCTCCCCCACCTCCTTGGGGTGGAGGGAGGCGTCCTCTTTGAGGGTCCTTAGGTAGGACCAGGAGAAGACCTCCTCGCTGATCACCCCGGCCAGATAGGCATCCAGGAGGCGGAGGTAGGCCTCGAGGTCACTCCTTGCCCCCTCCTCAGGGGGGGCGATGGGCCAGTCCGGAAGGTGCGCCCGGAAGAGGGCCTCCAAGGCCTCCTCCTCCATCTCCCAGTTGTTCCGCTCAAAAAGGGGCTTGCCCTCGCGGAAAAGGATGACCTGGGGGGAGTGGTGGGTGATGCCCGTAAGGGCGGCCACATGGTTGGAGGCGGGCCGGTGCTCCACCACCCGGATGACCCCTACAGGGATCCCAGGCCGGACCCGGAGGACAGCCTCCAGATTCCCCCAGGCCCACATGGTCTTGTGGCAGGTCCCGGCCTTGAAGATGGCGGCCACGGGGTTTTCGGCCAAAAACCGGTCCACCTCCTCGGGGGTGGTGAGGGGTCTGATCCGCTCCTGCACGCCCCCTAGCCTAGGCCCTAAGGGCCCTGAGGAAGGTGAGGCGGTTTACACCCGGCCTCCAGATAGGCCTGGAGGCCGGGGCCAGGGCCAAGGCTACTGCTGCTGCACCGCCCGGGCGATGTGGTCGTAGTAGGCCATGAACCCGGTGAGGAAGGCCCCCAGGGTCATCAGGGCCAGGACCAGGGCCCCCAGGTAGGCCCAGGTCCTCTTGGCCTCGGGGCGGGCGTAGGCAAAGGGCAGGATCCCGATGCTGGCCAGGCCCGCCGCGGCCCACATCAAGGCCGTAAGGCCGGGGTTCCGGGTCAGGTTAAAGTCCAAAACCGCCCGGGCCCCCTGGAGGAGGAAAAGGCCCAGGAGCAAAGAGGGCCAGGCCAGGGCCTTAAGCTCCAGGCCCATATAGAGGTAGAACCCCGCCAGGATCATCATGAAGGCAAAAAGCCCCGTGGCCACCCCAAAGAGCTCGGTGTAATGGGGGATGGGCCGGCCCGCCCAGTTGGTCCAGTAGAGCTGGGCCACCGCCCCCAGGGAGAAAAGCCCAATGGTCAAGAAAAGGGGGCCATAAAGCCGGCCTAGGGCCCGTTCATCCCCACCCCGGGCCAGGGCCAGAAGATAGGCCACCCCCGAGACCCCAGCCGCCGCCACCAGCCCCAGAACAAAGACCAAAGGATTATAGCTACCCATATGCCTCACCTCCTCAACTAACCTCGAGGCCAGGCTACACCCCTATCCAAAAAGGTGTCAAGGGACATTCTTACCAGACATGGGGTTTTTAAAAAGACCAGGGCTATACCCCTACTTTAGGAATCTTCAACCTCCCAGGCCCTAGCAGAGCGCCGCCAACCCTGTCCTGGCCTCCTCCAGGGCCCGGGCCTTCTGGACTTCGTCCCAACCCAAGAGGGGGGCCATGACCTCCACCACCCGGGGCAGGGCCGCCTCGGCCAGGGCCTGGTCCAGGAAGGCGAGGCCCAAACGCCGGGCCAGAACGTCCAGGGGCTTTTGGGCCAGTTCCCTCTTGACCGCCCAGACCACCTCCCCCTCCAGGTAGGGTAGCCCCGCAAGAAGGGGCCGGCCCCCTAGGGCTAAGACCTCCGGGGCCAGGGCCCCGTACCGGGCGTAGAGGGCCTCCCCAAGCTCAGGCGGGGCCTCCAAGGGGGGCCTGGAGCCTGCCCCCAGGAGAGGGGTGTGGGCCGTCCGGGCTGGAGGCAGGCCTAGGCCCAAATCCCGGTCCAGCCGGTCCAGGAGGTCCTCGGCCATAAGGCGGAAGGTGGTCCACTTCCCCCCGGTGAGGGTGTAAAGGCCCCGTTCCTCTAGGATGAGGTGGTCCCGCACCAAAAGCCTCGTCTCCCCCCGCCCCACCAAAGGCCTTAACCCCGACCAGACCGCCTGGACCCGGTCCCTTAGGTCCCCCAGGAGGGGGCGGATCTCCATAAGGAGGTACTGGACCTCCTCCCCCCGGGGCAGGGGGCAGGGGGTGGGGTCGTGGGGCAGGTCGGTGGTGCCGAGGAGGGCCCGGCCCCGCCAGGGGAGGAGGAAGAGGACCCGGCCGTCTTTGGTCCGAGGGATGAGGAGGCCTGTCTTTAGGGGGTAGTCCAGGACCAGGTGGACCCCGGAGCTTGGGGTAAGGAGAGGGGGCAGGTCGGGGTCCAGGAGGCGGCGCACCGCGTCCGAAAGGGGCCCAGCCGCGTTCACCACCGCCTTGGCCCAGACCTCCCGTTCCTGGCCCGTGAGAAGGTCCCGGACCACCGCCCCCCGGACCCGGCCCCCCCGGAGGAGGAGGGCCGTGGCCTCGGCGTAGTTCAGGGCTACCCCGCCCCTTTGGAGCCCCGAGAGGACCAGGGCCAGGTTTAGGCGGTTGTCCTCAAACTGCCCGTCCAGATAGAGGACCCCGCCCAGGGTCTTGGGGAGACCGGGAAAGAGGGCCTGGACCCCTTTGGGGGGGAGGTACCGGCTTGGGCCTAGGCGTCTTCGCCCCGCCAGGAGGTCGTAGAGCTTGAGGCCGGTCCAGTAATAGGGGAGGTCCAGGGGGCGGAAAAGGGGGGTGAGGAGGGTGAGGGGCCGGGCCAGGTGGGGGGCCAGACCCAAGACCACCTGG
>FWWM01009399.1_pt1 | contig 18057 bp, 15 predicted proteins | sample 2228351 | NCBI WGS metagenome assembly FWWM01 (sample SAMEA103939774, study PRJEB20133) | metagenome
GAAATCATGATTGCCAACCCTGCCATCCGCAACCTTATCCGCGAGGGCAAAACTTATCAAATCCCATCCATGATTCAAACGGGCGCCGCCGAAGGAATGCAAACGATGGATCAAGCGTTGCGGGATTTGTATGTGCGTGGGTTGATCACTTACGAAGACGCAATGGCGCGCGCTCACAACCCCGAAGAGTTGAAGAAACTCATCGCAGGGGCGGTAGCACCTACGGGCACTCGTTAAAAAAACGACCCTGATAAGTGGCATAAAGGGATTGGCAGTTGGCATGGTCGGTCCGACGATGGAGGTGACAAAGGATGCCGACTTTCGCTTATGTCGCGCGAACGCCGCAGGGGCAGGTGAATCAAGGCACCATTGATGCTCCCGATGAGCGGACGGCACTGCAGCAGTTGCGGCAACAGGGATTGGTCGTCACTTCCATCCGTCAACAAGGCGGTCCTGCACGCGCTGCCCAGCGACAGCAAATGTCCTTAGGTGCAGCCATTAGCCGAGTTAGGCTTCGGGACATGGCCCTTTTCTGTCGCCAGTTAGCCACCCTCATCAACGCTGGTGTTTCTCTCGTTCGCGCCTTAGCCGTTCTGGAGCGGCAAACTCAAAACCCGCGCTTGAAGTTCGTCATTCGCCAACTTACCCGCGATGTGGAGGACGGCTTGGCTCTCTCCCGCGCGATGGCGAAGTTCCCCCGCGAGTTCTCCAACCTCTTCATCGGAATGGTGCGCGCCGGCGAAGTGGGTGGCGTCTTGGATGAAACCTTGCAGCGGATGGCGACCTTCTTGGAGAAGGATTTGGAACTGCGGCGCAAAGTGAAGTCCGCAATGACCTACCCCACCTTGGTTATCTTCTTCGCACTGGCGATTGTGATTTTCTTGAGCGTCTGGATTGTGCCCAAGTTCATGCAACTGTTCGCAGACTTGGGCGTTAGCGAGGACAAATTCCCCCTGCCCACCCTCATCATGAAGCGGTTCAGTGAGTTCCTCATCAACAAGTGGTATTTCCTCGTTGGCGGAGTTGTGGCGTTCATCTTTGCCTTCAGCGTGTTCATTCGCACCCGCTTTGGCAAGCGCGTTTACGACTGGATCAAACTGAAGGTGCCCATCCTTGGTCCCATCAACCACAAGATCGTGTTAGCCCGTTTCGCCCGCACCTTTGGCACTCTGATGGGCAGCGGCGTGCCTATCCTGCAAGCAATGGACACAACGGCAGGGGCAATTGACAACGACATCCTTTCTCGCGCCATCATGGAAGCGCGGATGGCGATTCGCGAAGGCGAACGCATCGCTGATCCCTTGGAGCGCAGCCGCTTGTTCCCCCCGATGGTTGTCCACATGATTTCCGTCGGTGAGGAGACGGGTTCGCTGGACCAAATGTTGCAAAAGGTGGCGGACTTCTACGAGAGCGAAGTGGACGCTGCCCTCCACGCCCTCGCCTCTACTATTGAGCCTGTGATGATTGTCGTGCTGGGTGTGATCGTGCTGTTCATCCTCCTGTCGGTGTTCCTTCCGTTGATTACCATCATCCAAGACCTGTCGCAAGGTGAGCAGTGACGATGGAGGAGGCAACAGCCGGGGCGCCCCCTTTGTCGCTGGGGATGGCGCCCCGTTTCCTTATCGTCCGCCTTTCCGCTTTGGGAGATACTTTGATGTCCTCCCCAATCGCTCAAGCCCTTCGGGAAGCGTTCCCTCACGCCCACATCGGTTGGATTGTGGAAAAACGATGTGCTCCCGTTGTAGAAGGGAATCCTTACCTCAACCGAGTGCACATCTGGGATGGCACGCTGAGGGGGCTGTTGGCAACAGTCCGAGACATTCGCCACGAAGGATACGAAGTCGCGTTGGATGTGCAAGGGCTGCTCAAAAGCGCGCTTATCCCTTGGCTTGCTCGCATCCCTGTTCGGATTGGGTTTGCAAACGCTCGTGAGGGTTCCGTGCGGTTGCTTACCCACACTGTTCCCCCACCCCCTCCGACGCCTTTCGCTTCTGACCGAAACTTGCACCTGCTGAAAGCGTTGGGCGTTCCCGTTGATTTCCACCGTCACCGCCTCCTTTTCCCCCTCGCGGAAGTGCATCGTGAAGCAGCGCGCCGCTACATAGCCGCACTGGGCTTAGAACCAAAGCGGTTCGTCATCCTTACTCCCGCCACCACGCGCCCACAAAAGCATTGGGTGAAGGAACGATGGAGCGAATTAGCCGTGCGCCTCTGGACAGAGCAAAAAATGCCTGCCGTGCTGCTGGGCAGCGCAAACGATCGTCCGCTGCTCCAATGGATTGCTGACCGCTGCCCTGTGTCGCTCCCTGTTGTCTGTCATCTCTCGCTTAAAGAAGCCGTCGCGCTCATAGAGCAGGCTGCCGTTTTGGTGGGACCAGACTCGTTTCCCATCCACGCTGCTTTAGCCGTTGGCACTCCCGCTGTCGCTTTGTTCGGTCCCAACGACCCTTATCGGTTCCGCAACGAATCGGGCATCCGAGTGCTGGAGCATGACCTCCCTTGCCGTCCCTGCCGGCGTCACCCCACCTGTGGTGGCGCTTTCCCCTGCATGGCAATGATTACGGTGGACGAAGTGCTTGCAGCCGTTGAAGCGTTTTTGCGAAGCGATGCTAATGTCTGCTCGCGCTAACAGTTTCGTCCTTACCTTCGTTCGCACGGGCGCTGCAAAATTTGTCCGAGGTGACGCTGGGTGACCCGTGAAAAACTCGCAGCAACGATGACACCCTCTCGCACTGTTACAAGAGGCAACTTGAGCGAACTCTACTTGAGTTTGCAAGGGGAAGGTCTCTGGGTAGGCACTCCGATGGTGTTTGTGCGCTTGAGTGGGTGCCACCGACGCTGCCGCTATTGTGACACCGAATATGCCCTCGTCGCTGAACGCCACGCCCGCATCTGGCACCGATGGAGAACAGGTGCCCCTGACTTAGTCGTGGAGAATCCTGTTTCTTTGGAGCAGGTGGTAGCGTGGGTTTGTCAAGCCGCAAACAGAACCGCTGCTTGGGTGACTTTCACGGGGGGCGAACCGCTCCTGCAAGCCGACTTCGTTGCAACTTTAGCCACCTCCTTGAAAGCACGCGACTTCCGCACCCTTCTGGAAACCGAAGGGGGCTTACCCGATGCGTTAGCGAAAACGCTCCCTTACTTGGATGCCGTCGCTGCCGACATCAAGTTGCCTTCTACCACTGGCGAGCCGTTAGACTGGGATGCCACTGAACGCTTCTTTTCCCTCATCGCTCACGCCAACGTGGACGCCTGTGCAAAAATCATCATCACCCCCGATATTGACGAGCGCGAGTTTGAGCGCGCGGTGCAAATGCTAACTCGGCTGCCAAGGCAAATTTCGCTCATCCTGCAACCCGTAACGCCTGCCCGCTTTGTGACCGAAGCGCCGGACTTTCTGTTGCTGTTGCACTTGGCAGCGATGGCGCAATCCTTTCTCTCCGATGTTCGCATCGTCCCACAAGTGCACAAACTTTTGCAACTGCCGTGAACCTTCGGAGGGTGAAAGCGAATGCCCCGATTTGACCTTATCGCGATGGATTTAGACAGCACCCTGCTGGATTGGAACGATGGGCGAGCGATGATGAGCGAGCGTTGCAAAAAAGCGTTGAGAGAAGCAGCCGTCGCTGGCGTCCAAATTGTCATCGCTACAGGACGCACGCTGCGAGAGGTTGATTTGGAACTGCGAGTTCACGGTCTGCCGTTTGGCAACCCCGTGCCCCACTTCGTCATCCCGTTGGAAAAGTATTGCTACCGCATTGTCAACGGGCAACCGCAGGAGGACGAAACATTGGCGCGTTGGAACCGAGAGCGCTGGGAGGAAGCGCGCCATGTCGTGGAAGACATCGTCCTCCCTCGCGCATCGGAGTGGTTGCAAAAGTTGAAAGAATTGGGGCTACCTCCCTCCCGATGGGTTTTGGACACCCGTGCCGGCTGGCTTTCGCTCGTCTACGAAACGGTGGAAGATGCATGCAAGGCGGAGGCAGTGCTGCGTCAGTGGGCGCAACCGTTCCCTGAACTGGCAGTGAACCGCAACGCCATGTTCGTGGGTTTCATCCCCCAACACGGAACGAAAGGCAAGGCTCTGCGGTTCTTGGTGTCTTACTTAGGCATCCCTCCCCGTCGGGTCATGGCAATCGGTGACAGCATCAACGACTTGGACATGCTCAACGGCGCTTACGGCTTCTTCCCCGCGGCTGTCGCCAATGCAGAACCTGACATCAAAGCAGCCGTGCAGCGAGCAGGCGGCATGATCACCAACCAACCCGCTTCCGACGGGGTGGCAGAAGCCATAGAATGGGCGTTGAGCGAGTGAGGTCTTGCGTGGTAAGGAATTTGTGCCCCTCCCTGAGCAATAGGGTTCGTCTCCTGACAAACTGAATGAAAAAGGATGCGGCATATCGGGAGATGTGCCCTCCAATGAACTGCAAAAAAACGGAAATTCGTCGCATCTTGTGCGCTGCCAAATGCACCCTGACGCTTCAACCAACAGGCGTGAACGCTGTTGGTGTTCTCGGCGGCAACGCATGGGGCGCACCGAGGATGTGAAAGGAAGTGCAAAACTTGCGGTTAAAGTGGTCCGTTGGCAACGATGTCTCTGAAGGGTTCTCGCTGTTCCGACAAGAGCAAGGTTGAAAACCGAAGCAGAAGAGGTCACTTGCTCTTTTCCCTCTCACTGCCCTCGCCGCGCAGCCGCTGCTCCATTTCCCCGAGCCACTTCAGAGCAACGCTTTCCGAAGGTGCATCCAGGACGATGACGAGGGTGCGCCCAATGAGACGGGCTGCTGTCCACTTGCGATTTTCTGTCCGCACCACGCCCTTTTTGCGCCCCTCGCGCAAATAGGTGCGGCTGAAAGTCGCCCAACCTTTCTCCGCTTCCTTTTCGTCAGGGTATCGCACCAGCAGCAACCGTAAAGTGTCCTTCCCAACCTTGTAAGGCGCCAAAATCCCTTCCGCCTTGAGGCTCAGGTTCAAAATATCGCGGTCAGCAAGGAAATAGTGGCGGTTCAAAATGAGCGGGTGACGGAAGAAAAGCACGCGCCTTTTGTCAAGCCCCTTTTCGGGGAGCAGTTGCAACAGGGTAGGACGCTGCCCTTCTTCGGGGATAGCGTCAGCGATGGCTTTGCCCAGCGCCAGCACGGCTTCTCTCGCTTCCGGCGTCTCCCTCTCCGCAGTGACCACGACGAAGTAGCGCCCTTTCCAGAACCGAAGCATTCCCACCGCATAGTCGGCGTCCTGCCCTACGGACACAGGCTCTCCATCCCGCTCAAAAGTGAACACACCGAACGCATCTTCCGATGTGCCCATGTCAAACAAGTCAACGGTGATGGACGGGTGACTTGGTTTCTCGTAGCGGCGGACGAGGACTTGTCGGAAGTTGTAAGCGCGATACACCTCGCCCATTCCGTCAATGTAGGCGAAGATTGTTTCGCGGTCGTAAAATTCATCCTTGCCGTCCCACTCCCAACCGTGCACCTCTGTCGGCAATGTCAATTGCTCAAAGGGATTCTGCGGTGCGCTGTGCCCCATCAGCATCATCAGCAAAAGACCTCCCACTGAAGCAAGGATGCACCAAGTTGCTTTCATTGTGCCTCGCTCCCCTCGTGGCTTTTGATATGGCTGATCAGTTCGCTCCACTCTGCGCCCTTTCGCTTTGCCTTTTGCCGCCACAGTTTCTGCTTCTCCCTGCTCCACGAACGCTTATCGCCAAAACTGTAAACTCGGATGGCAGCGAGGGGTTGGACGGGGCATCGCGCCTCGCACAAACCGCATCCGACGCAGATTTGGTCGTTGACGAAGGGATGCGGCACGCCTTCTATCAACCGCCACTCAATGGCTCGGTAAGTACACACTTCGTCGCAAACGAGGCACTCCTTTTGCGCGCTCCAAACAAGACACAGGCTTCGGTCAATGACGGCGGTGCCGATGTAGAGCCATGCTTTCTCTTCAGCAGTGAAGGGCTGGATGGCTTGGGTGGGACAGACCTGACCGCAAGCGGTGCACTCAGGAGCGCACTCACCCACGCGGGGCACCAAAACGGGTGTCCAGAACCCTTCCAACCCCGCTTCCGCAACAGCGGGTTGCAACCCGCCCGTTGGACAAACTTTCATGCACAGGCTGCACCGAACGCATCGGCTCAGAAACTCTGGTTCTGGCAGGGAGCCAGGTGGGCGCAGTAAAAACGGCGACGAAACCGGCTGTTGGGTTGCCGAAAGTTCCGCTCCCGCGTTGGTGCGGGCGACGGCTGCCCAAGCCACCCCTGCCAATCCCGCAAAGACCAAGCGTCGGCGCACCAGTTGCGGTTGCCGTTCGGGTAACTGCGTCGCCCACTTGGCAGGTGCTGTGTCGCCCCAGTGCCAACTGTAGCGAATAGCCTTTGTCGGACAAGTCGCTACGCAGGACATGCACAGGATGCATTCGGTCGGGTTCGTGCGGATGGTGTTGTTGTCAATGGCTTGCATCCGACACAAACTGGCGCACACGCGGCACTTGTCGCACGCATCGGAAACACGCTTCCGCAGCAGCGGGGCTCTTGAGAGCAACCCCAACAGCGCGCCCAGCGGGCAAAGGTTGCGACACCAAAAGCGAGGGCTTAGAGCGTTAGCAGCAATGATGAGCAGCAGGATGGTCAAAGCAACAAGGCTCATGCGGAAGTGAACGGTGGCTTCGGGGAAAATCCAACCAAAGTGCGTTGCCATCCAATCGCCAAGCGTTGGCACCTTCGCCCCTACCAACCGATAAGCCAACTGCAAGGGTGGAAAGAGCGCCAAAGTGAACGCGCGGGTGATGAGCGCGAGGGGATCAAACAGGAAGGCGATTTGCACGCCGAGAAGGGCTGCCACGCCGACAAACGCCAACAGGTAGAACTTGACATTGCGCCAACGCCGTTCCCGCATAAGGCTGCGGCGAACCCGCTTTTCAAACAAGCGATCCGTCAAGTCAAGGAGGGTGCCGAGGGGACAAACCCAACCGCAAAAAACGCGCCCCAACAAAACGGTCGCTACAAGCACAACGACTGCTATGGGCACCAGCGACCAAATCACCGCACGGCTGCTCACCATCGCCGACAAGTCGTTGAGCAAACTCAACCGCATGAAGAAATCGGGGGGCAAAGGCACCTTCAGCGGGTAAACGGTGGCGAAGAACAATCCAAGGAACAGCACGAAAGTAAGCACCTGCGTTGCCCTGCGCCAATTTCGCAGGGCAAACCAATCCTGCCAAGTGCGGGTGCGGGCTTTTCTTCGTTCCGCTGTCACCATCGCGCTCACCTACGAGTCACTTGAGACGAAATAGTCCTCGGGCAAAAGATGCCGTTGATGGTTTGGCGAACCCACCTGCAGTTGTCTTCCGACAGGGCTTGTTTTGGCAAGGCTTAAACTTTCACTACTTTGATTTTCTGCAGGTCGGCAACCCCGACGCCTAACTCCTGCGCCTTGATGATGTGAGGCACATCCTTTGGTGTCAAGCCAAACAAAGTGGTCGCGTAGGCATCGGCAGCAACGATGTCTGTGCTGGCGATAATTGTGTCCTTCTGCTCCAGTCGCCCCGGACCTGCCGGACCGCCAGAAGCGAGGATGCGGATAGCGTCTATCACTGTTAGGTGGGGCTTGACAGCAGTGACAAAGTCGGCGATGCACTGATGCAAATCGCCGCTGCGGTGCCAAGCGCCCCGATCTTGAACCACACCCATCAAGTTCTTCATGCCCAAAGTCAGTCGTGACATGCTATGCGTTTTTGCCACAGGCACATTGATCACCACATCGGCATCTAACACCTGCCGCAACACCCTGACATCGTAAGCGCTCAAGATTTTGCCCTTGGGGACTTCAACAGGCACAAAGTCGCTGGGGCTAACAAAAACGGTTCGCGCACCGGCGGCTTCAGCGGCTTTAGCGATTCCGCTCATTTCATAGGAGATGCGAGCCGGGGCAAGGGTGTGATCCAAAACGATGACCTCTCTCGCTCCCGCTTCAAAGCAAAGGCGCACCAACTCTGCCACAACCTCAGGGTTTGTGTTTGCTCCCCTTTCAGGAGGGCTGGCGAAAGCGATGTTCGGCTTGATGACCACGCGATTGCCCTTCTTGACAAACCGCTCCATCCCGCCCAACGCCTTAATGGCTTTGCGAACCAAAGCAGCGGGTCGGTCCTTTTCAGCGACTACAACAATGGGCGACGACGGTTCTCTCCTTTGAACACTTCCCACAAAATGCCCTGTGTTGGCAGCAACGATGCCTAACCCCAGCCGACGCAACAACTCTCGTCGCTTCATCTTCGTCCCTCCTTTTTAAAAGTTCCGTTTGACTGTGACGCAGCAAAGGGGAGAAGGTTTACAAGTTTAGCGGTCGCACTTCAAGGGCAGCAGTTGCTTGACGGAAGCGCTCCAACACTTGAGAAGGGGTTGCCGTGCCCGTCACGCCAATCTGCTGAATGGTGATGGAAGCCACCAAGTTGCCGATGATAGCGGCTTCTACGGGATGGGCACCTAAACACAACGTTGGCACTATCCCGCCCGTCACGCTATCGCCAGCACCAACGATGTCAATCTCACCCGAGACAGGCACAGCAGGAACATGCCACGCCCCATCGTTGCAGAAGACCAAGATGCCATGCTCGCCCACGGTGACGAACACAGGCTTGCGGTTGCGGTCAAACAAAGCCTTGCCAAAGGCAGCGGCTTGTTCCACACTGACGCTCCCGTGCCACTCCCCGTGCACCGCTTTCGCTGCTTCGTAACGGTTGGGTTTGATGACAAAGTTCTGGAACTCGCCAATTCGCTCGCGCGAGTCAGCGTAGAAAATCTTGTCGGGATGCTCTTTCGCCAACTGGTTCAGCGTTTCCCGAACTTTGTCAGTAATGACGCCAAAATTGCGCTCCTGCACCTGATCGGAAACCACTACCGCTTGCACCTGCGGCAGCAGGTTCCGAACGGCGTCCATCACTTGCTCCTGCAAATCGTCAGGCAAGGGTTGACGGTTTTTGATGTCCAAGCGGTTCAGTTCGTGCCAACGCCCGTCCGGTTCGCGCATCATCGGCTTGGTGTAAGTGGGCGTCATTAAGTCAGAACGCAGCAGAAGGTAACGAGTGTCCACGCCGATGCGCTGGAGCCCTCGCCGCAGTTCATACCCTTCCCCGTCATCGCCCGTAAAGCCGATGGCGTAAACAGTGCCCACTTCTAAAGCCCGCAAGTTGTTGGCAACCGTGCCGGCAGCGCCAGGGTAGCACCGAACCCGCACCACTTGGAAGGCTTCCAAACCTGTTTCCAACGACACTTCGCTCAGCCTTCGGTCGCAGTCCAGATACTTGTCAAGGAAGAAGTCGCCGACAAGGGCGACTTTAACCGTTGGGAAATCGTCCAACAGCGCTTTCAAGCGCTGCTCGGTTAACACGATGGGTCACCTCAGCAGGGGCACGGCATGCCGTGCCCTTACTAACGAGGCGCACGCATTGCCCAAACCCCTGTGGCAGCAGGGGCGAGGAAGAAAACAGGATCGTCTTCGTAGCGCCGTCCCATGCTTTCCAACGGAATTCCCAAATCTTGCAGCACCCTAATCGCGCAATGACCATCCGTCCAGACGACTTCGTGCTTATCAGCGATTCCCGAAAGGCGAATGTGTTCGTGCAAGACCAGTTCCTGTTTCTCATCGTCCACAATGGGAAACACGCAGGTAGTTCGGGTATGGCAAAGGCGCGTGAGAACCGTGATGGTGTGGTGGCTGATGCCCCGATGGCGGAAGCGAGGGTCTGCAAAACTGAGACGGGGAGCAAAGAAGGTTCTACCCCCTAAATCGTTCGCAGCGTCCAGAACCCACGCTACCTCCACGCCAGAGAAGCCTAAGGGGGAAGCCGTGCCCACATGTCCAGGTCCTGGCGCGACAACCACTGCGTCGGCTTCCAACACCTTAGCGCAAATGAGGGCTGTGTAAATGTTGATGCACTCCACATCGCCCCCGACGGCTTGACCACAAGTGATGGTCACATCCACCAACCCTGCCGATTTGAGCAAGGGCACCAGTCGGCTAAAGCCCAGCATCAGCGCCGAACTGTCGGTCATGATGTAAATGACCTTTGCGTTCGGCTTGACAAATTTCACGCCAGCAGCAGCGGGAGCGAGGAAACTGTGAAGGGGGCACACAATCACCCGCAGCCCTTCCAGATTGTTGTTGTGCAAAATGGCATCCCGAAGGGGGCTCCCTTCCTCTTCCGCTGCGGAGACATTCACTTGCATGGGCGTGTAGCGCAACTTGATGATGTGCCCCGATTGGACAGCATCGCACTCGGGTCTGGTCAGGTTGGCAACGACAAAATGATATCCGCCCGTTCCTAACCCAAGTTCCACTGCGATGACATTGAGCACCACCGTTTCCCCTTCTCGCACGCTTCCTGTCAATTCGGGGTAAACGATGGCTTTGGCGACTTCGCCATCCTCCGTTGCCACCTCTATCTCTTGCACTTGCGGCGTCTCCCGCAAAATCTGTTTGACATAGCCAGTTACAAACCGCTGCATCGTTGCCAACCTCCGTTCTTCGCTGCTCCCACTGCCTCAAAATCTAACACGGTTTTGGCGCTTTGAGCCAGTGGCTTGCAATAGCAATTGTTTTTGAACGGGCGAGTTGAAGGAGGGAAACGAAACATGCGGGTGTTGGACGAACGGGAACAACTGGTGAGGGTCGTGGAGAACGAGGGGGAACCTTTTCTGTTTTTCTGCGGTGAAGGGTTCTTGTGGGAGCCGTTGCCGAAAGGAACGCGGGTTATCTACGGTCCACCCCCGTTACCGCCCATTGAGGACCTGGATGCCGCCATTGAGCACGCGTTGGAACACCCTATCAACGCCGATCCCCTCTCGGCTCAACTGCGGCGGGGCATGAGGGTCACCATCGTCTTTGACGACCTTTCCTTGCCCTTGCCACCGATGCAGCAACCCGACATCCGCCAGCGCATCATTGAGCACATCCTGCAAAAGTGTGGGGAGAAAGGGATTGACGACATTCACCTCATCGCTGCCATCGGATTGCACCGACGGATGACCCCTGATGAACTGAGGCACCAAGTGGGTGAGCGAGTGTTCAAAGCCTTCTACCCACTGCGCCTCTACAACCATGATGGCGAAGACCCAAACGGTGTCGTTTTCTTGGGCAAAACGGAACAAGGCGAAGAAGTGTGGCTCAATCGGCGGGTGGCAGAAAGCGACTTGGTCATCTATGTCAACATCAACCTGACCCCGATGGATGGCGGGCACAAGTCGCTGGTCACAGGAGTGACCAACTATGCCACTGTTCGGCACCACCACAACGCCCACATGCTCTTGACCTCCTACTACATGGACCCGCCTCGCTCGCCCTTTCACGGTGTCTTGCAACGGCAAGGGCGCCTCATTGAACAGCACATCCACCACTTCCAAATTGAGACGGTGGTTAACTCCAACACTTTCCCGCCAATTTTTGCCCTCTTGCAGCGTTACGAGCGATCATGGCAGTGGTGGGAAGCAGCGTGGTTCCACTTGCTGCGGTTTGGTTGCACGGTAGCGCCCTTTGAATTGAACCGCCGCATCTGGCATAGCATCAAAGCACCCTACGGCATCATCGGCATCTATGCGGGCGAAGTGGAAAGCGTGCACGAACAGACATTGAAGAAGTTGGCAGAGCAGCAGGAAGTGCCTGTCAAGGGGCAAAGTGACATTGTTCTGTGTGGCGCGCCCTACCTTGGTCCCTACAATGTCAACAGCATCATGAACCCCATCCTCGTTTACTGCCTGACAACGGGCTACCTTTTCCACTTGATGTCCATTGGTAAGCCCTTGCTGAAGGAAGGAGGCGTGTTGATTTTCACCCATCCCCTTTACGAGCGTTTTCACGAGCAGCACCATCCCAGTTATGTGGACTTTTGGAAGATGGTGTTGCCTCAAACGCGTGACCCGCGCGAGATGGAGAAGTTTGAGGCAGCGTTTGCTGCTAACGAGCGCTATCGCTACCTGTATCGGCACGAATACGCTTATCACGGCGTCCATCCGTTCTACATGTGGTATTGGGGCAGTTTGGGGCACGCTTATGCGGGGAAGGTGATCTTCGTCAGGGGCAATAAACGCGTGGCGGAGCGGATGGGAGTGGAAACGGCGCCAACAGTGCGGGACGCCATTGAGATGGCAAAAAGTTTCCTCGGCAAAAGCGACCCGTCTATCACTTACTTCCACCTGCCCCCTATCTTCACCTGTCGGGTGGAGTGACAATCGTGCGTCATTGGCAGGAGTGGTGTCAGCCGCAACTTAGTAACACCGCTGCTTGTCGGCGACAATGGTTGACGACCATCGGGGACAAGCCTCGACGCTACCGTGATGGCGATAACGATTGTCAATTCGTTGGTAGCGTCGCCCCTTGCGGGCGACGGTCGTTTAACATCCGTCGGGGACGAACCCCGACGCTACCGTTGTTTGGGGAGAGTGACTGCCTCCTTTTGGAGCGTCCTAAAGCACGGGCGAAATTTTGTCGGTGCGTAAAGTGCTGCAAAATTGGGTTGAGCGCGCAGTGAGGCGTTTGGTGGGGTGATTGGACGATGCATCAGGAACCTGCCAGCAACCGTGCCATTTGGGCGTTGGTCTTAGGCATCTTGGGTTTTCTGCTCTGCGGGCTATTAAGCCCGTTTGCGTGGTGGCTGGGAGCGATGGAATTGCGAGACATCCGCGATGGACTGGCACCTGTTAGTGGGCAAGGGTTGGCAACGGCAGGGGTGGTGTTGGGCATCATCGGCACCATTCTCCTCGTCGCCAGTTGTTGTGGTGCTCTGCTCTACCTTCTCCTCTTCGTCATAGGCGTGGGCTTGCTGCTAAAGCCTTTCGGTTAATTGCCCCCTACCCTTCAGGCGCCATGTAGTCGCCAAACCGCTCCTTTATCAGCCGCACGATTTGCCGCGCTTCCGCAGGGTCAAGCATAGAGCCGAGGTAAACGGTTTTGGCACCGTAGTCAAAAGTGATAGCGCCGATGGTAAAAGCCATGAAAGGATTTACCCACCAGAAAATCAACCACCAGTGCCCACCTCCAAGTTCAAGAACCCGCAGGTTACGGATGTCCGATAACCGATACTTCTGAGGGCGTCCAAAAGGGCGAGCAGCAACGGTTAATTCGTCAGGTGAAACAGTGATGAGTTCCCGACCAAGCGACAGGTGTAGCCAAGATACTGATAACGCAATTCCCACTACCGTCCATGCGCTGAGAAAACCCAAGAGGAACAGAAAAGGTGGTTCCGAACCCTCAGCCTTTAAAGGCAATGATGGCAGCAGCCCCAGCCTTTGTAATACCAGGGCGCAAAAGAATAACTCACCTGACAGCCACAGCAAGAGGAAACCGGTCAGGAAACACCAGAAGAGCCACTCACTGACATTGCGTGGTCGCGTTGGGATTTCAATCGTAATTTGGCTGCCCAAGTCCGTGATGCGTGCCCGCCCCTTCGGGAGTTCTTCATACGCCATCAAACTCACCCCCGTTCTCCGCCTGTTTAGGGCATCGCGAAACGATTTTCACCAACCCACTCGCTCACTCTGTAGCCATTTTGGCGTGACGGTTAGCGTTTGTGGTGATGCCCTTTAGGCTTGCAAAGCGCTTTTCACGGCGGAGACAAAAGCATCCATTTCGGTGCGGGTTCGCTTTTCGGTGACCGCCAGCAGCCAACCGTTTGGCAACTCAGAGTAGAACTGCTTCAAGGGCAAACCACCCAGGAAGCCTTTGCTGAGCAGGGATTTGTTCACCGCTTTAGGGTCAGTCGGTAACTTAACGGCGAACTCTTTGAAGAAGGGGGCGCGGAACAAGCGTGGGACGCCAATGCTTTCCAATTGCTCCGCCAAGTAGTGCGCCTTTTGCACGCACAACTCCGCGACTTGACGGAGACCGTGCTTGCCCATTAGCGCCAAGTAAACGGCAGCAGCGAGAGCGCACAAGGCTTGGTTAGTGCAAATGTTGCTGGTGGCTCGCTCGCGGCGGATGTGCTGCTCCCGAACTTGCAAAGTGAGGACGAACCCTCGCTGCCCTTTCGCATCTACCGTTTCGCCCACCAATCGTCCGGGCATCTTTCGGATGAACTCTCGTTTGCAGGTGAAGATGCCAAGCAGCGGTCCACCGAAACTCGGAGGCAAACCTAAACATTGTCCTTCCGCTACTGCGATGTCGGCGTTGTATTCGCCGGGCGGTTTCAGCACGCCCAAACTGATGGGGTCAAAGGCGACGATGAATAGCGCCCCCGCTTTGTGCGCCGCATCTTCCAACTCGCTGACTTTTTCCAAGCAACCGAAAAAGTTCGGGTGCTGTACCACCACACAGCAAGTTTCGTCGTCGCACGCTTGGCGCACAAAATCGGGGTCGGTGATGCCTTCGTCAGGCAAATACGGTGCGGTCACAAATTGCAACCGCATTCCGTCAGCGTAGGTGCGGACAACTTGTTGCCAGTGGGGATGAAGGGCTGCGGGCAACACAACTTTGCGCCGCCCGTTAATGTTGTGCGCCATCAGCACCGCTTCCGCCAACGCTGATGCCCCATCGTAAAGGGACGCGTTGGAAACCTCCATTCCCGTCAAATCGCAAATGAGCGACTGATACTCAAAGGTGGCTTGCAGCGTCCCTTGCGACGCTTCCGCTTGGTAGGGTGTGTAAGCGGTGTAAAACTCGTTGCGGTTGAGGATGTGCTGAACCGCTGGAGGGATGTAGTGGTCATAAATGCCTGCACCCAAAAATGGGACGAGGGACGGGGGACGGGGAACGGATTGGGGAGGGGACGGAACGGTTGGGTCGGGGAGTGAACCCAACGGGATGTTCAAAGCAGCAAGCGATTGCAAATGTTGCAAAAGTTCAGGTTCGCTCAGTGCAGGCGGAAGATTTAGCGCCGCCTTCTCCTGCAATTCAGCGGGGATGTCGGCGAAAAGTTCGTCTATGCTTTTCGCGCCGATAAAACGCAACATTTCGGCGCGGTCTTCATCCGTGTTGGGAAGGTAAGGCACGCCTTTTTGCTGCTCCATCTCAAATCGCCCCTTCTCGCTCCAGCATTTGCCGATACTGCTCAGCGGTCATCAACCCCCGCAGTTCCCCTTCGTCTTGTATCTCCACAGCGATGAGCCACCCTTTGCCGTAGGGGTCAGCATTGACGATTTCAGGGTTGTCAATGGCTTCTTGATTGACAGCGACGACCGTGCCTGAAACGGGGGCAAACAGTTCCTCGTCGGCTTTCACCGACTCAATCACGCCGAAGGGTTGCCCTGCTTCCACGGTGTCGCCAACTTTGGGCAACTCCAAGTAGGTGATGTCGCCCAGTTCGCTTTGGGCGTAATCGGTGATGCCGATGATAGCCCGATTGCCCTCCACCCGCACCCACTCGTGCGTGGGCGAGTAGCGCAGTTCTTCAGGAAAGCGCAAAGCCGTCAAGTTCGTTCCCTCCTTTGCTTGTTCTCGTAGCCGAAATAAATGTGGCACACAGAAGCGGGGATTAGGTTGCTCTCAGCCGTAAAGTTGCGACAACGCCCAAGTGGTCGGAGGGGCGGAGCCCATCAACAGTCGCCACATCGCCCACAAGGCGAACATCTTCCACCACGAAGGCTTCAGGGGGCGTGAAGAGCACATAGTCAATGCGCAGTCGTGGCGCGTGACTGGGAAAAGTGAACCCGCCTTCGTTGCCCTTGAAAAGTTGCCATGCGTCAGCGAAAGGTGGTTGCGCGTTGCGCAGCAAAAACTGCAAAGGCAGAGAAGAGGGCACATCGTTCAAATCGCCCACCACGATTTTGGGCGCCGAGCCAAAACGCTGCAACCACTCCGCTAACTGTCGGACACTCCGTTCGCGGGCGCGAGGCGAAAGGGACAAATGCGTCACACAAAACTCCACGCATCGTCCCATTCCGATGCGAACCCACATGGCAAGGCGGTCTTCCGTGTCCTTCGGGTCATTGGGGTCACGGGGGAACGGCAACAAATCCACCGCCATGATGGGGTAACGACTGAGCACGGCTTGACCGATAGCCCGATGGGGACGGCGGTCAGCGGGAGCGAAGTGCCAAAAAGGGAACCCTGCCAATCTGGCTAATTCAGCGGCTTGGTGCTGCCCCACCAACGGCATTGAAGGCAGAAGGCACACTTCTTGCAATCCGACGATGTCGGGATGCTCCTGCCGCAGCAGTTGGGCAATTAGGCATTTCCGCCGTTCCCAGTTGCTCTGAAACCCCGCAATGTTCAGGGTCATCACCTTGACAACCATGCACACAGTTCGCCCCTGTTATTCAGCCGTCATACGCTTGGTGAGGTAGGGATGTTCGCGAAAACAGGCTTGTTCAGCAGCAAACAAACCGACACATAACAAAAATTTGGCGCATACTTCCCCGATGGTGTCAATGGTGTCAGGGGCAACCGCTTTTGAGGGACGCCAATCGGTTAGTGGCTTCGCTTCCTGTAGGCTACAGGCGCGGAGTCACTGACAGGATTGGGCAGTTTGCTGCTCGTTTCGCCACCACCTCAACGCTTCCGCCGTTTCCCCTTTCGTCAAGCAAGCGAGCCCCAAAGCGTAGCGGTTATCCCAATTCTGCGGGTTCAAAGTCTGCGCCCGCAGGAAGTGAGCCCTTGCGGTTTCCGCGTCGCCGTCCAGCAGGGCGAGAATGCCCAACAAACGGTGAACAGCGTCAGAGGAGGGGAAGCGTTGAGCAAGGTTTTGCAACCGTTGGAAGAGACGCTGCTTTGTCTCAGGTGACAACCTTTTCCATTCCTCAAACTTTTTCACGCCAACGGATGGTGGGGATTGGGCGACGATTTGCCATGTGACAGCGGTTAGTGCAATGTTGCGCGAACGAGGGACTTGCGACGCCAATTGCCACCACTGGTCTGCCCAGAAGCGAACAAAGGTTCGCATCGCGTCGTCGGAAGCCTCCCCCTCAGGCGTGACCCCTTGCCAGAGAGACACAACCATGACGGTATTGGCAGCAAAGAGTAAGAGGTTCTCAGCAGCAGGGGTTCGCTGGATGCCTTGTTGGATGAGTTTCCATGCCTTCTCCCAATTGCTTTCAACAAGGGCATGGTAGGGAGCAATCGCCGCATATGCGAAACCTTCTCGCCCGCGCGCTAACGACAGCAGTCGGTCAATGTGCACTTTCCATCGCTCCACGATAGGGCGATAGCGTTGGGGGAGGGAGCGCAACAGGTGTTTGGCGGTGCCGCTATTGTCCAACTCCATGCCTTCTGCATCGTCTTCGCTCTCTGGGTCATCTTTGCTGTGGACCTGTTGAAGAGCGTGGGGCAAAAGGCTTGCGCTCATCATCATCCGCGCCCATTCTGCCATCACCCAGTGAGCCCAGAAGGTGTCCACCTGTCGCTCCACGATGCGGCTTAGCCTCAAAAAATCGGAGCGATACGCTGTGAAGGGGACAGTGAAAAGGCGCTGGAACACCTCTTGACCTTCCATCCCCTCCAACTCAATCTCGCTCTCCCTTTCTCCGAGAAGTCCCACTACCCCAAACACAAAGCGGGTTCGCATAGCGGTGAAGTAGAAATTGACGGCAGCAATCACCTTGTTTTCGTCCCAACGAGAGAGGCAGCGGAACATCTGTTCCCCTCGCTGCAGCGCTTCCCGCCACTGAGCGATAGCGTGTTGGTCAAAGGTGAAGGTGAGGAGTTGACCGTTTTTCAAAGCGCGGGGTTGCCCTTCTTTACCCTGCGCGAGAGCATGCTGCTCCCGCAGTTGGAGCCACAGTGGGTAGGCAGGATAGAAGTCGGGCTTTTGACGGAGAAGGTTCTCCACAAGGGTGAGCGCTTCCTCCGTCTGACCCGTGTCGTCCAAAAGGGTGGCGAGGGCAAATTGGGCTTCCGTGTCTTTCGGCTTTTGCTCCAAATGCATCCGCAGTTCATTGATCAAGGCGTCCCGAAGGTAGCGCCCTTTAGTTTTCGTCCAGTGTCGGTAGCGAGGGACCCAATCGGCTTTCCCCTCAGGCAGCCAGACCAAGGTCACGGCAGGGATGTTCCAATTGAAGCCGAGGGAAAAGGAAGGCCACTTAAACCGAAGAGTGAAGCCATGGGTTCCCAGCGACCGACCAACCAACTGCAAAGC
>FWWM01009400.1_pt1 | contig 18052 bp, 15 predicted proteins | sample 2228351 | NCBI WGS metagenome assembly FWWM01 (sample SAMEA103939774, study PRJEB20133) | metagenome
AAACAAGAATGCTTGGTGGCGATCCTCCTGATACATTCCAAGTTCACGCAGGTCATGAATTGATCGACACATGGGTCAAGACGGGTTTCATGGAACCATTGACACAGTTGTTCATCAGCGAAGGTTGGACAAAAGTCATGCCAAAGGGAATCCTTGAGATTGTCAGTTACGATGGAGACTACTGGTCAGTTCCTGTGAACATTCACAGAGCAAACGTTCTCTGGTACAACAAGGCAATCTTCGAAAAATATGGCTTGAAACCACCGACAACCTTTGACGAGTTTTTCGATGTTGCTGAAAAATTGAAAGCTCGCGGCGTTATTCCACTTGCTTTAGGAACAAAAGATGGCTGGGAAGCAGCTCATGCATTTGAAACAGTGCTCATTGGAACGCTTGGCGCAGAAGGTTACAAAGGCTTGTGGACTGGAGCAACAAAGTGGTCAGATCCAAGAGTCACCCAGGCTCTTGAAATCTTTGCGAAAATGCTGAAGTACGTAAACCCAGACCATTCTGCAAGAAGTTGGGACGAAGCATGCGCACTTATCGTCGAAGGAAAAGCGGCGATGAACATAATGGGAGACTGGGCAGTTGGATATTTCATGGCAAAAGGATTCAACGATTTTGGCTGGGTGCTTGCTCCAAACAACGCGGGAATTTTCGATGCTTTGTCGGATAGCTTTGGATTGCCCAAGGGTGCGAAAAATAAAGAAAACGTCATAGCGTTCCTCAAAGTCCTTGGTTCGAAGGAAGGTCAAGAAGCTTTCAACATCAAGAAAGGCTCGATTCCTGCAAGAACCGATGTCAATAAGGATCTGTTCCCAGCGTACCAGAAATCAGCCATGGACGATTGGTTGAAACACGAGATCGTGCCAAGCGTTATGCATGGCGCAGCTGCCTCTGAAAGCTGGGTCACGGAATTCAAAGACGTCATATCCCTGTTCGTTGCAAGACCCGACGTCAAGACGACTCAAAGAGCTCTTGTGAACATTGCGAAAGCCCAGGGTGTGCCACAATAATTCCAGATTTGTAGGAGGGCAGTCGTGCTGCCCTCCCTGTCGAAAGTCTGTGGAGGTACGATATGAAAATCCGAAAAGATAAGGTCATAGGTTTCCTGTTTATCCTACCTTCAATAGTTTTGGTGTCCATATTTGTTTACGGTTTCATCGGTTGGACCGGTTGGGTCTCGCTTGTGAACTGGAGGGATATTTTTCCAGATTTCACGTATATCGGTTTGAGAAACTATGCGAGGCTATTTCAACACTTTCGATTCATAACTTCTATGAAAAATACCGCAATCTTCACAATTCTGTTTTTGGCTTCCAGCATAATTATTGGACTTTTGCTTGCGATTTTGTTGGATAGGAAGGTTAGACTTGAAGGCGTATTTAGAACTATTTATTTGTTTCCCATGGCGATATCTTTTGTCGTGACCGGTGTTGTGTGGAGATGGATACTCAACCCCGGGCCCGGTGTCGAAAGCGTTGGTTTGAATTTGCTTTTGGAAAAGCGGCTGGTATACGGATCCAAGCATTGGGATAAAGGCGGTGGTCATAGCTGCGACATGGCAGATGTCGGGCTATGTTATGGCGATGTACTTGGCAGGTATCCGGGGCATACCAACGGAACTTTACGAAGCTGCACAGCTGGATGGTGCGTCAACTGTTCAAGTTTACAGGTTCATTGTTCTCCCGTTGCTCAGGCCAATTACGCTTGGAGCGGTTATAGTACTCGGACACATCTCTTTGAAAATCTTTGATTTGGTTTTCGCCATGACCGGCAGCGGCATAGGATTCTCCTGCGATGTTCCAGCCTTGTTCATGTACGATGCAACATTCAGAGGTAACTACTTTTCCCAAGGGGCAGCTATAGCCATGATTCTACTCTTATCGGTGGCAGCGTTGATAATCCCGTACCTTGTCTACAGCATGAGAACGGAGGTTCAAAGATGAACTGGAAAAGGATTACGCTTTATGTCGTATTGATTCTGTTTGCGCTCTACTACCTTATGCCAGTTTATGTGCTGTTGGTAACGAGTCTAAAAGACTTCAAAGAGGTTAGTTTGAGAAACATGTGGAACCCGCCTAAAAGCCTCAGTATGCAGAGTTTTATACAGGCTTGGAACGGCGATCCAAAGAGAGGATTAAGGGGATTATCAAGTAACTTTATGAACAGTATTTATCTTGTGGTTCCTGCCACCTTTATTTCAGCTTTCCTTGGTTCTATGAACGGCTATGTCTTGACCAAGTGGAAATTCAAAGGTGCCAATATAGTTTTTCCCGTTTTGCTGTTTGGTATGTTTATTCCATATCAAAGCATCCTGATACCGCTTGTACAGTTTTTGCAGAGAACCAAACTGTATGGATCTATACCTGGGTTGATACTGGTTCACTGCGTCTACGGAATACCTATAACAACGCTCATATTCAGAAATTATTATTCAACCATTCCTACGTCGATAATCGAAGCATCGAAGATAGACGGTGCTGGTTTTGGTAGGATATACACAAGCATCGTTCTTCCCGTTTCAATGCCGGCCTTTGCTGTAGTGATGATCTGGCAGTTTACATCGATCTGGAATGACTTTCTTTTCGGTTTGATAGTCACACCCAACCCTGCGGTTCAACCCATAACAGTTGCCCTGAACAACCTTGCTGGAAGTTATTTTGTTGAATGGAACATACAAATGGCAGGAGCTTTGATAACAGCATTGCCAACACTGCTGGTCTACATATTCCTTGGAAGATTCTTCATGAGAGGACTTTTGGCAGGAAGTTTGGCAGGTACATAGCTAAGCTAACGCAATTGCTAAGTCTTTGGATCTGATATCTGATATTCGATAGGAATGCCCTATTGTAACAGTCTATTATTGGACTATTTTCGAGAAATAGTATCTTAATCATCGTCCAGGAAAACTGTAAAAACACTTTGCAGGTTTAGGAGCCACATGCATAACAGGCTCGAAAATTGTTCAAACCCAAAAATCTTGAAAATACGTGAAACTTATGCACGAAGGTAGTCCCTACTCTCGATTTTGGAACAAGGGCAGGGGTCTCCAAATCACTGAGAAGTCCAAGAGATTCACAAAGAAATCGCTCACGGAGAAATGACGTACGATATCCGAACAGCAGCTTGGGACACAACAGTCCGAGAGAGTACTATGAGTGGTATATGCTTAGGGTATGATTGAAATGCTATATAATGCAGCACAACTCTTAGAATCACAAAAAGATTCGCTTCAATCAGTTGAAAAGTGAGGTTGAGTGAGTGAACTTGCGAACTGTTGATCCCAGCAGAGACGAGAAGCTAAGAATAATTAGGAAAAGCATCTTCGAAGTTACCGAGAATAATGGATTCTCGGTTAAAAAGATTATTCTTTTTGGTTCACAAGCCCGAGTAGATTACGACTTAAAAAGCGACTGGGATTTGTTGGTTGTTTTAGATCGTCAAGCAAATATTGATGAAATAACCAATATTGTCCATCAGGTTAGCAAAAAAAATTGCCAAATACAGAATTCCTTGCGATATTATTCTTTGCTCTGAGCAATATTTGGAAGAGAAGAAAGAAATAGGCAACGTAATAAGATACGCCGTTAGGGAAGGAAAAACTGAATGAAGAAAGATGTTGTCAAAAAATGGGTTGAAAAAGCTCTTCACGATTTTTTTGCCGCAGAAGTGCTATTAGAAGAAAAAGTAGCCAACATAGTTTGTTTTCACTGTCAGCAATTTGTTGAAAGGATCCTAAAAGCGTACTTAATTGAAAAGGGCGTAGATTTTGGAAGGACTCATAATCTTTCTTATCTGTTGGAACTTTGTACAGAGATCGATGCTGAGTTCAGAAAATTCGAGGGTGGAATGAAAGAGTTAAACTGATACACAGTTGAAGTGAGATATCCGAGCCATTTTGTCGATGCAACCCATGAGGATGCCAAAAAAGCCTTTGCTACAGCTGTTGAAATTAAGGACTTTATTCTGAGGAAATTGGGCTTGCCAACTTAGGACCTATCAACTCAAGGAGGAAAACCGCACCAATAAAAAAGAAAACCATAACCTGCTTATGTTAAAACGCTTCAATCTAAACTCAGTTATTCCTATCAAGCTTTCAACAAGACTTCTTTCTCCAAGCTTCTCATGCCCCTGTTCCCAATACTAATTCGGAACCTTCTTTTGGCGTGAAGATTTGGCTTCCATTTATTTCACTGTATTTCTCAAATTAAGTAGGCGCCTCCCAACAAAAGAAGAATGAAAATGTCGGCGTGCAACTAAAGTCAGAAGTTAATCCACGAGGTTTGCAATTGAATTATTGAGCATTCTGTGATATCAAATCCAAAAATGCCTCCACAACCTTTGGATCAAACTGCGTGCCACTCTTTTTCCTAAGTTCTTCTATTGCTTGCTCAACTGTCATTGCTTTCCTATATGGTCTATCGGACGTCATGGCATCAAAGGCGTCTATCACACACAAGATCCTTGATTCTATTGGTATCTCTCCTTCTTTCAATCCATCAGGATATCCTCTGCCGTCGCATCTTTCATGGTGATATTTCACAATCGTTGCTATCTCTTCAAGTCCTCCCATCTTCAACAACTCTGCCCCTACCACTGAATGCAATTTCAGCTTCTCAAATTCTTCCTTTGACAACATCCCAGGTTTGTTCAGTATATCTTTGTCAACAGCAAGTTTGCCTATGTCATGCACCAAAGCAGCCCAACCAACCAGCTCTGCTTTTTCTCTGTCCAAACCAAGTCTTAAAGCCAACTGTTTTGAAAATTCTGCCAACCTCTTGGCATGTTCTGCTGTGTGTGATTCGTGCAACCTTAAAGCTTCCAGCAAAACGTTTATAACCTTCTGACTGAACTCTTCCCGCTTTTTGAGGTATTCTCTTATTTCAAGAAGTATTTTTAACAGCTTTGCCAGTGCGTTGAGTGCTTCAAGTTCTGCTATGTTTAAATTCTCCGATTTGTTCACGATTAACGAGAAATCTTTCCGTAGGTTGAAACACAAAGAATTTTCCTTCTTCTTAGCATCTTTGGCCACCTCTACATCCTCTCGATCCAGGGCAATCTTTATCAGCGATCTTATTTGTCCTTCGACTTGTTCATCTTCGCAAATTATGATACCTGAGAGCGTATCCACCGAATCTGTAAACCTCTGCAAAGACCTTTCAAGCTGACCAAGTACTGTTTCTAACTCCTCGTTCATAGCCTTTAATTCTTGAGATTGCGCTTCAAGTTCTTCATTTGTCGCTGTTAGCTGCTCATTCATAGCTTTTATCTCTTCAGAACGAGCTTCTATTTCTGCGTTAGCTGCACTTAATTGCTGATTTCTTTCTTCAAGTTCCTTCAACGCTTCGTTCAATTCTTTTGTCCTTTTCCTCACAACCGATTCAAGAGTTTTGTTCCACAGCCAAAGCAAAAAACCAGCTGCACCAAGACTTATTAAAAGCCATATCAACCACTTCGGAATAAGCTTTTTTTCAACGATGGTACCAAGGTATCTTCCAAGTAGTTCATTGTAAGCTTTCTCATCGCTTTTTAGCTCTGTTAGGTACTCATCTATTTGCTGAATTAAAATCGGTGTTTTCTCAGAATCTTTAGGAAAAGCAAAACGAAGCTCGACAGGAGAGAGGACAACAGGTGTTACTTTAAGGCCATACTTTGAAGCGTTTGATACGGCAAAAATCCTGCTTACAACCGCCGCGTCGGCATTTTTTTGTTTGACCTGCCTCAGCGCTTCAACGTAATCCGAAACTTCAATGTAATCGACGGTAAGGTTAAACTCACTTAGGATTTTTTTCAAAGCAGCGGCATACACATCTGTAGTCGATATGGCTATTCTTTTTTTGTCAAGCTGAAGCAAACTAGTTATACTTTCAGTTGAACAAATAACTCCCCAGTTCATCAACAATGCTTGGTTGTTATAGGCCAGTAGCTTGGCTCTTTCCTCGGTGTAGGCAATTGAAGTCATTACGTCTATATCGTTTCTAAGAATTCTGTCGATCAAATTGGTGAAGCTGTCGTAGACGTATTCCACTTTCCAGCCGTGTTTTTGGGCAATTCTTTCAATTATCTCGGCATAGAGTCCCACGGGTTTTCCATCGATTAGATCAACTTGCGGAGGGTTTCTATAGATACCCACTTTGACGTTTATGCAAAAGCCAATGAAAGCGATAACCAATGTTGTAAGAAGTGAGATTATTCTTTTCATCTACTCCCCCCTCGTAGATGCAAATCATCGACTTTTGACTGTTTTTGGAAGGAGTTCTAACGACTTCATTATAATTTTATCATGACTCAATGAACAAATGAAAAAAATCGCATATGTTAAAATCTTTCTGGCTGCTGAAAAGGAGTGTACGAATTTGAGTAGAGATCTCACACAAGGCAGTTTGACAAGAAATCTTTTCTACATGGCTCTTCCCACAATGGGAGGTTTTGCTTTACAAGCTTTGTACGATATAGTAGACATGTTTTGGATCGGTCGAATATCTGCAAAAGCAATCGCTGGTGTAGCTGTCTTTGCGTCGGTTTTTTGGATGATAGAAGTTTTAAACGAAATCATAGGTGTAAGTTCTGTATCGCTGATCTCACAAAACTACGGTGCAAGAAATTATGAAAAAACAAATAGAATTGTTGAACAAACCTTGGTGTTCAAAGCTTTCGTAGCGTTGATTGCCTCCGGACTTTTGATAGCCTTTCTTCCACCTTTGATGAGATTCTTCAGCAAAGATCAGGAAGTTATCACTTACGGTTTGCAGTATGGTTATTGGCGAAGTTTCTTCATGCCTATCTTCTTTATGACTTATTCAACTTACACGGCCATGCGACAAACAGGAGAATCACATTTGCCAACGATTATAATGGGAACAAGCGCTGTCTTGAACGCTCTTCTCGATCCAATTTTCATCTTTGAACACGTGCCGCTCTTTGGAATAAAAGGTTTTGGGATGGGAGTGGCTGGGGCAGCATTGGCAACGGTTTTGTGCACGATTGTTGCTTTTGGATGGGGATTTTTGGTGCTTTTGAAAGGAATCGGAGCTGTGAAGATATCCATCAAAGGGTTATTCAGACTTGATAGAGAAATTGATCTGAAGCTTATTACCATAGGTCTACCAAGCGGTTTTGAAATGTTGCTAAGAAGTGCTTCAAATGCCGTTTTGGTGAAAGTTCTTGGATTTTATGGTGCAAACACCCTGGCGGCAGCTGGAGTTGTAAGCAGATTAGTTGGACTTTCTTTCATTCCCTTGATGGGTTTTTCCATGGGAGCAAGTGCAATCGTAGGACAAAACCTTGGTGCGAACAAAATTGAGAGGGCAGAGAAAACCGTCTGGCTTGCTGCAGTTTATGGATCATTCTTTGTTCTAGGTTTCATTGTATTGGCTAACATTTCGCCAAAGACTATCATAGGTTTATTTTTACACGAATTTGAAGCTGTCAGTGAAGGCATCGCAGCTGTGAGAATCGGCTCTTGGTCAATGCTGTTTGCTTCATTTGCCATTTCGATGATGAGCGCTTTCTTTGGATCTGGCAACACTTTACCAGCGATGTTTGCAAGCGTTGTTGGAAGATGGTTTGTACAACTACCATATCTTGTTTTAGTTGCACTTGTTCTTAAACTACCAAGCAATTACATTTGGTATTCTTTCATAATCGCCGAAGTAGCGGAGTTATTGTATGCCTATTTTGTTTTTTCAAAGGGTAAATGGAAGCTATATAGGGTAAGTTAAGACGTCACTGCTATAGAAATCTGGAAGGGAGGGGTAAACTTGGCAGACGTAAAAATAGTTTTCCTTGGTGCCGGAAGCGTGAGGTACACGTTGCAACTGTTTTTGGACATCTGCAAAACCAAAGAACTTTGGAAAAGTCATGTATGCCTTATGGATATCGACTCTGAAAAACTTGCTGCCGTGCATAACCTAGCAGAAAGAGCTATGAACGAAATTGGGGCAGACTTGAAAATCGAGAGTACAACAAGCTTGGAACGGGCTCTTGAAGGTGCTGATTTTATAATCAACACGGTCCTTGCGAAAGGTGAAGGTCATGAGGATGGATATGCACAGTATGAAATTATGCGGCAAGTTGGTGAGAAACATGGTTATTATCGCGGAATTGATAGTCAAGAGTTCAACATGGTCTCTGATTATTACACCATAACGAACTTCAATCAGTTGTACACATCACTCGAAATTGCCAAAGCAGTTGAAAGAATTTGCCCGAATGCTTATTTGATTCAGACGGCAAACCCTGTGATGGAGATAACTCAAATCGTACTTAGGAGCACGAAAACGAAAATAATTGGTTTCTGTCATGGTTTTGCGCATGTTAAAGATGTTTGCGAAGCACTTGGATTGGAATTTGAAAAAGTCGATTGGCAAGTTGCTGGAGTCAACCACGGAATATGGTTGAACAGATTTCGCTACAATGGTGAGGATGCCTACAAATTATTTGATAAATGGATTGAGGAAAAATCGAGTCAATGGGAACCGAAAAGTCCATGGGATGTTCAACTGAGTCCTGCGGTCATAGATATGTACAGATTCTACGGGATGATACCAATTGGAGATACGGCAAGAAATGGAAGCTGGAAGTACCATTACAATTTGGAAACCAAGAAAAAATGGTATGGAAAATTCGGTGGAATAGATAACGAAATTGAAAGACCAAAATTTTACGAGGAACTAAGGGCTTTGCGGAAGAAATTGCTGGCACTTGCTCGGGACAAAACTGTTAAATTATCACAAGTCTTTCCGGAAGAATTCAGACTTGACAGACTGAGTGGAGAGCAGCAGGTTCCTTTCATCAACGCTTTGGTGAATAACAAACCGGCAAGATTGTTTTTGAATGTTCTAAACGACAGCATCATTCAAGAATTACCAAAAAACGTGGTGGTTGAAGTTCCTTGTGTTGTTGATGCAGAAGGAATACATCCAGAAAAAATCGACCCACCTTTAACACCGAGAATAATTAAGTACTTTCTTGTGCCAAGAATAATGAGAATGGAAATGGCTGTTGAAGCGTTCTTGACTGGGGACAAGAAGGTTCTTGAAGAATTCTTGATAAGAGATCCACGAACAAAGTCATATGAACAGGTCAAAGCAGTTCTGGACGAGATAATGAACCTGCCTTTCAACAAAAGGATGAAGGAACATTACGAGTGGGAATGAGGAAAGAAAAAGTTTAGCCCGGTTCAAACCGGGCTTTTTTCGTAGGTGGCTAGAATGAAGATATACATTTTCCCCACGCTTGAAGAAACTTCAAAAGCTGCAACGAAAATGGCAGCAGAACAGTTGAAGAGTCACATCGAACAAAGCTGCAAGGTTGTGTTCGTAGCGGCAACTGGTGCTTCTCAGCTTGTTTTCCTTGATTGCTTGTGCCATCAAAAGGGATCGATTGGTCAAAAACTGTGAAGTTTCATTTGGATGAGTACATTGGAATAGATGAAGCACATCCTGCAAGTTTTAGGTACTATCTTCGCAAAAACTTGGTTGAAAAGGTGCATCCAGGGGACGTTCACTGGATTCAAGGAGATTCTTTAAATCCAACTAGTGAGTGTCAAAGCTTAAGCGAGATTATCTCAAAATACCAAATAGATGTGGCTTTCGTAGGAATTGGAGAAAATGGTCATTTAGCCTTTAAAGATCAACCTGCAGATTTTGAAACAAGTGAGCCGTACATGGTTGCAGAACTTGATCAAACTTGCAGGCTCCAACAAGTTAAAGAAGGCTGGTTCAAACCTTTAGATGATGTCCAAGAAAAGCCGTAACCATGTCGATAAAGCAAATTCTAGCGGCAAGCGCTATAATAGCCGTTGTTCCGGAAGGAAGAAAGGCTATAGCTGTGAAAGAAGCTCTTGAAGGGCCTATTTCTCAGGACTGTCCAGCATCAATATTGCGAACTCATCAAAACTGCCATTTGTTTTTGGATGCAGATTCTTCAAGTTTGTTTAACATAGCTGAGCTCAAACGGCAGTTTTATGTTTTAGTGGCAAATTGTTGAGTGGACTTCAATCTCTCCAGTCAAGTAGTCTTTTTTCACCTTCGAGCTTTTTGATCTCTGTTATATCTTGCACGACTTCAACTGTTCCAAGGTATTTTCCATCTGCATCTTTAACTGGGAAATACCTTATGTGTATAAATCTTCCGTTCATCTGTATCCAAAATTCTGCGACATCTTTCCTTCCTGTTTTGAAGGCTTCGAGTATCTTGTTGACGATATGCACACTCTTTGGTGGATGACATTGCTGAACTGCCCGACCGATTATCGATGGATTTCTGCCAAAGATCCGATGACGAGCTGTGAAGAATTTAACTCTGTCGTTTTTATCAATGAAAGTTATGTCGAACGGGAGACTGTTTAAAAAAGCTTTTAATTCTTCGAGCGAAAGATATCCAACTTCCAGAGATAGATCATTTTCGGTTACTTGGAATGGTTCTTGATGAGGTGGTAAACCAGCTGTGGCTAAAGCAGCTTGAACTTGCGCTGGTAAATTGGCAAGTTGTTTTTCAGTTAACTTTGGCTGCACTTGATATGGATAAATTGGTCTTGCATCTGATTTCCATTCATCCTTTGGTAACATCTTGTAATATCCTATGTCCTTTTCCTGAAGTTTTATTGCAACCCATTCTCCTTCTTCAAGCAAAGCCAAAAGGGTTGGATAGAAAATGTTGTTTTCTCTGAAAACCATGTCGATTATCGCCGAAGAAAGTTGATATGCCTTTTGCTTTAGAAGATCAAAAAAGCTTTCAGTTGGATTTTCAACATTTTTGTAAAGGAATTCAGCAAACAATCTTATCGAAGCTCTGATTTCGTCGTGTTTCGTCCAAAGTACCGTTGGTACCGCCGTGATCCCACGTCGTTCGATGTGTGGAAAAATTATCATTTCTTCGCGCGTGTAATGAGTTTTACCTATTTGCTCAAGTTGTTTTAATTGTTTAACAAGCTGATCGTAAAGCATTGACCTTTGTGTAGGATCTTGCGTGGATGAATAAGCGACTACCAACATGTTGAAAATCTCGGCATCCTTAACTATCTCTAAGTTTTCCAGATAAAGCGTTTTCACTGGATGACCATCTGGCAAAGCTTCCAGTTGCTTGCTAGCTTGTGAAACGGCTTTTCTGAAAAGTTCAACGTGAACATCACACATTTTTGCGATCTCTTTCACCGTGATTCCTTCCTTGACAAGTTCTTGTTCAATGAGAGGAATCTCGAGCGCTGAAATGCTTGAAAGGAAACTTTCAAACTCCTTTTTGACCATTTCCAAATCTTCTCCGGCATGAAGACGCTTCAGGAATTCTTTGATCATTTTCTTTTTGTATTCACTGTTCTGAAGGAATTCGCTCATGCTCTTACCTCCCTCTATGTTTATGTTACGCACCTCGATCAATTTTGTCCGTAACAACTGTTACAATTTGTTCGTTCAGGGTGGCGGTGGATTCTGAAAAAGTTGGATCAGGAATATGCAAGAAGTCAAGAAAAAGAGGGATGGATTTCCCATCCCTCTATGCGTATCAAAACAACTGTTATTTCTATTTTCCTGCGGCTTGGTGTTGGGATTTATTCGGCTGGAAACGAAGTGCAGCCTTGAAGATTCGGTAATCTCGTTGCTCCTGATAAGCGAGAACTACATCATCTCCTTCCTTTCCAGCTGGTGTACCAATTGGTCTCCAGAACGGATCCGCAAGCATTGTTTCTTTCGCTTTTTCAAACAACTCAGGGGCTACATTTAGCCATTTAACCTCGTAACTGAACTCGGTTGGTGTGAGTGTGTAAACGGTATAGCCCATTGGATAAGTTAAAGTGGAAATATGCTCAATATACCAGATCCCATTTTTCTCGACAGGTACAGTGCTGACATGACGATGACCGCAAATATACATGCACACTTGAGGATATTTCTCAAAGAGTCTGATAACTTCTTCTGCGTTGTCAAGGTAGAAATTTTTCCATTCGGGTTTAGTTTCATACTCGTGGAAAGGAACTAGTAGGTGATGCCCCATGACTATGGTTAGCTTGTCTTGATTTGCAAACAGATCCTTCTCCAGCCACTCTAGCTGAGCTTGAGATACTTTCCCGCCCCAACTTCCTACTTTCGTTGTATCAAGCACTACGAGATGAAGTCCTGGCACTGGATCCACGCTGTAATAACCTTGGGGACCACGGAAACCAAATTTTTGTAGCGCCCAGGTAATAGTGTACTTCGAGTTGCCTATTAAAGAAGCTAAGGAGGGATCACCATCTTTATTTGGAATTGGACTTAGCTCGTGATTGCCAAGAGCGCAGAATACTGGGACACGAAATTGCTCAAGCATTTCCACCAACAAATCTATGTTCCATGGTTCAGCATCCTTCGTCAAATCTCCCGCAATCAGTACAAAGTCAAGATCAGGTATAGAATTTATTTCCTTGATAGCTTGCTGTAGAAGAAGAACAGATGAATCTTCCATCTTCACTTTGTCTTGTGTATTCTTGGTGGGCAAACTAACATGGGGATCACTAATTACTGCAAACTTAATTCTTTCAAATCCTACTGCAACAACAGAACTAATTATGAGCAAGACCACCAAGACCATCACGGATGATGTCATCAACTTGTTTTGAGCCATTATCTAATGCCTCCTTCGTGTTACTACTTACTGCCAACCCGTTTCGGGAAACTCAGCACGTTCAAACCAACGAGTTTCATAATAGTTTTTGCAATGTCAGTGTTGTCCATGAAACCAACGAATTGTTCTGCGCCAGGTCCGAAAGCGTAAACTGGCACAGGCGCGGCAGTGTGATCGTGGGTTGTCCAGCCGATTCTCAACTTCTTGCTGATGATTTCGCTCAAAGCATAGGACTTATTCGAAGCGTTTTTGACGTAGTTGAATTCATCTTGAGAAATTTCAACACCAAAGAAGTCCATAGCCTGATTCTTGAAAAATTCGTAATCCTCGAGTTTGACTTTGCTCAAAAAGTAATCGGCTGTTCCTTTGACCTTTCTTGCCTTTTCAACCTCAATGGTATATCCACCGTTTGAGAGGGAAAGCCCCCCAGTTTCATGGTCGCCAGTGACCACAACTAAGGTATCACCGTGTTTTGCGGCAAAGTCGATCGCAACTTTAACGGCATTATCAAATTCGACCATTTCTTTCCACATCCAGAACACGTCGTTTGCATGGCAGGCCCAATCGATTTGAGAACCTTCAACCATCAAAATGAATGGTTCATCGCTAGAGGAAAGTATTTCTAAGGCTTTTGAAACCATTTCATCCAAAGTCGGCTGTTCTCCTGACCTAATCGGTACTGCATCCAAGTGGCTTGGTGCAAACAGCGCCAAAAGTTTGCCAGATTTAACTGATTGAAGTTCGGACTTCTTGGTCACATAAGTGTACCCTCTGGCTCTCATCTGTTCGATCAAGTTCTTTCCATCCGTTCGCCTTCCACCTGCATTGGATGGCAGAAACCAGGCGTAACCGCTACCCATTATGATGTCAACCTTGGAATTTGCGAGCTGTTCTGCCAATGTGAATTCATCATCTCTGTTTGTAACATGCCCATAGAACGAAGCTGGTGTTGCATGAGTGACTCTGCAGGTCACAACGATGCCAGTCTTGAAGCCTCGTTCTGCTGCCAGTTCGATCATGCTGGGAACTGCTTCTCCGTTTGGTAAAACACCGATAGCTCTATTCAGTGTCTTGAAACCACTTGCAAGCGCCGTACCTGCCGGTGCAGAGTCGGTAACCCATGAGTCATACGAGTACGTTGTCGTCAAGCCAGTGTAAGGTAATTTCATGATGTTAAGAATCTTGCCTTCAAGGATGCTTGCCAGAAGAACTTGGTTGGCTGCCATTCCATCACCAATCAAGTAGATAACGTTGAGTGCAAAGACACTGAAGCATAGACTCACCAAGAAAAGAACTGTCAAAAACCTTTTCACAGTACCCACCTCCCTGCAATCAAGATCCGCCCAGATGATGACAGACGAATTTTAAAGCAACATTGATACTCTTCTAAAGAATTATAGAATATTTTTACCGAAAGTTCACAATAACTAAGGCACGTAACTGGCAAATCGGAAGACCACTGCAAGGGATATGAAAATTGCGCCGCAGAGCATCTCCTAAAAACAACTAAATGTTTGTTCGGGAAGTTTTCCATCATGTTCCTGATGCTCTAAAATTCTACACGGATTTAATAACAGTACACAAAGTTGGTTTCCCAGGATTCATGAACGATGATATAACTGCGTTCATGTCTTCGGCAGCCGCGATGAATATCGATGGTTCCTTTAGAGTCGCTGCCCTAAAACGCTCTGGCCTCAATTTCGGCGTCGCAGAACTACCTGAGCACAACGGCATAAAGTCGAATTTTGCTTCGTTCTGGGCGAATGCGATTACCGTAAATGCTAAGGGTCCAAAGTTGGAAGCTGCGGTGAGATTCTTAAAGTTTTTGACAAGCGATGAAGTTATGGAATACTGGCTTGAAGCTGTGGGTGAGCTGCCTGCTAAACCGGCGGTGGCGATGAAATACTTTGATGATCCCATTTATGGTCCATTCCTGAAAGGATTGGAATACGCACATGCTACTTTCTTTGTCGATGAATTGCCTCAACGTCAGGTAATAATGGATGCTGTGGACAAAGTTTGGTTAAAAGGTGTAGACCCGGCCACGGCCTTCAAGGAAGCAGCTCAACAGGAACAGGAGATATTGGACAAATTTTGGAGTTCTATCGGCAAATAGTTTGTTGTGTTGCCATTCTGCGCACGGCTGAAAAGCCGTGCGCTTGAAAGGTGATATTCGTGAGACTTAGGCAGAGAAAAATTTTGACGGCATATCTGTTTCTCGCAATTCCGTTGATTTTCTTCACCTTTGTCAGGTTTTTTCCGATGATTTATGCTTTCAGCATTAGTTTTACAAACTGGAACGTAACTAGTCCAAGGACAGAATTTGTGGGACTTTCAAACTATCTAAGCATCCTTAGAGATCCTATTTTTCGCAGATCTCTAGTTAACACTTTAAAGTACGTTGCCTATGGTGTGCCATTGGTGATTGTATTATCTCTATCAATGGCACTTCTCCTTAACAACATCTCCAAAGGTCAGGGTTTCTACAGATTGGTCGTTATGATGCCGTATATAACACCGATTGTGGCTACGAGTTGGGTGTGGCGATGGATGTATCAGAGGCCTCCTGTGGGTATAATCAATAGATTTATGTCAGCGATAGGATTACCAACACGAACGTTTCTGTTCAGCACAACAGAAGCTCTCCCATCGATAGTCGCAACCACGATCTGGATTGAGGTAGGCTACTGCGCCATAATTTTCCTTGCGGGTTTGCAAAATATACCAAGGGAGTACGTTGAAGCCTCGAAAATCGACGGAGCTAACCGCCGGCAGACATTGTTCAGAATCACTCTACCTTTGCTCAATCCGGTTATAGTTTTGCTCGTTGTGATAGAAACGATAAATTTCTTGAGAATCTTTACTCAGGTTTATAACATGACTGACCAAGCCTCTGGTGGACCTCTTAATTCAACAAAACCCTTGGTACTCTACATATACCAAAAGGCGTTTAAGTCTTTTGAAATGGGGATTGCCTCTGCCGCTACAGTGGTTCTTTTCTTTATTATACTTGTGATAACCATATTTCAGTTGAGAATTCTTAACCGAAGAATAGAGTATTGACGAGGTGAACAGGATGACCAAACTCGATAAATTTCTTGTATTGACAAGCTATTTGATTCTGTCATTCCTGATAATCGTGATGATTTTCCCGTTTCTGTGGATGGTCGTTAGCTCTCTCAAACCGTTTCGCGAGGTGTATAGACCTTACTTCTTCCCGAGGACTCCCACACTCGATAATTATCTTGAAATTGTTAGACATTCTTTCTTCCCCAGATGGTTTTTGAATAGCCTCATTGTGGCGATTGCTACCACTGCATCTGTGTTGTTCTTCGACAGTCTCACGGGATATACTCTTGCTAAGTTCCAGTTTCCTGGGAAGAACCTAATCTTTATTTTCATTTTGAGCACCTTGATGATACCTACTGAAATGCTTGTTATTCCATGGTACATAATGTCTACACGCTTAGGTTGGGTAAACACTTACTGGGGAATTATGTTCCCCGGAATGATAACAGCTTTTGGAATCTTCTTAATGAAACAGTTCTGCGAAAGTATACCGACTGATTTGCTTGATGCCGCTCGAATAGACGGTGTCTCAGAGTTTGGCATCTTCCTCAAAATTGTGTTGCCTCTTGTAAAACCAGCTCTTGCTTCACTCGCAATTCTGAACTTCATAGGAAACTGGAATGCTTTTCTCTGGCCTTTGATTGTTGCTTCAAAACCCAACATGTACACGTTACCTGTTGGATTGGCATTCTTCTCGAGCGAAAACCTGATGCGCTGGGAAATGATTATGACCGGAGCAACAATCTCCACAATACCCTTGATCATTGTTTTCTTAAGTTTCCAAAGGCAGATCATCAAGGGAATAATGTTGTCAGGACTGAAAGGATGATTAAATGAAAGTGATAGATTCTCATGTGCACTTTAGTACCAAAGTTGAATCAGGAAAATCAGAGGATCCATGGATCTCTCTGGAACGCCGCAGATGGAAGCTAGCTTGGGGTTTCCCTGAACCAGAGAGAATAGATGATTTTGAGGCACTAGCAAATCTATGGCTTGAGGAAACCAAAAAATATGGATTGGAAAAAATAGTGTTTGTTACCGCTGAAAACAATGAACAGATGATCAAGGTTGTTAAAATTTGTCCAGAAAGATTTGTCGGATACGCTCACCATAGCATAGAAGAAAAAAATGCTGCTGAAAAGTTGGAACAAGCTCTTAAAGAAGGACTTTCTGGCTACAAAATCCTTGGGCCAGTGGTGAAAACTCCTTTGAACAGTGCACAATTTTATCCAGTATGGGAAGTAGCAAACTACTATGAAATACCTGTTCTAATTCATTTTGGTATTCTTGGGGCAGCTGGTGGTATAGCTTTTGCTGCAAACATAAATCCTCTAATAATCCATGATGTTGCAAAGCTTTTTCCAAAGATCAAGTTTATCATTCCACATTTTGGTTGCGGCTATCTGTTTGAAATTTTGAATCTCTGCTGGTCATGTCCCAATGTTTACATAGATACGAGTGGATCGAATCAGTGGATGAGATGGATGCCATACGAAGTCAATTTGGAAATGCTTTTCAGGAAATTCAGGGAGACAATTGGTCCAAAAAGAATAGTCTTTGGTACTGATTCAAGCTGGTTTCCTCGCGGATTTGTCAAAATCTACCTTGATGAGCAGATAAGAGCCATGGTTTATGTGGGATATCACGAGCAAGAGATTGAAGATGTCTTATACAACAACATTGCCCAACTCCTCAAGCTATAAGGGGGCAAGAAAATGGTTGATCCATACAGGGATCTTGTTCTGAGAAAATCTTTCGAAAATTGGAAAGGGTGGGCTGAACATTATTTTTCTCTAAACAAAGCACATCTTTTAATGCTTTACAAAACAGGCACTGTGTCCAAAGATGTTGCAAGGGCAATTGGTCGTGCATTGAATGATCTGAAAGCAATTGAAGTTCAGAATTTGGAATTGCCTGCTGATGTCGAAGATTTGGTCTTCTTAGTTGAGAAAATGTTGAGCCAAAAGATAGGTACAGAAATAGCAGGATATCTTCACATAGCAAGAAGTAGAAACGACATAGATGCAACTGTTTTCAGGATGGTTTTAAGGGAAAAGCTACTACAATTCGCAGGAAAAATGGTTAGCCTTCTCGAAACCGTGATCAAGAAAATGGTTTGCAGCTTTGATACATTCTTTCTTTTGTATACTCATGGGCAGCCTGCGCAAGTATCAACATTAGCACATTATTTGGCGGCCTTTTTCGAGGACACTTTAGAACTGGTAAAGCTGCTTATTTGGTCTTATGAATTGGTTAACCAGAGTCCCATGGGTGCAGCAGCAATAACCACTACTGGCTTTCAAATTGACAGAAAACTGGTTGCTGAATATCTTGGCTTTAACAAACCAGTACACAATTCGTATCGAGCCATAGTTAGTCACGGG
>FWWM01009405.1_pt1 | contig 18035 bp, 9 predicted proteins | sample 2228351 | NCBI WGS metagenome assembly FWWM01 (sample SAMEA103939774, study PRJEB20133) | metagenome
GGGGGGGGGGGGGGGGGGGGGGGGGGGGGGGGGGGGGGGGGGTCGGTGTGGGGCCGCAAGCCGTGCAGTTGTAGCAGACCAGAGCAAAGTCCTGGTCGGTCGAGTCGCCATTTCCGGGCACCCCGTCGCCGGCGATATTGGCAGCGATCACGGTTACGTCTATCGTGCCAGATTCCCCGGCCGGCCGAAACACAGCCTCATAGTTATTGTCCGCATCTGCCGTCCCCCCCGTGACGCTCCACTGCCCGGAAAAGACATTCCCCCTGTAGGTACTGCCCCCGATGACCACTTCCAGATTGAGGTTATTGACCTCAGGGTTGGCACTGCCGGAGGCCCCCGGCACGTCGGTGTAGGCCATAACCACCCGTACCGGCTTGCTGCTGTCCGCCACGCATCCTGACCAGGTCCAGGTCTGGCCGGTGCTGCCAAAGATGACGGTCTGGTTGATCAGGCGACGCGGTGTGTTGTCGAACCCCAGGGTCATGTTCGGCATACCGTAACCCTGGTTGTTGCTGGGGAGGTCATCGTTTGCAGAAACCCCCGTCAGGTAGGTGGGATGGGCGATCAGGTAGGCTTTCATCAATGCCGGACTGGGGGTGATGCCGTACGTGTTCTGGAGCCACCAGTAGTAAAGTGAAGCGACGCCGGCGACGGCAGGTGTTGAGTGACTGGTGCCGGAGGAGGAGGCAAAGATCGTCTGCCCGGAGGGATAGTATGGGTCACAAACGCTGCTGCCGTCATAGTCCGATGCGGTGCTGGCCGTGCCCTGGATATGGGTGCCCGGGGCAACGATCTCGGGCTTGACCCGGTCTCCGGGGGCCGGCCCTCGGCTGGAGAAAAAGATGATATCCATCGCATTGTCCGCATCGCTGGGACCGATTCCACACCCGTCGGTCCAGGTGGGACGGTCGTTCTCCGACGCACCGGCGGTAATCACATTCTTGGCCAGACCGGGGTGCCCGATCGTGCCCGCACCGCAGGACCCGTCGTTTCCGGCAGCAAAGATAAAGATCAAATCCTGATTCCCTGGCTCGGATTGGTCAGCGTCACGGACCCCCTGGTCATAAGCCTGGTCAGAGTCGTCGTAGGTGGTAATCGGGCAAAAGATGCACAGGCCGTTCCACATGCAGCCGGCCCCCCAAGAGTTGGTTGATATCTGCGCGCCGCTGTCCTGGATCCTCTTGATCAGGCTGGTATCCGTGCCACCACAGTTACTGATGTCCCAGGAGCCACCATCGTTGAACACGCGCGTGCCGGCCAGACGGCCGTATGGGTTGATTCCCAGGCCCCGCAAAAAGCCGTCGTCGTCCTCGTAGGGAAACCCTGCCCCTTCGTTGGGGTCGTAACTGCCGACAATGCTCGTGTTGATATGCCCGTGCCCGCCGACCGAGCGGGCGTTTGCCGAACCGGTACAGTTGTTGAGGTAAACCAGGCGGGTCGGGTTGTTCAGGTCCCCGAACTCGTGCAGCGAATAGTCCCCCGAGTTGAGAGTTCCGTTGCCAACACCATCGTCAGTAACGTCTACAATGGGATAGTCGGCCTGGTTCGGGCTAAAGCCGTACCCGTTCAGCCAGGAAAGGTACCCTGGGCCGCTTGGCCCACTCTGGGAACCGTCCAGATTGCCTGCTACGATCTGTCCCTGGACCTCATCAAAGAGCACCGGGTCGATGCGCTCACCGACCCAGATGACGTCAGGAAGGCGGGCGATCGTCGCCAGGTCCCTCGCATAGACCGTCACGATGATATTTTCGTAGGCCAGGATAGGTGTCCAAGGGGAAAACCGCTCGTCGGCCAACTGTTGAATCGTCTCCTGGGTGCGCCCTTTGCCCGGATGGTCGTACACCTGAATGGTCACCTTGACCATCTCATCCGGGTCCGTCTTTTCCAAAACCCGTTGTAGGTTCCTTGCCCCCAGTTTAAAGTAGGGGTGGTAAGGGCCACTGTACTGCAGAAAGTTGCTCGTCTCTACCAACCGGTCCAGGTTGTGTCGCCCCGCATCGTCGGTCCAGACGAGATAGGCGTTGTGGGAGATGTAGTGAATCAGGCGCACCCCCGCGTTCTCCACAGCGGCTAACCATTCATCCTTAATCGGGCCAACGAACTGGATGAGGTGGACGGCTTTTCCCTGGGGGTTGTCCAGGCGAAGGTCGGCTGGTATGTCGAGAGTGTCCCGCTGGCTGTTAAACGGATAAGCGCCGATCATGATGAGGTCCATTTCGTCAACAACCTGCACTTGCTCACGGACCGAGGGACTGAGCCTGGCCAGGGCTTCCCCCGAAACGCGGTAGAGGGCAAAAGAGCCATAGTCATGCCAGAGATCTATCCCCCTCCATCGTGGGTCCAACAGGTCGGGCGGGGCAATAACCTTGTGCATAGCATTCTGGTCAGCGTAAACGAGCGGGGACCCTCCAGCGGTGTTCAAGCCAGATCCCACTAGCATGAGACCAACCAGGCCCAGCATAGCCAGGCCGAGCAAAACCCGCCGCCACACTCTACGGTTGTGCTCTCGCATAGTCGCTCCTCCTGTCTCTCGGACAAAGAAACGACCGCTCCCGCACCAAGCAGAAACGGTCGGTTACGCCACCGGCTCCCCCCGGCTCAGGCGTCCATCTAACGAGCCGGGGTTCACAGCCCCCGCTTTATTTCCATTATATGTCTTCAAGTATGCCGAGTCAATAGGAAAGAAGTACTATTTCGACCAGTACCCCCCTCAGGCCCGGTCTTGCCCGGCCGGCCGCCGCAGGAGCTGCACCATCGTCATCCCGGCGATCGTCAGGACCATCCCCACCTGTTGCGGCCAGACCAGCCGTTCCCCCAAAAAGAACCAGGCCCACAGGGCCGTGCCGAGCGGCATCAGGTTCAGGAGCATGTTCATCTCCAGGGCCCGCAGGTGCTCGTAGGCATGGTTGTAGAGAAGGTATCCCAGGACGGTGTGCACGACCGTCAGCAGGAGGAGGTATCCCCAGGCCTGCGGGGAAAGGTGGGGGCGGCCCTCCACAAACAGGGCTACCAGCAGGAGCGTCCCCCCGCCGGCGGCCAGGGGAAAGGCGGTCAGGGCCAGAGGGCCGGCCTGCCGCTCCCGGGCCAACCCCCGGGTGATGATGCTGGCCCCGCCAAAGGCCAGCACCGCCAGTATGGTCACTGCCAGGGCCAGGGGTTGCCCCGGCTCCAGCCCCGGCGTGAAAAAGAGGCCGTTCCCCCCCAGCGCAACCATCACCCCCAGTACCTGCCAGTGGGTGGGCCATTCCTGCAGAAAGACGATGCCCAGGATCAGCACCGGAACCGGAATCAGGTTGCCCAGGAAGGAGCCGGTCGTGGCCGGAAGGTACTGCAACGCCCAAAAGAGGGCCCCGTTCCCGATGGTGAAGGAGAGCAGGCCGGTCAGAAGGAGCAACTGCCAGTTGCGAAAGGAGCGCGGTCGGAACAGTTCGCCCCGGCCGGCCAGAAAAGGCAAGAGCAGCACAAACCCGCCAAAGTAGCGCAGGCCGGCCAGGGTCAGCGGGCCCACCTGGTCCAGCGCCTTTTTCAGCACAATGAAGGAGGAGGCCCAGATCATGGTCACGGCAATCCCCTCGCCCAGGGCTACCCACCGGCTCCAGGGGGGCTCGCCCCACCGGCGGGGCCGCGCCGGTGGGGAAAAAGAAGGGGCGGGGGCGCGTCTATGGTTACCCAACTACCGGCCTCCTCTCAGGTGCTGCATCCGGCATCCTATCACAAAAGCGGGAGGCGGGCAATCGGCCATGCCGCCGTATCATCGACTCGCCCGAGGAGGGCGGTGGCTACCCCGCCCTGGCCGGCGGCACCCCTCCCGCCGACACCGACCATGCCGGCATGCCCGACGAGTGGGAGCGGCAATGGGGCCTCGACCCCGAGAACCCCACCGACGGCAACCAGGACCCACGGCCATATCAAAGTCATTGGCCTCTGCCGGGAAGGGCCCGGCCTCGGCGCCCGTGCCGCGTAGAGTCGGCCCGACAAGGCGCCACGTGCCTGCGCCGGGCCCTGGCCATTCGTGCCACACCGACGCGACTTTGGTATCGCCGTGCCAGGACCTCGACGGGGACGACTACAGCAACATTGAGGAGTACCTGCACGCGCTGGGCACGGACGGATCATACACCCACCCGTAGGGGCAGGTCTTGTGCCTGCCCGGCGGGCAGACACAAGACCCGTCACCAGGCAGGTACGAGACCCGCCCCTACCGCCGCCCCGGCCACCAGTTCCAGCGGCCCAGGAGAGTCGCCAGGGCCGGCACCAGGGCCGTGCGCAGGACAAAGGTGTCCAGGAGCATCCCCACGGTGACGGCAAAGGCCAGTTGCACCAGCCCCAGAAGCGACGAAGAAAGCATCGCGGCAAAGGTCCCCGCCATAATGATGCCGGCCGAGGTGATGATCCCGCCGGTGCGCTCCAGGGCCCGCTCGACCGCCCGACGGGTATCGTGCTCGGCCAACTCCTCTTTGACTCGACCCATCAAAAAGATGTTATAGTCCATCCCCAGGGCGACCAGCACGACAAAGATGAGAAAGGGGACGAACCAGGTCAACCCCTGGTGCAGGATGCCGTCAAAGACCAGGCGGGTCAGCCCCAACGTGGCCCCGTAACTCAGAAGGATCGTGGCGATCAGATAGATCGGGGCGACCAGGCTGCGCAGGAGCAAGACAAGCACGACCAGGATGCCGGCCACAACCAGCCCCATCACCCGCCAGGTATCCCGTTCGATCACCCGGCGGATGTCCAGGTAGGTGGCCGTGCCGCCACTGATATAGCCCTGGCCGGCGTGCTGCACCTGCTCGCGCAGGTGGGCCACCGTGTCCATTGCCTCCGGGCTGAACGGCTCGTCGGCCAGGATGACCTGCAGGCGGACAGCCTGGCCCTCCCTGGCCACGTAGGTCTCCAGCAGGCGGGCCAGGTCGGCATTTTGCTCGACCATAGAGGAAGGGAGGAAAAAGCCGTCCTCCCGGCCGGCAAAGGTCTCGGCCAGGCGGTTCAGGGACTGCCGGAGGGCCTCTACCTGGGCCAGTACCTGCGCCATCTCCTGCTGAAATGCACCGGTGGGGTCCTCCGCCGGGAGGTAGGTGGCCTGGGGCAGGGTACGGGCGGTCTCCTCGGCCAGTTGCTCCAGGGCCTCCTCCAGGTCGGCCAGGATCGCGTCGAAAGAGGCCGGCAGGTCCTGTTGTTCGGAGAAAAGAGGGGTCTCTGGGGCAAAGGTCGCCTTTGGCATGGTGGTGCCGACCGTAGCGGCCAGGCCGGAGCAGGCCTGGGCCAGCGTGGAGAGGGCCTGCTGGAGGCCGGCCAGGGCCTCCGCAGAGGGCGGGGCGGCCCCCATCGCGCCCGGCGAGACCTCGACCTGCTCCAGGAGCGCCAGCGCAGTCTGGTAGTTCGGGTCGCCGGTCAGGGTGGGGTAGGCCGTTCCCACCTCTACCAGGTAGGCATGCAGGGCGGAGAGTTGGCCGGCCGCGGCGGGGTTGTTCGGGTCGAGCAACGCCATCGGGTCGACTTGCGCCGCCTGGGCCAGCGCGCCGACCTGTTCGGCGACCGTTTCCAGTTGGACCTGCAGCAACCCCAGGCGGGCCAGGTCTGCGGCGGTGGCCTCTAGGCGATCCAGGGCGGCCAGGGCCTGGCCGTAGGCGGGCATCTCGGCGATGGCGGGATGGGCTTTCCCCAGGCCGGCCAGGTAGGAACGCAGCGGGGCCAGTCGCTCGACAAGCAGGCCGAGCGCATCAGGGGAACCGTTGCCCATGCGCGGCAGCATTGTGCGGGCGGTGGAAACACCCGCTGCGGCCTCCTCCACCTGCACGTGCACCAGCAACCGCTGCCGGCCCTCCTCCAGCGCGGTGCGCAGGTCGGCCAGGGCGGCCACCGCTGCCCGATGGTCGGCGTCGTCGGCCAGTTCGGGAAAAGCCGTGCCCAGGTCGTCCAGGTAGCGGGCCAGGGCCTCCAGGCCGGCCTGGGCCTCCGCCGGGTCGCCTGCCAGGAGTGCCGTCGGGTCGGCGGTCGGGCCGGCCAGGGCCTCCAGCGATTCGACGGCGCGGGCCAGTTGCGCCTCCACCCGCAGGGCGGCGGCCGCCTCGGGTGAAGAGCGGCCGGCCGGCCGTGTCAGGCTGCGCAGGTCGGCCACTCCCTCCACCGCCACAAGGTCGCGGGTGACGGCCTCCAGGTGGGCCAGGCCGGCGGGGGAGAGCGGATCGGAGACCTCGGTCAGGATGACCTCCAACGGCTGCATCTCGCCCGCGCCAAAGTTTTTCTCCAAAAGCAAAAAACCGGCCTTGGAGGGTACGTCGTCCGGCAGATCGGCCAGCATGTCAAAGGTGCGCTGCTGACCGCTGCCGTAAACCGCCAGGGGGATGAGCCCGGCCAGGGTCAGCAGGAGCGGCAGCCAGGGGCGGCTGGTGACCTGGTGGGCCAACCGGCCCCAGAAGCGCCCCTCTTTGGTCTGCCGAGTCCCGCCCGGCCAGAAGGCCCAACGGCCCAGAACCGCCAGCAGGGCCGGGGTCAGGGTCAGGCCGGCCAGCAGGGTCACCCCGACGGCCAGCGCCAGGCTGGGGCCGGTGCCGGCAAAGAGGCGCATGTCGGCGAAGGACATCGCCAGCATGCCTACAATCACCGTGCCCGCACTGCTGGCAATCGTCTCGCCCACGCGGGCAAGGGTGTGGCGCGCCCCATCAGGACCGCTCGACCCCTCCCCCAGGGCCTCCCGGAAACGGCTGACCAGGAAGAGGCAATAGTCGGTGCCCGCGCCAAAGAGGAGCACCACCATAAAGACGTCGGTGATGCTGGAAACGGTCCAACCCCAGGTGGCCAGCCAGGCGACCAAGCCCCGCGAGATCAGGTAGGCCGCGCCGATCGTGGTCAGCGGGACCAGCGGCGAGACCGGCGAGCGGTAGATGATCAGCAGGATGGCGACGACCAGGGCGATGGTGATCAGGGTGGTGCGGTCGGCGCTTTCCAACGCGCTACTTTTGTAATCGTCGGCGATGGCCACGCTGCCGGTGACGTACCCCCGCAGGCCGGCCGGGGCCGCATCCAACCGCGCCTGCATCGCTTCCAACGCCTCCAGGGTGGCCTGGTCCTCGATCGAGCCGGGCAGCCCGACAAAGAGCATGGCCACTTGCCTGTCCGAACTGAGCAGGCGGTCGGCCAGGGCGGGGTCGGTCGGGGAGAGAACCTGCCCGACCTGTTCTCCCATCTCCTCCTCCAGCCAGCGGGTCAACTCCGCCAGATAGGCGGAGGGGATGGGACCGTCGGTGCTCTCGACCACCAGGACGGCCTGGGCCGGCGAGGCCTGCTCGGGAAAGTACTCTGCCGCGACCCGCGCCGCGACGACGCTGGGCTCGTCGGCCGGCAGAAACTCGCTCTGGTCCGAAGTGACCACCTGGTCCAGACGGGGCGCGAACAGGACAACGAGCACGACCGGCACCAGCCAGAACAGCACCAGAGGATAGCGAAACCGTGCCGCAAAGCGTCCGATTCGATCAAACATGGACCTCCTCCTTCAACTTTACCTGCAAACCTTCCGACCTGCCATTGACAACGACTGCCCCGCCGTGCTATACTGAAAACGAGGCCCCGCCCCTTGGGGCAGGGTCTCCCCCAGGGTTTGCACGGCTCTGGGTTGCCGGGGAACCCTCGCCGACCGGCCAGCCAGGGAGGGTTCCCCACCGTCTTTTAACGTGCCCTGCTCTCGGCCGAGCGGCGCTGTCGCTGCAGCAGGGTGTGCCCGACCCGGTCAAAGAACCAGCCCAGGTAAAGTTCCACCCAGGGGATGACTCCCAGGATGCGGGGCACATAGGCGACACGGCGTGGCCGCTCCACCAGCGCCCAGACCGCCCGACTGACCGCCTCGATGGCCACCCCGAAGCGTTCGGCAGGCATGGGCATGGCGGCGGGCATGGCCGAGGCCTTGTGGAAAAAGTCGGTCAGGACCGCCCCCGGACGCAGGACGCTCACCCGCACCTTTGTCCCGCGCAGTTCGCGGTAGAGGGCGGTGCTGAAGGTGTCCAGGAACGATTTGGTCGCGCTGTAGAGGGCCGCCCCGGGGCTGGGCAGACTCCCCGATACCGAACCGATGTTGATAATCTGGCCCTGGTTCCGCCGACGCATTTCCGGCAAAAGGAGCATGGTCATGCGGGTCGCCGCGACGATGTTGACCTGAATCATCTGTTGGGCGATCTCCCAGGGCATCTCGCAGCAGTAGCCGTACCAGCCCAGGCCGGCGTTGTTGACGAGCAGGTCCACCGGGCCGTAGGTCTCGCGGACGCGCCGGACGACCTGGCGGCAGGCACCTTCATCGCAGAGGTCCGCCGCCAGCGGCAGCGCCTCCCCCCCGGCCAGGCGGATTTCGGCGGCCAGCGACTCCAGCCGCTCCTCCCGGCGGGCGACCAGGGCCAGGCGGAACCCCTTGGCCGCCAGGAGGCGGGCCGTGGCCGCGCCGATCCCGTCCGAGGCCCCGGTGACCAGGGCGACCCGGCCGGCCCAGCGCTTCCGGTCAAGGCCATCGCGGTAATAGGGGGACCGGCGCAGTAGCCAGGCCCGCACCAGCGGGCGGAAGAGGCGCACCAGGTGCCGCCGCAGGCCCAACCGGCCGGCCATCTCCTGTACATAGTCCTGAAAGGTGTGCCGCCGGTACTGGAGGATGCGTTGGCTCTCGGTCGTGTCCATCCAGTCGGTGCAGAAGGGCAGCCGGGAAAAGGCCTCCTCTGGGAGCATGCCCACCCCCATCGCCTCGAGCAGTTGGCCGGCCATCTCGCCAAAGTGGAACCGGCAGCCGGGGCCGCCGGCGATCAGCAGCGTCTTGCCCCAGACCTCGTCCGAGGAGACGGCGTTGGCCAGGGCCAGGCCGACATCGCGGGTGTGGACGAACTCGATGCGGTTCCCCAGGGGCACGTCGAACATGCCCAGGTCGATCCGCAGGTCCAGCGGCAGGACCGCGCCGAAGCGCAGGATGGTCCACTCCAGGCCCGAGGCCTTGATCATCGTCTCGCAGAGGACCTTGTGCCGGGAGTAGTGCTCGGCCGGCCGGACGGGGTCCTCGGCGGTACGCGGCGGCGGCCGGTCCTGGCAGCGACCGTAGACGTGCACCGAGGAGGAAAAGATGAGCCGGGGTGGGTTCGGTTGCGCCTGCATCGCCTCCAGGAGGTTGCGCGTCCCGCCCACATTGATCTCGTAGGCCCAGTCGGGGCGTGATTCCGATTCGACCCCGGTGGCCGAGAGTTTGGGGATGATAAAGGCCAGGTGGAGGACGACCTCCTGGCCTTCCACAGCGCGGGCGACATCCTCCGGCCGGCGCAGATCGCCCCAGACGACCTCGATCCTGTCCCCGAAGCGTCGGGCCAGTCTGCGGTTGCGCCGCGTCTTGAGGTCAAAACAGCGCACCTGGTGCCCCTGGCGGAGCAGTTCTTCCAGGGCACTCCGGCCGACGTTACCAAAGGCTCCGGTCAACAATACCTTCATAGTGCATTCCCTCCGTTTTGAACCAGTCCCTGCAAAAGCAGACGGACACTTTCCTGCAACACCTGCCCCCAGTTGGCCGCCTGGGGTTCCAGCAACCCCTCCAGGATGATCCCCATGGCCAGGGCGACGATGGCATAGGCGGCGACCTGGGGATTCACCGGCCGGAGCGAGCCCTCGGAGATGCCCTCCTGCACGAGCGTAGCGAAAAAGTTGTGGTAACGACGGTAGGGGGCGATGGTAGCCTGCCAGATCTCCGGGTCGCGGCTGGCCCGGGCCCAGAACTCCAGGAACATGGGCAGTTGGTCCTCGGCGGCGACAAAGACGAGTCGGGCCAGGGCGGCCATGTGGAGGAGTTCTTGGGGCACGGGGGTCTGGCCGGTGCGAATCGAGCTCAGTTGCTCGTCCAGACCGACCAGCCAGCGGTTGACCATCTCCAGGAAGAGGGCCTGTTTGCTGGGAAAGTGGTGGTAAAAGGCCCCCTTGCTCACGCCGGCCCGCCGGCAGATCGCGGCGACGCCGGTGGCGTCATAGCCGTTCTCGGCAAAGGCCTCGGCGGCCACGTCCAGGATGCGTTCTCGGGTTTCCTCGCTCTTTTGGGGCATCGGTCCTCCTTTATCATACCGACCGGTCGGTCTATATGATAACAGATTTTCGGGAGGTTGTCAAGTGGGGGATATCGGTTGACGACAAGAGCCACTTCCGGTAGAATGGGGGTCAAACAATGCCGGCCTGATGGACCTTAACAAACTGGACATTGGCGAATGGTAACTGCTCCCCGCAGAGTCGCAGAGCACGCAGCGGGATACTTTGGGGGCCGCAGAGAACCACCTGGTCCTCTGGAAACACGAAACCTCGGCCCCCTCCGCGTCTCGGCGGTGAACATGGGTGTGCGGCTGAGCAGTTACGGCGAATTTATGTCTGCTCTCTGCACGATTTCGCAAGTCGTGCCGGCCTTGTCTGGGGTTTTTCTGCAAACCGGCACAAATAATCAAGGAACGCATCTATTTCCCCACCGGACGAGATTCGCCCGAGTCCAGTTTCCTACCGTTCATCAAGGCCGGCCAGGAGGATACCGTGTCGTCTATCTGGTCATGGCTTTTGGCCGTTCCGGTTTTGGGCATCTCGATTCTGATTCACGAGATCGGCCACTTTTGGGCCGCGCGCTGGATGAAGGTCAAGATTGAGGAGTTTGGCATCGGCTTTCCACCGCGCATGTTCCGGATTGGCGTTCTCAACGGGGTCGAGTATACCTTTAACTGGATTCCGTTGGGTGGGTTCGTCCGTATGGCCGGCGAGGACGACCCTGGCGTCTCCGGTGGGCTGGCCTCCAGGGAGCCGTGGAGGCGGGTCATTGTCCTCACCGCCGGCGCGGTGATGAACCTGTTGCTGGCCATCGTCCTCTTTGTCGGGATGGCCCGGATGCCCCACCAGCAACTGGCCAGCCGGCTGGTCGGCGTCTACTGGGTCGAGCCCGGCTCTCCCGGCGAAGCGGCCGGCCTCCTCCCCGGCGACCTCATCGTCGCCATCAATGACCATCCGGTGGATTCGTTTCAAGATATCCAACTGGAGACGGAACTGCACCGGGGGGAAGAGATCACCCTGGTCGTCCAGCAGCCCGGCTCTTCCCCGCGTTCGCTGGTGCTCTCTCCCCGCCTGGAGAAGGAGACCCCTGAGGGACAGGGCGCGATCGGGATTCGCCTGTCCTACTATGAAGCCCCCATCCTGGTTCAGCGAATCTACCCGTGGGAGGACTCGCCGGCCTGGGGGTCGGACCTGCAGCCGGGAGACCTGCTCGTGGCCCTGGACGGCCGGCCGGTGCGCAACAGCCTGGAGTACATGACCTACCTGAGCGGCCGCTTGGACCGAGAGGTCGCCCTGTCGGTCTGGCGGGGGGCGGTGGGGGTCTATGCCGTGCTTCCCGGCTCACCGGCCGATCGGGCCGGTATCCGGCCGGGGGACCGCATCGTGGCGCTGGCGGGCCGGCCGGTGCGCTCCTTTGACGATCTGCTGGTCGGGGTGTTCCAGCGGGAGGGGGAGAAGAAGGCAGAGGTTCCCCTACTGCTGGAGCGACCCTCCGGGGAGCAGGCGGAGGTACTCCTGGACCTGAGCGGGGCGGAAGCGCTAGGCCTGGCCCTGAGCGGTTACGAAGCGCCGGTGGAGATCCGCGCCGTGCCTCCCGGCTCCCCAGAGGGAGCGGCCGGCCTCCGGCCCGGCGACGTCGTTCTGGCCGTGGAGGGCCGGCCGGTGGCCGATACCCTCCACTACCTGGCCGAACTCGCCGCCCGCGATGGCCGGACCGTCCGCCTGACCGTCCAACGGCAGGGGGAGACGCTGGAGGTGGCGCTCGCCGCCGACCTGAACTACGGCACCATCCCGGCCGGCCGGGGGACCCTTTTCCTGCCCTACTGGACCCATTCCCTGACCCTGACCCTGGCCAACCCCTCCGGAAAATATGCAGCCCTGCCGATGGGGGTGGACTATGCCCACCTGATCACGACGACCTACTCCTTGGGGGAGGCCCTGGTCTATGGTCTGCGGAATACGTTGGACGCGGCCCTGCTGGTGCCGCGCACCATCGGGGCGATCTTGCGCCGGCCGGCAATGGTCAGCCAGTTGAGCGGCCCGGTGGGCATCGTCTATCTGGGGGCTCAGGTGGCCCAGACGGGTGGACTCTACAGTCTCCTCCACCTGATGGCCCTGATCGGGGTGAACCTCTGCCTGGTCAACCTCTTTCCCCTGCCCGCGCTGGATGGCGGCCGGCTGGCCTTTACTTTGCTGGAGTGGATTCGGGGGGGAAAGCGGTTGCCTCCAGAAAAGGAGGGGCTGGTCCATATGATCGGCTTTTTCCTCCTGCTGGCCTTTGCCCTGGTCGTCACCTATTTCGATGTGGTGCGCATCGCCACAGGTGGATTTGGCCCGTGAGCAGAGAACCCCTGAAGCGGCGAACCTCCCGGCCCGTGCGGGTGGGCGACCTGACGATCGGTGGGGGACACCCCGTCGTCGTCCAGTCCATGTGTAGCACCGACACCCGCGACGTCGCCGCGACGGTCAACCAGATCGCCGCCCTGGCGGAGGCCGACTGCGAGATGGTGCGGGTGGCCATCCCGGACCGGGAGGCGGCGGCGGCCCTCCCCGAGATCGTCCGGCGCAGTTCCATCCCGGTGATGGCCGACATTCACTTTGACCACCGCCTGGCCCTGGCCGCGCTGGAGGCGGGGGTGCAAGGGTTACGCCTGAACCCGGGCAATATCCGCGACCCGGAGAAGGTGCGCCAGGTGGTGCGGGCGACGAAAGAACGGGGCGTCCCGATTCGCATCGGGGTGAACGCCGGTTCCCTGCCCCCGCAGGAGGCCGCCGGCCGGCCCCGGCCCACCGTGGCCGAACTGTACGCCACCCTGCCCGAACGGATGGTGGCGGCGGCGATGGGACACATCCGCATCCTGGAAGAACTCGATTTCCACGAGATGATCGTCTCACTCAAGGCGTTCGACGTGCCCACCACCGTCGCCGCGAACCGGCTGATCGCCGACCGGGTACCCTACCCCCTACATATCGGCATCACCGAGGCCGGCCTGCCCTGGGCCGGAACGATTCGCTCGGCCGTGGGGGTCGGCATCCTCCTCTTTGAGGGGCTGGGCGACACCGTCCGCGTCTCCCTGACCGGCGACCCGGTGGAGGAAGTCCGGGTGGCCTATGAGATCCTCCGCGCCCTGAACTTGCGCCGGCGGGGCGTGACCCTGATCTCCTGCCCCACCTGCGGGCGTACGGAGGTAGACCTGGCCGGCCTGGCCCGCCAGGTCATGGAGCGGCTGCGCGGCGTTCGGGAGCCGCTCACGGTGGCAGTGATGGGCTGCGTGGTCAACGGCCCCGGCGAGGCCCGCGAGGCCGACTATGGCATCGCCGGGGGTAAGGGGCGGGGGGCCGTCTTTCGTCACGGCAAGGTGGTGCGCACGGTGCCGGAGGAGGACCTGCTGGACGCGCTCTTGGAGGAGATACGGCGGGACCTGGGGCGGGAGCAGGTCCCCTAAGAGCCTATCCGAAAATCCGTAGGCCGGCCTTTTCAGTCCGTCCGGGTGTGCTGGAAAGCCCGCCCTGCGGTGGTTTTCGCCCGATACCACCTGCGCGTCACCGGCAACCCGAACATCGCTACCCAGGGTGCGGACCCTCTCGTAGAAAAGCCCCAGGCGGTGTTTCAGGTCGGCCACCAAGGCCTTTCGCCCGTACCCCCGGTTCGTCATCCTCATCGCGCGACCATGATGCCGGTAGAAGGCCCTTTGGTCAAATGCCGGCCGTCCGTGGGGGGCCGGCCGGTCCGGTTCACTTTACGCACCTTGCGATTTTCCCCCGGACGTGCTACAATAAGGTCAATGGGGGGATCCGATAGGGATCTCCAAGTCGCTTGAACGCTAAACAAGTACAGTTAGGTGTTCGAAACTTTTCTCACAAAATGATGGAGCAATAGGCCGCAATGTGTGATTTAGGGCGGAGGTGAGCCTTGTCCGAGAGGCTCAAGAGGTCCAAACCGACAAGGAATGAGGGCCGTCGGAAGCTAATTTTCCGGACGGGGCAACTGTTTGAACGTGGCTTTTCCGGGGGCGATGCCGTTGCCCTAATCGGTATCGCCGTCCTCATCTACGCGGGCGTGCGGCTGGCCCTGGGCGCGCCGGGGGCGGTGGAGGGGCCCACGATATCCCTTTCCCCGCGCGCGCTTCCCTACTACGCTCTCCGGTCGGTCGGTCGCATAGCCACTGCGTACGTTCTTTCTCTGCTCTTCACCCTGGTTTACGGCCGCGTCGCCGCCTACAACCGCCGAGCCGAACAGGTTATGATGCCCTTGCTGGATGTCCTCCAGAGCGTGCCCATCCTCTCCTTCCTGCCGGTGGTGCTCCTGAGCCTCAGCGCCGTCCTCCCTGAGCGGATGGCAGCCGAAATGGCCTCGATTGTGCTCATCTTTACCAGCCAGGTCTGGAATATGACCTTCTCCTGGTACCAGTCGCTGACCACGATTCCGATAGAACTTGGGGAGGCAAGCCGGGTTTTTCGCTTCAGCGGCTGGCTTCGCTTCAAGGTGCTGGAACTTCCCTTTGCGGCCATCAGCCTGATATGGAACAGCATGATGAGTTGGGCCGGGGGTTGGTTCTTCTTGATGGCGGCCGAGATCTTCACCGTTGGACAACGGGACTTTCGCCTTCCCGGCCTTGGGGCCTACCTGCAGGAGGCGGCCAATCAAGGTAACACCCAGGCCATCCTCTGGGGAATCGGCACACTGGTGCTGGTCATCGTCGCGCTAGACCAACTGGTCTGGCGGCCGTTGCTGTCCTGGGCCGACCATTTTAAACTAGAGATGGTGGAGGGGGAGAATCCGCCTACCTCATGGTTTTACGATCTCTTGCAGGGCGCACATATTCTGGAGTGGATCTCGCAGAGGGTCTGGCAACCGCTCAATGAGCGCATAGACGCGTGGTTCGCCCATCTCGAGGAGGCCGCCGAAGCGAAGGAGGAGCAACCAGGCCGGCACTACTTTCTCTATGGTGTCGGCTTGCTGGTCGGTCTGGGGCTGGCCTACGGCGTCGCCCGTGCTGCGCTGATGCTGGTAAAAGTCCCCGGAAGCCAGTGGGGGGGGATAGGGTTGGGTGTCCTGGCAACCCTCCTGCGGGTCTCTGCCTCCCTGCTCATCGCGCTGGCCTGGACGATCCCTGTGGGCGTAACCATTGGTACCAACCCGCGCGCGGCCTCCCTCCTCCAGCCGGTCGTCCAGATGGTGGCATCCATCCCGGCGACGGCCCTCTTCCCGGTCTTCTTGCTGCTGATTATCAGACTGCCGGGCGGGCTAGACCTTGCCGCCGTCGTGCTGATGCTGATGGGCACGCAGTGGTACCTGCTCTTCAACGTCATCGCCGGCGCGTCGGCCATCCCGCAAGACCTGAAACACACATCCGTCCTGATTGGCTTGAGCCGATGGGAACGCTGGCGGACGTTGATCCTACCTGGCCTGTTCCCGTACATTATTACCGGAGCCATCACGGCCAGCGGCGGGGCCTGGAACGCAAGCATTGTTGCCGAGTACGTGGAGTTCGGCGGCCGAACGCTCTCCACGCGCGGTATCGGCGCGCTGATCGCCCGCGCCACCGGCGTCGGAGATTATCCCCTCCTCCTGGCCGCCACGCTGACGATGATCCTGGCCGTTGTCCTCATCAACCGCACCCTCTGGCGCCGTCTCTACCGCCTGGCAGAAGAAAGATACCGGATGGAGTGATCTTATGTCCACCAACGGCTACCTGCTGGAAGTTCGCCATGTCTATCAGATTTACCGCAGCCGCTCCCGCGAGTTCGTGGCTCTACAGGATGTGAACCTGGCCGTTCGCGAGGGGGAGTTCCTTTGCCTGCTGGGCCCATCAGGCTGTGGGAAGAGCACCCTCCTGCGCATCATCACCGGCCTTCAGTGGCCGACGGAAGGACTCGTGCTCTATGGTGGGGACCCGCTCCGGGGCGTCAACCCCCACGCTACCATTGTCTTCCAGACCTTCGCCCTCTTCCCTTGGCTGACGGTCCTGGAGAACGTCGAGGTTGCGCTAAAGGCGCGCGGCGTCTCGCCGAAATTGCGCATCGCCCGCGCGCTAGACCTGCTGGACCGGGTGGGGCTGGACGGGTTTGAGATCGCCTACCCGCGCGAGCTCTCCGGGGGGATGCGTCAGAAAGTGGGCTTTGCCCGCGCTATGGCGGTGGAGCCCGAACTGCTATGTATGGACGAGCCCTTTTCTGCGCTGGATGTGCTGAGTGCGGAGGCACTGCGGGGAGAACTGCTGGAACTGTGGACGGAGGGCAAGATCCCTACCCGCGCTATCCTGATGGTGACCCACAACATTGAGGAAGCGGTCTTTATGGCCGACCGCATTGTGGTGATGGAGAAGGACCCCGGGCGGGTGATGGCCGAAATGACGGTAGACCTGCCCCATCCCCGTCGCCGGCGGTCACCGGAGTTCTTGGAGCAGGTAGACCGGGTCTATGGCGTGCTGGCCGGACAAACCCAGCCGGAGCGTGTGGAACTGGGCACCGGCCCGGGCGAGCCGGGGCGCACCCGGGCCCTGCTGCCTATTTCCATCAGTGACTTGGCCGGGTTCCTGGAGCATGTGGCCGAGATGCCCAACCGTCAACACGACCTCTACCGCCTGGCAGAAGAATTGGGCGTGGATTCTAACCACTTGCTCCAGTTGACAGAGGTGGCGGAGTTGCTGGGGTTCGCCACCGTCGGCGGCGGCGACATCGCCCTGACTCCACTGGGAGAGACTTTTGCTGAAGCGAGTATCCTGGCCCGCAAGGAGATTTTCGCAACCCGTATCCGGCGGCTCCCGATGTTCCGCTGGCTGTTCTCCCTGTTGAATGTGGCGGAAGGCCACCGATTGAAGCGGGACGTCGTCCTGCGGGCACTGGAATTGGAGTTTCCACCCGACGGGGCCGAGAAGCAACTGGAGACCATCGTCAACTGGGGCCGCTACGCCGAAATCATCGCCTACGACGATGCCTCCGAGGACATCTTTTTGGAATCCCCGAGCGGTGTCGAGGCGATCTCATCGGCGTAGGGCGGTGGATAGCGTGGTTACAGCCAAAATCCCCATTGGAGATGATGCCACGCACCTCGTCCGCCATCCCTGCCAGGTGGCCTTGCACCGAAATGCGTCGGGCAAGACGGGCCGAGCGCCGGCAGCATAACTACGCCCTCTATGCCCGTACAGAACCAAAGCGAGGTGCCATGGGTTCGAGCGATCTTTTCGGCCAGGCCTCTTTGATCCTGGCCTCGCTGGCTGCGCTGGGGGCGGGGGTGGTCTCCTTTCTCTCCCCCTGTGTCCTGCCCCTGGTTCCCTCGGTGCTGGGGTATCTCACCGGCACAGCGGTCCGGCCGGGGATGCCGCTGCGGCGGTGGTTTGCCTTCTGGCACACCCTCTTTTTCGTGTTGGGGTTCAGTTTTATCTTTGTTCTGGTCCTCTCGCGTCTGGGCTTGCTCTTTGACCTGCTCTTTTCCCCGGTCACCTGGCTCGGCGGCTGGCCGGCCCGGGTCCTGGCCTGGCCCCAACGGCCTCCGCTGACCTACCTGGACCTCCTACAAAAGGCCGGCGGAGTCTTTTTGCTCCTCTTTGGCCTGCACACGATGGGGCTGCTGCGCATCGGCCTGTTCGACCTGGAGGGGCGGCTGCAGGTGCGGGTATCCCGCCGCTGGGGCTACCTTTCCTCGCTGCTGGTGGGGATCGTCTTTGCCCTGGGCTGGACGCCCTGCGTGACCGGGCCGCTGGCCGGCATCCTGGCGTTGGGGAGCGAGGCTCCCGGCCTGATGACCTACCTGCTGGGGCTGTACTCGCTGGGGTTGGGGGTGCCCTTTTTGCTGATGGGGGTCTTTATGGACCGGGCGGTGGCGGTGGTGCGCTGGATGGAGCGACACCGCCGGCCGGTGGCCATCCTCAGCGGTCTGCTCCTGATCGCCATCGCCCTGGCCATCTTTTTCGGACGGCTGCGGGCATTGGCCGGTCTGCAACCGTGGTTTTAGTGGGACCGACGGCGCAGGATAAATCCTGCGCCACGGCAACCGTTTT
>FWWM01009409.1_pt1 | contig 18033 bp, 16 predicted proteins | sample 2228351 | NCBI WGS metagenome assembly FWWM01 (sample SAMEA103939774, study PRJEB20133) | metagenome
TAGCGGTAAGGGGTAAGGTCATCACTCCGCCGCAACCCGCATCGGCTCGGCGCCTTCCATCGGCTTCAGGCCCAGCTTGGCGAACAGCGCGGCGTCGGCATCGTCGCCCGCATTGCCTGCGGTCAGCAGCTTGTCGCCGGTGAAGATTGAATTCGCGCCCGCCAGGAAGCACAGCGCCTGCGTCGCCGCCGACATGCTTTCGCGGCCCGCCGACAGGCGGACCATGCTCATCGGCATGGTGATACGCGCGACCGCGACGGTGCGGACGAATTCGATGTCGTCGATCCGCGCCAGCGGCGTGTCGGCGAGCATGTCGCCCAGCACCGTGCCCTTGACCGGCACCAGCGCATTGACCGGCACGCTTTCGGGATGGCGCGGCAGGGTGGCGAGCGCGTGGACGAAGCCGACCCGGTCGCCGCGCGTCTCGCCCATGCCGACGATACCGCCACAGCACACCGAAATGCCCGCCTCGCGCACGTTGGACAGCGTCTCCAGCCGATCCTCGAAGCAGCGCGTCGTGATGACGTTGGCGTAATTCTCGGGCGAGGTGTCGATGTTATGGTTGTAATAATCGAGGCCCGCCTGCGCCAGCCGCTGCGCCTGGGGCGCATCGAGCATGCCCAGCGTCATGCAGGTCTCCAGCCCCATGGCCTTCACGCCCTCCACCATGGCGACGACCTTGTCCATGTCGCGCTCCTTCGGCGAGCGCCAGGCGGCACCCATGCAGAAACGCTGCGAACCCGCCGCCTTGGCCTCGGCCGCCGCCGCCAGCACGGCTTGCACGTCCATCAGCTTCTCGGCCTTCACGTCGCTCTCCGCCGAGGCGCTTTGCGAGCAATAACCGCAATCCTCGGGGCAGCCGCCGGTCTTGATCGAGCAGAGCGTACACAGCTGCACCTCGTCCGCCGCATGATGCGCGCGGTGGACCTCGGCGGCGCGGAACAGCAGCTCGGTAAAAGGCAGGTCGAACAGCGCGGCGATCTCGGCGCGGGTCCAGTCGGTGCGCAAGGTCGCCTGGGGGCTCAGCGCAGTAGTCGTCGTCATGTCCTTCGTCCTGTCATTCGCCCGTCTCGGGCGGCATATTATGGCCCAGCAGCCTCAGCACATCCTCGGCCGCTTTCACAAGGTTGGTGCCAGGGCCGAAAATCGCCTGCACCCCGGCATCATAAAGCGCCTGATAGTCCTGTGCGGGAATAACGCCACCCGCGATGACCTTGATGTTGGCGCGGCCTGCATCGCGGAGGTGGCCGATCAATTCGGGGATCAGCGTCTTATGCCCGGCCGCCAGGCTGGAAGCGCCGACGACATCGACATCCCGGGTGAGCGCAATCTGCGCGGCTTCCTCCGGCGTCTGGAACAACGCCCCGGGCACCACCTCGAACCCCAGATCACCGAACATCGATGAGACGAGGTTGGCGCCCCGGTCATGCCCGTCCTGGCCCATCTTGGCGACAAACAGCCGCGGCTTGCGGCCGAGACGGCGCTCCACCGCCTCGACGCCGCGCAGCAGCCGCGCCCAGCGTTCGTCCTCGGCATAGGCGCCACCATATATGCCCGACACCGGGGTCGGCTGGGTCCCGTAGCGGCCGAACACATCCTCCAGCGCCGCGGAAATCTCGCCGAGCGTTGCTCGGGCGCGCGCTGCCTCGACGGCCAGCGCGAGGAGATTGCTTCCCATTCCTCCCCTGGCGGGGGAGGTGGCAGCGGCGTGGCGCAGGGCATCGAGAGCGGCTTGGCACGCCGCTTCGTCGCGTTCGGCTTTCACGCGTGCGATCCGCGCCACCTGGCCTGCCCGTACCGCATGGTTGTCGATGTCGAGGATCTCGACCGGCGCTTCGTCGGCCAGCCGGTATTTGTTGACCCCGACGATCACATCCTCGCCCCGGTCGACCTTGGCCGCGCGCGCCGCGCTCGCCTCTTCGATCATCGCCTTGGGCCAGCCCGCCGCGACCGCCTTGGCCATGCCGCCCTCGGCCTCGATCCGCTCGATCAGCTCCCACGCACCGTCGACCAGCGACTGGGTCAGGCTCTCGACATAATAGCTGCCGCCCAGTGGATCGACGACCTTGGTCATCCCCGTCTCTTCCTGCAGCACGATCTGCGTGTTGCGCGCGATCCGGGCGGAGAAGTCGGTGGGCAGCGCGATCGCTTCGTCCAGCGCATTGGTGTGGAGCGATTGCGTCCCGCCCAGCATCGCCGCCATCGCCTCGATCGTGGTGCGGATGACGTTGTTATACGGGTCCTGCTCGGTCAGCGAGACGCCGCTCGTCTGGCAGTGCGTGCGCAGCATCTTCGAGCGTTCGTCCTGCGCGCCCAATTGCGTCATCGCCCGGTGCCACAGCACGCGCGCGGCGCGCAGCTTGGCGACCTCCATGAAGAAATTCATGCCGATCGCGAAGAAGAAGGAAAGCCGCCCGGCGAACTTGTCGATGTCGAGTCCGCTGGCGACACCGTATTTCACATATTCCATGCCGTCGGCGATGGTGAAGGCCAGCTCCTGAAGCTGCGTCGCCCCGGCCTCCTGCATGTGATAGCCGCTGATCGAGATGCTGTTGAACTTGGGCATCTCGGCGGAGGTATAGGCGAAAATGTCCGAGATGATCCGCATGCTCGGCTCGGGCGGATAGATATAGGTGTTGCGGACCATGAACTCCTTGAGGATGTCGTTCTGGATGGTCCCTTCCAGCTTGGAGCGGTGAACGCCCTGCTCCTCGGCCGCGACGATGAAAAAGGCCAGCACCGGGATCACCGCGCCGTTCATCGTCATGCTGACCGACATGGCATCCAGCGGAATGCCGTCGAACAGGATCTTCATGTCCTCGACCGTGTCGATCGCGACGCCCGCCTTGCCGACATCGCCCGTCACGCGGGGGTGGTCGCTGTCATAGCCCCGGTGCGTGGCGAGGTCGAAGGCGACCGACAGCCCCTTCTGCCCCGCCGCTAGGTTGCGGCGGTAAAAGGCGTTGGATTCCTCGGCGGTCGAAAAGCCCGCATATTGGCGGATCGTCCAGGGGCGGCCCGCATACATGCTGGCCCGCACGCCGCGCGTGAACGGCGCGAAGCCCGGCAGGCCGGGGTCTTCGCGCACATCGGCGGCGGTATAGAGCGGCTTGACCGTGATCCCCTCGGGCGTCTGCCAGTCGAGGTCGCGGCCCTTCACCTCGCGCGACGCAAGTGCTTCCCAGTCCGACAGGTCAGGGCGTTCGGCCATCGGCCACTCCTCATCCACACTTATTTTGTTTCACTAGAACGAAATTATCATACCCGCGCAAGTCACCGCCCGAGGAAACGCGGCGGGCGTTTTTCAAAAAAGGCGCGACCACCTTCCTCCCCGTCCTGCGTCGCGCGGGCAGCGCGCTGATCCTCGGCCTCGCGCGCCAAAGCGGCGGCATAGTTACTCTCGAATCCGGCATGGAGCGCCCGCCGCATCAGGCCGAGCGCAACGCTCGGCCCTGCCGCCAGCCGTTCGGCGAGCGCCAAGGCCCCGGCGTCGAGCGCATCGTCGGCGACGACTTTGTGGATCATGCCCCAGTCGAGCGCCTTGGCGGCGGGGACCCGTTCACCGAGCATCATCATCTCGGCAGCGCGGGCGCGGCCGATCAGGCGCGGCAGCATCCAGCTCGCCCCGCCATCGGGGACCAGCCCGATATTGACGAAAGCGTGGAGGAAATAAGCATTCTCGCTCGCAACGCAGAAATCGGCGGCGAGCGCCAGGCTGCACCCGATACCCGCCGCTGCCCCGCGCACCGCGCTGACGACGGGAATCGGCAGATCCGCCAGCGCCAGCATGGCTGGGTTGTAATGCTCGACCAGCGCGCGGTGGACGGTTTCAGGTCCGACATCGCCGCCCGAAATGTCCGCGCCGGAGCAAAAGGCCCGCCCCTCGCCTGCTAGCAATACCGCGCGGGCATCGCCCCTTTCGTCCAACGCCGCGCGGATCGCATCGAACAGCGCGGGCGGCGCGGCATTCAGCCGCTCAGGCCGGTTGAGCGTCAGGACCAACACGTCGCCCAGCCGTTCGACGCGCAGCATCGTCTCGCTCAATGATCGTCTCCCGGCGTTTCCATAAGTTCGACCAGCACCCCGCCCATGTCGCGCGGGTGGAGGAAGACGACGGGCGTACCATGCGCACCGATGCGCGGCTGACCCAGCAAGGTCGCGCCCTTTGCCTGAAGCGCGGCGACGGCGGCAGGGATGTCGGCGACCTCGAAACAGATATGATGCTGCCCCCCCGCCGGATTCTTCTTGAGGAAATTGGCGATGGGGGAGCTTTCATCCAGCGGCTGGATCAGCTCGATCTGGGTGTTGGGGGCGTCGATGAAGCAAACCCGCACGCCCTGCGGCGGCAGATCGAACGGCTCGCCGATCGCGTCCGCGCCGAGCAAGTGGCGATAGGTTTCGACCGTCTTCTCGATCGAAGGCGTGGCGATACCGATATGGTTGAGACGGCCGAGGGTCATGCGTGCCTCCGAGCGATCTGTGCGACGAGAGCGCTGGCCCTCCCCCATCCCCTCCCGCCTGCGGGAGGGGCGTGTTTGGGGATAGCGTTCGCCCAGAGCCTCTCCCCTCCCGCAGGCGGGAGGGGATGGGGGAGGGTTCCGCTGCCTGCGACCGGCTCAAAGCGGCAGATTGTCATGCTTCTTCCAGGGATTGGCGAGATCCTTGTTGCGCAGCTTGCGCAGGCCCAGCGCGATCCGGCGGCGGGTCGAATGCGGCTGGATCACCTCATCCACAAAGCCCTTTGACGCCGCAACGAAGGGATTGGCGAAGCGCGCCTCATACTCGGCCGTCCGTTCGGTGATCTCCTCGGGCGTCTTGCCCCGGAAGATGATCTCGACCGCACCCTTGGCCCCCATCACCGCGATCTCGGCGGTCGGCCAGGCATAGTTGAGGTCGCCGCGCAGATGCTTGGACGCCATGACATCATAGGCACCGCCATAAGCCTTGCGCGTGATGACCGTGATCTTGGGCACCGTCGCCTCGGCATAGGCGAAGAGCAGTTTCGCGCCGTGCTTGATGATGCCGTTATGCTCCTGCGCGGTGCCGGGCAGGAAGCCGGGCACGTCGACAAAGGTCACGATCGGAATCTCGAACGCATCGCAGAAGCGCACGAAGCGCGCGGCCTTGCGGCTGGCATTGATGTCGAGCACCCCTGCCAGCACCATCGGCTGGTTGGCGACGAAACCGACGGTGCGCCCCTCGATCCGGCCGAAGCCGGTGATGATGTTGGCGCCATGCGCGGGCTGCACCTCGAAGAAATCGCCCTCGTCGACGACCTTCGAAATCAGCTCGTGCATGTCATAGGGCTGGTTGGCGCTGGCGGGGATCAGCGTGTCGAGGCTCTCCTCGATGCGGTCCCAGGCGTCGGCGGTCGGCCGTTCGGGCACACCCTCGCGATTGTTGGCGGGCAGGAAGTCGATGAAGTCGCGCGCCGCGAGAAGCGCCTCGATGTCATCCTCGAACGCGACGTCGGCGACGCCGGTCTTGGTCGTGTGCGTCACCGCACCGCCCAGCGCTTCCTGGGTCACGACCTCGTTGGTCACCGTCTTCACCACATCGGGGCCGGTGACGAACATGTAGCTCGAATCCTTCACCATGAAGATGAAGTCGGTCATCGCCGGGCTATAGACCGCACCGCCCGCGCAAGGCCCCATGATGAGGCTGAGCTGCGGCACCACGCCGCTCGCCAGGACGTTGCGCTGGAACACCTCGGCATAGCCGCCGAGGCTGGCAACGCCCTCCTGGATGCGCGCACCGCCCGAGTCGTTCAGGCCGATGACGGGTGCGCCGACCTTCATCGCCATGTCCATGATCTTGCATATCTTCTGCGCATGTCGCTCGGACAGCGAACCGCCGAACACGGTGAAATCTTGACTGAAGACAAAGACCAGCCGGCCGTTGATCGTGCCCGAACCCGTGACCACGCCGTCGCCGGGGATGACCTGCTCGGTCATGCCGAAGTCGGTGCAGTTGTGCTCGACGAACATGTCGAGCTCCTCGAAACTGTCCTCATCGAGCAGCACGTCGAGCCGCTCGCGCGCGGTCAGCTTGCCCTTGGCGTGCTGCGCGGCGACGCGCTTCTCCCCACCGCCGGCGCGCGCACCTTCACGGCGGCGTTCCAGTTCGAACATCGTCGATGCCATGACCTCATCCTCTTTTGTCTTTCAGCGGTCTATGCCTGAGACCCAGGGGGCACGGCAATTGGGCGCACTCTCGTTTTCGTAAGGGGAAGGCAATAATCATCGCCAGGATTGCGCCCCCCGCCTTAAGGAGGGGAAAGGAAGGAACGCACCAAAAAATCAGATATCGAGCGCCCAGCCGTCACGCCCCTTGGGATCGAATGGCGCGTTCGGCACGAAGCGCTCCGCCCCCGCACGCAGACGCAGGACGCTCCAGTCGCCGCGCCGGTCGACCGTCTCGAACGTGCAGCCACAGGCTTCATAGGCCGAGACCACGTCCGCGCGCTGGGTTTCCAGCAGTCCCGCCAACACGAGGGTCGCCTCCGGACCGGCAATCGCCGCCAGTTCGGGCGCCATCGAGATCAACGGCCCGGCCAGGATATTGGCGATGACCAGATCATAGGGCGCGCCTGCCATGATCGGATCAGCGAGCGCGCCGTCGGCGACGATCAGCTCCACCCCGTCGACACCGTTGATCGCGGCATTCTCGGCCGTCACATCGATCGCGATCGGATCGATGTCAGTCGCGACAACCTTCGCCTCGGGCCAGAGGTAGCGCGCGGCAAAGGCGAGCAGGCCGGTGCCGGTGCCGACATCGATCGCGTTCGTCACCCTCTCCTTCGCCATGCGGTCCAACATGGCGAGGCAGCCGCTGGTCGTCTCGTGATGTCCCGTGCCGAAGGCGCGGCCCGCCGGGATGTGGAAACCCCGCAGACCCTCGGGCACCGCCTCGTCGCCGGTGTGGACGAAGAATCGCCCGACCGACAGCGGCGCGAGCCCCGCCTGGCTCATCGTGACCCAGTCCTGTGCGGGCACATGCTCGACGGTGGCGGGATGGTCGCCCGCGCTCGGCACCAGCGCGCGGATCGCTTCGATCGTGGCAAGATCGGGTTCCGCCTCGAAATAGGCATCGAGCCGCCAATGCTCGCGGTCGTCCTCCACCTCCTCGGTGGTCATGATGACCGCGTCGATCGCCAGATCGTCGGCCGCATCGATCGCCTCCGCCTCGTCGCGGGTGCAGGGCAGGGTCAGCTTCCAGCTGTCAGCGGACATAGCTGGCTCCATTCACGTCGAGGACCGCGCCGGTCATCGAAGGGGGCGCGTCGGTACACAGGAAACGGACAGTGGCGGCGACTTCCTCCGGCGAGGCGACGCGGCCGAGCGGAATGTCGGCGAGCAGCTTGTCGCCCCCCCGGCTGGCGAGATAATCGTCCGCCATGCCCGTCATGGTGAAGCCGGGGCAGACGGCAAAGGCCAGAATCCCCTGCGCGGCATAGCCCCTGGCGATGGTCTTGGTCATCGCGACCATGCCGCCCTTGGATGCGGCATAATGCCAATGCGCCGGACTGTCGCCGCGATAGGCGGCGCGGCTGGCGACGTTGACGATCCGGCCACCGACACCCCGTTCCTGCCAGTGTAGCACGGCGAGGCGGCACAGTTCGGCCGAGGCGGTCAGGTTGACCTGCATCGTCCGCGCCCAGCTGTCCGACCAGTCATCGGCGTCGAGCGGGCTTGCCTCGAAAATCCCGGCATTGTTGACGAGGATGTCGATCGCCCCGCCCGCCTGGTCGAGCGCTTCGTTCCACAGGCGCGCGGGGGCGGCCGGATCGGAAAGATCGGCCGCGATGCCGCTGCGCGTGGCGTGGCCCAGAACCCGCGTGCCGGGCAGATCGCCCAGTGTCGATGCGATGGCTGCGCCGATGCCCCGGCTGCTGCCCGTTACCAATATCGTCGTCATGGCACTGCCGTGCCGGTCGATCGCCGAAGCGTCAACCGCCGGGATCAATCCCCCCGGCACGGAAGGATCGGGTGCGTCAGGCGGCGACGCGGGCGACGAACTGGCTCGCGCTGGCCTTCAGGTCGCCGAGTTGCGTATCGAGATGGTCGAAGCCGCGCCCGACCCGATCGATTTCCTGCGCGACATGCTCGGTATCCTGGCGGATCGCGGCGATGGTGTGCGACATCGAGTCGGCGGCCAGCGCGGTTTCATCTACCGCGGCGGTGATCGCGGTGACGGTCTGGGCCTGCGCCTCCATCGCATGACGGATTCGCTCGGCCGACACCTGCACCTCATGGACCGTCGCCTTGATGGAGGCGTTGGTCTCGACCGTGGACCGGGTCGCCGCCTGGATCGCGGCGATCTTGGTCGCGATATCGTCGGTTGCGCGCGCGGTCTGGCTGGCGAGGCTCTTTACCTCCTGCGCCACGACCGCGAAGCCCCGCCCTGCGTCGCCCGCGCGCGCCGCCTCGATGGTCGCGTTGAGCGCGAGCAGATTGGTCTGCCCGGCAATATCCCGGATGAGCCCCAAAATCGATTCGATCGACTTGGCGTGATCGGACAGCATCTCCGACATGCCAACCGCCCGCCCCGCCTGATCGGCGGCGCGATTGGCGACGTCGGCGGCCTGGTCGACTTCGGTCCGGGCATCCTCGATCGCGCGGATCAGCCCGGCGGCAGTCTGCGCCGCCTCGCGCATCGCGACCGCCGACTGTTCGGCGGCAGCGGCGACCTCGCTCGACTTACCCAGCATCCCGCGCGTCGAAAGCGACGCATCCTGCGCCTGGCGTCGCAGATCCTGTCCCTCGACCGTGGCATTTTCGACGACCGCGGCGATGCCGTTACGGAAATCCCCGACCAGCCGCTCGCGCTCGCGCTCGTCACTCCAGCTGCGATACGCCGAGAACAGCGCGACGGTGAGTTCGGTTTCCATGCCATAAACCCGGAGCAACGTGTCGACCGCGACCCCGCGTCGCGGATCGTCGGCGGCCATGTCCTCCAGAATGATCTTCAGCGCCGCCCGGTCGCTGGCGCATGACATGGCCAGCACGTCCATCGGCGCGACCCGAGCGGCATAGGCGGAGGCGATCGCACGCCCGAGCGACTCGAGCCATTCGCGGCCCGCCAGATCACAGAAGCGGTTGCGCAGATAGGTCCGTCCCGCCGTCAGCTGGCGTTCGCGGTCCAGCGGCGCCCATTCGGGCTGGTCCGGATTCTTGTACCGCCAGTGGTCCCAATACGCGTTGACGACCTCGTCCACGCGCGGCTCGATCACCGGCCATAATTCGGCGGCCAGTCGGACCAGCGAGCGATCCCCCCCGTCGAAAGCGCGAACCCGGGCGTCGAGGTCGATGTCGGCCGTAATGACGGTGGACGGCGGCAGATCGGCATTCAAGACGGGGTCCCCCCTGGAATCGCTTCAAGGTTTCGCATTCTTCTTCGCCAAAAAGGGTTAAAGGGTGCTTATGCAGGCGTGACGCCACGCCCGCGAAGGCCGCGATTCGGTATCGGCGGCACCGCCGGATGCGCTGGCGACTTGCATCCTGGCGGCGTCTTCATCATAGGCGTATCCGCAAACCAGCCTGACTTTAGACTGTTCGAGGATCTGCCCTTGGCCGCCCGCAACACCGCACGCCCGCTCTCCCCGCATCTCCAGATCTGGAAATGGGGTCCCAACATGCTGGTCTCCATCCTGCATCGTGCCACCGGTACGGGCATGGCGACCGTGGGTGCCGCGCTTCTCGTCTGGTTCCTGGCGGCCGTGGCCGCCGGTCCCGAAAGCTATGCGACGTTCCGCGACGTGTTCACCCTGGACTCGGGCCGTCTGAACGTCGTCGGCTATGTGGTCGGCATCGGCCTGACCGCCTGCCTGTTCCAGCATATGGCCAATGGCATCCGCCACCTGTTCATGGATGTCGGCGCCGGGTTCGAGCTGAAGTCGAACAAGCGTCAGGCGCAAGCCACCATCGTCTTCGCCGTCGTGATGACGGTGGCCTTCTGGCTCTATCTGGGGATCAAGTGATGCGTTCCGGAACCGCGATCGGCCGCGTGCGTGGCCTGGGCTCGGCCAAGTCGGGCACCCATCACTGGTTGAACCAGCGCCTGACGGCGGGATCGAACTTCCTGCTGGTCGTCTGGCTGCTGATCTCGATCCTGCGCCAGCCCTCGTTCGATTACGCATCGATGCATCTGTGGCTGTCCAACCCCTGGGCCGCCATCCCGATGGTGCTGCTGGTCGCCTCGATCTTCTATCACATGCGCCTCGGCCTGCAGGTCGTGATCGAGGATTATGAGCAGGACCAGAACCGGGTCGCGCTCCTCGTCGTCATGAACCTGTTCGTCTTCACGATCGCCGCTGTCGCCATCTTCTCGATCCTCAAGATCGCCTTCGGAGCCGCTGCATAATGTCCGCTGCCGCCTACAAGATCATCGACCATACCTATGACGCCGTCGTCGTGGGTGCGGGCGGCTCGGGCCTGCGCGCCACCATGGGCATCGCCGAGGCAGGGCTCAAGACCGCCTGCATCACCAAGGTGTTCCCGACCCGCAGCCACACGGTCGCGGCGCAGGGCGGCATCGCCGCCTCGCTCGGCAATATGGGTCCCGACCACTGGACCTGGCACATGTACGACACCGTCAAGGGGTCGGACTGGCTGGGCGACCAGGACGCGATCGAATATCTGTGCCGCGAGGCGCCCGCCGCCGTGTACGAGCTGGAGCACGCGGGCGTGCCGTTCAGCCGCACCGAAGAGGGCAAGATCTATCAGCGCCCCTTCGGCGGCATGATGCAGAATATGGGCGAAGGCCCGCCTGCGCAGCGCACCTGCGCCGCCGCCGACCGTACCGGCCACGCCATGCTGCACGCGCTGTACCAGCAGTCGCTGAAGTATGACGCGGACTTCTTCATCGAATATTTTGCGCTCGACCTGATCATGGACGAGCAGGGCAATTGCCGCGGCGTGATCGCCTTGTGCATGGAAGACGGCTCGATCCACCGTTTCCGCGCGCACAATGTCGTGCTGGCGACCGGCGGCTATGGCCGCTGCTATTTCTCGGCCACTTCGGCGCACACCTGCACGGGTGACGGCGGCGGCATGGTGCTGCGTGCGGGCCTGCCGCTCCAGGACATGGAGTTCGTGCAGTTCCACCCGACCGGCATTTACGGCGCGGGCGTCCTCATCACCGAGGGTGCGCGCGGTGAAGGCGGCTATCTGACCAACTCCGAGGGCGAGCGCTTCATGGAGCGTTACGCGCCGTCGGCCAAGGACCTCGCCAGCCGCGACGTCGTGTCGCGTTCGATGGCGATGGAAATCCGCGAAGGGCGCGGCGTCGGCAAGGAGGGGGATCATATCTACCTCCATCTCGACCATATCGACCCCAAGGTGCTGGCCGAGCGCCTGCCCGGCATCACCGAGACCGGCAAGATCTTCGCCGGTGTCGACCTGACCCGCCAGCCGCTGCCGGTCACGCCGACCGTCCACTATAATATGGGCGGTATCCCGACCAACTATCACGGCGAGGTCGTCCGCCTGAAGGACGGCAACCCGGATTCGGTCGTCCCCGGCCTGTTCGCGGTCGGCGAAGCCGCCTGCGTATCGGTGCACGGCGCCAACCGCCTGGGTTCCAACTCGCTGATCGACCTGGTGGTGTTCGGCCGCGCGACCGGCCTGCGCATCAAGGACACGCTGAAGCCCGGCACCCCGCACGCGCCGCTGCCCAAGGGTTCGGAAGAGCTGGCGCTGGGTCGCCTCGACCACTTCCGCAACGCCGCTGGCAGCTCGACCACCGCATCGGTGCGCAGCGAGATGCAGAAGACGATGCAGCGCCACTGCGCCGTGTTCCGCACCGACGAACTGCTGACCGAAGGTCGCCAGATGATCCGCGCCACCTATGACCGGATGAAGGACATCGGCATCAAGGATCGCTCGCTGATCTGGAACACCGATCTGGTCGAGACGCTGGAGCTGGACAACCTCATCAGCCAAGCGGTCGTGACGATGGAATCGGCGCTGAACCGCAAGGAAAGCCGCGGCGCGCATGTGAACGAGGACTTCCCCGATCGCGACGACGCCAACTGGATGAAGCACACCGTCGCGACCTTCGACGGCTGGGGCGGCCAGGGCGGCGGGGTCGAGATCGACTATCGCCCGGTCCACGACTACACGCTGACCGACGATATCGAGTATATCAAGCCGAAGAAGCGGGTGTACTGAGGCCCGGTTTCACGGTTCGGAATGAAGGGGCTGGCGAGCGATCGCCGGCCCTTTTTTTTCGGGTTGCGCATGACAGCACACCCCTTCTTACTCCCCCCCGCAGGCGGGAGGGGGTGAGTTTGGCATATATCGTCAGCACAGATGCGAACCGCCCTTCTGCTCCCCTCCCGCAAGCGGGAGGGGCCGGGGGAGGGCAAGCCACAAGCGACGCCGCCCGTAGAAGGGCCCTCCCCCCATCCCCAGTTTCAGGTAAACGATGCCCCGCATCGTTTACCTGAAACTCGCCTGCGGGAGGGGGCGTGCCTGGACGAATGCCGTTGGGCATAGCCAAGAGACATGCGCTCCTTCCGTAATCATTTCGGCAGCGCAGCGGAACGCCAGCGGCGGGGATGGGTTCACTTGGCATGTCCGCATCCGCTATGCTTTCGCCCATGCCGGCCGACCTTACCGCGCCCCCTACCCGCCTGTCCGCGACCGACAGCCTGTTCCTGGATTTCGACGGCACGCTGGTTGAGCTGGCCGACAATCCCGAGGCGGTGCATGTCAGTGCTGCCCTCGCCGACCGGCTGGATGCGCTGGCCGCGCATATGCCCGGCCGCCTCGCCATCGTCAGCGGCCGCTCCATCGCGCAGCTCGACGCGCTGTTCGGCCCGCAGGCACAGCATTTCACGCTCGCGGGCAGTCATGGCGCCGAGCGCCGTACCCCCGAGGACGGGCATAGCCAGCCCGAAAGACCTGCTCATCTGGCCACCGCCACCGAGGAAATGCAGGCGGTCGCGCAAGCCCATGATCTGTATTTCGAGACCAAAAGCTTCGGCGCGGGCCTCCATTATCGCCGCAACCCCGATGCGGAGCCGTTGGCCCTTCGCGAAGCCGCCGCCATCGCCGAACGCCACGGCCTGACCCTGCAACCGGGCAAGATGATGGTCGAGGTCCGCCTGCCCGGCGACAAGGGCCAGGCGATCGAGACGCTGATGGAAACGCCCGCGATGCGTGGCACCGTTCCGATCTTCTTGGGCGACGACGTGACCGACGAGGACGGCTTCGCCGCCGCCGCCGCTTTGGGCGGTGCGGGCGTGCTGGTCGGTCCGATGCGTGAAACCGCCGCGCATTACCGTCTGCCCGATGTCGCTGCCGTCCACCAATGGCTCGCCCGAGCGCTGGAGAATGCCGAATAATGCAACAGGACATGAATCTCTGGCCGATCGGCAATTGCCAGGTCTCGGCGCTGATCGATTCGCTGGGCCGTTTCGTCTGGGGCTGCGTGCCGCGCGTCGATGGCGACCCGGCCTTTTGCGCACTGCTCGGCGATGGTGCGCCGGAAACCGGCTATTGGGCGATCGAGCTGGAAGACCGGGTTTCGACCACGCAAGGTTACTTACGCAACACCCCGATCCTGGTCACCACGCATATGGACGACCGGGGCAATGGGATCGAAATCACCGATTTCTGCCCCCGCTTTTCGCGCGAGGGGCGCGTCTATCGCCCGACCAGCTATGTGCGGATCGTCCGCCCGATCGGTTCGCCGCGCATCCGCATCGCGCTTCGCGTCGCCACCGACTGGGGCAGCCCGACCCAACGGACGCAGGGGTCCAACCATATCCGTTATCTGATGACGCATCAGACGCTGCGGCTGACCACCGATGCGCCGGTCGGCCATATCGCCGCCGAGCAATGGTTCCGGCTGGAGCGGCCGATCCATATGTTCCTGGGGCCGGACGAGAGCTTCGCGGGCGTGCTTAGCGAAGCCAGCCGCGCGATGCTGGAGCGCACCACGCATGAATGGCATCACTGGGTGCGCGGCCTCGCCACGCCCGTAGAGTGGCAGGCCGTTGTCATCCGCGCCGCCATCACCCTGAAACTCTGCCAGCATGAGGAAACCGGCGCGATCGTCGCGGCGCTGACCACCTCGCTGCCTGAACATGCCGATTCGGGACGCAACTGGGACTATCGCTACTGCTGGATCCGCGACGCCTATTATACGGTGCAGGCGCTCAATCGGCTGGGCGCGCTCGACGTGCTGGAGGGGTATCTCGAATATCTGCGCAACATCGTCGATGCGGCCAAAGGCGGCCATATCCAGCCGCTCTACGGCGTCGGCGGCGAGCCCACGCTGATCGAGCGGGTCGAGGACAAGCTGCCCGGCTATCGCGGCATGGGGCCGGTGCGTGTCGGCAACCAGGCCTATGAACAGATCCAGCACGACGCCTATGGCCAGATCGTGTTGTCCGACGTGCAGGCGTTCTTCGACACCCGCCTGTTCCGCATGTCGGGGCTGGAGGATTTCCACTCGCTGGAACGTGTCGGCGAACGCGCCTGGGCCAAATACGATCAGCCCGATGCGGGCCTGTGGGAACTGCGCACCAAGAGCCATGTCCACACCTATTCCGCCGCCATGTGCTGGGCGGCGTGCGACCGGCTGGCCAATGCCGCGCAGGCGCTGGGCCTGGAGGAGCGACGCGCCTTCTGGCAGGAGCGCGCCGACCTGATGCGCGAGACGATCGAGCAGGCCGCTTGGCGCGAGGAAACCCAGCGCATGTCGGCGACCTTCGGCGGCGACGACCTGGACGCCAGCATCATCCAGTTGCTCGACCTGCGCTTCCTGTCGCCCGACGATCCACGCTTCCGCTCGACCCTGGACGCGGTCGAGGAGGGCCTGCGCCGGGGCAGCCATATGCTGCGCTATGCGACCGAGGATGACTTCGGCCTGCCGCATACCGCCTTCAATGTATGCACTTTTTGGCTGATCGAGGCGTTATATGTCACCGGGCGTCATGAGGACGCCCGCGCGCTGTTCGAGGAGATGGTGGCGCGCTGCACCCCCGCCGGGCTGCTGTCCGAGGACATCGACCCGAATACGGGCGAGCTGTGGGGGAATTATCCGCAAACCTATTCGCTGGTCGGCCTGATCAACTGCGCCGTCCTGCTGAGTAAACCATGGAGTGCCGTGCGATGAGTCGCCTGATCGTCATCTCGAACCGGGTCCAGCCGCCCACCTCCGGGCCGGGCGGAAATCAGGGCGGGCTGGCGGTCGCACTCCTGGCCGCGCTGCGCGAACAGGGCGGTATCTGGTTCGGCTGGTCGGGGGAGACGACCGAGGAATTCAGCGGCCATATCAACTTTCAGCAGGGCGGCGGCGTGACGACCGCGACCATCGACCTGGAAGAGCAGGATATCGACGAATATTATAACGGCTATGCCAACCGGACGCTGTGGCCGCTCTTCCACTATCGCATCGACCTGACCGAGTTCGAACGCGATTTCGATTCCGGCTATGCGCGCGTCAACGAGCGCTTCGCCGAGACGGTGCAGCCGCTGATCGAGCCCGACGATTTGGTGTGGGTCCACGATTATCACCTGATCCCGCTGGGCCGCGACCTGCGCAAGCGCGGGTTCAAGAACCGGATCGGCTTTTTCCTGCACATCCCCTGGCCGCCGGTGCGGCTGCTGATGTCGCTGCCCAGCCATCGCAAGCTGGTGGAATCGCTCTTCGCCTATGACGTGGTGGGTTTCCATACCGAGGACTGGCTCGACAGCTTCCGCGACTATGTGACCAAGGAGCTGGGCGGCACGCTCGGCGACAATGGCGAAGTGACGTGGAACGGCAAGACGATCCAGGCGATCCGCGCGCCGATCGGCATCGAGACCAAGGAGTTCGAGGAAGCGGCGAATGGCCACGACGCCCGTTTCGCGCGCGAACGCATGTACATGTCGGCGACCGGCCGCAGCCTGATCGTCGGCGTCGACCGGCTGGATTACTCCAAGGGGCTGGCCGAGCGTTTCCTGGGCTATGAACGCTTCCTGGCGCAGAACCCGGAGCGGCGAGGCCTGGTCTATATGCTCCAGATCGCACCGCCCAGCCGCGAGAAGGTCAACACCTATCAGGAGATTCGCGCCAATCTCGATTCGCTGTCGGGGCGGATCAACGGCGAATTTGCCGATATCGACTGGGTGCCGATCCGCTACGTCAACAAGGGGTTTCCCCGGCCAGTACTGGCGGGCATCTATCGCGCGGCGCGGATCGGGCTGGTTACCCCTTTGCGGGATGGTATGAACCTGGTCGCCAAGGAATATGTCGCGGCGCAGGACCCCGAAGACCCCGGCGTGCTGATCCTGTCGCGCTTCGCGGGTGCTGCCGAGCAGTTGAAGGACGCGGTCCTCATCAACCCCTACAGCGCCGAGGAAATGTCCGACGCCATCGTGCAGGCCCTGACCATGCCGCGCGAGGAACGCGTCCGCCGCTGGGAATGCCTGATCGACAATGTCCGGCGCGAGGATGTCTTCTGGTGGTGCGAGCTGTTCCTGACCGCGCTGCGCGGGGATGCGGTAAAGGCCGAAGCCAAGGCGATTGAGGCGGCGGCTTCTTAAATTCCTCCCCTGTAAGGGGAGGTGTCGCGCAGGGCGCGACGGAGGGGTGTCCCGCTATCGAGAGGGTGACACCCCTCCGTCAGGGCTTCGCCCTGCCGCCCCCCCTACAAGGGGAGGAATAGGAGACGAATGCTCCAGCCGCCGCTTGGGCAGCGCTTCGGGCATTTCCAGCCGGATATATTCCAGCAGCCCCTCGCGAATCTCGCACCGCAGATCGAACGCGATCGCCGCATCGCGCGCGGTCATCAGCCCGCGCACCTCGATCGAATCCGGCTTCACGTCCGTCACCTGCATGTTGAAGAACCGCCGGTCCCAGCGCGGGCTCGCCTCGACCAGCTGACCCATCTTTTCGCGCAGGCGGGGAATATCCGCCGCCGGATCGAGATACCAGAAGACCGACCCCAGCAACTGGCTGGTCTCACGCGTCCAGTTCTGGAAGCTGTTCTCCAGGAACTTGGCGACCGGCACGACCAGCCGCCGCTCGTCCCAGATGCGCACCACGACGAAGGTCAGGTGAATCTGTTCGATCCGCCCCCATTCGTTATCGATGATGACCACGTCGTCGAGGCGGATCGGCTCGGTAAAGGCCATCTGCACGCCCGCGATCAGGTTCTTGAGCGCAGGCTGTGCGGCGGCACCGACGACCAGGCCGGCGATACCCGCCGAGGCCATCAACGTGACGCCGATGGTGCGGATGCCCGGCACGCTCAGCAGCATCAGGCAGACGGTCAGGAACACGATCAGGAAGATGCCGATCCGCCCCAATATCTGCGCCCGCGTCCGCTTTCGCCGGGCGCGCAGGTTATCCTCCACGCTGACATCGGCGCGCAGGTAAACGACGCCCTGAAGCGCGCGGAGGGCCGACACCGCCAGCCAGCCCAGCAGCGCCGGTACGCCGAAACCCAGCACCTGCCGCCAGATGTCGCGCCCGTCGCTCGTCATCGGCACCAGCCGCATCGCGAAGCTGACCGCGATGGCGATCGCCACCCAGCGCAACGGCTGGCGGATATGTTCGAGAACAAGATCGTCGCTCTGGCTGGCCGTCCGCCGCGCGGCATGGCCGGCGATCCGCATCGCGACGGCATGCACCACGACCGCGATCAGGATCGCGACCGCAATGATCGTCACATTTTGAAGCCACAGCCATTCGGCCGGAATGTCGAGCGATCGAAGCCAGCGCATGGGGGGCTAAAGAGTGGGAGGCGCGAAGGTTCCTCGGTTACGCCATTCCCTTCGTCCGCCCCCTCCCCCAAAAGCAAAGAACGCCCCCCGGCCGAAACCGGAGGGCGTCTTCGTCAAATCCCGATCACCGCGCCGGACGCACCGCACCCGTGGGGGCAGGAGCCGGAGTACCGGCGGGCGGGGGCGGCGGTACGGGCGCATCCTGTGGCGCCATACCGCTCACCGGCGCAGGCGGCGGAGGCGGGGGCACCGCGCCCGGTGCGCAGCCACCCGGAGGGGGCGGCGGCAGGGGAGCGCCCGGACCACCCGGCAT
>FWWM01009411.1_pt1 | contig 18032 bp, 14 predicted proteins | sample 2228351 | NCBI WGS metagenome assembly FWWM01 (sample SAMEA103939774, study PRJEB20133) | metagenome
CCTTTCGCTTTCGTGCGGATGGTTTCGCGGGTGAGCAAGTTGCCGTGAATGACCACCTCCCACCTGCCCTTCCGCTTCTCCAAAAACAGCACCAGTGTCTCAAGGTCGTAAGCGATGGCAAGGGCGTAGTTGCGGTAAATGCGGATGTCCAAGATTTGCGGGTTCTTGTAATACAGGTCCGCCAGATACTTCCGCACCGCTTCGCGGATGGCAGCCCGTTCGCGGGCTTCGGGCGTGTATTGCCAGACGGCGGCGACAGCGAGCACTACAAAAAGCAACGCGATGAGAGCGACGGTCCAGCGCATCCTTCATCACTCCCCGTTAGCGGTTGACGCTGTTGCTATTCGCGGCTGATATCTTTCCTGTCGCGGCTGACGCCGCTCCTACAGTTCGCTTGGTTGTGGTGCACCAACGCAACGATGCGCTCCGCTACTTCTTCGGGTGACAACCTCGTCGTGTCAATTTCTACTGCGTCGGGGGCTTTCTGTAAAGGGGCAATGGAACGAGCAGTATCCCGTTGGTCGCGCTCGTGCACTTGTTGCAAAACTTCCTCGTAGGAAACAGCCACGCCTTTTTGCTGCAACTCTTGCCAGCGGCGGCGGGCACGCTCTTCAACTGAGGCGGTGAGAAACACCTTGACTTCTGCGTCAGGTGCAACGACGGTTTGGATATCGCGCCCTTCCATCACCACGCCCCCTAACGCTGCCAACGCCCTTTGTCGCTCTGTCAGCACCTTACGAACTTCAGGGTGAGCGCTGGCGATGGAAGCGGCTTGGGACACTTCAGGGGTGCGGATGAGTTCCGTGACATCCTCTCCATCCAAAATCACTTGCACGCTCCCGTCTGGCTGCGGTTGGAGTTGGATATCGCTGGCTTGCGCCAACATGCCCATGACCACAGGGTCGTGGATGTCCATGCCTAACCGCAGGGCTTTGAAAGCAATGGCACGATACATGGCTCCCGTGTCCACATACAGGTAACCGAGCCGCTGGGCAACCAGTTTTGCCACCGTGCTTTTGCCGGCGCCAACGGGTCCGTCAATAGCAATCACGACGCCTTTAGGGCGGCTCACTCCCACGCCACCTCCGCTCCCAGAGCCGTCAACACTTGCGGGAACTCAGGGAAGGAAATACTCACGCAGTCAGCATCGTTGACAATTGTTTCGCCTTCCGCCAGCAACCCTGCGATGGACAACGCCATCGCGACCCGATGGTCGCCGTGGCTGGACACTTCTGCTCCGTGCAACTGTGCCTCCCCGTGAACCACCATACCGTCGGGCAACTCTTCCACCTGTGCCCCCAATTGTCGCAACCCTTGCACCATTGCGGCGATGCGGTCGCTCTCCTTCACCCGCAACTCTTGCGCATCTCGGATGACTGTCGTGCCTTTCGCTTTCGTTGCGATGGCGGCTAACACGGGTAGTTCGTCAATGGCGCGAGGGATAAGGTCGCCCGCAATGGTTGCCCCTTGCAGCGCCCCGCCTTTCACAGTCACATCGGCGACAGGTTCGCCACTTTGCTCCCGCACATTTCGCACCAACACCGTTGCGCCCATTGACCGCAAAATGTCAAGGTAAGCGGTGCGGGTGGGGTTGACGCTGATGCCTAAGGCGGTGACTTCGGCATTGGGGATAGCAGCCGCCGCACACAAAAAGAAGGCAGCCGATGACGGATCACCGGGCACGGTCACTTTCTGTCCCCGCAACTTAGCGGGACCGAGCACCGAAACGCTCAGCCCGCGCACGAACACTTGTGCGCCGAAGGCTTTGAGCATGCGTTCGGTGTGGTCGCGGGAGGGAGCAGGTTCAGCGACAGTGGTCACCCCGTTGGCGAACAGCCCTGCCAGCAAAATGGCGGATTTCGCTTGCGCGCTGGCAACGGGCAACTCCCAAGCGATGGGGCGAAGGGGTCCGCCCCGAAGGCGAATGGGGGGCAAGTAGCGCTCCGTTCGCCCTTCCACGGTAGCCCCCATCCGCTGCAACGGAATTGCCACCCTGTCCATCGGTCGCTGCTGCAAGGAGGCATCGCCTGTCAAAAGGCTTTCAAACGGGTGTGCTGCGAGCAAACCCATCAACAATCGCATCGTTGTGCCCGAGTTGCCACAGTCCAACGGCTCATCAGGGGTAACAAAATTCGCCCCACCAACGCCGTTCACCACGACGGTCGTCGTGCCCACGCCAGAAAGAGAGACACCCAACTGCTGCAAGCATCTGGAGGTGCTCAGCACATCGTCCGCCACAAGGCAGTTTTCTATCACCGTTATGCCGTGGGCAATCGCACCCAGCAAAAGAGCGCGGTGCGAGATGGACTTGTCTCCGGGCACCGAAAACTCACCTTGTAAAGTGGCTGGACCTTTTAACCGCAAACGCATGGGCATCACCATGTGAGTTGTGTCAAGTTACTTCTCGCAGGATGACTTTTTCCGACCCTGCCGGGCACAAGTCAACGATTTGAAGGTCAAGGACGGGAATAGCACCTTCGGTCTTAACCTCAGCAGTGAAGCAGACATGGATGGGGATGCCGACGGATAGGTCAGCGAGGGCATCACTCATTCCCTCCCCGACCAACTCCAACACCCGCTCACCTTGCTGCACTCGGATGACCAATCGGTGACCGCTATAGGAGGGCACCTTGTTGGCGTAGAGCAACTTGGCGTTGCGCAACAAAAAGACGGGCTTGGGGTTGCCGTAGCCTATTGGCTCCAACGCCTCCAACTCCTTGACCGTTTCCAAAGTCACTTCTCGCGTTGTCACTTCTGCATCCACTCGGATGCGTCGGAGCAAATCTTCTTCGGTCATCCATTCCTCCGCCAGCGCAAGAAGGTGTTCGCGGAAGTGAGGGATGTGTTCGCTTCGGATGGTGAACCCGCCAGCGGCTTTGTGCCCCCCGCCGTTGACCAGAAGGGGGCGGCAGGCTTTCAAAGCGTCGGAAACGGGAAATCGTTCTGTGCTGCGGGCAGAGCCTTTCCCTTCGCCTCCCCGCAAAGCGATGAGGAAAGTGGGGCGCCCATACAATTCCAACAAGCGGGCAGCGACGATGCCGATCACGCCAGGGTGCCATTCAGGGGATGCCAGAACAATCACCCGCTCCCGCGTCAGGTCCAACTCCTTTTCCACCATCTCCACCGCCATGCTTAGGGTTTTCTCCTCTTCCTGCTGGCGGCGGCGATTCTCTTTGTCCAACTGCGTGGCAAGGTCTCGGGCTTCACTGGGGTTGGTGGTTAAGAGCAGTTTGATGGCGGGCTTGGGGTCTATCATCCGACCAACGGCATTTAGGCGGGGAGCAATGATGAAGCCGAGGTGGAAACTGCGCACGGAAGCGGGATTGACCCTTGCCACTTCCATCAGCGTGCGCAACCCCAAGTGGCGGGCAGAGCGTAAAGTCGCCAAGCCCTCCCGCACAATCAACCTGTTTTCGCCCACCAAAGGCACCACATCGGCAGCCGTGGCGATAGCCGCTAATTCCACTGGTAGGTCGGTGACAGCGACGGGACGCTTTCGCAATTTTTCTGCGACGGTTTGCGCCACCTTTAGCGCTAACCCTGCCGCACACAAATCCCGCCACGGCGCTCCCGCTTCAGATGCTTTGGGATTGACTATCACATCGGCAGGCGCCAATTGTTCTGGGGGCTCGTGGTGGTCTATCACGATGACCGTCATCCCACTCTTCTTCGCCAACTCAATGGCGGCGTGGGCACCTGTGCCACAATCCACTGTGACAAGGACTTGGATGCCTTTCTGCTTTGCCATCTTAATGGCGCGCTCGCTAACGCCGTAGCCATCTTGGTGGCGGTTGGGAAGGAACCATGAAACTATCCCACCCCACTGGGCTAAGGTGCTGGCTAACAAAGCGGTTGCGCTGATGCCATCGGCATCGTAATCGCCGTGCACCAAGATGGGACGCTTTTCCATCACCGCTGCGACCAACTTTTCTGCAGCAGCAGCAACGCCGGGCACTGCGGTCGGCTCTGACAAGTCCTTCCCTGTCCCCAACAGGAACAGGCGGGCTTCGTGAGGGGTGCGGATATTGCGTGCCCAAAGCACCTTTGCGGTTAAGGGCGACAGCCGCAAGGGTGCCCGCAACCGCTGCACCCCGTCAGGGTCTGCTTTGCTCACTTCCCATATGCGTTGCTCTCGCCACCAGAAAGGGCGGTAATGCCGCAAGTAGCGCCGCATGGACCAACCTCCTTGCCTTCTCCAAAATTTGCCGCAACACTTTTGGCAAGGATAGCGGGCGCCGACAGCGGAAAAGGTTGTCAGGAAATGCCCTATAGCCACCGAGAAGCCTGTTATGTGACAATGAAAGCGACAATGCCAACGCAAAGGAGGCGAAGACGATCATGACCGCCATAGCGCAGCGAACGATTACAGAAATTCGGTGGCACGCAAGGGCAGGACAAGGTGCTAAGACGGCCGCCAACATCCTTGCCCAAGCCGCTTTACGGGAGGGCAAGTACGCTCAATCGTTCCCTGAATTTGGACCAGAGCGGCGCGGGGCACCTATGCAAGCCTTCAACCGCATCGGTGACCAGCCTTTTTACACACACAGTGGCGTTACCTCGCCCGACATCGTGCTGGTGGTGGATGAGCGCCTGATGGGCGCCGTGCCTGTCACGGAAGGGTTGAAAGCGGGTGGCTGGATTATCATCAACACACCCCTTGCCCCTGAGGAAGCCCAGCAGCGATGGGAGTTACTCCCTTACAAAGTCGCCACGGTGGACGCATCGGCAATTGCGCGCGAAACCCTTCGGCAGGACATCCCCAATGTGCCCCTGCTGGGAGCGTTCGCGCGAGTGACGGGTATAGTGACCTTAGAAGCCCTCCAAGCCGATACAGTGCAGCGGCTGCAAAAGCGCTTCCGTGACCGACCGCAAGTGATTGAAGCGAACCTGAAAGCGTTAGAACGAGGGTTTGAAGAGGTGCGATGGGTGGAGGAGAAGATTGCCGAATTGACTGAGCCCCCTGTTCGCATCTTGTTGAAGCGCTGGCACGAGTTGCCCGAAGGTGGCATCATTCCTGAGCCCGCGACCTCCATAGCATACCAAACGGGTTCGTGGCGGACGGAGCGCCCCGTTTTTGACCCGCAAAAGTGCGTTCAGTGCTTAATGTGTTGGCTGATGTGCCCTGACTCCGCCATTCTTTTGGAAGACGGCAAAGTGGTAGGCATTGACTACGAACACTGCAAAGGCTGTGGGCTCTGCTCCCTCCAGTGCCCTCCCAAGGCTAAAGCCTTGACAATGGTGCTGGAAGCGGAAGCAGCGGCTGCCACGAAGTAAGTCACCAGAGCAAAGGGGTGTGACGAGCAATGATTGAGGTTGCCAAACCGACGCCGAAAGTCACAGAAGAACAAAAACAACTTGTTGCCCTCTCAGGCAACGAGGCACAAGCGGAAGCGATGCGCCAAATCAATCCCGATGTGGTTGCTGCCTACCCCATTACGCCGCAGACGGAGATAGTGATGCAGTTCGCCCAGTTCGTGGCGGACGGGAAGGTGGACACGGAGTATGTGCCCGTAGAGAGCGAGCACAGCGCCATGAGCGCGTGCATTGGTGCTGCTGCCGCCGGAGCGCGGGCGATGACAGCAACTTCCGCGCAAGGGTTAGCGCTGATGTGGGAATTGCTCTACATTGCTTCGGGTCTGCGCTTGCCCATCGTGATGGCGGTGGTGGCTCGTGCCCTTTCCGCTAACCTGAACATCCACTGCGACCACTCTGATGTCATGGGCGCCCGCGACAGCGGCTGGATTCAAATCTTCGCCGAAGACCCACAGGAAGCCTACGACTCCCTTATCCAAGCCGTCGTCATTGCGGAGCGAGCACGCCTACCCGTCATGGTCGTCACCGACGGGTTCATCATCAGCCACGCTGTCCACCCCGTCACCGTCTATCCCGACGAAGCGGTTCGCGAGTTTGTCGGCGTTTACGAACCTGATGTGTCCTTGCTCAAAGTGCAAACGCCCGTGACGATGGGTCCTGTGGACCTGCCCGACTATTACATGGAACACAAGCGACAGCAAACGGAAGCGATGAAGCAGGCGAAAAACATCATCTTGCAAGTTGGTGAAGGGTTCGCTGCTTACTTTGGGACCAAGACTTACGGGTTGATGGAACTGGACGAGATGGAAGATGCCGAAATTGCCCTTGTGGCGATGGGTTCGGCATGCGGAACAGTGCGCGAAACCGTGAGGGCGCTGCGAGCGCAAGGGGTGAAAGTGGGTGCGGTAAAACTGCGCGTTTTCCGCCCCTTCCCACGAGACGAACTGGTGCGCGTGCTGGCAGGCGTGCAAGTCGTCGGCGTTCTGGACCGAGCAGACAGTTTCTCTGGCATGGGCGGTCCGCTCTTCACGGAAGTTAAGGCTGCCCTCTACGACTTGCTGGTCACTCAGCGCCACACCACTGCCACCCAATTCATCCCGCTGGGCGGTCCGAAAGTGGTCAACTACATCTACGGGCTGGGTGGACGCGACTTGACGACAGCCCATGTGGAAGAAGCAATCCGCGAGTTGCAGGACATCGCAGCAGGTAAAACGGTAGAACAAACTTGGCGCTACTTGGGTGTTCGGGAATGAGAGGTGAGCGAGAATGCCTAAGCCGAAAGTTGTGCTCATCGGTTCCCGAACCTTGGGGCGTGGCGACGATCACATCGGTGCAGTGATCATGACCAACTTCCTGCGCTTTCTGGCGGAGACCGAACCCAAGCCCAAAGCCCTTATCCTGTGGAATACAGGCGTTAAGTTAGCCGCTGATGATGGCGAGCAGACAGTGGAGAAGTTGCAAGCCCAAGAGCACTTGCGCCAGTTGCAAGAGCAAGGCGTGGAAATCCTCGTCTGCCAAACCTGCTTGGACTACTTTGGGCTGCGGGACAAAGTCGTCGTGGGCAAGATATCGGGCATGAAGCACTTCGTCTCGCTCTTAATGAGTGACGAGCACGAGGTTGTGAGTGTGTGAGGAGGGAACGGCGATGGACTTGTTTGAAGTGTTCCAAAAACGCTACTCGGTGCGCGCTTACAAGCCCGACCCAGTGCCTGACGAGGTGCTGAAGCGGCTGTTGGAAGCCGTCAACAGCGCTCCATCAGCAGGCAACTTGCAGGCGTATGAAGTGATTGTCGTCCGTGAACCTGAGCGGAAGCGGCAACTGGCACGAGCAGCGTGGGGGCAATGGTTCATTGCGGAAGCGCCAGTGGTTTTGGTCTTTGTCGCCAACCCCCAACGCAACCGCTTCCGCTATGGCAAGCGGGGCGAGGAGTTGTATAGCCTGCAAGATGCGACGATTGCTTGCACCTTCGCTCATCTGGCAGCAGTAGCGTTAGGGTTGGGCAGTTGCTGGATTGGTGCATTTGATGACGATGCGGTGCGGCAGGTGGTCGGGGTGCCAGCAACTATGCGCCCTGTCGCCATCTTGCCCATCGGGGTTCCCGCTGATACCCCTGAGCCGAAAGAACGCCGACCGCTGCAAGACTTGGTGCACGAAGAAACGCTTCGCCAGTGACAATGCGGAAATGAAAGTTCAAAATTTGAGGTGAGGTGACAGCCGATGCCAAGCGTGAAAGAGTTAGTGCAAAAACCTGTGCCGTTAGTGAGCGGGCACCGTGCCTGCGCCGGTTGCCCTGAGCCGTTAGCGGCACGATGGGTCATGGCGTCTTCCGATAAACCTGTTGTCGCCTGCGTCGCCACAGGTTGTCTGGAAGTCACGACGACCATCTTCCCCTACACATCTTGGGGTGTGCCTTACATCCATGTCGCCTTTGAAAACGCAGCAGCCGTCGCCAGCGGCGTGGAAGCAGCGCTGAAAGCCCTCAAAAAGCGCGGGCGCTATGATGGCGATGTCAATGTCATTGCCTTCGCCGGTGACGGTGGCACTTACGATATCGGTTTGCAAGCCCTTTCTGGCGCGTTGGAGCGGGGACACAAGTTTGTCTTCGTCTGCTTGGACAACCAAGCCTACATGAACACAGGCATCCAGCGCTCAGGAGCGACACCCCGATACGCCCACACAACAACTTCCCCTGCAGGCGATGTGTTGGCGGGTAAGCCACAGGGGCGCAAGAACATCATGGAAATCGTTGCAGCCCATGGCATCCCCTACGCAGCCCAAGCGTCCCCATCCCACTGGAAAGACTTCCTGTTGAAAGCGGAGAAAGCCTTTAAGGCGAATGGTCCCGCGTTCCTGAATGTGCTGATTGCCTGCAACTTAGGCTGGGGCTTTGAGCCCATAGAGACCTTAGAAATCTCTCGGTTGGCGGTAGAGACTTGCTTCTGGCCGCTCTACGAAATTGAGAACGGCGTCTATCGCGTCAATTACAAGCCTCGCCAAAAGTTGCCCGTAGAGGAGTTCCTGAAACGGCAGCGTCGCTTTGCCCACCTGTTCCAACCTGAGAACCGCCACCTGATTGAAGCCATCCAAGCCGAAGTGGACGCACAGTGGGAAGAGTTGCTGCGCAAGGAAGCCTTCACGGCTCAGAAAGCCTCCCCCTCGTGAGTGCTTTGCTGCCCTTCCCTCGCTCCTGCGGGCGGTGGCAAAAACGCCTCCACCGCCCGCTTCGTTTTTTCGTCTGTGACTTTCAGCGGCTGTGCTGCGTGGAACAAACTTCTTGTTCACAAAACAGTTCGGCCTATTGGGAGATGTGCGTTCCAACAAACTGCAAAGGGGTGATGGAGAATGGAGTGGGAATTTGACCCGATGCTGCACCTGTATGCCCGCTACGCCGAAATGCCGTTGGCGCTTCGCTTTGGGGCAACCTCGTCGAAAGAAGCACGCTCATGGCAACAGCGCTTGCGCCGAACCCTTAAGAAGTTGCTGGGTGGGTTCCCCAAAGAGCGCTGCCCCCTCAACCCGCAAGTGTTGGAAGTGCGAACCCTGACCACTCGCACCGACAATGACCGAGTTGTTCCCTACCACCGAGAAACGCTCACTTTCCAGAGCCGAGAGGGCTTGACAGTTTTTGGATACTTTTTGAAACCCCTTCCCGATGCGACTAAGTTGCCTGTCGTCATTTGCCTACCAGGGCACGGTCGGGGCGTGGACGACATCGTCGGCATCAACGAAGATGGCAGCCTACGCGAGCGATGGGAAGGCTATCAACGGGATTTTGCGCTCCAATGCGTAGCGCATGGGTTTGCTGCCCTCGCTATTGAGCAACTGGGGTTTGGGCACAGAAGGGAGGAGAAAGCCCGCCAACAAGGCGCAGGCGCCTCCTCGTGTCAACCGTTAGCAGGGGCAGCGTTGCTGCTGGGCGAAACGATGATTGCTTGGCGCGTTTGGGATGTAATGCGCGCCATTGACTACTTGCAAACGCGACCTGATGTGGACGCTCGGCGCATCGCCGTGATGGGCATCTCAGGCGGCGGCATGACCTCCCTTTTCGCCGCTGCTTTGGAACTGCGCATCAAAGCCGCTGTTGTTAGCGGCTACTTCAACACCTTTAAGGACAGCATCTTCAGCATCAGCCATTGCATAGACAACTATGTGCCAAGCATTTTGCGCTATGCGGAGATGGTTGACATTGCGGGTTTGGTGGCACCTCGCCCCTTGCACATAGAGAGCGGAACGCGCGACCCCATTTTCCCCGTCCACGCTACGAAAGAAGCCTTTGAGCAATTGCGGCGCATCTATGCTGTGTTCGGTGCGGAAGAACGGGTGAGCCTGCACATTTTTGAGGGCGAACACCAGTTCAACGGGCAGGAAGCCTTTCCCTTCTTGCGAAAGTGGCTGTGAGCGGCTCGGTTGCGTTTTGCTCTCCAGGATGCCACAATGAAGGCAACCGCAACGGTAAGCGAAAAGTTCGCTCCGTTCGGTGCAACCATGCCGCGTTTGCGGCGGAAGGAGCGAAGAAACATGTCGGTGCCAAAGGAAGCCGTAGATGTCGTGTGGTCGTTTTACGACGCTCTCATGGAGGAGAACGCAGCAGCCCTTCAAACCGTTCTGGAGCCGGACAGCGATGCGGCGATTCTCTACGAACTGTTTGGCGAGGCAGCCCTTTACGCCGCTTCTGCTGCCCTACGGGGTCCGTGCGTTGTCCGATTGACCCGAGCCCTCGTCCTGGGCGATAGCGTGTGGTTGGAAGGCGAACAAGTCACTCAAGACACGCGCGAACCTATCGGCTATGTGGTCTTTCGGGTGCGCCAACGCAACGGGGAATGGAAAATCGCGGAAATTTCGCCGTGGCACTTGGAAGCGGTGCACTACATCAGCGACCGCCCTGACCCTCAAAGCGACCTTTCCGTCGGTGTTTTCATGACCTCCTACGGGTTGCAACCGTCGCCCTCAGCGGAATTGGACATGGTGGAACAACTCCTCATCGGAACGATGCAGCAAGAGTATTACCCCCTCACTTCCATCGCCCGCGCCGTGCGGTTGTGGCGCGACTTCCGCAAGGAAGGTCCCCTCGCCCGCCACGACGATGCGGTCTGGGCAGCAGCCGTTCACCGAGTAATGGACAAAATGGCGCTCATTGACGAACCCTTGGAGCAAATTGCCTTGCTTTACAATGTCCCCTCCCAAGGGTTGGCGGATGCTTACAACCTCATCGTCCACGAATTGGGCATCACTTACTTTGACCACCGCTACTCGCCCATCCCTGACCCTGGCGAACTGCTGCGACAGGCGAAAGCGTCGGGGATGGAGATCAGCGACGAAGAAATCCCCTCCATCGCTAACCAACCGTTGCCCGAAGAAAGGGTGGGTTAACAGCGTCCATCGTTCGCTTTCGCAACCTTTGGGTTCACTGATGCCCATCTATTGAGCCACAGGAAAGTGCGCCACACAGGTGATGGGGCATGGAAGAAAGGGTGACTTTTGTTAACACCGAACCCTTCTGGCATTTTGACTACGGTCCCGCTCACCCGCTGAAAATGTGGCGCCTGAAACTGACGCAGGAACTGCAACGGTGCTATGGCTTGTTGGAGCAAGTGCAAATGATAGAGCCGCGCTCCGCAACGGACGAAGAGGTGCTGGTCTTCCACGACCCCGATTACTTGGCAGCGTTAGCGGAAGCGGATAACGGTCTTTGGACGCCTAACGCCCTCCGCTACGGGTTGGGCACAGGTGATTGCCCCATCATGGAAGGCGTCTATTCCACTTCCATGTTGGTCGCCGGCGCATCAGCGCAAGCGGCTGAGGCGGTGTGTCAAGGGGAAGCAACCGTCGCCTTCAACATGGCGGGTGGGTTGCACCATGCCATGCCCAGTTACGCTTCCGGCTTCTGCTACATCAACGACCCAGTGGTGGCAATCCACAAACTGCTGCAAAAGTTTGAACGGGTTGCTTACATTGACATTGACGCCCACCACGGCGATGGCGTGCAAGTCGCTTTCTATCGTGACAAGCGCGTGCTGACCATTAGCCTGCACGAGAATGGGCGTTACCTGTTCCCAGGGACGGGCTTTGAGAACGAGATGGGTGATGGTGAAGGTTACGGGTTCAGTCTGAATGTGCCCTTCCTTCCCAACGCTGGCGACGATGTCTACCTGCGAGCATTAGACGAAATTGTCGCTCCTGCTCTGGATGCTTTCAAACCGCAAGCCATCGTCACCCAGTTGGGAGCCGACGCACTGCACGATGACCCCATCACCCACTGGAACTTGACAACTTTCAGTTACCTGCGGGCACTGCAACTGTTCAAGAGTCTGCGGGTGCCATGGGTAGCATTAGGCGGGGGCGGTTACAATGTCGCCAATGTTTGTCGGGCGTGGACTTTGGTTTTAGCGGAACTGTTGGATGTGGACTTGCCCGACCATGTGCCCGACGAATGGCGCCCCATCGCCCAACCCTATGGGGTGCTGCTGTATCGGCTGCGCGATGCGGAACCTACCCACTCGTCTCCGACGGTGCGGGCTGACACCGAACGGGTGCTCCGCTGGCTCAAGGAGCATCATCCCCTCTTGCGAGCCGCTGCATAATGCTTTGTGTCGAACCACCGATTTGCCGACTACCAACCCGCCCCAAAACCTCTGGTCTGCCAACGGGTAACGAGAGACAAGGAGTGACCGCAGTGATGCGACAGCGAAAACGAGCGAAACCCTTGCGACCTTTGCGACGCTCGGACTGGTTGTTCCTTGCAGTGGTGCCACTGGTGCTGATAGCCGTTTGGACGCAACGGTCGCCATTGCGCCAATTGCTCGGCAGCCGGGCAACTCAGGATTTGCGGGTTATTCGCGTGATAGACGGCGACACGATCGTCCTTTCCGACGGACGAACCGTTCGCTACATTGGGATTGACACACCTGAGCGCGGGCAACCTTATTACGAAGCCGCCACCAACTTCAATCGCAAACTGGTGCTGGGCAAGCAGGTGGAATTGGAACTGGATGTGGAGCGCTACGACCACTACGGGCGCTTGCTGGCATATGTGTTCGTCCGCGATGCAAGGGGCAACCGCATCTTTGTCAACGCTGCGATGGTGCGCAACGGGTTCGCCCGCGTTTACACCAAACCGCCCAATGTCCGCTACGCAGATTTGCTCGTTCGGCTGCAAGAGGAAGCGCGAGAAAACCGTCGTGGGCTATGGGCAGTTTACGCTCCAACCCGTTCACCCGTCATCGGCAACCGTCGCACCTTGACTTTCCACCGCCCCACCTGCCCTTCCGTCCAACGCATCAGTGCCGAGAACCGCATCCGCTTTCCCAGCGCTGCCGCTGCCCTTCAAAAAGGCTACCACCCTTGCCGCGAATGCCAACCGTAGCGCCTTTCGTGAGTTCGGCGGACTGGAGGGCGCCTCTCCTGAGGCGCCGATTTTTCCTTTGCGGTGCGTCAGGAGACGCACCTTCCAATTCGTTCACCGATTGAAATCGGCGCTCATTGTTCGTTTACGGTGCGTCAGGTGACGCACCCCAGCCCAACAATCGTCGCTCGCAAGGGGCGACGCTACTGATCTCTACTCCATGCTCTGCGCTCCATACCCCGTGCTCCGCCTCTCCATTGCTAAATCGTCCCGCGTCCCACGCCCCGTCCGTCACTGCCCCAAAGTGATGCCCACCAATGCGGGTTGCACGGGGCTGTTGGCAGAGAGTAAGGCGATAGCAGCAATGGGCACTTCGGGACGCTGGTTGCGCCACTCATAAGCGCACAGCGTGACCAAATAGCCTCGGCGTGTTGAACCCTGCCACACGAGACGGGCATGGCTGCATCCCAAACGGTCGTTCCACTCTGTCAAGTGCCGACGATAAAGCAATTCTTCCCGAACTTCCATGCCATCCACATAGCGCACCAACAAGGTCGCTACTTTGCGCGGGTCCGTTGTGCCTCGTCGGTAGAGGTCTTCCGTGAAGATCGGGCGCGCCGTCGTGGTCAGCAGCAAGTAAAGCGTTTTCGCCATCCCATTGACAGGGATAGCGACCAAGTCAGGGGCTGTTTCGTGGGGCGTGGTGGCACTGGCAAGGGCGACAACTCGCAGATTGCCCAACCCGTCACGGACCAACCGAAACGGAACGCCCTCCAACCAAGCAGCGGTGCCCTCCCCTACCCTGCTCTCCGTTGATGGCTCATCAGGAACAACGCCTCCTTCGCCCCGTTGAAACATCGTTGCGTTGACAAAGGATGACAAATCGGCGCAGACGAACTTTTGAACGCCGCTCCGCCAGAGAGGGCGCTCGCCGACCAATGCCCACAGGTCTTGCGCCAAGTTGGTCGGGTGCAGAGCAATTTCTACGAGTGGGTTATCAACGGACCACGAATTTTGTGCCGCCAAAACAACCGCGCTCATCAAATCTACCGCCGTCGCAAAACCCGTGACGCCATACCAAGTCGTGCCGCAGTAGCCCAAAGTGCGGCGGTCAAAACTTTCTGCTGCGAACCGCCACACATTTTGCGTGTGATACCAGCCACAAGCAACCACCTCAAAGCCCTTGTCTTTGTGGCGCGTCAGCCAAGGGAAAGTGGGGCGCGCATCATAGTGCCAGCAAAACAGCACGATGTCTTTTGGGATAAGGTCGGCGGCGAAGTGGGTGAAGAAAGGCGCATAGCCGCCCGTTCGGTCGGGCTCCAACTGGTCGCACCACATTGCCACCCGCTCTATGCCTCTTGCCTTCAAGTAATCGCTCAGTCGGCGGATGTCTTCCGCCAGCAACTGCCACGCCGTTTTGCCTGTTGCTCGGCACCGCTCGCAAACGCCAATAGGCACGAAGGTAATTTCGTCGTGCCCAATGTGGAACCAGCGGGGGCGAAACAGTTCCAGCACTTCGTCAAACAGGTCAAAGACGACGCGGTAAGTTTCGGGATTGGACGGGCAGTAGGCGAAGAGTCCCCAGCGGGGATGGGGCTCACTCAACTCGCTCAAGTGGCGGTAAGCGGGCTTCTCTAGCACATAGCGGAAGTGACCGAAAGTTTGCACCTGCGGGATAATTTCAAAGCCCAACTGGCGCGCCCGTTTCAAAAAATGCTGCCACTGCTCTCTCGTCATCGCTTGTGGGTGCGCAACCTGCGGGTGGCGCTCGTAAGGGAAACGGTCGTCCACTTCCACCACCAGCGTGTTGAACTTCATCAACGCCAGCCAATCCAACCACTGCTCCGCAAACGCCAATTCGTGCCGCAACGGAGCGATAAAATGCCACCCGCGCAACTTCAGGTCAGGGTAATCCCAAATCTCGCTCGCAGGAAGGGTAAGCGCTCCCAAGCGGGTATGCGCTGCGAAAAGCATTTGCCGCAAAGTTTGCGTTCCGTTGAAAACGCCCCGCGGCGCAGCACCAATCAGCACAATGCGGGTTTGTTTGTGCTGCCCCTTTCCCGCGCCAACCAACAGCGCGTAGGCTTCTTCACCCCGCTGCGCAAAGAAAGTGCGCAGTTGCGGAAGTGGCACCGCCGCTTGGAGTGCTTTCGGGAGACGCTCCAGGGTTGTCAAGACGATGACGGAAGCAGCCGTTATCGGCACTTGCGAAGTGACGGACACTTCGCAACCGATTTTCGCCAGTGTATCTTTCAGCAGCACTAAGGCTGTTTGCTCCAACGCGGATGCTTTTGGCGGCACCACAATAGTCACTTGACGCCCTACCGTTACTCGCTGTTCGGGATACTCCACAATCCGCTGCGGTTTGGGCACCAGCACTTGAGAGAACGCAAAGGGTTGCGGCTGACGAGGCAACACAGTCAAGGGAGGTTCAACCAACGAAGAGCCAACGAAAAGCACTGCGTGGGGGAAGCGTTCGGGACGCTGAAAAGTGCGGTCGGAGACAAGGTAGGCAAAAGCGCTGTTTTGTGCTTCCCCTCCCACCTTGCGGGAGCGACATAGGTTAATGCCTATCACAGCACCCGGTTGCGGCTTAATGCCCAAGATGGCGAAAGGGATGGCAACTTCAACGCTCCAAAAGTTCTCGACAATTTTGGCAGCGCTCTGCCAACCTGTTACAGGCGTTTGAGCAACGGGGCGGGGCAACAGCCACCAAACGCGCGCCCATCGGTTCGGCTCCACCCGCTGCGACCACTGATTGCCCTTCGGCGTCACCACGAACTGGAAGAAACCGTCGTGGGTATGGAGCGGGTCAAGGTAAACCTCCACGCAGTCGTCTTGGTAAGCAGGCTCACCGCTTTCAGGGGTGCGCAACCGCATCCCTTGCGGGTTCGGTTCATGGCAATGGAAAGCGATGAACAAGTGCGTGTCCGTTGCTACCATTCGGGCAATGGTTGGCGGCTGCGCCACTTTGTCCGTGCCCAGTTCCAGAAACGGGGTCAAGGGTTCCAACCGCCGCCAACATGGGTCAGACAAATCGCCATCCAAAATCGGGGGCATGGTCACTTTGGGCACGAAAGTGTAAGGCGGTCGCTCCAGCAGCAACAACTCTGCTTCGTCAAACCACGCAGTGCCTTTGCTGTCGGTCACCAACGAAACTTTGAAACTGCGAGCATCGGCGGGCGTTGCAATCACGCCTGTGACCAACTTCCATTCCCCTTCCGTCCCTCGTCCCGCGTCCTCCGTCCCTATCACAAAGGTGTCGTATTTGTCTCCGTCGCGGAAAGCGTAAACGATGAGCAAAAAGCGGCAGTCGGCTTTGACCCAGCAGCGGAACAGGTAACGAGCGTTCGGTTGAGCGGAAATTCCGACTTGACTGACACGCACCCAACCTTTTTCGGAGGCGTGGGAGATGCGTTGGCTGAAGCGCCCTTTCACCTTCGTTTGCCCATCCAGTGCGAAAGTGCCTTCACCGCCTTCGTGTCGGTGCACTTCAGCAATCCACCCATCCGCTATGCCGTCGCCATCCGCATCGCCCTCCATCCCGCCGTTAGTGAGCGAGTTGGGCTCCAACGCGGCAGCAATCGCAACGACGCCGCAAAGCAGCCACACCCAAAGCCAACGCATAAACATCCCTCGCTTCCGCAAAACAAGCGTTGACCGTCCTAATCTTGGCGCAAAGGGCAAATCGCTGTCGCATTATTTGTGGCGTGAGAGTTTCACAGCGAAGGAGGTGGTGTCAGTGAAGGTGACGGATGTGATGGCGTTCAACTTGGCGAACCGAACGGTGTTGGTGAAGGTGGCGACAGACGAAGGTATTGTGGGTTGGGGCGAGTGTTCGCCGATGCAGCCACCCGTGATCGTTGCTCACATTGAACACACGCTCAAACGCCTCGTCGTCGGGGAGGACCCGTTCAACTTGGAGCGGATTGTAGAGCGGATGTTTCTCGCGCCCTACAAAATTGCGGGACAAGCCCTCGCCATCGCCATCAGCGGGATTGAAATCGCTTTGTGGGACATCATGGGCAAGGCGTTGGGCGTGCCTGTTTACAAACTGCTGGGTGGTGCTTACCGAACGAAAGTGCCCGTTTACGCTTCCAGCATGCGACGAGACATTGCGCCGCAAGACGAAGCAAAACGGCTGGCAGAGTTGGTGGAAAAGTTTGGCTTTCGCGCTGTCAAGGTGCGGATTGGCAATCGCTTTGGCGCCGACGAAGATGTTTACCCCGGTCGCTCCCTTGAAGTGGTGAAAGCGGTGCGCAAAACTTTGGGCGACGACATCGCTATCATGGTGGACGCCAATTCTGCGTTTACTCCCGCCCGCGCTATTGAAATGGGGCGGCGATTGGAAGAGTTCGGCATCTTCCACTTTGAGGAACCGTGCCCTTACTACGATTTGGACGCCAACGCAAAAGTGGCAGCAGCGTTGGATGTGCCCGTCGCGCTGGGTGAGCAGGAGTGGGACTTGGTGCGGTTCCGAGAGATGTTGCAAAGGGGAGCGTGCGATATCGTCCAACCCGATGTCATCAAAGTGGGGGGCTTTTTGCGCTGCAAGAAGGTGGCAGCGATGGCGGAGTCCTTTCAAGTCCCCGTCACTTTGCACAACACGCAGCCGACCATCGGAACCGTCGCCACTTTGCACTTCGCTGTTAGCACGCCCCTGTGCCGCTACCCGCAAGAGTTCAACATTGAGCCGCACCCGTTCGCCCATCGGCTCGTCAAGGAGTTGCCCAAAGTGGAAGATGGCGCCATCGCTGTGCCCGAGGCGCCTGGCTTGGGCGTAGAAGTGAACGAGGAAGTTGTCCACGAGTTGGCAATTTGAGCCGAACGGGAAAGCGGAAGTGGTGATCATGCTCATCACTGTGCCAACCCGTTGGTTGGGGAAAGTGATGCGTTGGATGGAAACGGTCGCGTCTACGCAGGATGTGGCAAAAGCGTGGGTTCAAGGAGGTGCCCCGCACGGCGCTGTCGTAGTCGCCGACCAACAAACGCAGGGGCGCGGACGATGGGGGCGCTCGTGGTTTTCTCCGCCCGGCAAGAACCTTTACTTGACCGCTGCTCTCCAGTTACCCACCACCGCGCCCCCGTTGGGCACGCTTAGCCTGCTCGTAGCCGTAGCCGTTGCCGAAGCGCTGCGCACCAACTTTCAATTGTCCGTTTTTGTCAAGTGGGCGAACGATGTGGTCGCACCCAACGGACGCAAACTGGCAGGCATCCTAATTGAGCAAATGAGCAACTGGGCGCTTGTGGGCATCGGCGTGAATGTGAACTTAGTAGAAGACGATTTGCCCCCAGAGTTGCAACCAATTGCCACCTCTGTGCGCATCCTTGCGGGAAAGGAAGTTGATCGCTGGGAAGTGCTGAAGGCAATCTTGC
>FWWM01009412.1_pt1 | contig 18029 bp, 18 predicted proteins | sample 2228351 | NCBI WGS metagenome assembly FWWM01 (sample SAMEA103939774, study PRJEB20133) | metagenome
CGAGGCGCGAAGTGTGTTCAGTTTCGTCCATTTTTTTCACCCAACATTTTCAATTTTTTATTGTGGAGAAGAAGCAGGGGCTTCTTCTTTTTTTTGGTTTGCGACGACTGCGTGCTGGAACGGCGTGATGTGAGCTTGCTCGAGGCGCAGGAAGTCGCGCGCGTCGAGGCGCGCGGCAAATGCCATCAAGCGGACACGAGCTTGCTCCTCCTGCGGGAGGCAGGCGAGCGCGTCGCCAAGACGGGCGAGCTCGAGAGAGCGCTTGGCGCGGACTGCCCGGGCGCGCTTCGCTTCTTCCGGCGTGAGCTGGGACTCCGCGCTCGACGCGAACTTGTTTCGCGCGCGTAGGAGAAAGTTCTCCGCACTCGCGGCGAGCTGTTTCAGTTCGTGCTCGTCGGCTACTTGCGTAAAAGTGTTGGCGGCTTCCGCATCGGTGAAAATTTCACCCTTCGTAAGAAGGGAGGAAACGAGCGCGTTCATGCTCGTGTTTCCTTTTTTGGCGCGCTCGACGAGGCGAGAAAAAAGGCCGACGTCAAGGTAGAAAGCGCGTGTCACTTTAGTTGACGGCGGGCGACGCAAAGCAACGAACACCTCCGTGGTGAGCCACATACTTGGAGTTTTCGTTCATTTTTTTCACCCCTTTTTTTTAGGCGCCGGTTGGCGCTTCTTCTTCTTGCGCGGTGGGAATATTTCCCGTGGCGGTGGGAATCTTTCCCGTGCCGCGCAGACGCAGGAAATCGTAGTAGTCGATTCGTGCGAAAGTCGCGAGCGTCGCGACCAGTTCGCGCTCGTCTTTCTCAAGCGAGAGAAAAGCGCGCTCGCCGTTGGCTATTTCCTCCGCTCGCTTGCGACGGACGGCGTGAGCGAACGCCCTCTGCTCCGGCGTAAGCAGAAGCTCGGCGCGCCGAGCAAGCTCGCGCTCGCAGTCGCTTAATGCAAAGCGAAGGATAGAGCGCCACTCGTTGAGAGCGCGGGGCGTGAGCTTTTCAGCCACGAGGTCGAAGTTCTCGAGAAGCTGGGCGCGTCGCAGACAGAAAGCTATTGTTTCGTCGAGGTCGCCGAACTCGTTTTGTTGCTCGAAGTGATTCAACCAAAGAAGAAGAGAAGAGTCCAAGCGTATTGTTCTGCTTATCTTCGTCGTCATTTTCCCACAACCAAATCTTTTTTGCAACTAGTATATAAGCTTTTCGGTTGGGCTGGTTGGGGGGCTTCCAGGGGGCTCCGAGGCAGTGCCGACCGCCGGAGCCGTTGCATTCATACTTCGTTTCCATTATTTACCCCCCTCTTTCCTATTCTCCCCTATAAAACTATAAGTATAACTTCCACTATTCTCCTCACCCCTATAGATAAAAAATTAAAATAGAAATTTTTAACTCAATACTATAATAGTATTGAGTCACTGTCTTCTTCTATATTAAATCTTTCACTTTTTTGACCCCAAATGTGAAAGCCCCTTTCACTTTTTGTTGAAAACTATAAGTATAGCTTCCACTATTCTCCTTTCACATTTACCTACAAAAGAGGAAAATTTCTTCTATAATGAAAGCTTTCTCCAACCGTCGAAAGAAAAAGCGAAATTTTCACATTTTCAGAACAAAAGTGAAACCGAAAAGTTTTTAAACCCTTACCGAAAAGTTTTTAAACCCTTTTAAAACAGTCGAAAAGTGAAAGTGAAACCGAAAAGTTTTTAAAGTGAAAGTTTTTAAAGTGAAACCGAGAAGAAACGTAAACGTAGGGAGCGTTGCAGCTCCCAGACGTTCTTGCTTGATTTTACAACCGAAAAGTTTTTAAGGTTTTCCTTTTTTCTGCTTTCGTGGCAGAAAAGCAAGTAGTGATTACACGCGACAGCGCGAAAGCCGCGCAACTCGCGTCGGCAGGCTTCGCGGGAATGAGCACGCGGGAAGGCTACACTGTCCCAGCTTCGCAGTTCTTTGAGGCGTCTGTTTTTCTCGCGACTGGAAAAAAACCAACCTCTCTCCCTTCAACTCCTGCGCCTGCGCCTTCCGTCCAACTTCCACTTCCACCTCCTTCTGCGCCTCTACCAACATCCCCCGAAGCGATGCGCATCGAGCGCGCCCGCGGCGTTGAGCCACTGCAGGAAGGCGAGAGTCGCTTTATCAGCGGCTTGACTGAACCAAACCGCCTAGTCCCCAGCGACCCCACATACACAGGCGTCTACATCACGCCAGATAAAACGACGTCTTCCCTTTGGCGCGGCGGTCGCGAAATTTTTTCAGTCGCCCTCGGCGGCATCGCTTACGACGCGGAAAGAAAAGAATATTGGGTCGCTACCACTGAAGGCTTCTTCGTTACCCATTCCGCTGCTGAAGCCCGCCGCATCGCGGCGGAGCAGCCCCGTTCTCCCTTCGAGGAAAAGCCCCGCGTTATTCCGTCTACTCTTCCCTCGGAAAAAGAAAAGGAAGAAGAAAAAAAACAGCTGAAAATCACAGTCACAGAAGCGAAAACACCAAAAACAAAAACTCAAAAAATTTCTGAAATCAGCGCCAAAACGTTTGGCGAACAAGAAGAAAAAAACGAACTGAGAAAAAACCTTTACCAGCTCGCGATTGCGAGCGAGCTCGCAAGGCGCGGCGAAGTTTCGTTGACTCCAGAACAACGTCAACAACTCGAAGAATCGGAGAGAATCGCGCGTAGCCATTACTTCATCGACTGGTTGAAGGAAAAAGCCCGCGCCAAGCGCGACATAAAAGAGCATTGGGTGCCCGAGCTCGGCGTCTTTTGGTGGGGAAAAAAAGAAGAGCTCGAAAAAGCAATCGCTGAAAAACGCGAGTTCGAAAAGCACTTTGCTGAAGAAGAAGCAAAACCCGACTTCATGAAAGCAGTCGAAAAACAACTGTCGACGCTTGAAAAAAGGATATATCACGCGCAGGGCGCAGAGAAGGCAGTAGCCGTTGCGTTTACGCCGGTAATCGGCTTTGGTCTCGGCGTCGCCAGCGGCTTCTACGGTCTCGCGCGCTTCGGCAAGAGTCTCGTGACCCGTCCCGTTGAAACCGTTGCCTCTCTTCCCAGCGGCTTCGCTGCGGCTGTCTCAGAGGCGAAAACTTCAGCTTTGCGCTCGCCTGCGCGCCTCGGCTTCACTGCAGGCGAGTGGCTCACGTTCGGTAAGGGCTTGAGTGCAGGCGCAAAGCTCGCCGGGAAAGCTGCCGTAGGCACAGCTAAAGCCGTCGCTCCATCTGCTTTCTCCGCAGTCGCTCGAGGCGTGAGAAAAATCTCCGCGCCCATCGCTGAAGGCGCTGAAAAATTTAAGGAAGCCACGGGCGCACGCCTGATTACCGTCGGCGAGAAAGTTCTGCGCAGGCCTCCGCGCGCAGCAGTTGCGAGCGCGTCCGCGAGCATCTTCGAAACCACACGAACAGAAGTAGGAAAAAAGTTCGGAGCAGAAAAAGTTTTTGGTGCGCAGCGCGTCATCTACCGCTCGGTCGCTGGCGAGAAGCGGGCCGTTGTTACGTTCCAAGCGGAAAAAATAACGCCTGAAAAGCCGTTCGTCGGCGCAACTGGAAAAATCACGGACGCCGTCGGGAAAATCGAGGCGAGCCTCATCGACTACGCGCCGAAGTACGCGCCCGTCTACAAGGCACGCTTCAAGCCGTCAGGTGAAGCTGTGTTCAGGCGTGCAAAAGAAAAAATCTGGGCGCCAGCACAGCCGTACGTCTCGACGACGACGAAGCAGTACGTTTCTTTCTCTCCGCTCCTTCATGCAGAAAAACCAGCGCGCTTGAAATTCCTCGAAAAGCCACCAACAAAAACCAAACCAATCAAACCGCAACTACTTCTCAAAAAAGGATTCTACTCTCTTGAAAGAGGCGCGTCACTCGACATACTGCGCAGGCCCGTCTCAACTTTCGACGCGCTGACTCGACACAAAAAACCAATCGTTCTTGAAAGAGCGGTTTTCTATCCTTCTTCTTCCTTCTTCAGAGTCCGCACGCTCAAAACCCCCACACGACCCATTCTAGGAATCCTGCGCTCAATCCACGCCGGCTTTCGGGATTCCGTCGCGCGCCCACCCACAATTCTCCGTCTACCTTCCACTCTCGAAAAAATTCAGGTGCTGAAGCCCTCGCCAAAACTTTCGGTTTCGTTCGCGCCGCGCAGCGTTCCACAAAAAACAATTCAAAAAACAATTCAAAAAACAAAACCTTCAGTTAAGTCACAGCTCGCTGCGAGCGCCGAGACAGCGGCGGCATCTTTCGCTGTTTCAGAGTTAAGGCGAGCGCAAGCGCGCGAGCTCGGCACGAAAATTTTCGCGCCGTTAGACCAAGCGCGCCCCAGCCTCCAGCTCACGCCTCCAGCCAAACCGCCAGCTCACGTTCACGTTCAGCTTCCCGCGACCGCCGCTGCTGCAGCCGTTTCCAAGCTTCCGACTCCAGCGCCGAAGAAGGAAGCACACGCTTTAGAAGAGTCTCTGAAAGAACTCGAAGAAACTTCGAGCGAAATAGCAAGCAGGCTGAAGCATGCAGCCGTCTCCGTTTCCCTTCCATTTCCACCGACATTTCAACCACAAGAAAAAGAAAAATTAGCGCCTGCTCAAGCGCTCGCGCCAGCGCCTGCGCTCGCGCAGAAAACCCAGCTTTCCACCCTTCAAAAAACAATAGAAAAAACAGCCACGCTGACCCGCCAGCTTCCACAAATTACTCAAACACCAAAACTCAAACCGCGCTTCAAAACAACTCAAAAAACACTTCCAAAAACACTTCCTAAACTCTTTCCACCTGCCGTTCCACCAACTTTTACGCCAAAATTTCCACCCTTCGCTCCACCTACTCTCACTCCTCCGCTGCGTCCTCCAGCTACCGCTGAAAGCTTGCCGACGCGCGCACGCGTCGAGCGCGCTTTTTCTTCTTCAATAAAGCCAAAGATGCTTCTCGTGCCGCGCGCCGACCTCTTCTCTCAGCTAGTCAGCGAAGTCCAAACAGGAAAGGCGACGCACCCACCGGCAACGAAGGAGTGGAGGAAGAAGTACGCCCGTGCCCTGCGCACCGCATCGCCGACTTTTCCAACTCTCGAAATCAAGAGAGGCGAAGCGTCGTACCCTCGCCTTAAAATTTTCGGCGGAGGTGAAAAAATAGTGGCAAGGAAGAAGAAGAAGAAAAAGTAATATTTCCGTTTTGGTTTGCGAGGAGGAAAAAAAAATTTGTGTTGGGCGCCCGTCCGCACGAGCCGGGCGCCTCCAACCTCCTCTATTTCTGGTGAGCAAATGGCGTGCTGGAATTTTAAAAAAAGAAAAAAGAAAAAAAGAAGAGCGCAAATCAACGTCGTTGGCGTAGTCGTAGCGTTCATTAGCTTCATCGTTGCGGCGCTCCTAGTTCCAATCATCCAGCAAGTTTTTGCTCCAGCGCTCACCGACCCAAACGTCAGCGACCTGACCAAGCTTTTCCTTCAGCTCACGCCGGCGATATACGTCCTGATGCCTCTGCTCGGCTACTATCTCACCGCGTCTGGCGCCCGCGAGGTCGGTCTAGAGTGAACTTCAGAAGCTTCACCGCTCTCTTCGCGCTCGTCTTTCTTTTTTCTTCCGCTTCGTCTGTGAGTTTTGACAACGACATCGGCCTTGGCCTCTCCCTCAAAAAATTCCAGCTCAACTACGACGAAAAAATCGTTGAAAAAGAAAACGACGAAGCGCAAATCAGAGTTTTCCCCTACTTCGTCACTTTAGGCGAACCTTGGAACGCCTCGGTGCAGACGCAGGAAATCAACATCACTACGCTGAAAGACGGAACGGCGGGCCTTTCGCTTATTTTTCCAACGGCGCTGAAAGAGTACAAGCTCGAGGCACTTTCTTCTTCTGGAAAAGAAGAAGAGGCGTGGGTCGAGCTCGACGTCGTCCACGCAGAAGAAGACGGAAACCACATCTATTCAGTCGAAGACTTGACTTTTTTCGCTGAAAAAACTTCGATGTTCCGCTTTTCTTTTCTTCCATCTTCTCCAACCGTCGGTGGAAAATACGACATCGAACTCTGGACTACGTCGCCACTCGGCGCTAAAAACGAAGTCCTCAAGCTTGACCCTTGGTTTAACTACTCTTTCAGCTATGCGCGCCCGCTCTACGTCCAGCGCGCGTCGGGAAGCGAAAGCGACGCCGTAATCAACATATCAATTAACACGGCGTCCCTCATCGCAGCTGGAAAAATGCAGGGCGACTGCGACGACGGCGTTTTTACTTTGTCGGACAACACAACGATTCTGAACTTTTCTATTAATTCGGGCTGCAACACGAGCAACACCATCTACTGGGTTCGCTTTCCCGTTCTCAACACCACGAACCAGACATTTTTCTTTTGGTACGGTTCATCTTCGGCGTCGAGCTACGCGAACGAATCGAACACGTTCGCGCCTTTTCACCTCGCGTTCACCGCTGAAGAAGCAAGCGGAACAGCCCGCGACAGAGGTCGAAACAATTTCACAGTCGTTCAGTCCAACTTCACTTACGGAAACTCAACGCCGTACCACGGCTACTACTACTCGTCAGACGGAACAACAAGAATAGGCCTCGACAACTCGCCCGTCGCGCCCGGCAACTACTCAACCGTGAATTATTCTGAATGTTTTTCTCTTAAAGTGACCAACCCAGACAGCATTAACAGAATAATACGAGCCAGCAACCAGTGGAGTTCTCCGCTCTATCAATATCGTTACTCACCCGATCCTGCCCCAGCCAATCAACTAATTATTTACTGGGCCGGTTACGACGCCAACTCAAACTTCCCCATCGCAGACGACGTCTGGCGTAGAATCTGCGTCCTCCACAACTGCCAGACTCAAACAATCCAAGCCTTTGCTGACAATCAGTCAATTCTTTACGCGGGATCAAGAGCCTGCGGCGACCACGACGAGGACCCCCTCACCATCGGCTTCCCCGATTGGCCCCCCCTCCTAGGCTTCTACGGTCTGCTTGACGACTGGTTCATTCGCACTTACGACGGCGCGCCTCCAGCACCCGCGTCTTACGCCGTCGCCCTCGGCCCCGAAGTCGAGGGAGGCTACAACGTCGTCATCTCATCCCCCTCAAACACAACTTACTACTTCGTACCTCCAATCCTCAACTTCACCGCGTACAGCATCAACACCACCACAATCCCCTGCAACTACTCGCTCGACGCGGGCGCGAACACGAGTGTGAACGTAACCAACAGCTCGCCGTTTACCGCTGCGCTCGGCACTCTCTCCCACGGTCAGCACAACGTTTCTGTTACATGCTATTTTTCCGATATCGACGCCTACAAAAAAGAAAACGTCTTCTTCACATTAAACCACGGCCTGACCGCCACATACTACGACGAGCTCAACGCCTCGCCAATAACCGCAAACCTTTCAATCACCAACTCGACAGGCGCGAGCCTCAACCTTCCAGCGTCTTTAAACCACACAATTTTCTTCGGCAATTCTTCGCTTCCATCGGGACTGTTGCGCCTGATTGCGTCCAACACTTCTTACTTTTCGCGAACAATCGCAGACGTCTGTTCCGTCTCTTCCGTTTCTTCTTGCATTCTTTCTTTTTACCTGCTTCCGACGTCAGCCGACTACATTCTTATTCAAATAATCGTTGTCAACTCCGGCGGGTCCCCCGTCGAGAACGCCGTCGTCGAAATAAACAAAACAATAGGTGGCTCGAGTCGCCTCGTTTCCTCACAAAGAACCGATTCAACGGGTTCCGCTTCTTTTGTGCTCAATGTTTTGGATTCGTATATCGTGAGAATAACGCACCCATCCTACACACCATTCCAAACTTCATTTTACGCTGATTCGACGCCGAAGACGTTCATGCTTGGCGCCACCTCTGGAAACTTTTCCCTCAACTTCTCCGAGAACGACTTTTACGGCGTCGCTCGCCAGTTCCTTCCATCTTCCACACTCATTTTTTCAAACACAACCCTCTCCCTCAATATTTCCCTTTACGCTAACACAACCCTTACCTACTCCGGCTGGTTCGTCTACTTGAATGACAGCATTCTGCTGAACTCGTCCAACTCTTCCTCGCCTACCGGCTCGTTTCAATCCTTCTTCTTCAATCCAGCCAATCAAACGGGCTTCATCCGCGTCACTGCGTTCTGGCGCCTCGAGGGTCGGAACCACGTAAACGAAACTCGAACTTACTCTATCTTTTCTCCTTCGCTCGACTGGAACGCAACGCTTGAACGCGCCTTCGAGAGCGCGCGGACGGCGGGCCTGAGTGGCTCAGCTCTCGGCCTGACCGCCGTCGTGTTTTCCTCGCTCATTGCGGGCGCGCTGTTCTGGCGCGGAGGAGCGGGCTGGGGCGTCGCCGGAGCCCTCGCAGGCTTCGGCCTCTTTTCAGTTCTTAATTTTCTCGACTGGAAGATTTTTCTTTTGGCGGCGTTCGCTGGTCTTGCGCTGCTTCTCTGGCGGCGTGGTGGTGGCTGAAAAATGGGCCTCGTCTTCAACGTGATTCTTCTTTGTTTTTGCTTGTCGTTCGCGTTGTACTTCGGTGGAGTGAGCGGAACGCTTTTCACTGAATTTGTTGGGCTGACGCCGAGCTCGAGCCCCTGCGGAATCTCCGGCTTTCTTTCTGGCATGTGCTCTGACTTGTTCAACGCAGCCAACGCGATGAGGACCGTCTCCGCTGGCGCTGTAGCGCTCGGTGTCTTCGGCCTACTCACAAACAACACAGTAGCAATGCGTATGGGCTTCGTCGTCGCTCTGCTGACTTTTTTCACATTCCCAATCAACTTGTTTGAGGCCGCAAGCTTTCCGCTCGAGCTGAAGCTGTTTCTCGGCGGCTTCTTCGCGCTCGCCTACGCGGCGGGCATTGCGTCCTTCGTCTTCGGTGAGGAGATATAAGGTGGGCTTTCTCAGCGACTTGGAGCTTCGCATCGTCGAAAATTTGAGTAATCTCGTCGGCGGTTCCCACTTCGCCGTCGTGCTCATTATTTTGAGTTTTATTCTTCTTTTTTCAGCCCTGCGCCTGCCTGTTGAAGTCGCTGTTGTTCTTTCCGTTCCGCTCGTTGCGCTTCTTGTTCCCTCGGAGTTTGCGGGCGGCTTCGGTCTCGACTACTGGTTGTGGGCCGCCGTCCTGCTCACCGCCGGACTGTTCGTCTATCTTGGACTGCGGAGGGCCGTCGGACGATGAAAGATTTAAAAGAAAAAGGTAGGCAACACTTCTACCTTTACGAGAAAGTCCTCGCGGATCTTTTCAAGAAGAAAAAAGAAATAAGCTTGAGCGAAGCACGATTCAAGCTCGGTGTGAACTACAAAATCCCGAAAGAAAGCGCGGGCGTCGTGTTGAAAGAGCTTGAAGCGCTCGGCGTGCTGCGAAAAATTCCAAGAAAAAAAAGCATCTTCTTTCACTTCCAGCAGCCACAAACAAACAACAAGCACTTTAAAAAAACGAGGCGGGAAAAATGTTTTTAGACTTTTTTAAAAAAAAAGGAGGTGAAAAGAGTGAGGCTCCAGCAGCTACTGCAAGCGAAGGCAGCGACAACGTTAGCCGCGGGCGTGATGCTGATAGCTGTCGGCTTGATAATCGGCGTCATCGCGCTGCAGATTGTGAACGACACCGTGACAAACGCGAACTTCACGTCGGGCACTATCCTGCACACCGTCGGCTCGAACATTCCCGTGCTGTTCGCTGTCGGCTTGCTTGCCGTTGCAGGAATAGGGACGCTTGCCTACTTCTTGGGCAGGACGTAGAAGTACCTCCCGAACGCCGCCTTGGCGGGCGGCGCAATCTTTTTATTTTTCCTGAAAAAAATTCAGAGCAAGAAGCAGGGGAAGGTGGTGACGTTGGTTGAGTTACTTGTTTTGTCTTTTTTCGTTTTCTTCGCGCTTGCGCTCGCAGTCATCGGCACCTTCAGCGGCGCGCACCTCAACCGCGCGTTCCTTTTTCTATGCGCGGGCTCGCTTCTCTCTGTCGCGTGCATCACCGGCGTCCGCGAGGGCGTTTCTGTTCCCGTTGGCGAGAGAACTACCACAAACTACTCCTTCGATTTTTTTCTTCTTAACTCGAGCGCCGTCGTCACCGACGAAAACGGAACAATCACCGCCTTTGAAAACACGACGACGAACACGAGCGCGAGCACAAACCAATCCGTTTCTTCGAGCGTTGTTCTTGGCGTGATGAGCGGGGAATGGCCCGCCAGCTTCCTCCTCATTCTTTCAGTCGTCGGCGTCGGCTTCGTTCTCTACTCGCTCGTTGAATTTCTGGGGGTGCGCGCTTGAGGACGCCTGGATTCTTCTCCGTGCTTTTTCTCGTGCTGGCACTTCTCGCCTCCCCTGCCGTCGCGATAATCGAGATAAGTTCGTGCGGAACGCTTAATGTCACGAATGAGGAATATGTTTTTGCTGGGAACATCAACGACACGGACGCGGGCGACTGCTTCACTGTTACCGCGAACAACATCACGCTTGACTTCAGCGGGTACACTTTGACATCAATCGGCGGAAACCGCGCAGTCAACCTTGAAAGCGCCAACTACTTCACGGTCGCCAACGGTACGATTGTCAACTTTTCAATCGGCATTCTCTTTGACTCCGAAGTTCAGGACTTCGGAACTGTCCGAAACATGACCTTTGTGAACCAGACAAGCATCGCGATTCAAATAATCGGTCCTGACAACCTGACAATCCGCAACAACACCATTCTCAACGTCAGCAGCGTCTCGGGCACGGGCGTGAGAATTACGACGGACGCGAACGACGTAGTGGTGGACCAGAACTTTATCGTAACCAACGGCAGCAGCGCGGACGCCGTTTACGTCGGCGCGGGCTCGCTCCGCGCTGTCGTCGCGAACAACACAATTATCTCAAACAACTACGGGGTGAACATACAGGGCGGCAGCGGGCATTTTGTTTACAACAACACGGTAACGACCGTCGACAGAGTCGGCATATACGCCCTCGCTGCAAACTCGACGTTCGAGCAAAACATCGTCTCGGCGCCGACAAACTTCGCGGCGCTGCAGCTGTACGGCTCGGTAGCCGGACCGTGTGCGTACAACACAATCACCGGCGGCAGCCTGAGCGGGCTGTACGGCATCTACCTGTCGAACTGCACCGAAAGCACAGCCTACAACGTGCAGACGAACGAAACAGGAGCTGGAAGCTGGATTTACCTTACGACGTCGAGCGCGCTTCAGGCCGTGAACGTGTCTGGGTCTGGAGACGCGAAGTACCTTTACGGCAGCGGCAGCAACAACCTCACGGTGATGTGGCGCGCGTGGACGAACGTGTCGTGGTCGGGCAATTTCTCGCCCGTCGAAGGCGCGCTGGTGAACGTAACGGACGAGCAGGGAAATCTCGTCTACGCGAACTTGGAGACGAACGCAAGCGGGCTTACGCAAGAAATGAACCTAACGGAGTTCATCGGCAACCTCACGTCGAACACGAGCTACGCGAACCACACGCTCAGCGCAGTTTACGGCGAGGTATCGAACGAGACGAGCTACGTAGTGGCGAACGAGACGGGCGGGTCGCGCGTCCTCGTAGTCCTGCTCGAGCCACCGCCGGAGCCGACGCCAGAGCCAACTCCGACACCAACACCAGAGCCGACGCCAACGCCGACGCCGACACCAGCGCCAACGCCTCCACCGCTGGTGGAAGGTGGAAACCAGCACTATTATTTTGCTTTGTTCGGGGCGAGTGTGAGCCTCGCCCTGCTGTTTATCGCGCTCGCCGGGAGGCGGTGGTTTTTCCTTTTGTGCGGTGGCTGTGTGCTGACCGCGTATTCGTTCGGGCTTCTGCTTTTTGGCGTCGCAGTTCCAGCAGGAGAGAGCGCAAGCGAAAACTACACGCTGGAAAACTGGAGCGAGTGGTATAGCAGGCTCGCGTTCACGCCGGAGTGGAACCTAACGGAAAACGAGACGGGCGAGACCGCTTTGCTCGTTAAGGTAGCGAGCGAGAAAGAAACAAGAACGCAATTCCGAAACTATGAGAGCGCGTGGGTTTCTGCGGGTGCGCTAATACTTTCGCTCGGTGGAATCGGCTGCATGCTGGCCGGGCTGGTCGGGGCGCTGAACCCGCGCGAGGAAGAAAAAGCTTAAATAGGGTTTTGACTTTTTTTTTCCCGCTGGAAAAATGACGACGAAGAGGTGAAGAAGATGAAGAGAGAAGACCTACTTTTTTTTTACGCGCAGAAGAAGCGTGTTCTCCTCCGAACGAAGAACAACCTTAAGTACTCAGGCGAGATAACGCGCCTGACTGAAAGCGCGATTTTTTTCAAGGATAAATTCGACAACAACATTGTTTTTTCAATTGACATGGTCGCGAGTGTGGAGGAGGAAGGTAGGCCTGCGGGTGAAGCTGGGGAGAGTGATGGAGATGGGGAAGGAGAAGAAAACGATTGAAGAAATGGAGGAAGAGATACGTCTCGCCGAGCGCGCGAAGGAAAAAGACGAAGGGCTGGACCTTGAGGCCCTGCGGAGCTTTGCGCTTGACGCGCTACCGCCGAAAGTTTTTTTTCGAAAAAATCGTTTTATCCCTGACTTCGTGGCGGCGGTTCTGATGGAGAGGTTCACCTTCCGCACGCTGCCGACGAGGGAAATTTTTGTCTACGATGAAAAGCAGGGGATATACAAGGACGCGGAAAATTTCCTACGCGAAAAAATTCACATGATTTTGAAAGAAGAAACAATGAACACGCGCGTTGAGGAAGTTATAGGAGCGGTGGAGCGCCTCAGCTACTTTGAGGAGATGCCGCCAAGGAACTTGATCCCGTTGGCCAACGGAATTTTCGACGTGGACAAGCACGAGCTGAGGCCGTTCTCGCCGGACTACTTCTTTAAGACGAAGCTTGCCGTCGCCTACGACGCGTCGGCCGAGTGCGTCGCGTTCAAAGAATTTCTTTCGCAAGTTCTCGCGACAGACGAAGACAGAGAAACGGTAAGGGAAATTTTTGCGTATTGCGTTTGGCGCGGGCACGAAATTCAGAAAGCGTTTATGTTCGTTGGTTCGGGTTGCAACGGGAAGAGCACGCTTCTGCGCGTTCTCACAGCCTTCTTGGGAAAGGAAAATGTTTCGGCGCGCTCGCTGCAGGATTTGAGCGCGAACCGCTTCGCTGCTTCAGATTTGTTCGGAAAATACGCGAATATCTGTCCCGACATTCCGAGCGAAAAGATAACGAACACGAGCGTTTTCAAAGCGTTGACTGGCGGCGACTTGTTAACGATGGAGAAAAAATTTCGCGAAGCGATGGTCTTCTCGAACACTGCGAAGCTTCTCTTTTCAGCGAACAGAGTACCGATTACGCTCGACGAAAGCGACGCGTTCTTTAGGCGTTGGTGTATAATTAATTTTCCTTTTTCCTTTGCGGAAAATGCGGACCCGTTTCTCGTCGAAAAGCTGACTGTTCCGTCGGAGCTGTCTGGAATCTTCAACTGGGCGATTACGTCGCTGACGGAGCTTCTGCTGCGCGGCGAGTTTTCCAACGCGAGGCCGGTCGAGGAGTTGCGTGAGCTTTATGTGAGGAAGAGCGACACCGTCGGCGCGTTCGCAAACGACTGCCTCGAAGCCGAGCCGGACGGCCTGCTTACGAAAGAGGAGATGTATCGCGCTTACGTTCTCTACTGCAACGAAAAGCTGAAGACTGCGCCGTCAAGCAAGAACGTCTTCAGCAGGGAGCTGGCGCGCAACGCTCCCTACGTTTCTTCTACCGTCGTGTCGGTAGAAGGAGTGAGAACGCCCTGCTGGCGCGGCGCGAAGTTAAAAGTCAGCTGAAGAAAAAAGGAAAACCTTAAAAACTTTCGGTTGTGAAAAGTTCATTTTACCCACTCTCCTAATAGAACGCAAACGAGAAACGAAAGAAAAAGCGAGGGCGCAAAGGGAACTTCAGCGAAGAAGCCAATTTTTTTGTCTTTGAGGAAGGCAAGAAGGGTGTGGAAAAGCCCGGCGAGGACTGTCAGCGTCAACCACGAGAGGAACGAGCCGACGAAAAACAAAGCGGAAAAAATCAAAAAAATGTCGCCGAAGGAACTGTGAGCGAAGAAAAGAATGAAGACGACAATTGAGTAGAGCGCTAGAAAATACAAGTCAGGAAAAAGCGGCTGCGACAGAATCCACCGACCGCCGCCGAGAAAGTAGGCGCCGACGATGCCAACGAAGATGTCGGGCAACGCGATGCGCAACTCAGCCCAATCCTTCAGGGCCTGCGCGAAAAAAAACGCGAGGCCGAAAAGGGCCAGCGGGGTGCTGAAGAAATCTGTGACCACGCGAACACCTCCTACTTATTTTCCTCGACGGTCTTCACTGCGCGCGCGAAGTCTTCGCGGATGCTGTCCAGCGAAGGAGTTCCGTAAATGTGAATCGTGGTGGTGATGCTTTTGTGACCAAGGAGAAGTTGGAGAATTTCCATGCGCCCGCCCGCGTTAAGGTAGCGGCGGGCGAACGTGTGCCTGAACAGGTGCGGGTTCAGCGGGCGCCCGTCGCCAACTGGGTGCGAGACTCCGGCGCGGCTCCCGATTCTGGCGATGATGTTATTGAGCGTGCGGAACGAGATTGGGAAGACGAGGCCTGCATCCCTCTTCTCGTCTTTGAGAAGAAACTGAAGCCGCTTGGCCGTGCTCGGCGGCAGCGGGACCTCCCGCGCGACGTGACCTTTTGTTCGGCGGAGGTGGAGAACTGAGCGGGAGAAGTCGATGTCTTCGATGCGGAGCTCGGCGAGCTCCGAGCGACGGAGACCGCAGTAGATGAAGAGCTCGAGCATGCAGCGCTCGCGCGAGTTCTCGCAGGCTTCGAGTAGCTTGCTGATGTCGGACTCCGAAAGAGTGAGCTGGCTGGCGTTGAGCGTGCGCCGCGGCTGCCTTTTTCTCGCCGCGCCGTCTGGTTCTTGGGTTTTGGCTGCTTCGTTGGCCACGTCTTTCACCTTTCATTTTTCATTTTCGTTTTCACAGTTTGTAGAATAATGTGAAAAATTTTGCTTTAAACGAAAGGGAAAAGGCACGGAAAAAGGCGGGCAAGTGTGGATTTTTTTCACAATTTGTATTACGAAAAGTGAAAATGGAAAGCGGGGCGCGCTTGGACGCGTTCGCGACGAGTCAACCGACGCTTTGAACGCAGGCGTAGCAAGAGGCGATGTGTTAGCGTGTTTGCTGCTTTCGCCTGCGAAAAGGGGTGTTTTGTCCCGCGCCCCGTTTTTTGGAAAAAGAAACATGCTCATTATTTTCTCTCCACGTTTTCAATTTCGAACGTAAAATTTTTTGGAACGCAAAAGAAAGAAGCTACAGCGTTATTTTGAGCGCATTGCCGCGAAATCGCGTAAACTTGTTCGCAAAGGGTATGGGTTGGGGTTAGGTAGGTAGGAGAGTTTAGGTGATTTTTCGTTGAAAGCCAGGCGCTGGCGAGGAGGGAAAGGAGAAAGCACGCGAAAAGGACGTCAAACAAGAATTTTTTGAATTTTTTTTCAAACATTTTGTTTCACTTTTTTTTATTCAACGAGAAAATCGCTGAAGCGCGTCGCAACCTCTTTTTCTTTCATCTTCGCGCGTGCGTAGTCGACAACGCGCTTTGAGTCGCGCTGGCCGAGTGCAAAGTGTAGAGCGACCGCGAAAGGCGACAGCATTCCCTCGATGCTGAAGCGCTCTGGGTCGCTTGCAACTATTTCCGCTATTTCGACGAGGGATTTTTGTTTTTCTTCGGTGTCGGCTATCTGTTTTCCTATTTCGAGCTTGAGCTTCTGCTTAAACGCGACGTGCATTTTTTCGTAAGCGTCGACGAGCTTCTGGGAGGGAAGGCCGACGCGAATCTCTGAAAGTCTACAGAGCTGGCCCGCGCTGTTGCGCCAGCGCGGCAGGACAAAGTAAGTTTTCCCGAGGCGCGGTTGGCGCTGGAGGTTGTACCAGCGGACGAAGGCGCGCTTGAGGCGCGACGACGGCGAGCGAGTAGTTTCAATGAAGGAGTGGAAGAGCCTACGTGCTTGGATATCAACAAACGAGGGGTCCGGCGCCGTGAAAATGACTGCGATGTTGTCGACGCGGAAAGTTTGGAGGATTTTTCCAACTGCAACGTTGACGAAACTCTGCCATTCCCGCGCAGCCAGCCCAACGCCGACTTCATCGAAAAGGACCGCGCTGCCCTTCTTGAGCTTGCCAGAAGAAATAACGGACATGAACGCCGACGCGGAGCTCGCGACGTTCTCGATGGAAAAGTCTGGGTCTATTTCCTCGGCTATGCGGAGGCCTACGTAGCTTTTTCCCGTTGCGGGCGCGCCGACGATTAGGCACAGCCAGTTTTGGTTTTTCTTCAGCAGGCGCTCGCGGACGCGCGAGCACAGGAGCTTGAAAGCGTTGTCGTCGCCGCTTGCCTCCGAGTCGACGACAGCGACGTGCTCAGGAAGGAGGCCGCAACGACCCATGAGCGAACAGAGAGCGCGGTACTTCAGCTTGGCGGCGCGAAGCGCAGCGGAATTTTTCGCTTGGCGCTCGCCGAGGATTGAGCCGTCGGTTCGCTTGCGGAACAGCGCCGCGACGCTGCGCTGCGCACTGCGGACGTCGTCGGCGTAATCGGCGTCGATGTACGGCGTGAGTAGCGCTTCGAGGAAATCGACCGCGGAGGAAAGCTTTGCGCCGTCGGCGAGCGTCGCCAAATAATTGATTCTGTTCATTTGGATCCAAAGTAGGTGGTGGAAGTTGAGGCGCGTGAGCCTGCTCTCGCTGGGGGAAAAACCGAAATCTCCTTTTTCCAAATCTCCTTTTTCCGTTTCTTCTGGGATTTCCATTTTTCACTCACACGGTCGACGAAGCGTTGATGGCTTCGGCCACTGCGCTGGCCGCTGCGGCGGCCGAGCTTGCCGAAGTGAACGCGAGGAAAGCGAGAAGCGCAGCAACGACGGCTACAATAATCGCGACAAGCAGGAGCTTGTGCGTGAACGCGAGCTTTGAGATAAGCTGACGTATTGTTTTTGCTTCAGCAGCAGCTTCAGCCAAATCAATGTACGAAGTTACAAGGCGTGGGTCGAGGTTAAGGTTGAACTGGTCGCCGAACTCGAAGAGAGTTATTTCTTTTTTTTCTTTTTCTTCTTCAAAATCTTTTTCTTTTTTTTCTTTTTCTTCTTCAAAAATTTCTTCTTCAAAAATCCTCGTTTTCCTGTCGTCCAACAGTGCCTTTCTCCTCCGTGCTCGCAATACCTTCCTCCACCACGATCGCAACCATGTCAGTAGAACCAATTCGGAACGTCTCTGTTTCCTTTTTTTCAAGTTAAAGCACCTCCTCGTTTTCTTGTTGCGCGTCGAACAGCGGAGTGGCGCCTTCAGGCGCGTCCGGCTGTCCGGCGACAGCAGGAGCTTCTTCGGTTTTTTCTTCGCGCTTCTTCAAACGCTCGACCTGCTCGAGAAACGAAGGTAAGCGGTCAACTGGTCGCGCGTCGAAGTCGAAGGCGTGGGCTATGGGAATGTCGCGGAAGCGGTAACGCGGGCGCGCGAGAATGTAAGTGCCCCCAGCAAACTTGAAGTCGGGCTTGTCTCCGTCGACAATAGTTAGCTTAATTTCGTTTGTCGCAGTATAGATGAAGACGCCGACCTTGTTCTTACCGAGAAGGCGCTGGAATTTCGCTTTAGTTTCTGGTGAAAAGAAAAAAACGAAAAAGGGGAACGCTATGACCAAACCCAGAAAAAAAGAAACAACGACAACGGATACGTCTGCGGACACTGAAACCACCTCATTTTTTCGACATCATGCGCGCGCGAACGCGTGTGAAAAATTCTCTTATCTCGCTTTCGCTCGGTTCTTCTTCCGTTCGCGTTACCGAAGGAACGGGCGCGGAGACTTCGCGATACTGCGTCTTCACAATTTTGGCGAGGAAGCCCTCGCGCGAACAAGACGAACAAACGAATTCAAGAATGTCTTCGGCTTTTCTGTTTGCGATTGAGGGAGCTGAAAAAAGGCCTCCGAAAGTGATACGCGCGTCGAGCGCGCGGGCAAGGTGGTACTGGCGACGCAGAATGTCCAAGCGTTCGAGGTCGAAGGCGTCGAGGTAGCCGGTCCGTAACTCCTTCCGCACCAGGCCGACCGGCTCGCCGCGCCGTACGCGCGTCGGCGTAATTAGCTCGAAGTTCGTCAGCGCGTCG
>FWWM01006096.1_pt1 | contig 18015 bp, 18 predicted proteins | sample 2228351 | NCBI WGS metagenome assembly FWWM01 (sample SAMEA103939774, study PRJEB20133) | metagenome
TAAAAAATGTACGTCCAAATGCTTAAAAATCGGGACATGCCCTGGTTGGAGGGGTTGATAAAGCGATTGGCAAACCAGGAAGTGCCACTATCTCGCGAAGGATGGCTTAACATTTTAAGTAAAGACTGGGAACGCTGGTGTAACGATCCATCAGAAAAACTGCATCCACCGCGAAAAACACCTTCCGAATTTCTCGATTTCTTGATCGAACTTGGGATGTGTCGGAAACGGCCTGATGATCAGCTTGATGTACCTGACCTGTTTCTGCGTGGTCTCGCGCTTAAACGTCGTGGTGGAGTTAAGAGCTGAAAATCCAGGATCAGCTTTTTATACAATAACCCAAACTGCCACCTATGTTGTGAGCAGGCCACGTAAGCCTGACTACCAGGATAAACAGCAAGACGTTGCACACAACATCGTGCAGCGTACCGGTAATTTGGGTAGCAGCTAGTTCCTATCGATGTGCTCCGTCACGTCTCAAGGTAGCAATTCGGCCTATGCCCATCCTCTGTGTCCTCTGTGGTGACAAAGGTAGTAACTCGGATTACGATAAGCCCTCTGCGCGAGCACTTCCTCTCCCCCACCCATCCCGTGGTATCATATTCCCCAGAACAGACATGTTTGCCGTCCAACGGCAAACAGGTAAAGCACTAGCTACAGGTACAACAACTATGCTCTCAGATTTACCAATTGCCGTTATTGGGGCCGGCGCGATGGGTGAAGCAATTATCGGTGGCCTGTTGCGCAACGAGCTGGTTGCCGCCGATCAGATTTTAGCCAGCCATCCCCGCGAAGACCGCCGGCGCGAACTGAGCCATCACTACGGCATTCAGACCACGCACGATAATCTGGCCGCTGCCCAATGGGGACGGGTGGTCATCTTCGCCGTCAAGCCGCAACAGTTACGCCGGGTGCTGCCACCACTGCGCGGCGCCCTGCGCGACGACGATCTGGCGATTTCGGTCATCGCCGGCGCTACCATCGCCTCGTTTGCCGAGGCGCTTGACCATCAGGCCGTTGTGCGCAGTATGCCCAACACTCCCGCCCAAATCGGTTGTGGAATGACGGTGTGGACTGCGGCACCGGCAGTGAATGAGCGTCAGCGCGGCTGGGCAGCCACTGTGTTGGGTGCGCTCGGTCGTGAATTGTTTGTCGATAACGAGACCTATCTCGATATGGCAACCGCGATCAATGGCACCGGGCCGGCGTATGTCTTCCTGATGATGGAAGCGATGATCGATGCCGGTGTTCACCTTGGCCTGTCGCGGCGGATTGCCGAAGAGCTGGTACAACAGACGATGCTCGGCTCGGTGCAATACGCCATTCAGAGCGGTTTGCATCCGGCACAGTTGCGCAATGCGGTCACCTCTCCCGGTGGCACCAGCGCCGCCGCGTTGAGTGAGCTTGAGCGCGGTGGTCTGCGCACTGTCCTGGCCGATGCCATTTGGGCGGCTTATCGGCGGTCGGTTGAATTGGGAAGGAATGGTTAGATGGCGGTGAGCTACGCGCGGGCGCGCTTAACAACCGAAGACGACCGTCGCTACCGGGCCTTTGTCGAGCAGTTCAAGCTGCAACGCAAAAATCAGAAAGCGATTCGTCCACCACGCCAGCGCGATATTTTTGGTGGACAGGCTGAAGCTGCGTTGCGCGATTGGCTGGCTACTCACCTGACCCTCGACGAACGCCGGATTCTTGAGTACGAAGAGCGTCGCAACCGGACGGCCCAGATTAAGTATCGCGAGCTGGATGCCCTGGCAATTGTTGATGGCACAGCCTGGGTGTTCGAGATCAAAGCCAGCCGTACTGCCAGTGCCCTGCGCCGGGCAGTTGCCCAGCTTAACGAGACCCGCCAGATTCTGCGTTTGCTCTTTCATCGGGTGGGCATCACGATTTTGCTGGTTGACACCGGTATACCGGCTGATAGCGCTGCCGCCGATGCGCTGATGGCAAGTGATCATCCGCCACCCCGCCGACCAGAACCGCTCGCCGAAGTGCTTGCCGCCCTGCCACAACTGCACCTGATTGACGACCTGTCCCTCCGCTCCGCAGCGGATGATCAGGTCAACCTGATGTTGTTCAGTGTCGATGATATTATTGCGCTGGTCGGTGCCGAAAACCTGGCATTGGATTGGGAAGAAGATGATCTCTTCGATGAAGAGGTTGAGACACCCCCATCAGCATCGCTCTTTGCCAGCAGTGGCGATGACGATGACGACGATGACAATCCGCTGGCTGCTGCTCTGCGCAAAGCAGGCTTGAGTTAAAAGCTATGTACCGTCTCCGCACAACCGCAGCACTCGCACTCGCTCGCACTGCCGGCACCCTCTCGCGACGGTTGGGATTAGGTGGTGGTACCAGCCTTCCCGGCCAGGTCGCGCGCATCCTCGATCCGACCATTCTGACCAACTTCTGCACCGCTTTGCCCGAAGGTGTGGCGTTGATCGCCGGTACCAATGGCAAGACGACCACCAGTCGCATGGTCGCTACAATTCTTGAGCAGGCTGGCAAACCACTGCTGCACAATCGCGCCGGCGCGAACCTGTTGCCCGGCCTGACCACAGTCGCCATTGCCGATGCCGACTGGCGTGGACGGCCACACGCACACCAGGCACTCTTCGAGACGGATGAAGCGGCGCTGCCCCAGGCCATCGCCGAGACACGACCACGCCTGGTTGTGCTGCTGAACCTGTTTCGCGATCAGCTTGATCGCTACGGTGAGATCGACACCATCGCCAGCCATTGGCGCACAGCGCTGCAAACGCTTCCCCCAACCAGCACCGTCGTCTTCAATGCCGACGATCCGGCACTGGCCAGCATCGTGCAAGGGTTATCGGCTCAGATTATCGCCTTTGGCCTGGCAGATGTTCGCCAGGCCACCGGAGCGGCGCTGCACATCGCCGACTCACAGTTCTGTCATGTCTGCGGCCATCGCTATCACTACCAGCACGTGTTCTACGCCCACATCGGTCACTATGCCTGCCCGCAGTGCGGTCAGCACCGTCCTGAACCTGACATTGCCCTCACCGTGCTTGAACCACGCGGACTTGATGGGAGTGACCTTCAGATCACACATCCCGGCGGTACAGTCCAGTTCCGTTTACCACTACCCGGCCTCTACAATGCCCAGAACGCTCTGGCAGCCACAGCAGCGACGCTGGCGTTAGGTATAACCCCTGCGACTATTAGCAGTGCCCTCCAGAACTTTCAGGCCGCTTTTGGTCGGATTGAACGAATTACTGCCGGCCCGAATGGGCCACCGCTCTTGATCGCGTTGATCAAAAACCCGGTCGGTGCTTCCGAGACGGTACGGATGTTTACGACGGCCACCGACCAACCCCTGCATCTTTTGATTGCCATCAACGACCGTTTCGCCGACGGCACCGATGTCTCGTGGTTGTGGGACGCCGATTTTGAACCGCTGGCACAGCGGGTTGCCCACGTCACCGTCAGTGGCACCCGCGCTGCCGATATGGCCCTGCGTCTCGACTACGCCGGTGTGGCCGGTGAGGTTATCACCGTCATCGATGATCTCCCTGCTGCCCTGGATGCCGCACTATCCAGACTGCCACCCGGTGAAACACTTGCCGTTCTGCCTACCTATACCGCCATGCTCGATTTACGGAGCGAAATCAGTCGCCGCGGTTGGGCCAAACCCTTTTGGGAAGCGTAACCGCGACGACCTGTGTGCTGGAGGCCGATGCGGTACACATCTGGCAGGAGAGAAAGCGTGGTACAGTTTCCAGACGGGATTGCCCGGAGACAAAGCCACGCTTCCGCATCCGCCGGTGCGCAACGGTAGATGCGGGGTGTAGCGCGTACCCGTGCCGGTACGTCACCCTGGTAACAGGGATGGATGAGTTGGGGCGGGAAACCTGCCCTACGAGGAGCGACATCGCAGCAGAACGCCGTGAAGCGTATGCACGCACGGTGTCCTCAACCAGGACACACTGTATCCATTAACTCAAGTTGCCATCTATGCTGCGAGCAGGCCATGGCGGCTGACTGCCAGGATGAACAGCACGACGTTGCCCGCAACACCGTGTGGCGTAACCGCATAAACGATGTGGGGAGTAGCCAATTCCTATGTACGCGCTCCATCACGCCTCACGGTAGCCACCCGGGTTATCCGCATTCTCTGTGTCCTCCGTGTCTCTGTGGTGACAAAGGGAGCAATCTGGGTTATCCATCAAGATATGATCTTACTCACCGGCAAACCGCCACTCCTGGATATTCCACGTGAACGGTGCCGTTGGATTGAGCCGCCAGCCGCTCAAACCAGGACGGGCAATCAGCGCATCAATCCGCTGAAAGAGTGGCAACACCGGTACCTCCTGCGTGAAGAGCTGTTGCTGGCGGAGGTAGGCAGCAATCTGCTCATTGGGATCAAGCGCCGTCGTCGCCGTATTAATGGCCTCATTCGCCTCGAAGAAGCACCAACCGGCAAAATTATTTCCCGTCCAGTTGTTTGCTTCACCCGGCACCCCGCTGCAACTCCACAACTCCCAACCCCGCGGATGCGCACCGGCAATCCAGCCAAACAGCGCTAACTGGAACGTTCGCTGATACAACGGCCCTTCAGTGCTGTACAACTCGCCCGGCGGCAATGGTACGACCTCAATATTCAAACCAACTTGAGCCAGATCATTCGCAATCTGGCTTGCCACCGCTTCGCGCAATGGCGAATTGGCCGTGGTCACCAACGACAGCACAATTGGCAAACCTTCATATTCACGCCAGCTATCACCATCGGTATCAAACAACCCCGCTTCATCGAGCAAACGCCGGGCCTCGTCGGGATTGTAAGCATAGCGCGTAATCTGGTCGAGAGGCGGTTCGCCGAGCTGTCCTGGTAGAATCCAGCTCTCCAACACATTGCTCCGCCCGCCGAGGAGCTGTTCAACGAGCGCCGAACGATTGATGGCATGGGCAATGGCCCGGCGAACCCGAATATCTTGCAGCAATGGCACATCAAGATTGAAATCGAGGTGCTCCCAGATCGTATTCGGCGAGGTACTGAGCTGAAGTTCTTGTTGATCGGCACGGGCCAGCAATTGCTCGAGCAAAGCCGGTGTTGGCTGCTCAATGAATGCCAGATCTAATCCGCCACCACGCACCAGGTCTACCAACTGACCGGGTTCACTGCGAAAAGCAATAACAATGGTATCGAACGGCGCTGCCTCGCCCCAATAAAACGGATTACGGACTAATTCGAGCGTTCCCCCCTCAAAGCTTTTGATCGTGTATGGCCCATACCCCAGCGGACGGCGGACAAATTCACTCTGACCAATCTGCTGTGCATCCAGATCGGCCAACAGATGGCGCGGCAATGGCGTCCAAAAACTGGTGATATACGCCGGATCGGTAACATCAGGGCGCAACACCGCTCGCGTGGTGTATTCGTCGATCTGCTCGTAGCGTTCTGTCATTGCCAGCCGACTATTCGCCGCCTGACCGAGGTCGATCTGTTGTGCCAATTCGTAGGCAAATACCGAATCGGCTGCGGTCACCGGTGTCCCATCAGCCCAGCGCAGATTGGGGTTCCAGTGAAACGTCACGCTCACCTGAGTGACATTATCGGTCGTTTCGGTGGGTGTTTCCGAGATTTGTCCCAACGCATCACGAAAGACCGTCACGGTTGCTGTCATTACATCACCATTTGCGAAGGCGGGCAGGCGGGTTAACACGCCGGTTGGTTGCAGTTTGAAATCAACTGCCAGCATAGGTGATGGGAAGATCAACTCAGTCAGTGGCGATGTTAAACGCTCATCGGTGGGATTACTGTGATACGGCAGCAGATCGGGTGGTTCGGTCACCATCCCGATGCGCAACACCTGTTCTCTTACTACCGTTGGTGTTGATTCTGGAAGCGCCGTACTCACAAACGGAGTGGGTGTCGGCACATCGACAACAATCGTGCAGCTCACCAGCACCATCAACGCAAACTTGGCGATCAATGATGTTATAAAACGCTTCATGGCGTAATCTTTTCTATTGTACCGAGTAACTACCTGCCTTACCGCATGTGGGTACGTTCTTGATGAACGAATGCGACGTTGCCGGATGGATACGACTGCACATTAACCGGGGAAAGAGTGCAAGACCTAACGGGCAGACAGCTACTGCTAACGTTATAACCTGTATTTCGATGATACCACTATCTGTGCATCAGGGGAACAGGAAAATGAAGCCGGATGGATCAACACGCGAAACCTGAGACTTACAGATCGCGTGCTGCCGGTACGCCAGCCGCTGCTGTGGCAGCCTGAACGGCTCGCATAATTGCAGTTGCCAGCACATCAGCCGCAACCGCACCCAACGTCACCAGTGGTGGTGCTTCATAGACACCCGTCGCCAGCGCAAAAACGGTATCACCATCGAAAGGTGAATGCGCCGGACGAATCGCCCGCGCCAGGCCATCCTGGGCCATCATTGCCAGTCTGGTTGCAGCCGCCTTGTCAAGCCGGGCATCGGTTGCCACAACCGCAATCGTTGTATTCTGTCCGGTGGTATCGGCAAACGAGCGGCGACTCAATCCACTGCGCAGTAACGCACTGGTACCGATCAGCGATTGATCGGGAGCGCGCGCACCGGCAATGATACGCCCATGGTCATCTACGACATCACCAAACGCATTCACCACCGCCAGCGCACCTACCGTTACGCCATCAGCGAGTGTTTCGCTCCAGCTACCAACACCGCCTCGCATTGCGGTTGCCATACCGCCAACCTTACCGACGGTCGCGCCAATACCGGCGCCAACACTCCCCTCTGCAACAGCGGCTTCCGCTGCCATACAAGCCGCATAACCCATCGTAGCATCCGGCCAGACGTCAGACCGGCCAATGCCCAGGTCAAAGATAACTGCCGCCGGCACAATCGGCACCTTCGTCAGGCCAACATCAAAACCGTAGCCACGCTCGTGGAGCCACGATACAACCCCTGTCGCTGCCGCGAGACCAAAGGCACTCCCACCTGTCAGCACCACAGCATGCACCTGTTGCACCAGATTCACCGGATTGAGCAAATCGGTCTCGCGTGTTCCCGGTGCGCCACCGCGCACATCAACACCAGCGGTTGCTCCATTAGGCGTGAGCACAACTGTCACCCCGGTAAGCGCATCCTGGTCGGCAACCTGACCAACCAGGACACCTTGAACAGCCGTGATTGCTGGAATAATCATCGTTGAGTCACCTCTACTGGCGGTGCAACCGCATAAGCCTCGGCCCGTACCGTTGGTGCGCTGCCCGTCTGGGAGTGACCACAGTACGGACAAATTCGCCACGTGAGGTCAACAACTTTCTGACATGCATCGCAGCGCCGGCGCAATTGCGTATGGCAATGCGGGCAGAACAGATAATCTGGTTCAATAGGCCGTTGACATTCGGGACAAACAAACTGTTCTTCGAGATCGCGGCGCAGAAATTCTTCTTCCAACGTCCGCTCATACTTCTCGGCCAGCGTTTGAGGAGGGCGCAGGATCAAATGCAACGGGATGCCCAAAAAAGGCAACAACAACACGATCCCAACCGCCAGCACTTGCACCGAGACATCTTCGGTACGCCGACGAATATCGCGATAGGCCCACAGGACCGATGCTGCCCATAGTAAAACCGCATATGCGCCTAGAAAAATTGCTCCCAGGCGAATAAGCGGTAAGATATTGGCTAAAAACTCTTGTATTGCTTCCATAATAATATCGCCATTATAGCTTACGTGTCTCGGCGCGTAACACAAACACCGTCGCCCCACCGACCTGCACTTCAAGCGGTGCCGGTGGATAAAATTCACCCGACTCCGCAATGGGTGGCATGGGTGAAACATAGCGGGTACGGGTCGAACAGTGCTCCCGAATAATACTGATTACCGGGTTTACCTGCTGATCTTCTACACTAAGTAACAGCGTCACATTGCCCTCGCGCAAAAACCCACCCTGGCTGCTCAGGCGTGTTACCCGATAGCCGTGCTCGGTTAGCGCTTCTACCAGATTTGTTGCGTCTTGAGACTGAACAACAGCAAGAATGAGGCGCATGATCTTCACCCTTATATGCTATGCAATACACGCATCATTGCGCAGCAAGCGGCATCACCTGCGCTAACCGGGCCATCACAACCTGCCAGATCTGTTCGGCTAACTCATCTACCGGTTGATCGGCATCCAACGCATACCAGCGCTCAGGCTCTTGCGCCATCAACTCGTTGAAGCCCTGAGCTACCCGTTGATGGTACGCCAGATCACGAGCATCGAGTCGATTCCATTCCGGTGGTTGCACACTGCCAGGTTCAATTCGTTCACGACTGGCGCGTTTACGCTGCAAACCGACTTCAACATCAATTCGCAAATACAGGGTCAGGTCGGGTTTCAAACCACCGGTAGCAATATCGGTAATCGTCCGTAACTCTTCAAGATCGCGACCCAGACCGTACCCCTGATAGGCAAACGTCGAGTCGGCGTAGCGATCACACACCACGATACCACCGGTTGCCAGGTATGGCCGGATCAACTCGCTCACCAATTGGGCCCGGGCTGCCGAGAACAGCAGTATCTCGGTTGTTGGTGCCATCTCGGTATGGCGGAGATCCACCAGAATGCGCCGAATCAATTCACTGATGCGAGTACCACCTGGCTCACGAGTCAAAATTGTAGGGTAGCCGATAGACTGTAATCGCTCATACAATCGTCGAGCCTGTGTGCTTTTCCCGGCTCCTTCCGGCCCTTCAAATGTGATAAAGAACCCTTGTTTCATGAAATCGCTACCAGCAATGACGGTTTAACCTTCGTTAAGGATAGCCGATCTTCAGCAATCTGTCGATCTGCTACCGGAAGATCTTCACCCGTCGGTTAGGATCATCACCCCGACTCTCCGAGCGCAGATTATACCGATCAGCCATCTGATGTTGCAAGCGACGAATATAGCTGCTGCGCGGCGTTAACTCTACTGCGTTCCGCTCGCCATTAATCACCTGCGTAATCGCCTGCTCCGTTTCCAGCAACGCCTCTTCAACCACCGAATCGTTGCCAAAGGGCGCTGGTTCATCGTCAACCAGCTCGCGTAACTGGAAGACCTGGGCGAGCTGTCGTTCCATCTGGGTAATCGTATTATTGCGCAACACATAGACCGGCACACCCTGCTCTTCCGCCTGCCGCAACTGTTGCGAACTTTGCCGGTAGTAGTTTTTCAGCGTCATGACCAGAGTAGCCTCTTTCAAATCACGTACAATCACCGCCGGCACTCGCAGGCGTTCAATCGCGCTTTGCAACCGGTTACGACTGACGCCGAATGGAAAGATGCGCTGTGGTGGCATTGTTAGTGTGGAGGAAGCGGAGCCATTGCGATCACGTAAGCGGGGACCGCTACCACCCATCTGGCCTTGTTCACGGCCACCACGACCGCGCCGCAGACCAAATGCCGGGGCATCAATTGGCGCCCGTCGCACCGGTTCCCGGTGGACCACACCGTTTGCATCACGGAAGCGCTGTTCGCAGGGAGGGTCTTCACCGCGCAAAATCGCATCGACGGCTGCCGCAACATCGGGATAGACCATCACCCTATCCCAGGACTGAATCTCAACCAGAATGCTGAAGGTCGGTGGCGCCTTCCGCTCTAACACCGTCTTCTGCGTGCCACGGCGCCGGGCCTCTTCATCACCCAGGGTCACTGCCTGAATACCACCGACCAGGTCGGACAGCGTTGGATTGACCATAAGATTATCAAGTGTATTCCCGTGCGCTGTCCCGACCAACTGAACGCCGCGCTCAGCGATAGTACGGGCTGCTGCCGCCTCCAGCTCAGTACCGATCTCATCAATGACGATCACTTCCGGCATGTGGTTTTCGACCGCCTCGATCATCACGTTATGCTGTTCGGCAGGTCGTGGCACCTGCATCCGGCGGGCCCGCCCAATACCGGGATGGGGAATATCACCATCACCGGCAATCTCATTTGAGGTATCCACAATCACTACCCGCTTCCGCAGTTCATCACCCAGGACACGCGCCGTCTCGCGTAACAGGGTTGTCTTGCCGGTACCCGGTTTCCCTAACAGCAGAATACTCTGACCGGTCTCGACCAGATCACGAATAATATCAACCGTCCCATACACCGCCCGCCCAACGCGGCAGGTCAGACCAATCACCACCCCACGGCGGTTGCGAATCCCAGAGATGCGGTGCAGAGTACGCGGAATACCTGCGCGATTATCTTCACCAAATTCACCAATACGCTCGATCACATATTGGATGTCTTCGGACGTCACTTCACGATCACTCAGGAACAGCTCGTGACCGCGATACCGGGCTTCTGGCAGGCGTCCCAAATCCATCACAATTTCGAGCAAATTATCCTGATCATTTGCCTTCCGAATCGCCTCGCTAATCGCCGGCGGCAGCGTTGCTAACAAGAGCTGAATATCATTGCTCGTATCCGTTACAGCCATACCTGCTTAGCACTCCTCCCGTGCAGTTGGTGGCAACACATACCGACGCACTGACACTCTCGGCTCCAACCCAACCTCTAGCGATGGTGCCAGTACCGCTCGACGGATCGGCATCACCATATGTTTCACCAGTAAGGTCTGCTCGCCAACCGGTTGAAAGCCGAGGCGCATTGCCGGTTCAAACAATTCTTGTTGATACTCGCGCAGCAAGAGATAGACCGGACGGCTATCGCTGAGCTGCGCCAGACCAAACCGCAAGACATCTACTGCCTGCTCACGTTCATCAGGCCGGATGATCAACGAAAAGACGTGGCCATTCGGCCCACTGAGCAGACGCAAATAAGCCACCAGATCATCATCAGGGCCAAGCACCCATGCCTGGCGACGTACCAGGGAATAGGCCTCATGCAGCGTCCAGTTACGGGCGTTGTACACTTCCGCCTGTTGGACGAGATGCGGTGTTGCCATACCGTAGAGTTTATGTATCGCCCAGTGGTCTCGACGTGCCTGCATACGCATAGGGGCCAGGCGCGTACCCTGATCCCAGTCCGGGCCAGAGAGATGAAAGAGATGACGATGGGTGTAGGCCTGGAAGCCAACCTGACGGAAGATTTCCCGCAATTCGTTGTGCTGACAGGGTAGCGCTGCGTAGAGGCGCTGCACCGAGTGGTGCGCAGCATTCGCGCACAACTGGTGCAGCAGATGGAACCAAAGCTCGTAATCACTGGGAGTATGTTCGCTCCGCGTTCCGTTGGTCGCCAGATAGATCACATCTTGTTCTGGCCGGCCACGACGACCCATCGCCTGTGCCAGGGCAAACCCACCACCTTCAGCCAGCACCAGGGTTGTTCGTTCCCGATGATTGCCGGCCAGCATGCTTTGCAGAGCAAACCAGAGCGGCCGATGGCTATACGCCAGCAGTCGTTCGGTGTAGAGCACCTGTTGATAGCGAGGTTTACGCCGCAGCAACCAGAGATCACCCGGCGTTACAGTTCGAATCATAGTTCCAGAAAGAGCCGGTGAACCCGATCATCATCGGTCAGCTCAGGATGGAACGTAGTCGCCAGCAAGCGACCCTGCCGGGCAGCCACCACGCTGCCGTCCTCCAGCCAGCCAACCGCCTCGCACCCCGACCCCACGCTGATAATACGCGGGGCCCGAATGAAGACACCTTGCAATGGCTTCTCACCGATAATCGGCATTGTAATCGGTGCCTCGAAGCTGTCGAGCTGGCTACCGTAAGCATTTCGCTGAATGGTCAGATTCATCAGGCTCAACGTAGGCTGACCGCCCTGTTTCTGATCGGTAACGACACTGGCAAGCAAAATGGCTCCAGCGCATGTACCCCAAATCGCCAGATCACGACCGGCACGCGCCCGGATTGGTTCCAGCATCTGATAAATCGTTAGCAGCCGACCTATCGTCGTGCTTTCGCCACCGGGAATAATCAACCGTTCGACCTGTTCAAGCTGACGTGGCAGACGCACCTCAATCGGTTCAACCCCGATTCGGCGTAGCACGGCACAATGTTCACGAAAATCGCCCTGAAGGGCTAACACACCAACTGTCATACCTCATTCTATGCGGACGGGGGTGACCCCGTCCGCCCCCTCATTACCAGCCGCGGCGAGCCATCAACTGATCGGCTGGAATCTGATCAATGTTGATACCAACCATTGCCTCACCGAGGCCCTTGCTCACCTCGGCAATAATCTCCGGGTCATTGTAGTGGGTTGTTGCCTCAACAATGGCCCGTGCCCGCTTGACCGGATCGCCACTCTTGAAGATACCCGAACCAACGAAGATTCCATCAACGCCAAGCTGCATCAGGAGCGCAGCATCAGCCGGGGTAGCAATACCACCTGCGGCAAAGTTGACGACCGGCAATTTACCTTCAGTCGCCACCTGCTTTACCAGCTCATAGGGAGCCTGGATCTGCTTGGCGTAGGTGAACAATTCATCTTCATTCATCGACTGCAAGCGCCGAATCTCGCTGTACACCGCACGGGCGTGTCGCACAGCCTCGACCACATTACCGGTACCGGCTTCGCCTTTCGTGCGCAGCATTGCCGCACCCTCGGCGACACGGCGCAGCGCTTCACCAAGATTACGACAACCGCAGACAAACGGCACACGGAACTTATGTTTATTAATGTGATGCTCTTCGTCGGCAGGAGTCAATACTTCGCTTTCGTCAATATAATCAACGCCAATCGCTTCCAATACCTGCGCTTCAACGAAGTGACCAATCCGTGCTTTTGCCATCACCGGAATGGTTACCGCCTGCTTGATCGCCAGGATCAGCTCTGGATCGCTCATACGGGCCACGCCACCCTGAGCGCGAATGTCAGCCGGTACCCGTTCCAGCGCCATCACTGCCACTGCCCCGGCCTCTTCAGCAATTCGCGCCTGCTCTGGGGTGACAACATCCATGATGACGCCACCTTTCAGCATCTGCGCCAGCCCAACTTTCGTCGTCCATGTCGATTTTTCCATATTGCCTCGCTCTAAAATATCAGGTGACGCTGGTAAATCTCGTCATAATATTGTACCACGCTGTACCGGTGAGGGCAATGCATCGCAAGGCGGAACGCAGGATAGCGCATCAGCAGGCCAATCATCCGCGGCCACAAGTAACGTCAACCAGATCACGAGACGGCCACAGATCACCGTATTTTACGAGGAGCACAGTCATTGTGCGGCGTTTGGGCAGCTATGCCGGGGAGGAGAGCACTTCGTTGTGCGCTCCTGACATGCGTGGTAATTACCAGGTCTTGCCAACAACTTTCGCGATGGCTCGCATTTGGGGCACCAGGCCCATGAAGTTCTCTGGGTTCAGTGACTGGCCGCCGTCCGACTTTGCCCGATCAGGATCGGGGTGAACTTCAATGATCACACCATCAGCACCGGCGGCAATTGCAGCCAGGGTTAATGGTGGAACCAGATACCACTTCCCGGTACCGTGACTCGGATCAACAATTACCGGTAGATGTGAGCGCTTCCTGGCTACGGCTACTGCATTCAGATCGAGGGTATTGCGGGTCGCCGTCTCGAACGTGCGGATTCCGCGCTCACACAGAATCACATTTGGATTACCCTGGGCAATAATGTACTCAGCCGACAACAACCACTCTTCAATCGTAGCCGATAAACCGCGCTTGAGCAGCACCGGCATGCCGGTACGCCCGACCTCTTCCAGCAACTGATAATTCTGCATGTTGCGGGCGCCGATCTGCAAGACATCGGCATAGCGGGCAACCAGATCAACGTCAGCCGGAGTCATAACTTCGGTCACAATTGGCAATCCCGTCTCGGCACGTGCCTGCGCCAGCAACTGTAAACCAACCTCACCCAGGCCACGGAAACTGTAAGGCGATGAGCGAGGCTTGAACGCACCACCGCGCAACATGTTCGCCCCAGCCTCGCGTACTGCACGGGCGGTCGCCATAATCTGCTCTTCACTCTCAACCGAGCACGGGCCGGCAATAATTGCCAGGTGCCCACCGCCAACCTTTACATCACCAACCGTCACCACCGTATCGCTGGGCTTTACCTCACGGGATACCAGCTTGTAGGGTTGCGTGATGCGCAGGGTCTCCTTCACACCGGCAAAGTGTTCTAGCTCTTCCCGCAAGGTTGGCGGGATCGCTGCCCCCACCACCGCGATCACCGTGCGCTCCTCACCAACGGTCAGATGGCCGCGCAAATTGTGTTCGCGCAGCCGGTTTAACACCGCTTCAATCTGTCCAGGGGTTGAGTCGGTTTGCATGACGACAATCATGGAACGGTCCTCCTCAGGCATACAAGAACAGGCATCGGTAGACAAAACGGGCACAACACGCAACGCTGCGTGTCCGGCAGGGTCTTGACGACGACTCATGGCAACTCCTCCGGTGAAAGTGGTGTCACCACGCGAAAGGCGTTCATCGCAGCAGCCCGTTCGGGTCGCAGACCACGGGCACCGCGAATGTACACATGGACGACTTCGTCGGCGCGTTTGGTGGTATTCCAGTGGATCAAAACACGAATACAACGGGGTAAACTACCTGGCACAGCCATTTCGTGACCACAGAGGAGGGCAGTATCTACCCAGCCAATTGCGCGGGCTGCCACAGCGGGAAATTCGGCATTCAGGTCGGGAGTCGTTGTAAAAATGGCACTGGCGATGTCTTCCGGCTTAATGTCGTTGGCTTCGATCAACAATGTGAGCAATTCGTGCGTTGCGGACAGAATAGCTTCGCGTGTGTTCTCGCTACAGGTCGTCGCCCCTCGTACTCCACGACAACGAACGTCCATCGGCTCTCCTCCCTGGGCAACAACAGAAGGGGCGCGAGGTTTTTCGCCTCGCGCCCCTTTGTGATTGCTCTATGCTATCGTCTATCTCCAGGAAATGCGAAGCGACCAGTCCGGTTTTCGGCTGGTAAAGTAGAAAAAGTAGGTATAAAAGCGCGAACCGACCATGAGATCGCTTCCTTGACTATCTACTCGCTTCGACGAGGCAACTATACCACAGCCGCAATGTTCCGTCAAGCACCTTCATGAACCGAGCAGCTCTTCCGCTTCGATTATCGCCTGCGCAATATCCTTCATCTTCGTGCGTTTATCACGGGCACGCTGACGTAAACGTTCATACGCATCGCGTTCGCTCAGACCGAGACGTTGCATTAAGATACCTTTTGCCCGCTCGATCAGTTTACGTGCTTCAAGTGCCTCTTGCAGTTCGAGATTTTCGTTCCGCAGATTCTGGATTTCACGATGACGGGCCAGCGCAATCGTGATGGCTGGTGGCAATTCCTGCTCGTTCACCGGCTTCACCAGGTATGCCAGCGCCCCCGCCGCCTCCGCCCGCCGGATGGTCTCTTTGTCGGCGAACGCCGTTAACATCACCACCGGAATACCGGTTTGATCCCGGATTCGGGCAGTTGCCTCGGTGCCGTCCATCTCCGGCATCCGAATGTCCATAATCACCAGGTCTGGTTTCAGGCGTGATGCCAGCATCACTGCCTCGGTGCCAGTCCGGGCAATCCCAACCACCTCGTACCCCAACCCCTTCAGTTGGTCCTCCAACGTGAGCGACACGAGATCATTATCCTCGGCAATCAGGATGCGAATCGCGGCCACGGCTGCCTCCCGCTGCAAGCTATCCAAAAGTGATGACTAAGATCATACCACAAGATGCCCGATGGTGTGATACAATTTAAGCGAACGACGAAGTGTTTGCGTATGCAACTGACGCTACAAGAGCGGCAGCCGTACACACCGCCAACGTGAGCAGGGTGAGGAGAGCGTGATGCGCTACGATATCACGAATATTGCAATCGAAGACTATCTGCACGACCTGATGCCGCCACGCGATGAGGTGTTGGCTAATCTTGAAGCACGTGCCAGACAGCAAGGTTTATCGCTGGTTGGGCCGGTACAGGGGCAATTTCTTTACCTGCAAGCGCTGATGATGAACGCCCGTCATGCGCTGGAGGTTGGTATTACCACTGGGTACGCCGCCATTTACATTATGAAGGCACTTCGTCAGACCGGTGGCAAGATGACCGCTATTGAACGGAATCCTGAGCGAGTCAAACTTGCCAGTGAGGTGATTGAAGCCGCCGGCATGCGCGATTTGATTACCATTCATCTGGGCGAATGGCGCGAGCTGTTGCCGTCACTCCGTCAAGAGTTCGATCTCATTTTCCTCGACATTCTGCGTAATTCATCGAACGATGAACAGGCCCTGCAGGCGCTTGAGTTGTGTGTATCATTGCTCAGTCCGGGTGGTGTTTTGATCGCAGACAATGTCTTGTGCAGCGCTCAGGTGCTCGAAGAAGACGCTTCACCGCTGGTACGCGGCATTCAACGTTTCAACCGTGCAATTATGGAACACCCACTGCTGGAGTCGGTGATTATTCCATTGCGCGACGGCGTGTCGATCAGTCGCAAGAGGAAGTGATGATTGGCCCATGCGCTGCTTGATGTATTTCACGAATTGATTACCAGTCGTTGTTGTTGGTTTGAGAGAGAGTGTTCGATCTGACCTGGCGCGCAGCCAGGTATACCAACAACGATTGGTAATCGCTTTCTTCTTTCTTCACCGTCAGCAGTCGTTATTTTCCGGAATAACCATCAATCGCAGTTACATTCACGCCTCTTCAATGACATGTGTTTGCTAATCTGTGCGGATTCATAACTTCCGGTGGATTTTTATGCCGTCTTCGGAACGACAAAACCGTATCGCTGAATGGTCTGCGTTGCGATTGCTGGCCCAAACACTGAACCAAACGCTGAACCTGCGGTCGGCGCTTGACGCAGCACTCATCCATATTCTTGAGTTGACCGGCCAGGAAGCCGGCTGGATCTATCTCCGTGATGAAGGTGATCAGTTTATTCTGGCAGCGCGCCAGCGATTGCCACCGGCCTTGACCTATCCCGGAACGATCTGGCAGGGTGAATGTGTATGCCAGGAAGCCTGTCGTACCGGCCAGATCCGCCAGGAACCGATACTTATGCCGTGCTCACGATTGCGCGGTGCTGTTGGCGACAAGCGGGGTCTGACACACCATATTTCGGTTGAGTTACGTGATAGCTCTCGCCCGGTGGGTATTCTTAATCTGGCGACGACCCAATGGGCCAAACTGGAAGCTGTTGATCAGCAGCTCATCGCAGCCATCGGTGATCTGTTAGGTACAGCTATTGCCCGTGCTCACCTCTACGAAGAGTTCAGCGTGCGCCGTGTGCAGGAACGGCGCGCGCTGCTTTCTCTTTCCCAGGAGCTGCTGGTGACGGATGACCTCGAACCGACGATTCAACGGCTGGTACGGATCGGTGCACGCTTGCTGGACGCTGATGCCTGTGCGTTTATCGAAGCCGATGAAGCAGGTGGACGGGCACTTCTACGCGCATGCCACGGCTGGGAATTGCCCACCGTTAGCGCATGGCCGCTGATTCTTGATGAGAACCACCCGCATCTGTGGTATCTCCCGGAACGAAGCTCACAGCTAGCCGCAGATGCGCTGATGCGCCTGCCCATTTTGCTGCGGCGCCAGAGTTTTCAAGGTCACCTGCTGGCACCGGTCGAACTTGGTGGTGTGCAAATTGGCTTGCTCATGGTGAATACCATCAATCCGCGCAGTTTTCTCGACAGTGAAGCCGAGCTGCTTGGGCTGCTCGCCAGCCAACTGGCTCAGATGATTGATCGTGAGCGCCTGTATCAAGAAGCATTGGCCCGTCAGCGTCTTGAACGGGAACTCGATCTGGCAAGTGAAATCCAGGCGAGTTTCTTACCCGATTGTTGTCCATTTGTACCTGGCCTCCAGATTGAGGCGTTTTACCAGGCGGCCCGTCAGGTTGGCGGCGACTTCTACGATTTTATTGAGATACCGGCTGCCACACCTGATGGTCAGTCTCGTTTTGGGGTTGTCATCGCTGATGTCACCGATAAAGGCGTGCCGGCTGCCCTCTTTATGGCTCTCTCACGCACGCTCTTGCGCGCCAGTGCCATTGATGGACGTTCGCCAGTTGCTGTTCTGGATCGAGCCAATCGCCTGATCCTGGCCGACTCACGCGCAGGGTTGTTCGTCACCTGCTTTT
>FWWM01009424.1_pt1 | contig 18008 bp, 14 predicted proteins | sample 2228351 | NCBI WGS metagenome assembly FWWM01 (sample SAMEA103939774, study PRJEB20133) | metagenome
GTTGCCATCCCGCACGATGTAGGTGTAGACATAGCGTACTTTGGGGTTCAGTTCCTGAAACTTGGCAAGGGGCGCAATCAGCTCTTGGTAGAGGGGGGTCGCTTCATCGCACGGTTTTAGTTTGAGTTGTGCTTCGGCATCTACCAAGAGCGAGGCGGTTATTGCTAACTGCTTGAGGTGATTGTGGAACTCTTCGTCATAAACTTGATAACTGCGCTGATAGAGTATTCCTATAGCGGCTGCCGAGATGCCAAAGGACAGAAGCGCAATCCCCGCTCCTATCCATAGAGGCATTGCCTCTTTTAGCCTCTGTCGCCAGCTGACCCTCGCCATAGCCCTCGACAGAGGATTTTTTTCCACATTTTCCCTCGCGCCTTCACGAGCAGTTCATCGCCAGCAGGGCACGCCCGGGGGTGTGTCCCTACATTTCATGGGGGAGACGCTTGTCTATTCGCATTGCGCAGATGCTCGGCGGCGTCTTCGGGCGCCATTGTGTTGATGGAGATGCCTGTGCCCATTTCGAAGCCTGCGGGGATGGTCAGGCGCGGCACCAGCACCAAATGCCAGTGGAAAAGCGGCTCGCGCTCCAGATTGATGGGCGCGGTGTGAATCATATAGTTATAGGGTGGGTCGTCCAGCACTTGATAGAGCCGTTTCAGCGTCTCTTGTAAGATAGTTGCGAACGCCACCAACACTTTGGGTGGCTCCTGTGCAAAGTGCGCTGAATGGTGCTTGGGCAGAAGACACAGCTCAAAGGGGAACCGCGCGGCGAACGGTGCGAACACCACGAAATGCTCGTTCTGTAGCACCACGCGCTTGCCGAAGTCGAGTTCCTGCGCGAGCATGTCGCAATAGAGACAGCGCCCGTGTTGTGCCTCGTAGCGGGCGATGCCCTCGATTTTGCGCTGGACTGCCTCTGGCACCAACAGCAGGGCGACCAGCTGGCTATGGGGATGCTCCAGCGACGCCCCTGCCGTCTTCCCATGATTGCGGAAGAGCAGGACATATTTGAGGCGGGGGTCACGCTGGAGCTGAAGGGTGCGTTCGCGGTACATCTGCAGGGCGGAAGACCACTGCTCAGGTGGCATCGTGGCGGGGTGCTGGTTGTGCAGGGGCGTTTCGATAATCACCTCGTGTGCACCGACACCGTTCATCCTTTCGTAGATGCCTTGTTTGTGTTCGTCCAGCTCCCCTTCGATGGTGAGCGCGGGATATTTGTTGGGCACGGTGCGCACGCGCCAGCCGGGCGTGTTGGGCAGGCTCCCCGCTTCACGGAAGGCACAGATTTCGAGCGGGGTTCGCCCCTCGTTGCCGGGGCAGAAGGGGCAGCTATCCACCCGCTCGGGCTTAGGGGTGTTATCCCTTTCGCCTTTGCGAAAATCGTGCGGGCGACGGCTACGCTCCGTCGCAACAATCACCCATTCCTGTGTGACAGGATCGCGTCTTAGTTCTGGCATCGGTAAGATTATGCCACACGATGACCTAGGGGTGTATACTAAAGGGTGATGGGAAGCGCAAAGGTGTGGCTGGGCTGGGTGTTGGTAAGCGCGATGGTTCTGCCGTCGTTGGCGAGCCGTCCTCAGCAGGTGGTGAACCTGCGCTTTTTGGACGCCGTCACAGGTCAGTCGTTGACCCCGCGCGTGCGAGTAGTGAACTTGCGCACGGGTGAAGCGGTGGCTCTGCCTATAGGGGTTCAGGCAGATGGTCGGCTCAGCTTACTGTTGGACGCTGGCGACTATGCGGTCTCTGCCTCGGTGCCGGGCTACGATTCGATAGGCATGACGCTCATCGTTGGGGATGAGCCGTTGCCCCCTTATGAGCTGTACCTTGACCCGCTGTCGCCCCCAAAAGAGACCGACACGACATTCCTTTGGTCTCTGCGCCGTCCGGGGCAGATGGTGGTGGTCGGCTTCGTCACGGATGAGCAGACGGGACAGCCGATGGAGGGGGTGCAGGTGAGCGTCGTCGGGCACAGGGGCAACACGCTTACCGATGCACGCGGTGGCTTCCTTTTGCAGTTCCCCATCTGGGACGAGGCGGGCAAACCGCAACGCTACGCCACTCTGCTTCTGCAGAAGGAAGGCTATCGCACTCTGCGCCTCGAGCAGGTCGAGCTCTGGAGCGAAGGCGACTGGATTTATCGGGTGCGCCTGACACCAGGCAGTGGAGTGGATGCCCTCGATATGCGCTCGCCCCGCCACCGTGAACAGAGTGCCCCTTGCACCGACTGCCCCTCTAAAGGTTCGGGCGTGTCCAGCTTGCCCGACCCGTCTGACCTTTCGGACTTGTCCGACCTGTTTAATGGGTTTGCGCCTGCGTCGCCTGCCCCGATTGTGCTGCCGAAATACATTCGCGTCGGGCGCAACTGCACCACGCGCACCAACTGCCAGCGTGTGGAGGTCTACACGCTGGAAACTTACTGCAAGGGCGTCATCACTAACGAATGGTATGCCTGCTGGGGCAATGTGACGGGGGGCATGGAATCGCTGAAGGCGGGCGCGGTCGCCGTGCGCAGCTACGGGGTCTCGTTCGTCTACTCGCCTGCCACCAACACCTATGACATTTGCGATTCGACCGCCTGCCAAGTGTTTACGGGCAACCAGACGAGCAACGGCAACGCGGCGGTCGATGCCACCACGCGCTATGTCCTGCTCACCGCTGCGGGCAACATTGCGCGTGCCGAATACTCATCGGAAAACAATAATGCGGGCTGTGGCAATGGCTATTCTGGCACGGGCAGTAGCTGGCCCTGCATTTATGACCCCGTTTGCACAGGGTTCGCCACGAACGGGCACGGGCGCGGGATGTGCCAGTGGGGTTCCGCGCGCTGGGCGACGGGCAGACGCCTCTCCAGCTCGCAGGCATGCACAAACTCTGCGCCTTCGCACGGCTACGGCACGAAGAACTGGCAACAGATATTGAGCCACTACTACGGACCCGCAGGCTATCAGCTCGTGCAGGGCGCGACGGCGACCATCGGTAGTCTAAGCGCCTCGCCGAATCCCATCGCGACGGGCAGTATGGGCACGCTCACTTTTGGCATCACCGCGACGCACGAGTTCAATGTGTTTCTGGGCGCGTCGATTGCTCCTGCAGGCAGTGGCAACTGGATAAGCGACCCCGCGCGCGACCTGCGCGTGAGTATCGCGGAGGGCACTCAATCGCGCGTGCGCTATTTTGCCATCCCGACGGACGCCACCGCTGGCGTCTATGATGTGTGGACCGCACTCTGGTACGACCGCAATAATAGTGGGAGTATCAATACGGGCGACTTCGTGGTAGACGATCGAATCTTTGCCAGCCTGTGGCAGGTGCGTCGCGCGACGAACCTGCTCGTGCCTGCTGTATCGGGTCGGCGTGGTGAAACGGTCCTCCTGCGGGCGACCCTGCGCCAGACACTGGACAATGCGCCCATCAGCGGTCAGACGCTCACCTTCAAGGTGAACAACGCGACGGTCGGCACTGCGAGCACCAACGCCAGCGGTATCGCCACGCTCAACTACACCATCCCGCTCAGCATGCCCTTGGGCACAAACACCCTGCGTGTGGAATACGCGGGCAACAGCACCTACGCCGCGACGGTCGGTAGCAACGGCTTGACTGTCCAGCGCGTGCGCCTGCAGGGGCAGATTAATTTGCAGAACCGTCCCAATCCCAACGGCATCACCGCCCGCATCGAGATTCGAGCAGGGAGCAACACGGAGAGTTTTCAGGTCATATTGGACGCGAACGGCAACTATCAAGTCGATACCGCGCTGACGGGCGATGCGACGGTCAAAGCCTTCATCCCGAACGGCGCGTGGCTCTGCCAGCGACGAAACATCTATTTGAGTAATCTGGTGAATCTCAACTTCAGCCTGATCAGCGGGGATATAAATGGCGATGGCGTTATCGACGACGCGGATTTGCTGAGCGTGCTGTTCGCCTTTGGTCAGACGGGTCAGAGCCTGCCCGAGGATGTGAATGGCGACGGCACGGTGGACGACGCCGACCTGCTGACGGTGCTCTTCAACTTCGGTCAGCTCTGCTAAGTGCCAGCGGGTACAATTATTCGCGTGAGGTTTCTCGCGAAGTGGGTCATTTTTGCGGTCGCGCTCTATCTGACCTTTTGGAGTGGAGAGCGGCTGGGGCTGGATATGGCGCCCAGTTCCCACTGGCAGGATGTGGCGGTGATGTCGCTCCTGCTGGGGCTGGTGAACGCGCTGGTGCGTCCCCTTATGCGCCTTGCGCTCCTACCCCTGAACTGTCTCACGCTGGGCATCGCGGGGCTAATCGCGAATGCCCTGCTCTTCTGGCTGGTGTTCGCTGTGGCTCCCTTCGGCTTTAAGGTGGGCAATTTCTGGGCGGCGCTGTACGGGTCGGTGGTGCTGGGGATTGTGCATGGATTGTTGAGCGGTCTGTTTCTGGACGAGAAACGCTCGAAACGACGACAATGATGGGACGGTGGCTAAGAGTTTGCGCGTTTGGGATTGGGTTCTATGTGATTTTGACAGGGGTGCATTTTGGCACGTTGTGGGGGCTGGATCAATTGCGTCAACGCTGGGAAACCCGCCTCGAAAATCAATACGGGACAGAAGCGATCGACCGCGAGCCGCCCTACAAGCCTGGCGAGCGGGTGATGATGGCGCTGGACATTCAGCCCAGCCCCTACTGGCAGGAAGCGTTGGGCATGAGCGCGGTGTTGAGCCTGCCGATTGCCCTCTTGATGGGTATCGCGGCGTTTTTCATCAAGCGGGCACGGCGCGTTGCGCTGATGACCCTTGCCGTGGGGGCGAATATCGCACTTTTATGGCTTATCACCCAGCTGGGTGGGCTGGCACTTGCAGGCTATCTGGTAAATAATGCGTTGGCGGCTGGGGTGGAAGGTGCTATCGTGGGACTTCTGCACGGCACGCTTGCCATCCTGATGCTGGCTCCCAGATCGTAGCACGGGCGTCCCGCCCGTGTTCTGCTTGGGCGAGGCGCCCAAGCCACAAGTAGCACGGGCGTCCCGCCCGTGAAACAGCATGGAGATGAGGCGCGAATGGCGAAAACGGGCACGACACGAAGCCTCCGTAAGAAGAGGCGAGGGCGATTGGTGGTGCTGACCGGGGTATCGGGCGCGGGCAAAACGCTCGCCCTGCAAACGCTGGAAGATATCGGCTACTTCTGTATCGATAACTTGCCACCTTCGATGCTGGAATCGCTCTCGGCGCGGGTGAAGCGGGGTCAGCGCGTCGCGGTGGTGGTCGATAGCCGTTCGGACGAGCCGCTGACCGACGCCGTTCAGCGCGTTCAGCAACTGCGTGCCCATCGCATCCCCGTTGAGGTTCTCTTTCTGGACTGCGCGGATGAGGTTCTGTTGCGCCGTTTCAAGGAGACCCGCCGCCCCCATCCACTGGACAGTCGCATGGGTGTCCCGAACAGTAGCACGGGCGTCTCGCCCGTGCAAAGTGGCTTGGGCATCCTGCCCATAAAGCCTGATGAGCCAGAGGCTCAAGCCACACAAAGTGGCTTGGGCATCCTGCCCATAAAGCCTGATGAGCCAGAGGCTCAAGCCACACAAAAGGGAATATCCCCTCGCCTGCAGGATGCGATTGTCCGTGAGCGCGACATCCTGGCGCCTCTACGCGAAATCGCCGATCGGGTGCTGGACACGACGCTGTTTCGCCCACAGGATTTGCGCGAGGCGATCCGCGCGATGTATTCGGAAGCGGACACGCCTGTGCCCCTGCGCCTGCGCATCATCTCCTTCGGCTATAAATATGGTGTCCCTGCCGACGCCGATATGGTGTTCGATGTGCGTTTCTTGCGCAACCCGCACTATGTGCCTGACCTGCAGCCCCGTCCGGGCACGGACCCCGCTGTTCGCGACTATGTGTTGGGGGATAAGGGGACGCAGGCGTTCCTCGCCGAGCTGGAGCGGTTCCTGAGCCATCTGTTGCCCCAGTATCAGCAGGAGGGCAAGGCGTACCTGACGGTCGGCATCGGGTGCACGGGCGGGCGACACCGCTCGGTGGTGTTAGCCGACTACCTGCGCGACTGGTTCGCTCAGCAGGGCTACCGCGCGACGGTGGAGCATCGCGATTTGGAACGAGGTGACGAGTGATGCCGAACGAACGCTTGCGCTGGCTGTTGCCCGGTATCCATGTGAAACGCTGGCTCCTGCTCTCCAGTTTGGGGGTAGTGGTCGCGCTGATGGGCGTCTGGGTGCTGTTAGGAGGTCAGCCCACCCACTGGCTGGACACACTGGATGCCCTTTTGGACAGCTTACTGCGTCGCTGGCTCAGCACGGCGCAGGGTGTCCAGGTCGCTCGCTGGGGCGTAGGGCTTGTGCTCATCGCACTGGGTGGCGCGCTCTGGTGGTGGGGACTGCGTCGGGCATGGCGCACACTGGTGAATATCTTACAGCCGCGCGTCAGCGGGCGCGTGTGGGATGTGCTGTCGCGCTATGTGCTGATGGCGCACGGCAAGCGCGTGGTGGTGATAGGCGGCGGCACGGGGCTGTCCACCATGCTACGCGGGATCAAGCGCTACACCGCCAATATCGTCGCGGTGGTGACCGTCACCGACGATGGCGGCTCGTCGGGACGCCTGCGCACCGAGTTGGGCATTCTGCCACCGGGCGACATTCGCAACTGCCTGATTGCGCTTGCCGATGCCGAAGGCGCGATGACCGCCCTCCTACAATATCGGTTCGGCTCCGAATCGGGCACGCTTGGCGGGCACTCGGTGGGCAACCTGCTCATCGCCGCGATGACGCAAATCACGGGCGACTTCGAACAGGCGGTGAAAGAGATTAGCAAGGTGCTGGCGATTCGCGGGCGCGTGCTACCCTCCACGCTAAGCCATGTGAACCTTCGCGCCGAGATGGAGGATGGCAGTTGTATAGAGGGCGAGACGGCGATTGTGGCGCATCCCGCGCGCATCCGGCGCATGCACCTCAAACCGCCTGACCCGCCCGCACCACCCGAAGTGATCGAAGCCATTCGCCAAGCAGATGTGATTGTGCTGGGACCGGGCAGCCTGTTTACCAGCGTCATTCCGAACCTGCTTGTGCCCGCCATCACTGACGCCCTGTGCGCGACCGACGCCATCCGAATCTATGTATGCAATGTGATGACCCAGCCGGGCGAGACCGAGGGCTTCACTGCGTCCGACCATGTGCGTGCCATTGAGGCGCACACAGGCAAGCGTGTGTTCGATTATGTGCTGGTCAACACGCGCATGCCCAGCCCGGAGATGCTGGAGCGCTATCGCGCTGGCGGGCAGGATGTAGTCATCCCCGATGTGGACCGGATTCGGGCGATGGGCTACAAGGTGGTGACGGGCGACTTCATCAGCGAGAGCGACTTCGTGCGCCACGACCCCGTGCGCCTTGCTGAAGCCATCCTTCGCCTTGCAAAGTAAGAGGGCGTTATCTGGGTGTGCCTGTCGGCTGGCGCTGGCTCAGCACTCGTTGAATCACCTGAGCCATCTGCGCTGGCGACAACGCCAGACTGATACGCGCCTCATAACCGTCCGCCCAGCCACGCACCACCTCGGCATCAGGTGGGTCGAGCAGGATGGTCGGCACAGAGCGCAAAGGACTATGTAATTTCGCGTGGAGTACCGCTTTCAGGGCGTCTTCACCACCTTGAAGCGCAGGCACATTGATAATTAGCAGCGTGAGAGACTCAGGGGCATCCATCAGGTCATGCAGGCACGACCACTGAATCCCCGCCCGCCTCAGCGCGCTTCTTATCTTTCTGCCGAAAGGCTCAGCGGCTGGGTAAACACCAACTTGCTGTTTGACAGTTTCGTATTGCACTTGTCTAACCTTCTGAATAAGCCTCAGACCTTCGCGAAGCGCATCCTGCGCGATGAAAACCATCCCTGCACTTAGTTATTATTATACCAAGCAGGCAATCCCCTCTCCCACAAGTGGGAGAGGGGTGAGGGTCATCAAGGGATGCGTTCCATCGTGATGGTGCCGTCCAGCGGCATGGGCGCGCCTTCAGCAGGCATGCCCTTCACCGATGCGCTCATCCGCACCAGCATGCCCGTTTTCGGGTCAATCCAGACATGCCCATTGAGGGTGGAGGGACCGCCTTCCACCTTCTCGCCCACCTCCTGAATGGTGAACTTAATCTTGAGCGTGTCCTGGTCACCGATTTTCTCTTTGGCGACCAGTTCGAGGTCGGCTTTGAGAGCAGGCGCGTTGCCTTCGGCTTTCATCTCGGCGCTCCATTTGTCGCCAATCTTAATGGGCTTCTCGGGGAAAAAGTGGCTGTTGAGCCGCGCCATCCGCAGGCTGATATCGGGATTGTTGCCGCCCTCTACCTTGATGGGCATGCCGTTCGGCTTGAAGGTCGTCTTGGTGGCAGGTGAAGGTGGGATGGGCATCTCCTGATCGCCGAACTTAGCCATGCCGTCGCTGGAGCTGCTTTCGATAACGATGTTGCCATCGGCATCCACCTTGACCACCTTACTGGTCATGTTCATGCTCACGACAACGGACTGCTCCCCGAAGGCTATCTCCATCGTGAAGCGGTACTTGAAGGTGTCCCCTTCTTTCACCTGCAGCTTCAGCGTGTACTCCTCCTGAGCGGGAGTGAACGCCATCAGCCAGGCGCTTAGCGCTATCAGCGCAATCGTCCGAATCGTGTTGCTCATCATCTGTTCCTCCTTGTAGCGTTGTTAGCAACGCGCGGGTATTATACCCTGCGATGGACAAGCCCGTTCTGATTGAGGCGCGGCAGGCGAGCCTGCTCTATCGGGATGGCGAGCGCGAGGTGCATGCGGTGCGTGAAGTCTCGCTGTGCGTGCATCGGGGCGAGCTGATCGGTATCGAGGGACCGTCGGGTTCAGGCAAAAGCTCCCTGCTCTATCTGCTCAGCGGCTTGAAGATACCCAGTTCGGGCACGGTGGCTTATCAGGGGCGCAGCTATACCACGATGAGCGATGCAGAGCGCAGCGCCATCCGGCGAACGCGGTTCGGCTTCGTGTTCCAGCAGCCCTATCTGCTGGGCTATCTGACGGTGCTGGAGAATCTGCTGGTGGGCGCGCCTGATGTGCGCTCCACCGAGAGGCGTGCGCGTCAGTTGCTGGAGGCGTTGGGGCTGAGCGAGAAGGCGCACCGCTATCCCTCCGCGCTGTCGGGCGGCGAGCGTCAGCGGGTGTGCGTGGCGCGTGCCTTGCTGATGGAGCCAGAAGTCATCTTTGCCGATGAGCCGACCGCCGCGCTGGATCAGCAGACGGGCATGCAGGTGCTCGAACTGCTGGTTCAACATCGGGGCGAAGGGGCAGTTGTGCTGGTGACGCACGACCCCCTGATGCTCAGCCATTGTGACACAATCTACTCCCTGCGCGACGGACGCATTCAGGGGTGTGCTGCGCGCGCCACCCGCGAGTAGCGGCACATCTACCCCGCCTTGCCATCACCCTCGCCGATGTGTGATGAAGGCATACCCAGCCAGAGCAAGGGCAAGGAGGAGGACGCCAATACCCGCGTAAGTGAGCCAGCCCGGTCCAGCCGACTTTAGAACCTCCGGCTGATACACTATCACCCTGCCCTTCATGTAGGGATGGGGTGTGCAGGTGTAGTTATATTCACCGGGTCGTGTGAATTTGTAAATGAATCGTTCTGCGTGCCCCAAAAGCGGCGAGGCGAACTTCTCGGGTCCCTCTTCAACAAACACATTGTGGATACCCGCAAATTCACCCTCGGAATAGGTGAAAACATCCTCGTTAATCCACTCCACCTCTGTCCCGACGGGGATGCGGATTATCTTCGGGGAATAGGAATTACCCACAATATGGACCGTGACCTTCTTCTCGTCAGGACGCGCTTCGTAGACCGAGTCCACATCTGGAGTGCCGATGTCGAAGGGGGAGATGATGCGCGCCGCCGCTTTTTTATACTCCGCAAATTCCGTATCGGACATTGTTGGTCCTTCCGCCTTAATCAAGCGAGTGCGCTCCTCGTCCCTCGTAACTTTCAGAATCCCAATCGCTCCACGCGTTGCTGAACCAAAGGCGTGGGTGACGATGAGGTAGTTGCCTTCATCTTCAGGGGCGCGGAAATCGACAATCCACGAATCGGTAGGACCCGCGATGACCGACTGACCGCCGATGAACAGATTGTCAGGATGCCCCTGCCAGTAGGCGAAATCCCAGATAATCCCGACCAAGTGGAGGGTTGCCACACTGTTAGGACCCACATTAAGGAAGTAGATCCGCACAAAGTCGCCCGGTTTGGTGCGAATCGGCTCTTCTACATAGCGGAAGAGCTTCCCGTTGAAGACGGTGTAGAGAGGTGTTCCACCGAGTACGGCGTCCTTGCCACTGGCATAAAACTCGTGTTGAATCAGGAAGATTTCGACATCGGGTTTTCGCCCCAGGACTTGCTCCATAGCGAACGGCTTCTTCGGACGCACATAGATCATCCCATACTGCCCGAAGAAGGTATGCATGGGGATTGCGTGTCCACCGGGCGCGCAGTGATACATATACACTCCCGGATAGGAGGCGCGCCACACCAGCTTCTTGCTCTCACCGGGCTTGATATTCCCGAAATATTTAGAGGTTTGGGTGTAAGCGGCATGGATCGAGACTCCGTGCGGAACCATCCCCTTGTTTTCCACGGTGAACTCGATAACATCCCCTTCATCGAAGATGAAGGTGGGACCGGGCACTTTGCCGTCGATAAGGAACCCCTTGTAGATAACCCCGTTGCCTATCGCCACTTCACCTTGCGTCATTGTGATTTTAACACGCCGGTTCGGTGCTGTGCCCGGGGGGACATAGCTCGTTGGGGGCAAAACAGCAGGGATTCGTGGGGAGCCAACCCGGGGTGCTGAAACGGACGCGAACGAAGCGGTCGGAACGGAGACGGGGCGAACACGAGGTGCTTGCGCGGAGGTTTCAAGGGAAGCAAGGCGCATCGCTCGCCATGCCTCGTATTGCTGAGCCATCTTTCGTCCCCACGGCTTCCCCTTCACCTTCTGGGCAAACTGGAAGTTGCAGTATTCACACGCTTCTACTGCCGTGGGAAGCAGCCACAAGCTGAGAATGGCTACAATCATGCCACTCAGAGTCGCTTTCAGCAGGAAGTATCCCTGCCCGCTTAGATGCTTCTGTCCATGTCGCATCATTGCCACCTCCGTCACTCAACTTAGCCAATCTAACAGCTTAATATACCCTATCGGCTCTACAAAAGTCAAGTGGTTAAGAGGCGATTCGCCCTTTTCGAGGGCGAATTTGGGGGGGTTCGGTGGCATTTCGGGGATTTTTTTCGGACATGTGACGGGGTGCGCCCTGGGGATGGCAGATGGAGGCAACGTGGCGCAACGGATGGTCTATCCCGGCAGTGCCGTCAGGTAAAATTCGCTTACGATGCAGGGCGTACTGCCAATCGATGAGCCACAGCAAGGGTTCGATGTCCCACGCGCCTCGCAGGCAGAGGAGCGCCTGAACGCGCTCATCTTCGGCAGCGACCCCACGCCGCGCATCGTGGCGGTCGAAGCGACCGACAGCACCATCTGGCTCTATATTCGGGAGGGTGAGCGCCTGCGGGTGGTGCAGGAGCCGTTCCAGCCGTGGCTGATGAGCGATATGCCCATTACGATGCCCGGCGTGCAGTGGCAGGAACTGCAAGGCGATTTTGGCGAGCGCCCCGCCCTGCGCTATTTAGCGCGATGCGCTGACCGTGAAGCCTTCGATAGGCTACGCCAGGCTCTGCACGACGAGCATCGCGCTATGATTGCCTACGGCTCTCTTGCCCGCCAGTATCTCATGATGACGGGCAAGACGCTGTTCAAGGGCATGACCTTTGAGGAGCTACATCGCCTGCAGCTCGATATCGAGACCAGCACACTGACCCCCGATCAGCCCGGCGCACGCATCCTGATGATGGCGCTCAGCGACAATCGCGGCTACGAGGAGCTGCTGGAGGGCGAGGAGGCGGAGATTCTCCAGCGGTTCGTGGAGCGTGTCCGAACGCTTGACCCCGATGTGATGGAGGGGCACAACCTGTTCGGTTTCGACATTCCGTTTCTGGTCGCGCGTGCCGAGCATTATCGAATTCCGCTGGCGCTGGGCAGGGACGGCTCGCCGTTGCGCGTGGGGTCGCCACGCACCTGCGTGATTGGCGCGAACAACCGCACCTTCAAGCCCGCCTTCGTGCACGGACGCCACCTGCTGGACACCTACCTGGCGGTTCAGCGGTTCGACATCGGGCGGGGCGAGCTGGAAAGCTACGGGCTGAAAGAATCGGTGCAGAGCCTCGGACTGGCACTGGAGGAACGCATCTATCTGGAGCGGGAGCACATCCCGCACCTGTGGCAGACCGACCCCGACACCGTGCGCCAATATTGCCTCCAAGATGTGCACGAGACGCGCCGCCTCGCGGAACTGGTTCTGCCCACCGAGTTCTACCAGTGCCAGATGTTGCCCGATACCTTGCAGAATCTGGCGACCATCGGCACGGGCGAGAAGGTGAACTGCTTGTTTCTGCGTGCGTATCTGCAAGCAGGGCACACCATCCCGTTGCCCCAGCCACCGCGCAACTATCCCGGCGGCTACACCGAAGTGCGCGTCGTCGGACTGGTGCATCGCGTGGTGAAAGCCGATGTGGAAAGCCTCTACCCCAGCGTGATGCTCCAGTTCGGCATCAAACCCAACGCTGACCGCTTGAATGTGTTCCTGCCTATGCTGGCAAAATTGCGCGAGCTTCGGCTCGAAGCAAAGGCGCGTGCGAAAGCCACGCAAGGAGCCACCTCCGCCTACTGGGACGGTCTGCAAGGGTCTTTTAAAATCTTGATTAATAGCTTCTATGGCTATTTAGCCGCACCATTCAATTTCAACGATTATGACGCTGCGGAATCGGTGACGCTGAAGGGGCAGGAGATTGTGAAGCATATCGCGTCGGAGATCGAGGCGCATGGAGGCAGGGTTATCGAAATCGATACCGATGGGGTCTATTTCCAGCCGCCTGAAGGTGTCGAGACGGAAGAGCAAGAGCAGGCGTTCGTTGCCGAGGTGGCGCAGACTTTGCCGGAGGGCATTCGGCTGGTGCATGACGGGCGCTATCAGGCGATGCTCTCGGTCAAGACCAAGAACTATGTTCTGCTGGGCTACGATGGCAAACTCATCTACAAGGGGGCGTCCTTGCGCTCGCGTGCCGATGAGCGGTTCGGGCGCGACTTCATCAGTCAGGCAATCCAGTGGTTGTTGGAGGGTCAGCCGGAGCGCGTGTCGGAGGAGTACCGGCGGCTGGCGGAGGCGATTTTGAATGGCGAGCTGCCGATTGAGCAGTTATGTCGGCGCGAGCGCATCACCGAGAAGAGCCGACTGGCACATCACCCGCTGTATGAGCTGGCAGGACGGTTTCAGGTGGGCGATTATATCAGTGTGTACCGCCGTAAGGATGGCTCGCTCGGCTTGCTGGAGGAGTATGCAGAGGACGAGGATCGGGAACATTATGTAGAGAAGCTCTACAAGTTCGCCTGTCGCCTGCAGGAGCTGTTCCCCGATTTCGATCGGCTGTTCCCCAAGCCGCAGACGCTCATCAATGCGCGCGAGCAGGCGAGCCTGTTCGATTGAGACGAGGCAGAGCTTAGGGCGAGGCAGGGGCAGGTGCGGGCAGTGTAATCACCGTTGCGTTGGGTGGAAGGGGATTGGGTGCACGACAGGAGAAGAGCAGAACTTGGGTGTGCTGGGCGACGCGCAGCAGTAGCTCCATCGCGGATTGCAGACGCGCCTCATCGAAGGCAAGGAACGGGTCGTCCAGCAGAAGGGGCAGGCGACGGTCGCCCGTGAGCGCGTCGGACAGACCCAATCGGCACGCGAAGAATATCTGATCCAGCGTGCCAGCACTCCAGCCCGATTCGCGCACATCGGTGTCGAGCCATGCGCCTGCGTCGGGATGATAAACCTGAAAGAGCAAGCCGTCGCCCAGCTGAACCTGCGTGTAGCGCCCGCAGGTAAGCGCGGGCAGATAGGCTTCCACGCGCGGTTTCAGCAACGGGCTGAGGTCGCTCAGGTAGCGACGGTTCGCCTCCATCAGCAGGTCGCGCGTCGTCTGGAACAGCTCGATGCGTCGCTGGAGGTACGCGCTCTGCTCCTCCAGTTGCTGGAGCTGGAGACGCAGTTCGTCGGGGTCATGCTCAGGGTGCAGTTGTTGCAGGGCGCCCTCCAGACGCAGTTTCTCCTCAACGAGCTGCCTCTGTTCCTCTTGAAGGGCTTGCAACTGTCGCTGGCGCATCAGCCACTGCTCGGGGGAGCAGTCCAGCAGTTGCTGGGCGAATGGGTGCTGGCTCAGTTGGGTCTCCAGCGCGTGGATTCGCAGGCTGAGCTGGCTCCACTGCTGGCGCAGTTCGTCGGGGTCGTGCGCCTGAAGCAGGGCTGAACGCTGGTTGAGCAGTCGCTCACACTCCTGCAGGCGTTGTTGTGCCTGTTGGCATTGCTGGCGGGCATGGTCGAGCCGTTGCAGGAGCTGCTCTCGCTGAAGTTCGATTTCATGCATGCTGGGCGCACGCCGGAGCAGGGCAAGGAGCAGGGCAATGCCCCCCAACCCAATCAGCGTACCGCCCAGCAAGCCGTTTACGGGGATGAGCGAGACCCCCATCAGCACGAGGGCAACACCCGCCAAGCTCAACCCGACACGCACTCGATGGCGCATCCTCATGCGTTCATCGTGGGTGGTCAGGCGGTCGAGCTGCGCGGAGATGGCTTGCCACTCGCGTTGCGCTGTCTCATAGCGCTGTGCCAGCGCGGTGCGAAGCGCCTCTGGGTGGCTGTCTGGCATAGCCGATTCATGTTGGAGCTGTTGCAGGTCGCGGTCGAGCTGTTCGAGCGTGTCCAGCACGCGCCGCAGGCGTTCGGCTTCTGAGCGCGCTTGCGCCAGTTCGCTCTGCTGGGCGTGGAGCGATTGCACCTGCTCCAGCACGAGCCGTTCCCGCTCAATATGCTGTTGGTTCTGCTCGATTTGCTCAGCGAGCGCGTGCAGGCGACGGCGATGTTCCTGCTGACGCAGGGCAGTTGTCTGCGCCTCATGCAATTGACGGGTGAGCGTCTCGCGCTGATGTTGGAGCGCGTCGTGTCGCTCTTTGAGTTTGCGCGTCTGTTCTTGCAGTTGTTTCAGCACGCGCTCCAGGTCGGTCATCAGTGCGTTTTCGCGCAGTTGTTGCTGGAGGGAGGCGAGGCTTTTTTTGTCGGCGACGATGGCGCTCAGTTCGCGCTGGCGGATGCAGGCGGTGGCGAGGTAGACCTCGCGCGGTACGCCCCAGTACCGCTCCCAAGATTGCAACGCCTGCTTGCCCTCGTGGGGCAGGAAGTGGCATTCAGAGCGGTGGGCAGGGTCATCAGGCACATAGCGCTTGCGGATGCAGAGGCACTCATCGCCATCCAATAGCTCCAGTTCCAGTTCCCAGTCGCCTGTGTGTGCCCAGCAGACACGCTCACGTAGCTCCTGCGCGGTGCTGAACGGGTTCGCATAGAGGGCGTCCAGCAGGGCGTTCAGCAGGGTGCTTTTGCCCGATTCGTTCGGACCGACGATGAGGTTTAGCCCCTCCCCGAAGGTGCAGCTGAACTCGCGGAAGCGTCGGTAGCCCCGCAGGTGCAGGCGTCGAAATCGAATCATAGCCGTCCCCCTCGCAGGAGATAGAGTCCCAACTGCAATACCTCATCCAGCAACTCGGTCTGGCGGGCATCCTGACTTTTGCGCTCCGCCACCAGCGATGCGAACATCTCTTCGAACGGATTGGCAGGTTGCCAGTCGCCCATCTGGAAAGCGGATACGACTCTTAGCCAGAGGCAGAAGGGCTGAAGACGCTGTTGAATCTCGAACGGCTCCAGCGGCTCAGTGCCCTGCCAGCGTCCGACGAGGCGCACCTGCGCCACCGTTTCGGGCGTCAGCTGAGCGCGAATCGCTTCGATGAGGCTTTGGCTCTCGTCGAACCGAGTGAGGTCAACGGTAATCTCCCCGCCACCGTCAGGGTAGCGTGCGAAGCCGACGGGCACGGGTTCCACTTGGGCAGGCAGACCGCGCTCCAGCGCCACTATCAGCACACGCCCTGGCAACAACTGGTCGGGCATGAGCATTTCGGGCGCACCGCTGTACCAGCAGGCGACGCCATGCGTGGAGAAGTCGTGGGGCGAGTGCCAATCGCCCAGCGCGATATAGTCCAATCGGCTATGGGCAATCATTTCAGGGGTTAGGTCGCTGTGCCCGCCGGGCACTGGCATGGAGCCGTGCACGAGCGCAATCTGATAGGGCGCACCGCTCGGTTCCCGGGTGAGTAGCCCTGCCCATTCGCGGGTTGTGCCTGCAGGGCAGGCGACGACGCTCAGCTCCAGCATAGGCAGCTCATAACGCTCTGCACGGGGCAGAAAGTGGAGATTCGGAGGCAGAGCGCGCTCCCAAAACGGGTGATGCTCGGCGGGGTCATGGTTGCCCGGAATGACCAGCACAGGCAGTTGTACTGAGCTGAGCCAATCGAGCGCGTGGTCGATCCATGCACGGGCGACGCGCGGCGAATCGAACAGGTCGCCTGCAATCAGAATGGCGTGGCACTCACGCTGGCGGGCGGTCTCGATAACCCTTTCAAAGGTACGCCTTAGGCGTTGCTGATGGTCATGGGCGCGTTCACCCAGATAGCCGAACGCGCGTCCCAAATGCACATCCGCTGTGTGCAAAAGCTTTATCGCCATCCGTGAACCCTACCCCTGTCGCCACCCGCATTATACCGAATGCCCACACTCTATGAGCCGATGATGACCTGACGACTGGCACCGTCCGTCCAACACAGCGGTTAGTAGTGCTGTCGATGACCAGCAAAAGTACCAGTTTTTGCACGAAAGCCGTTTTTAGAGCCGAAAACCCCACTCGACGGATGTATAATAGCAAACAGGCGGTTCAATCGCCCGAGAGCTGTCCGGTTTTGGGACGCTTTCGAGTCATTAACTCATGAGTTCACGCCCCCGTCTGGGGGAAAGGAGGCAGATTCTATGCGCCGATGGTTCGGATTGACTGTGCTGACAGGGTTGAGCCTTGCGCTGGCGAGTGCGCAGGTGTTTCCTATCTATGATTTCGAGTCGGCGACGCTGGGTCAGCAGGAGGTCATGTTCCGTGCGCCGCGCTTCTCCGGCTCGACTTCGGGTTTCCTTGCTACAACGCCCAATCTATCGATCGTGAGCGACGAGCAAAACCACACACCGAGCGGGTCCAAGTCGCTGAAAGTGTCCTGGCAGTTCACTGGGGCAAGCAACGCATGGTTGCGTCTGACCACCTTCAACGCGAGTGTGGTGCCGAACCCTGCTCTCGACTTCCAGTATCTGTTGGTCTTTTATATTTATGTGCCGTCGGGCACGCCCGATTTCTATGTGACGCTGGGCGTGCGAGATAACAACACCTCAGCGGCGATCGGGGGCAATGGCGGCACTACGGGCGAGATTGAATGGGTTGGCAGTACCACTGGCGCCCCACCGACCGGCAGATTGATTGATCAGAAAGACCAGTGGGTGCAGGTGGTGTTTGATTTTAGCACTGACCCAATTCGGGGCTTTACGGGCAACGGCGTGCTGAACAACCCGCGCGGCACGCTGGAGCATTTGGCTTTCAAACCTGTGGACCCCTCACAGGTCGGTCCCTACACGCTCTATCTGGACGACTTCATGCAGGTTCCAGAGCCTGCCTCGCTGAGTGTGCTGGCGCTTGGAATCGTAACGCTCGCGTTCCGTCGACGCCGATAAGCCTCTTGAAGAGTCCACGGGCACTACTGCGAATGTAGGAGGGGTTTGCGGGCGGGGGCAACTGCCCCCGCCCGTCGCGTGGTTAACACCCACTGCCGAAGTTGAACAGCACCAGCAGCAGGTCGGCGTCGTCCACGATGCCGTCGGCGTTTACATCCGCATCGGGGTCATCGGAACCGAAGGCAAACAGCACCCTCAGCAGGTCGGCGTCGTCCACACAGCCGTTCAGGTCGGCATCACCTTCCACATGCACGATGAGGTAGCCCGTTGCTGGTTCCACCAGCGCGTTAGTGTCG
>FWWM01009425.1_pt1 | contig 18007 bp, 16 predicted proteins | sample 2228351 | NCBI WGS metagenome assembly FWWM01 (sample SAMEA103939774, study PRJEB20133) | metagenome
GGCCGTCAAAGACGGGATTCTTGCCATGCTCGCCGCTCTAAATAGGGCTAGCTAGAGCGGCGAGTTTTTGCAATGTTGAGGTGCAGCGAGAGGACGGCTGCGAGGGACTCGTATACCGGGGACGGGCAATTACAATGGGCTGCCACGGAGGCGAGGCACCGCCGCTACTCGCCACGTACTCCGACTGGGATTCAAGAGGATGCCATGAACCACCAACGGCTGCCACGGCGCGAGTTTGGCCGCTGTTTGGCTGGCGGCTTGGCGTGTGCCTTGCCGCTGGCTGCTGCTGGAGATTCGTCCGCGGTTCCCTGTACGGAGCGAGACCTGTCCGAGGCTGCTGTGGGCGTCGCGGTTTCGCTGTGCGAGCAGGCCGCCCAGCAGCAGTCCCCGGTGCCGCTCGCTCCCGACGAGCACTACTTGGCCCTGGTGCAATTGCTGTACCCGGATGAGCGGTTAGGCGAGAGCGAGCTGCAGGAGGTGCGCCGGCAGATCCAGGTCATGCTGGGGCGGTCTAAGGTGCTCTCTGAGTTTCCGCTCAGTAATGGGGACGAGCCGGCCGTCTCATTTGCTGCCTACCGATCGGCGGAGTGACGTGCCATGCCCTTGCAAGCCGAGCATGCTTTTGCCGACCTCGCGACGTTGGGCCGAGGATTGCGGGCCGGCGACTACACGTGCGTCGAGCTGTGCGAATTCTTCTTGCGCCGGCTCGAAGAGCACGGGCCTCGTTTGAATGCCGTCGTCACGATCACGCGAGACGTGGCGTTGGAGCAGGCGCGCCGCTGCGACGCGGAGCTGCGTGCCGGCAAGGACCGCGGGCCGTTGCACGGCATTCCTTACGGGGCCAAGGATCTGTTGGCCACCGCTGGCATACCCACCTCTTGGGGCGCCGCGAGTTTGCGCGAACAGACGTTCGCTCAAGATGCCACCGTGATCCGCCGCCTGCGCGAGGCGGGTGCCGTACTTGCGGCCAAGCTGGCCATGGTAGAAATAGCCGGGGGCCTGGGCTACGACCAGGCCAATGCATCGTTCACGGGTCCGGGGCTGAATCCGTGGGACCTGGCGTCTTGGAGCGGCGGTTCGTCGAGCGGCTCGGGTTCGGCGGTGGGGGCGGGGCTGGTGCCGTTCGCCATCGGCTCGGAAACCTGGGGGTCGATCATCACTCCGGCAGGATATTGCGGCATTTCGGGCCTGCGGCCCACTTACGGCCGCGTCAGCCGTCACGGGGCCATGGCGCTCAGTTGGAGCCTCGACAAGCTCGGGCCCATGTGCCGCACGGCAGCCGACTGCGGTCTGGTACTGGCGGCCATAGCGGGTCCCGATCCCGAGGATCCCACCGCCGCCGACCGCCCGTTTGTCTGGCCGCCCGCTGAAACGGACCAACGCCCCCAACAACGCGCGCGAGATGTTGGACGGCCCTTTCGGCTGGCCGTGCTCAAGGGGGCTGCCGAACACGTGCAGCCGGAGGTGCGAGCCAACTTCGAACGCTCTCTGCAAGTATTGGCCCAGGCCGCAGAGTTGGTCGAGGTCGAGGAGCCGCGGTTGCCCGCTGGTGTGGCGAATGCCACCATCATCGCATGCGAGATGGCGGCGGCCTTCGAGGGCCTGGTACGCAGCGGAGACATCTGGGAGATGACGGCCCCCGAAGACCGCGTGGGGATGCATGCGGCGCTGTTCATACCCGCCAAAGACTACATCAATGCGCAGCGTGTACGGCGGCGGGTGCAGCGGGCGATGGACGAGCTGTTGGCGCCGTTCGACGCGTTGGTGGCGCCTGCGCTGGCTACCGTTGCCCCGCCGATCGACGTGCCATTTGCGGAGTATCAGCGGGGATTTCGCGCGGGCGGGCTTTCTGGCGCGGAGAATGCCGCGGGCGTACCGGGGATTACGGTGCCCAATGGTTTTGGGGAGCGTGGTTTGCCTACGGGGCTACTGCTGGTGGGCCGCGCGTTTGCGGAGGAGAGCATATTGCGCGTGGCGGGGTATTATCAGGAGCGGACGGAGTGGCATCGGCGCCGCCCGAGGGAGTTTTCTTGAGGCGCGTGGGAGGAGCGAACGATTGAGCGAGCGACACGCAGAACGGCGGGCGCGTGTGGTACGTTTGCTGAGGCGTGCTGGCGCCGAGGCGTTGTTGGTTTCGAGCGTGCCGAACGTGCGTTGGCTAACCGGGTTTACAGGGGAGGACAGTTATCTGTTATTGGGGCGGGGTGTGGCGGTGGCGATCAGCGATTCGCGGTACGAGCAGCAGATTGCGGAGGAGTGTCCGGGGCTGGAGCTTGTGGTGCGTCGGGCGGGGACAAGCCTATTGGAGGCGGCTGCGCGCGTGGTGCGTCGAAGTCGGGTGAGGCGGTTGGCGGTCGAGGGGCAGTCGCTCACGGCGGCGGCGTACCTGGAGTTGGGGGCGAAGGTGGCGCCTGGGGAGGTGCGTTCGACGAGCGGGTTGGTGGAGGGGTTGCGGCAGGTGAAAGACGGCGAGGAGTTGGCGGCGATTCGGGAGGCGATCGCGGCGGCCGAGCGGGGCTTTGCGGTGTTGCGGGCTGCGTTGCGGCCGGAACATACGGAGAAGGATCTGGCAGACCTTTTGGAGCATCAGTTGCGGCTGTTGGGTGCCGAGGGGGCGAGTTTTCCTAGCATTGTGGCGGTGGGAGATCGGGCGGCGTTGCCGCACTACCGGCCGGGCGCACGTCGCGTGCGTGAGGGCCGATTTGTGCTGGTGGATTGGGGGGCGCGAGTGCGCGGTTATGTGAGCGACTTGACGCGTGTGATACCCACCAGTAGAATCCCGCCAAAACTTGAACGCGTGTATCGAGTTGTGCAAACAGCCCAGGCACAGGCGATTGGCCTGCTGAGGCCGGGTGCGGTGGCCGGAGAGGTCGACGCGGCGGCCAGGGCGGTGATAGCCGATGCCGGGTTTGGCAGACGTTTTGGACATGGCCTCGGGCACGGCATCGGCCTGGAGGTGCATGAGGGTCCCCGCCTGGCGCCTGGTTCGAAGACGATCCTCAAGGCCGGCATGGTGGTGACGGTCGAGCCGGGCATTTACCTGCCCGGGTGGGGGGGGGTGCGCGTGGAGGACGACGTGCTCATCACGCGCAACGGGCCCCAGGTGTTGACCAGCGTTTCTCGGAACCTGGCCGACCTGGCCTTGCAATAGAGCGTTAGGAGCAACCGCACGTGAGCAGTGAGCCTTCACCCTCGCCACGGCAGCGACGGAGGACTGGCATGTCGACCTCGGGAACCAATTCCGGCGACGCTTTCGATTTGCGCCGTATTCGCCGCCTGGTGGAGTTGATGAACGAGTACGACCTGGCGGAGATCGATCTCCGCGAGGCGGGGCTGCGCATCCGCTTGCGCAAGCATTTGGAGCCGGCGGCTGGTGCTCCTGCGGCCGTGCAGGTGCAGCAGGCGGCGTTGCCGGCCGAGCGGCCTGGAGGCCCCGTGGCCGAGCCACCGGCGGGAGAGGAGCACATCGAGGTCATCCGCAGCATCATGGTGGGCACTTTCTTTGCCGCGCCCAACCCGGATGCGCCGCCATTCGTGAAGGTGGGCGACCACGTGGGCCCGGAGACGATTGTGTGCATCATCGAGGCCATGAAGGTTTTCAACGAGATTCCGGCCGGCGTTTCGGGGCGAATTGTGGCCGTGTTGGTTCAGAACGGCGATCCGGTCGAGTACGGCCAGCCGTTGTTCAAGGTCGATACTCGCTAGTCCTGCGGCCGGCTTGCCAGCCATGTACAAACGGATCCTGGTCGCCAACCGGGGGGAGATCGCGTTGCGGATCATCCGCGCCTGCCGGGAACTGGGCGTGGAGACGGTGGCGATTTTCAGCGAGGCCGACCGCGGCGCTCAGTACCTGGAGTTGGCCGATGAGGCCTATTGCGTCGGCGCGGCCCGTGCCAGCGAGAGCTACCTGCGCATCGACCGCGTGATCAGCGCGGCCGAGATCGGCAATGTGCAGGCGATCCATCCCGGCTATGGGTTCCTGGCAGAGAACGCACACTTCAACGAGGTGTGCCGGAGTTGCAACATCGATTTCATCGGACCGCCGCACGAGGCGATGCGGCTGCTGGGAGACAAGAACGCTGCCCGCCGGCTGGCGCGAGAGGCCGGCGTGCCCTGCGTCCCTGGCAGCCCTGGTCCCGTGTCGGATGATCGCGAGGCCCTGCGGATCGCGCACGAGATTGGCTTTCCCGTGCTCATCAAGGCCGCCGCGGGGGGCGGCGGCCGCGGGATGCGTGTGGCCGCCAACGACCTGGTGCTCAAGTCGGCCTTGCAGCAGGCGCAGGCCGAAGCGGCCGCGGCCTTTGGAGACGGCACGCTCTATCTGGAGAAGTACATCGAGCGTCCCCGGCACGTGGAGGTGCAGATCCTGGCCGACCATCACGGCAATGCCGTGCATCTGTGGGAGCGGGACTGTTCCATGCAGCGCCGGCACCAGAAGATCATCGAAGAAAGCCCGGCCCCTAACCTGCCGCAGCGGCTGCGCGAGGAGATCTGCGCCTCGGCGGTAAGACTGGTGCGGGCCGCCGGCTACACCAATGCCGGGACGGTCGAGTTCATCGTCGATCAGCAGGGGCACTACTATTTCATCGAAGTGAATGCACGCATTCAGGTGGAACATCCCGTAACGGAGTTGGTCACCGGCATCGACCTCATCAAGATGCAGCTCCGCATTGCCTGCGGCGAGCGGCTCCCTTTCACTCAGGAGGAAATCCGCACCTCGGGTGCAGCGATCGAGTGCCGCATCAACGCCGAGGATCCAGAGCAAGACTTTCGCCCCTGCCCGGGCCGCATCGAGAAGATCTACGCCCCGGGCGGCCCCGGCGTGCGCTTCGACTCCCACGTGCACCCCGGCTACGTGGTTCCGCCCTATTACGACTCGATGATCGGCAAGCTGCTCGTGCACCAGCCTACGCGAGAGGAGGCCATCCGCACCATGCAGCGGGCGCTTGCCGAGCTGCGCATCCAGGGCATCAAGACCACCGTGCCGCGGCAGATGCAAATCCTCAGCCACGCCGCCTTCGTTGAAGGCCAGGTGGATACCAAGTTCATCGAACGCACCTGGCCGGCGTAGACGCGCAGGGGATGCCGCGGCTTGCATAAGCTAAAATGGATCCTACTACGGCACCGAGTGCCGGCAACGGCAGCCTCCGCCAGACGATGCCGGCCTGCCGTGGCGATCGTGGATGAAAGGCCGCGCCATGCATTCTGCTGTCAGCAGTCCCACACCGGTCCCCTGCCGCAAGGTTGCCATCCTGTTTGCGGGCGGCCCGGCTCCCGCCGCGAATGCCGTCATCTCTACAGCCGCCGCATCTTTCTTGAAACGCAATATACCCGTGGTCGGCATCCTCCACGGCTATTCCCGTCTGGTGGGCTACACGCCCGGCACGCAGCTCGTCGAGGGCCAGCACTACATCATGCTCGACCAGCGGCGCTTGAAACGCACCCGCAACACGCAGGGCATCCTCATCGGCACGGCGCGCACCAACCCCGGCTCAGACATCTGGCATCCCGAGCACCTGCGCGATCCTGAACGCACCGCCAAGCTGCGCACCGTGTACGAGGCGCTGCGCTCGCTGGAAGTCGATGCCCTGATCTCCATCGGCGGAGACGACACGCTCAAGACCGCCAACAAGTTCCAGCGCTTCCAGCATTACTTGCCCGAAGGCAGCCCGCGGATCCGCGTCGTGCACGTCCCCAAGACCATAGACAACGATTACGAAGGGATCGACTTCACCTTCGGCTACTTCACCGCCGTCGAAACGCTCGCCGCAGAAATCCGCAACCTGCTAGCCGATGCCGAGGCCAGCAGCACCTACTTCCTTACCGAAACCATGGGCCGCAGCGCCGGCTGGTTGGCCTACGGCGCAGCCATTGCCGGCGAAGCCAGCCTCGTGCTCAGCAGCGAAGATATCTTCGGCCCCTATGCCGCCTTCGAAGACGCTACCGACCCTGTCACCCAGCAGCCAACCCGCCGCCGCATCATGAACGTAGAGGCCGTCGTGCGGCGAATTGTCGCCACCATGCGCGCCCGCGAAGAACGCGAAGGCAAAGATTTCGGCGTGATCGTCATCGCCGAGGGCCTGGCCGAGCTGCTGCCCGCCGATCAGCTTCAAAACATCTCCCGAGACGAACATGGCCATATCGCCATCTCTCAGGTCGAACTCGGCCGAAAGTTCGCCGCCTGGGTAGCCGATGAGTACCGCCGCCAAACGGGCCGCAAACGCAAGGTCGTCGGCCTACAGCTCGGCTACGAGACGCGCTGTGCCCGCCCCCATGCCTTCGACGTCATGTTGGGCAGCCAGCTCGGCGTGGGCGCCTACCGGGCGCTTGTCGAAGACAACGAAGATGGGGTGATGATCTCCGTCCGCGGCCAGTTGGAGCTGCTCTATGTGCCCTTCGAGCGCCTGGTCGATCCGGAGACGCTGGTGACCCGCGTGCGACGTATCGATGTGAAGAGCGATTTTCACAAGCTCGCACGCTTCCTCGAAACCGAGGTCGACGGCTGATGCCGGCCGCACGCCGCCTGCTGCAACCGAGGGCCCCCGTTTCTACTTGAACGGCCCCCTCGCCATGCACATACCCCAGTTACCCGCCAGGAAGGGACGTCTTGCCGGCAGAGCCAGCGTCGTGGCCGCCGCCCTGCTCTGGAGTTCTAGCGGCCTATTCGTCAAATCGCACGTGTTTGACGATTGGCCGCTGGACAAGCGCGGGATTCTGCTAGCCTTCTGGCGGGCCCTGTTTGCCGGCCTGGTGCTCTTGCCATGGGTGCGCCGCCCCCGCTGGAACTGGCGGATCCTACCCATGACGCTCAGCTTTACCGGCATGAACATCTGCTTTCTCAAGTCGATGACGCTCACCACAGCGGCCAACGCCATCTGGCTCCAGTGCACGGCGCCGTTGTGGGTCTTTCTTTGGGGCTGCACGCTGGGGCGAGAGCGGGCTGTGCGGGCCGACGCCATACCGCTCTGTTGCGGCATCCTAGGGACGGGCTTGATACTTGGAAACGAGTTTGCAGGTTCCTCGGCCGCGGCCTCCACCACCGGGGTGCTGCTCGGTTTGGCAGCGGGCATACTCTATGCCGGCGTGGTGATCGGCCTGCGCCGCCTGCGCGGCGAAGACGCGGCGTTTCTTGTCGCCGCCAATCACCTAGTGGCCGCCGCGCTGCTCTCGCCGTACTATGCGGCGGGGGGGGTGCATCCATCGGCAGGGCAACTGGCGGCGGTGGCCGCATTCGGCATGCTGCAAATGGGCTTGCCTTACTTGCTGTTTGCCCGAGGGCTGCGACGCGTGCCGGGCCACGAGGCTGCGCTGCTGGCACTCACCGAGCCGGTGCTCATGCCGCTGTGGGTCTGGCTGGCCTGGGGAGAGCAGCCCGCATGGTGGACGCTTGCGGGCGGCGGGTTGATCTTGGCTGGCCTGCTCGTGCGCTACGCCCGCCGTGAGCCGGAGCCAGACGCACAGTGAGGCGCGCGCAAAGGCCCAGCCGGGTGAAGTGCCTTACCGGCTGAGCGGGTCGCCTGAGCATCGGGCGGCCCCACTTGGCCGCCGAGCACGCCAAGCTGGCTGGGCCGCCCAACTGCGACGTGACCCGGGCTTGCTAGGTGGGCCGGCCGCTTGGCGGCTGCCCACCTGCTGTGTAGCCGCCTGCTGTCTGGCCGCTCACTGTCTGGCCGCTCGCTGTCTGCTTGCTTTCTAGCAGGCTTGCCTCTGTGCGCTGCGCCAAGAGTGATGTGCCGGTAGAGATCATCGAGTCTGTGAGAATGGGCTTTTGCACCTCGCTGATCACATGTGCGTCGGTACGGGCGTAGCTCACGAACATCAGCAGCGAGGCGACTGCCAGACCCAGGCCGACCCAGCCGTCGGCGAAGGTGTCGTACACGCCGTGCAACAGGGCCACCATGCCCAGGCCCACGGCGAACAGCACACGAGCCTTGCTGCGGTTGAGCGCCGCCAGGCCGATGAAGTAGCCGGCCATGCCGCTCCAAATGCCGTGCAAGAGGGGCAGCGTGATAAAGCGGATGAACTGCACCACGATATAGTCACCAAACCCCAGCCCGCCCACTGCGAGACCGCGGGCATAGGAGAGCGAATACACAACTGCCTCGGTGCTGCCGAAAGCCAGGCCGCTCATGGCCCCCATGTATGCATATGTAAGCGGGCGTTGGAACTGGCCTTTGCGAAATAGCAAGAGGTAGATGGGAAATGCCTTTACGCCCTCTTCGACCAGGCCAACGCCCAGCGTGAAACCGATCAGCCGTCCGGCCAGGTTGGCCGACTGCGTCTCGGCAGTCAGCGAAGAGATGATGGGAAGCTGGCTCAACAGCAGCACCGCCAGCACGCCTAGGAAGGCCGTAAAGGCGGTCACCTTCAGGTGGATTCCCACGCCGGTTGGTTCCGGCCGCAGGCAAAACCTCAGCACCAGGGCCCACATCAGCGCAAAGTAGATGCTGAAGGCCCAGGCCGCCAGGCGCAAATCGATTTCCTGGCCACGCGAGCTGCAATAAAGACCGAAAGCCAGGGGGAAGATGGCGAAGAACAAGAACAGCCTTACCCACACCAGGTCCCAGGGCCGATCTTTGATCCAGAGGTGCAGGGGAATGAGGTTCTTGAGATTGACCGAGGTGAACTCGCGCCGGAGGGCTTGCAGGTCCAGCGAACCAGGCGCGCGGCTTTCGAGCCATTGTTGAGGATCGGGCGGGGTGGGGCTTGCCATAGGCCTTGTTGCATCCTGTGAAAATTTCTTCGGCCGATCCGTGCGAGCATGGGACCACGGAACGTACTTTACCAGCCCCGAGCGGGATCGCTAGGATCGAAGCCGGCGCCGCGCGCCCAAAGCAGATCTCGCACCCCTACTTCGTCCGCACCATTCTAGCGTGCGCCATGCCGCGGGAGCAAGAAGTCGCCGCATACTTGGGATGCAAGCGGTGCCACACGCAAGTGCACGCTCGCACGTGTGCCGCTGCTAACTGCCGTGCTGGCGTGTTCGTCGAGGTGCGGAGAATTGCGCACGCTAGGCCCGTGAGCGTCGCGTGTATTGGCCGGTTCGGCCCCCCGTAACCCCCTGTACAAGTGGGAAAAACATGAGACGAGCCGCCCCGTAGAGCAAGCGTCCCCGCTTGCTCAGGCAGACCAAACACATCCGGCAGTTCCGCACAAGCGAGGACGCTTATGCTACGGCGAGGACGCTTATGCTACGTAGAGCAAGCGTCCCCGCCCCGTAGAGCAAGCGTCCCCGCCCCGTAGAGCAAGCGTCCCCGCCCCGTAGAGCAAGCGTCCCCGCTTGCTCAAGCCGGCCGAACACCTCCGGCACGTCTGCAAAGGTGAGCACACCTGTGCCACGTTGTGCACAAGCGAGGACGCTTGTGCAACGGCCCGACGCTTGCACTACGGCTACACGCTTGTGCCGCGGGCAGCACACGGGCCCACGTGCGGCAGCGTGGAAGCATACGGTTGTCGGCCTGCAAAACCTGACGCATGGCTGCGTGTTGTGCGATCAGCGGCCCTGTCTGGAAGCGGCACTGGGCACGTCGAACATTTTCAGTAGCCGCTGGAGCCGCCGGCGATACGTAAAGTGTTCAACCTCGAGCAGGTGGCGCGGCGAATCCACGTAGCGGATCCCGTGGCCGAGGTCCGGCTGCGGCCCCGCCTTCAGGGCCCTGAACCGCTCAGCGGCGGGAGATCCCTGCTCCATGGCCTTCCAAAAGCGCGCGATCAACTGCGACTGGTAGTCGACCAGCCCCCATTGCCCGCTATCGGGCTGGATCATTCCCGCCACGCACAGGTTGTCGTACCTGGGGTGAAAAATATTCAGGTATAGGTTTGGCCGGCCGCGCTCCCATGCTAGCCACTGCCGGTCGATGAACGGGAAACTAATGCGAAACCCGGTGGCGCATACCACCACGTCGAACGGCTCCTGGCTCCCGTCGGCAAAGCGCACTTCGGTTCCGCATAGCTCAGTTACCTGCGGCTTGATGCGAATACGGCCGTGTCCCACGTAGTACAATAGCTGCGAGTTGATGATCGGGTGCGTCTCAAATAACCGATGGTCCGGCTGGGGAAGACCGTAGCGCTCCGGTCGGCCCAGGGCAATCCGCGTGCTCCAGCCCGCAATCCAGCGGCGTACGGCCAGGGGCAGCCGCCAACGAAGCATCTTTTCTCCTACTTCGTCGGCGGGCAGGCCCCCAAAGAACTTGGGCAGGTAATGGTAGCCTCGCCGCATGCTCTGCGCGGTCTCGGCTGCATGCTGTGCCGATTCGACCGCAATGTCGCACCCTGAGTTGCCCGCTCCCACCACCAACACACGCCTGCCGCGCAGCACCTCTGGCGTCTTGTATTGGCAAGAGTGCAGCATCAAACCGTCGAACCGGCCAGGAAACTCGGGCCAATTCGGATCCCAGTTGTGGCCGTTTGCTATGACCAGGCCCCGATACAGCCGCACTTGCCCGTCTGCCAGTGTGATCTCCCACCAAGGGCATGTCGGCGCCTCGGGCCGCGGCACCGGCTCCACACGTTCCACGGAAGCACCAAAACGTATCGACTCGTAAAGATGGAAGTGCCGCGCATATGCCCGCAAGTATTCGAACGCCTGCCGCCGGCTCGGATAGGGCGGCCACTCGGCCGGCATGGGAAAGTCTGTAAACTCCGTAAGCCGCTTAGAGCTGATGAGGTGCGTCGAGTCGTACACGCTGGAGTGCGGCCGGCCGTAGTACCAGATGCCGCCTACCTCATCTTCGCGTTCCAGGCACTCGCAGGGCAGACCCGCCTCGCGCAGATTCTTTACAACCGCCAGCCCCGAGGCGCCCGCGCCAATCACTCCGTACGTGTTGCTGTGTACCATCTCCGCCTAGCACTCCGCAGGCGCATATGGTACCGCACCCGAGGGCAGCGCGGGTAGGGGAACGCCTGGCCAAGCAAGGGACGGCGGCCATGTCGAGCCCCGGCCGCGCGCACCTGACGTGCGACGTGCGACGGTTGACGTCACTGCCCGCCGTGGAACGCCGCATCGTCAATGCCCTCGCCATCTGCCCGATTGCCCAGACGCCGATGGACGCGTTCGTCGATCAGAAATGCCAACGACCGCACGGAGCCATCGCAAAACGCGGCATTCCACGTACCCGGGTGCACACTTCCGAATCGCGTGCTCTCTTCCGCGGGGCCGTCGGGCAGCGGCGGCAGGTACGACGTGCGCGCGATGTCGTCTTGATAGCCGGTGTACATGCTCCAATCGTCGCCATGATCGAGCCCAGATGCATAGGCATCGTTACGAATGTACTTCTCGCCGAGCAAGTACGTGTGTGCCTTGCCGTCCGCGATGTCTGCATATCGGATCTCGCTGCGTAGGTAACAAATGCCCGTGTGATCGGAAACGTCCGGCCATAGGAAGCTGGGGTCGTCGGCTTCTGCAATGCTCGAGGGCCCTCCCCAGCCGAAGATCTCGCAACGCGGCTGGTCCCCTGCGCAGGCGGCGTAATCGCCGCGTGCGGCAGCGCTAAGCGGGTCAACGTTTATCGGTGCGCGCGCTGGTGCAAAGCCGATTGCAAATGGGCCAAGATCTCGGCGGCTGGGGCAGACAAACAGCGTTAACGGAGTCTGAGCAAGTGTGGCCAGGGCTTGGCGCTTGCTGCCGGGACCGGCACCTTTGCCTAGCCTGGCCAGGTCTGGCCGCTCAATGTAGGCCAACAGACATCCGATCCAGCCGCCCGGCTGGGCACGGCCTGTACCTCGGTCGGGATCCCAAACCCACTTTCCGCCCCACCCACCGGTTGGCAGCCGATTGTGAGCCGACTCGTGCAATTGCACCGCGAGCGCCTGTTGGCGTAAATTATTAACGCACTCCGTACGCCTCCCCGCCTCCCGTGCTGCCTGAATGGCGGGCAGCGCGATGCCGGTCAATATTGCTATAATCGAGATCACAACGAGCAGCTCGATCAGTGTTACCCCGCGATGGTTACAAACCCGTGCTCGGTGCTTGGGTGCCGCCGAGAGGAAAGTATCCGTGCGGCGACGACGCATACACGTGACTGAGACTGCGGCATACTGAAGGCAGTCATGCGCATCAGCCTGGATTGGGCCTGCCTGCCGAGCGCACTCGTCCTGCAATTGACTGACGCGTGGGGCATCCGCTTGTGGGTTGCACTTCATATGGAATTCCATCGTAACTGCTCCCCGCGCACGCCTCAGATCGTAACGTAACCCGCAGCCAGCATTGCTGAGAAGGTCATCAAGTAGAAACTGGCAATCACAAGTGTCCCAAATGCGATGGGCTTGGGAAAGTTCATGAGGATGTGCCCCAGGACAATGTAAATGGGAAAAACCACGGCGACGAAGCGCCCCTGGCTGAGCATGCAGAACCTGTAGCCTGCGAGAACATAAGTGAGCGCGAGATGAGATGCGCCAAATAGGGTTTCCGGGCCAGTGAGCCAACCTCTTGCGCGACCAATGGCAAGCAGCAAAATCGCCCCGACAAAAAGCACGGCATTGGCAGATTGGTAGCTCAGCAGCAGCGGTACGCCTGGATCGATACTTGCATAGTAACCCGGCGCGCCTGGCACATATACAGACCACACCGGCTCCCAACTTGCCAGCGCCAACAGCATTTGACCCGGCAAGAGGGGCGGACGCATGCGCCAAAAATGCTGGGTCTTGGCAAAGGCTAATGGTTCTCCAAACGCAGCCCACTGGTAGGCCATGAATGCTACCAGTCCCCAGACCGCGAGGGGGGCCAGCGCCGCCAGACGACGAGCTGCCTCCCATGGTGTGCGCGAACCTCTCCAGACGTGCAGCAGTACTGGCAGGACCGCTGCCACGCCAACGGGCCGCGTCCCAGTGATGGCGCCGGCAAGCGCAGCCAATGCCCAATCGGGCCAACGCCGCTGCATGCCGACAAAGAGTGTGAGGCACAAGAGCAGAAACAGAGACTCGCTGTAGACCATCCGCATGAAAAAGCTCGTGGGGAAGAGAGCCAGGGATAGTACCGCCCACGGCGCCGCCCGCGCGCGATCCGCTCCGCTGTGCTCTAGGTACGTTCCAAATGCAGTTAGCCCAAGCACTAGCGAGACGTTCGCGACCAGCAGTCCGACCCAATGGCTAGGCAGGCCTGTCAGGGTCACCAAGAATCGTATAAGGACGGGATATGCTGGAAAGAAGGCCACTGCTGACGGCTGACCGCGCTCATACCAATACCCTCGCTCGGCAATGCTGAGATACCATTGGCCATCCCATGCCGTGAGGGAATCGACTACGTTGTCAAATGCAGGCATCAGCCGGGGGGGCGGCCAATCCGGGCTTCGGGGCAGCAGGTAATATCCTAGGAACATGCCCACAAACGCTGCAGACGTGCCCAGAATATAGGCGAACAGTCCTCGGGCATGCACGCGCTTCATACGACGTCGTGGCGTGGCAAAGCTACACTGTCAGCCGGGCTTAGACTAGCTCTTCGGCGACTGGCGAGACTCGAGGCGCCTGTGCCTTTCATTCATCGGTACTTCATTATGGCGTCGTCTGCTAACCGAGTGCAGGCGCACGTCTTGCCCGCTCAGCCAACCACCTGCGCACTTGCTTGACAAGCAGAGCGGCCAGTCCCAGGGCTGTAAGAAAAAGAAACAGGCTGCGCAATCCCCAGTGTTGCTGCGAGACCTCTGGCAATCCATATGCAGTCAGCGTGAACGACTCTTCCGCCGCATCACACGACCGAGGATCGTCAAAGATCCACTCCTCGCGCTCGGTCAAACGTCTGTTCGGCGAGCGAGTTACGTACACAACTCTACGGGGAAAGGGCACTTCCTTGACTGTTGGGTTGTATTCCACTGTCTGCACCGCTTCGCCCCACGGCCATTGCACAACTGCCTCGACCACAGCCCAATGATTTGAGCGGTCGATGATCGCCCAGCACGGATAAGCTCGGCCTCCCTCCACTCTATCGAACATGACCTTGACGAGCTGAGTGTCCGGTCCGCCGTGCGGGGCTACGCTTCGCAGCGTGACGCTTCCGCCCATGCCGGACTCGAGGAACTCGACCAGGGAGTAATAGTACATAAGCGTCTGGGCCGCGCCCAAATACCGCTGTACCTTCAGATCAACTTCGTCTACCACCGGCGTTTGCGACGAGGTGAGTCGGTCGTATTGGAACAGCTCATCCTGTTCCCGCCCCTTGCTTCGGCCCATGAAAAACGAATACCGGGAGTTATATGCCCTGATGCTCTTTCTGTCGTCGTTAGCATCGTAGCTCTCGATGGCGCGCCACGCGCCCTTTAGGCGGAATTTGCCATGCGATTCCTTCTGCTCGCGGCGGCCCCCAATGTCGCGTTGGGAAACGACCCGGTACGACACCTCCAGATTGTTAAAGAATGCCAACAGCCGTGCATGTGTTTGTGACACCGCGCGGCGCACGTCGTCGCCCGATACGGACTGTGCCCACACGTGCGCGCTTGTGGCCAGCATGAGAAGTACAAGGCCCCACACTTGCAGTAGCACTCTTCGTGTCATGCTGGTATACCGTATCCCGTCGGCACCGGCTCACTCTGGCGCGCAAGCCCCGCCGGTCTTGGCTCTCCGGCGGACATATCACCAGGCTGACCTCGCATTACTGACAGGTGCACGTCGCCGGGTTCATGATGCCGGTCTTGCACGTATCGTTGCCGCGGCATATCCCTGCACCGCAAAGGGGAGGCGTGAGCGAGCCCGTGCATCCCGGGTACGGATACTCGGCGCCGGCGCGGGGAACGCTAGTTGCCAGCAGAATGAGACAGCCAAGAAAAAAACCCACGAGAAAGTGAAACACCTTTGAACCTCCCAGAAAAAGCGGGGCGTCTCTGACGCCCATAAAACACACTCGAGTTCCTCCGTTACGGTTCCTCGCGTTGTGTCAGGGCCTGCGCGGGTTCAACTCGCATGGTGAGGCGAATGATCGGTCCTTTGCCGCCATCACAGTCCGGTAGCACGCGCAACAGATGCCAGACATCCTGCGTGCAGGCGACGTGAGGGACGCTGACGGTAATGCGGACCGCGCGCTTGGCAAACGGGCTCAGGCTGAACGGAACATCTGACGACACCATGCAGGCGCAGTCGGCCTCGATGCCAAGCACTCGCACGGAATCGAGACCAATGTTTCGAACGTCAAAGCTGCACCACACCTGCTCGCCGGACCGCACCGTGCCGAGGTTCACGATGCGCGTCTGTGCGACAAGCTGCCTTCCCTCAAACACACTCGTTTGGATGTCGCGCCCCAAATCTGTGAACATCAAGGCAGCCGCAACGATCGTGCCGCACGCAACCCCCACACACAATTGACGGCGGTGCCAACGGCAAGTGCTCTCCCCGCGACCGGAGGAATTGCTGGTACGCACGTCAGGCACCGATAGTTAGGTGTGTGATGGGGTCCAATGAAAGAACCCTAGGATTGGACCAACGTATCACATGTGCAATCGCATTGTCAAGCGTTTTGTGCGCAATCGCCCGCAATGACAACATGGGACGTACTCTGTCACGACGTACGTGGCGCCGCGCTCGAAAGCGACTGGGGAGATGCAACCGAACATGAATTCACAGTTCGCACCGAGGTCAGAGGCGAGTCGGCGATCTGGCCTGCTGGTGTGCGTGGCACGAAGTACACATGGGCAGGTGAATCGAAGACTTGGGCTCGGCCCCGGGCGGGTGGCTTGCCCCATGCCTTGGCCGAGATGGCAGAGCCATGGGAGCAAAAAGCAGGGCTTTGTGACCACTGGGCGAGTGGGCAAATAGAAACGCCGTTTACCTGGCGGCTTCCATCAGCAGAACCGCAAGAGCGCGTAGCGTTTCTTACCGGTGCGGAGCACAAGCACGCTTTCGCTGGCCAAATCGGCCGGCGTGAGGCGAAGATCTGGGCTGGCCACCCGGCGGTTGTTCACATAAGCGCCACCTTGGACAATGGTCCGGCGGGCCTCCCCTTTGCTGGCGGCCAGTCCCGCCTCGCACAGGGCATCGACCACGCTCAGCCCTGCCTCGGCCAGTGCAGCGCGCGGCAGCTCGCGGCTGGGAACATCGCAGAAGATCTCCGCGAGTTCGGCATCCGACAGGTCGGCGATCTCGGCCCCAAATAGCACTTGGCTGGCCCGGCGAGCCCGCGCTAAGCCAGTTTGCCCGTGGATCAGCGCCGTCAGTTCCTCGGCAAGCCGGCGCTGGCTCTCCCGTTTTTCGGGCTGCGCGGCTCGGGCCGCATCCAATGCTTCGATCTCTTCCTGACAGAGGTCTGTAAAAAACCGCAGGCAGCGGCCCACGTCTGCGTCATCGACGTTGATCCAGTACTGGTAGAACTGGTACGGACTGGTGCGCGCCGCGGAGAGCCAGACGGCCCCGGCCTCGGTCTTGCCCATCTTGGTGCCGTCGGCCTTGGTGAGCAGGGGGCATGTCATCCCATAGAGCTGTACGGAACGCATGCGGCGAGCCAGATCGATACCCGCCGTGATGTTGCCCCACTGGTCGCTGCCGCCTATCTGCAACTCGCAGCGAAACTGGTCGTAGAGGTAGACGAAGTCGTACGCCTGCAAGAGCATGTAGCTAAACTCGGTGTAGCTCAGTCCTGCGTCGCTGCGTTCCAACCGACTCTTGACCGAGTCCTTGGCCAGCATCACGTTGACGGGGAAGTTTTTGCCCACGTCGCGCAAAAAATCGAGGTAGCCGTAGCGAGCCATCCACTCGTAGTTGTTGACCAACAGGGCAGAGAGGCTGCCCGCCTCAAAGTCGAGCACCTGGCGGACCTGCGCCTCGATGGCTGCGGTGTTGGCTTGCAAGGTCTCGAGAGCAAGCAGATTCCGCTCCTCGCTGCGGCCGCTGGGATCTCCGATCATGCCGGTCGCCCCCCCCAATAGGGCGATTGGCCGGTGTCCCGCACGCTGGAACCGCCGCAGAACCATCAGGGCCACGAGGTGTCCGACGTGCAGGCTGTCGGCCGTGGGATCGAAGCCGGCATACAGCGTCCGGCTGCCCTCGGCCAGCCACCGCGCGAGGTGGGCCGGATCGGTGGCCTGATAAATCAAGCCCCGCCAGGAGAGTTCTTGGTAAACGTCCTTCACGTATGCTCTATGGTCGAAAGGGAAGCGAAACGTCGGCCCGGCGGCATGGACGGGCCTAGCGCCACATCTCTTCGTCTGCAAAGGGGTGCGCCGGCCGATCGAAACGGGGCCTGGGCAGCACTTTCAGGGCCTGCTCCGCGAGGCGCAAGTCTTCCTGCGTCGTAATCTTAACGTTCAGCGGTGAGCCCTCGACCACCACCACCGGGCGGCCAAGCCGCTCGACGAGCTGGGCATCGTCAGTGGCTGCAAAACCACGGCGCTGCGCATACGCCTCCAGTAACAGCTCGCGGCGGAATACCTGAGGGGTCTGGGCCTCCCACAGGCCCTCGCGAGAGACTGTCTCCACCACACGCTGCTGACCGTCGACGCGCTTGAGCGTGGCGGTTACAGGGAGGGCAAGCATGGCCGCGCCTGTCTCCTCGGCTGCCTGGAACACGCGTGCGATCCATTCGTCTGCCAGGCAGGGCCGTGCCGCGTCGTGGACGGCGACGAACTCGATCTCGGGCTTCAGTCGCCCCAGGGCGCGTTCGATCGAGTCGGCACGCTCCCTGCCCCCCTCGACGACCTCGATGCCCAAAATGAGTGCGTTCGAGGCGAACTTGAAGTCGAAGTATTCGCGGTCTTCCGAGGCAATGACCAGGATCAGTTGCCGTACATCGTCACGGTGCAGGAACCGTTCGGCGGAGTGGAGCCACACGGCCCGATCGGCCAGCGGGGCGAATGGCTTCTTGTAATTCTTGTTGCGAAAGCGGCTGCTGCGCCCGGCAGCAGCCAAGATGACGGCGTACTTGGGCATACCGAACCTCCTTGCCGGGCGGCGCGTGCAGCGCCAGCCCCGAGCCCTTCGCCCCCCCGAAGGGCAACAGCGCTCCCTGGAGCGCTTGGTGCGGGTCGGTGGTGGGCTGGCCATCCGGACCCAGCGCCCACGTAGCCGGGATGCGCTCCCCTCGGGAGGCCGC
>FWWM01009426.1_pt1 | contig 18007 bp, 16 predicted proteins | sample 2228351 | NCBI WGS metagenome assembly FWWM01 (sample SAMEA103939774, study PRJEB20133) | metagenome
CTACGGGCGAAGCCTATGGCGTATTTGGGCAAAGCGCCAGCACCGATGGCAGGGGTGTGTTAGGCTTGGCAACCGCCACTACGGGCACGACCTACGGCGTGTATGGGCAAAGCGTCAGCCCTGCTGGTAGGGGCGTGTACGGCGAGGCAATCGCCAGCACGGGCGAAACCTTCGGCGTGATTGGGCAAAGTTTCAGCACTGCTGGCAGGGGCGTGGCTGGCTTGGCATCCGCCACCAGTGGCACGACCTATGGCGTGTATGGGCTGAGCGTCAGCCCTGCTGGCAGAGGCGTGTACGGTGAGGCAGTCGCCACCACGGGGTCGGCCTATGGTGTGTATGGGCTAAGCAACAGCCCCAATGGCACGGGCGTGTTTGGCGAGACAACCACCACCACGGGCGTCACCTTTGGTGTGTGTGCGTTAGTCAACAGCCCCAATGGCTATGGTGTCTTTGGTCAAGCACCGAGTGGTGGATCAGGGCACGCAATCTTCGCTGTCGGTACTCTCGCTGCCACAGGTAGCAAATCGTTCCAAATCGATCACCCACTCCACCCCGAATCCCACTACCTGAACCACTTCTGTACCGAAGCACCAGAACCGCTCAACGCCTACAGCGGGAATGTGGTCACCGACGCACAGGGCTATGCGACTGTACGACTGCCTGACTACTTTGAGACCATCAACCGCGACTTCCGCTACCAACTCACGGTGATAGACGGCGCGGGTGAGGAGTTTGTGCAGGTAAGGGTCGTGCGCAAGATTCAAAACAACCAGTTCGTCATTCGCACCAGTCAGCCGTTTGTAGAAGTCTCTTGGCGTGTGGAAGCCGTTCGCAACGACCGCTGGGTGCAAGAGTACGGCTACCAGACCGAGCAGGAGAAGGAAGATGAAATCAAGGGCAAGTACCTCCACCCCGAACTGTACGGACAGCCGAAGGAGAAGGGGGTTCACTACCACCCCGAACCCGAACGCCCTGAAGCCGAACCAGTGCGCCCGAACAAGCAGTAGCCCCTCGTAGCCCTCACCCCCAGCCCCTCTCCCACGCTGTTGGAGAGGGGAGTCTGGCTCTTTCCCTCTTCCTGTGGCGAGGGCGGAGATTCTTCGCTTCGCTCAGAATGACGAGTTGGGCAGTGGGGAACAGGGAGTGGGCAGGGGGATAGTCGTAGCACGGGCGTCTCGCCCGTGAGATTCTTCGCTTCACTCAGAATGACGCATAGGGCGAGTTGAGAACGGGCAGTCGGCGGTCATAGCAGGGGCGTGTCACCCCTGCAAACCCTTCCTCACTCCTGCCTTCCCTCGTTCCCTTTCAAGCCCTCATGCCCCAGCCCCCTTCTCCCTGCAGGCGAAGGGGGAGTGGGGCTGAGCGCTACGCGCCTACCTGCTCCCCTCTCCCACAGCGTGGGAGAGGAGCACAGATAGAGCTTAGCACCCACTGCCAAAGTTGAACAGCACCATCAACAGGTCGGCATCGTCCACCACACTGTCGCCGTTCACATCCTCTGGCAGATCGGAACCGCTACTGCCGAAGGCGAACAGCACCGCCAGCAGGTCAGCATCATCTATACAGCCATCGCCGTTCACATCGCCCTCCTGCCAGAACGGATTGCGCGCCAGCACCACCGTCGCATCCTCGCGCCCATAGCCAAAGAAACGCCCGTTCGGAGAGAACTGGATTGAGAGTACTCCTGTGCCCGTCTCTTGGTCGTAGGTTCGCAGGAGTGCCCCGCTCGACACTTGCCACAGTCGGATGGTGCGATCCACACTCCCCGACGCTAAGTACTGCCCATCAGGCGAAAACGCCACCGAGTAGACATTATTCGTATGCCCCGTGAGCGTGTGCACTAATGTCCCGTCCGACACACGCCACAGCCTGACGGTGCGATCCACACTCCCCGAGGCTAAGTACTGTCCATCAGGCGAAAACGCTACTGAGTTGACAGAACTCGTGTGCCCTCTGAGCGTGCGCACTAATGTTCCGTCCGACACACGCCACAGCTTGATGGTGTTATCCCAACTCCCCGAGGCTAAGTACTGCCCATCAGGCGAAAACGCCACCGAGTAGACAGGATTCGTATGCCCCGTGAGCGTGCGCACTAATGTTCCGTCCGACACTTGCCACAGCCTGACGGTGTTATCCCAAATCGCCGACGCTAAGTACTGCCCATCAGGCGAAAACGCCACCGAGAGGACATAATTCCTATGCTCTGTGAGTATGCGCACTATTGCCCCGTCCGACACACGCCACAGCCTGACGGTGCGATCCCGACTCCCCGACGCTATGTACTGCCCATCAGGCGAAAACGCCACCGAGTAGACATTATTCGTATGCCCCGTGAGCGTGCGCACTAATGTCCCGTCCGACACTTGCCACAGCTTGATGGTGTTATCCACACTCCCCAACGCTAAGTACTGCCCATTAGGCGAAAACGCCACTGATAGGACACCACTTTGTAGCATAAATATGCGTTCTTCTGTCCCGTCCGACACACGCCACAGCCTGACGGTGCGATCCCCACTCCCCGACGCTAAGTACTGCCCATCAGGCGAAAACGCTACTGAGTTGACAGAACTCGTGTGCCGACCGAGCGTGCGCACTAATGTCCCGTCCGACACTTGCCACAGCCTGACGGTGTTATCCCGACTCCCCGATGCTAAGTACTGCCCATCAGGCGAAAACGCCACCGAGTAGACAAAATCTGTATTTGATGTAGTGAGCGTGCGCACTAATGTCCCGTCCGACACACGCCACAACTTGATGGTGTTATCCCGACCCGCCGACGCTATGTACTGTCCATCAGGCGAAAACGCCACCGTGTAGATCCAAGTATGCTCGATGGTGCGCACTAATGTTCCGTCCGACACTTGCCACAGCCTGACGGTGTTATCCTCACTCCCCGACGCTATGTACTGCCCATCAGGCGAAAACGCCACCGAGTAGACAAGACTCCCATGCCCCGTGAGCGTGCGCACTAACGCCCCGTCCGACACACGCCACAGCCTGACGGTGCGATCCCCACCCGACGCTAAGTACTGCCCATCAGGCGAAAACGCTACTGAGTTGACAGAACTCGTGTGCCGACCGAGCGTGCGCACTAATGTTCCGTCCGACACACGCCACAACTTGATGGTGTTATCCGCACTCCCCGACGCTATGTACTGCCCATCAGGCGAAAACGCCACCGAGTAGACAACAGAGCTATGCCCACCCTGCATCCACACGATGTCTGGTCTGCCTTGGGCGAAACTCGTCGTCCACGCGCTCAGCTGGCTCAGCAGGAGCGCAAGCACTATCAGCATCCGTTGTACTCTCTGCCTTTTCATCGTCTTATACCTCCAGCACTTCTATTATACACCACTTTTGCACCGATTCCTGCTTTTTGAAGTGGGGTTTTGGGCAGATTGGGCAGGGGGATAGTCGTAGCACGGGCGTCTCGCCCGTGAGATTCTTCGCTTCGCTCAGAATGACGAGTTGGGCAGTGGGGAAATGAAATGGGGTGAGGGTACAATCCAAAGAGTAATATGTACGGCGCAACTTTGGGCATTATTGGCGACTGGTTAACGGCACTCGGCTTACCGACTGTGGTGCTTCAGCCGCAGGGAACCGACGCTCACGAGGTTGCCCTGAATGTGCGGATGGTTCATCAGGCGCGCCGATGCCGACGCATCGTGGCGGTGGGCGGTGGGTTGGAGGGCTATCTGCCAGCCTTGCACCGCGCACTCGGCAGACATCACCCGCCGATTATGGATCTGGTGAGTCATCTGTCTCCCAAGCCCGACGATTTACATATCTGGCTGGACTGGCGTTATGCCTACGCCAGCTATGAATGGATACTGCGCTGGGCAGGGGAGGACGGGCTGGTCAACACGGAGGTACGCCAAGCGTGGCGTCGCACTCAGCTGCGATTCCGTCAACTGCGTCAGGCGGTGGAGCAGGTGAGACCACTCGTGCAGGGCAAGGCGTATATCGCAGTCCACGACGCTTACCGACCGCTTACGCGCCAACTTGGAATGCGTTCGTTGGGAAGCCTGATGCCCCACGAAGAGCATCCGCCCAGCTTGCAGACCTTGCGGGCGATGATCGAGCGGGGTAGGCGCGAGCGAGTGGCATTCGTGCTGAGCCGAGAGGAGGGCGGGGTCGGAGCGACGGTGGCGCGCTTGCTAAGCGTTCCGCTCCTACTTGCCGATACGCTCGAGCATCGTGAAAGTGAACGCGACTACTTCCAACGCTACTTAGACCTGCTGGCAACGATTGAGGCAGGGGCGAACCTACCTAAGTAGCATCACTCTGAGTGATCCAACGGCGTATCACTGAGAGATTTCTGCAGGAGAACTCTAACATCTTTGTTCGCCAATAGTTGAATGATGTCAGCAATGTACTGGTCTATTGTGTAAGAGTCTCCAAGAGAAGCGAGAAACAGTTGTGGCAGTCTCAGGTCTGTTTGGAGTAGTTGGGGAGATTTATTCAATGTCAGAGATTTTACGGTGCTAACAGCCCCCGAAAGGGTCTCTCTACGACGGTCGCTCGCAAAGGTGGTAATTGCCGTGAGCGCATCAGGATTTTGGAGAATGAAAATCAAGAGGTTGATTGGTGAAGTTCCCTGACTCGCACACATCTGTAGACGCGCCCTTTCGTTGATAGCAATAATCTGAGCCAACCAAAGGTCTTCGAACTGGTACTGCTTCAAGACGGTATCGAACTGGGCAATACCATCGCCTATAGTATCTCCTAGTAGCGCTTTTATCGCCTCATCGCCGTACGCGATTAGAATATGAACTGCAAGGGGTGGTTGTGTGATATCGAACTGAATGCGATAGGGAGATACATCATCGTGCTGTTGAAACTGCACATCCTTATCCTTAAGAAAATCGGCGATTTCACGAAACCCCGACTCCAAGCCTGTATAGCAAAACCATTCTCTATCTGACTCTGCAGTAGCAAGTTTTCCAGTTGTGTCGTAAAGAATGGCTCCAACCATGAATAGCTCACGGACATGAGCCTGTTGGAGTGCTGAAGAGAAGTTCTCGTATTTGTTGTCCAAGAGGACTTCAGAAACTTTTTTGAACTTGCGCATCATTTCGACACGCCCTGCAGTACAGCCTGAGTAAACTTTCATCTTCACCTCGCCCAAGACTAACCGCTGACTGTGCTTCACGACAAGGTCGAACTTGACATCGGTGGTCTCGTTCTTGAGTAATTCTATGTTTTTTATACCAAGCTTCTCAGGAATTTTTCTCAGGGGTGTTTCTGCGTCGATCAGCTCTGGGGTTACGACTTGGCGGAGGAGTGCTGTAGCCAGCGCACCCCTTCCTGCTTGGCTGTGATGATAGTACGACTCAATCGTTAGCATCGCTTCGTATAGGCTGTAGAGTTCGGGGGTATTGCTGGCAACCGATGTTAGGTTATGAAAGATTTCGTCAAACGGTCCGAGACACTTTCAAGGCTAAGGGCGCGCCTTAGGAGTTCTGAGACACGCCGTGTGTAGGTGGTACGCAAAGTCTGCAGTACGCTATCACTAGTTCGGCTTTCGTTGAGTAGAAGACGCCTTAGCTTCATTTTCAGGTAGGCTTTGTGCAAAGGATTACGCTCTCGCCCCTAATCGCACGGTTTCTTGCCCCAAGCAGTGGGTTGAAAATAATCCCGTCGTAAATAAATCCTGCTTCCTCACAGAACTCTTTGGTCTTGAGTGTGGTCGGGATTTTTTTACCGCTAACTGTGCTATCGCCCACGATAATCGCCAATTTACCACCTGGCTTGAGTGCCCAGTAGATGAGCTGAATCGACCTCCTCAAGTCTTCATAATACATCACGACTTTGCGGGGTAGACCGTTCAACGATGCGACACCGCTGTTGTCGCCCTTCATACCGAGATACTTCGACTCGATCGCAGGCATCTCGATACCAAGATACTCGTAAGCAACGCGGTCTTTGCCGACATAGTCAATCGAGAAGTAGTACGGCGGGCTTGTGATACAGGCATCAAACTTGCCTGCGAATTCAGAGTGCTCATCTAATCGGAGCGCATCGCCCTGAAGCACCTGCGCAGGCTTGAAGACCATCTGGTGCTTTTCGCGCATCGCCAAAGTCTTCTCGAGACAGGTGGCGACATAGTGGAACTTCTCAATAAAGAGCCCCTCTTCACCTTTGCGAGAGTAGCGTGAAGTGCGCTCAAAGGCATCGGCTGTATCAAAATAGAGAAGAAGCATTAACTTGTGCAAGATAGGATCGGGATGTTCCCATTTACCCGAACGAATAGCGTGCAGAATCTCCACAAGGTCTGCTCGCGTGAGCTGGAGTTTGTCGGCAGTAGCAAAGATAAGCTCGTTTTTCAGCGTGGCAATCATCGTGCCAATCGGAGTGATGTCGATGCCGACACTCCGAATACCCATTAGAGAAGCCTCGTGAGTGGTCGTGCCAGAACCGTTGAAGGGGTCTAAGATCAGCGCATCTTCGTCCAGCTGAAAAGCGTTGATGAGTGTGCGCACGATGCGTGGGTAAAACTTACCCTTGTAGGGATACAGATTGTGGAAAGCATAAGCGTTCGTGTCGTCGAAAGTATCGACCCACTCGGAATAGAGAGTAGGGATGCCCTTGACTTTCTCCAAATGAGCCACGCGGAGCCGAAGCTGTTCCTCGTCGCCTTCAAACTGCACCGAGCGGTCTACAGGGTCAATTGTGTAGCGTTCGGTTAGTCCCCTCAACTCCAAGTCGAGAAATGCTACATCGGCGAGAGTCTGCATCCAAAAGCCGAAGATGGTGTCCCCCTTTGGGGCAATCAAGTCGGCAAACTGGGAGGCATACGAGTCCATCAACGCTTCATACGATGGATACTCCCCACTCTCAAACATTTCTAACTGCTCGTGCGTGCCCTCCACTGGCTGTACCTCCCAAAAGAGTATACCTTTACCCTTCCTCCTCCCGCTCCATGCGTTCGGGGGCGGAGACACCCAATAGGCTCAAAGTGCGTGCCAGCACTTGGCGCGTCGCACGCGTGAGCAACAACCGCGCCGACTGCAGCGGTGGCTCAGACCCCAATACGCGACACTCGGTGTAGAAACCGTGGAACGCCCGCGCCACATCGAGCGCATAGGTGGTCAGTCGGTGGGGCGCATACTGCTTCGCACAGAGAGCAACTTCTTCTGGGAAGTCAGCCAGCTTCTTGATGAGCGCAACCTCTTCTGGGTGGGTCAGCACACTTAGGTCGGTGTTTAATGTAGGCATCTCCACACCCCGCTCCTGCGCCGTGCGCTCGATACTACAGATACGCGCGTGAGCATACTGCACATAGAACACGGGGTTCTTCTCGGACTGCTCTTTCGCAAGCTCCAAATCGATATCGAGCGTGCTGTCGTGCGAGCGAAGCATGTAGAAAAAGCGCAGGGCATCGGTGCCGATTTCGTCCATTACTTCGCGCAGGGTAATCAGGTTGCCCGCCCGCTTCGACATCCGTACCAAGTCTGTCCCGCGATAGAGGTTCACCAGTTGATAAATCAAGATGACGAGCCTGTCGGCATCGTAGCCGAGGGCAGACATCGCTGATTTCATTCGCGCCACATAGCCGTGATGGTCGGCTCCCCACAGGTCAATCAGCAGGTCGTAGCCCCGCTCGAACTTGTCTCGGTGATAGGCGACATCCGCAGCGAGGTAGGTCGGCATTCCGTTCGCACGCACCAACACGCGGTCTTTCTCATCGCCAAAAGCGGTGGAGCGGAGCCAGAGCGCGCCTTCCGATTCGTAAGCGTAGCCACGCTGTTTGAGCTGTTCCAGCGTCGCCTGCACGACGCCCGCATCATACAGGCTCTGCTCGGAGTACCACCGATCGAACACCACCCCGAAGTCGCGCAGGTCGCGCTCTTGCTCGGCGAGCATTAGCCCTTTCGCAATCTGCTCAAACTGGCGCACCACTGCTTCGGGTTCGCCTTCAGCCAGGTGGTCGCCATACTGCTCGCGTATCGTTTGAGCAATCTCGATTACATAGTCGCCGAAGTAGCCATCTTCGGGCATCGCGGCTGGCTCGCCCAGCAATTGGCGGTAACGTGCCAACACCGAAAGCGCAAAGTTGCGGATTTGGGTGGAGTTTTCGCCATCGTTGATGTAGAACTCACGCTCGACCTGATAGCCGTTCGCTTCGAGGATGCGTGCGAGCGTATCGCCCACTGCGGCGTTGCGCCCATGCCCAAGTGAGAGGGGACCTGTGGGGTTCGCACTCACGAACTCAATCAGCACGCGCTTGCCTGCGCCGAGATTAGTCGTGCCGAACCGCTCTCCCTGTTCCAGAATGGCGCGCACCACCGAACCCGCCCAACCAGTCTTGAGGAAGAAGTTGAGAAACCCCGCACCCGCTACCTCTACCCGCTCGACCCATTCCTGAGACTCGTTGGGTAGGTGTTGGCGCAGTATCTCGGCAACTTCGCGCGGGTTGCGACGCGCCTGCTTGGCAAGGAGCATTGCCACATTGCTGGCGTAGTCGCCGTGCTCGGCGTGGCGGGGTGGCTCCACATCGAAATCGGGCAGACTCTCGAACGAAAGCGCGCCCTCTGCTTGAGCGGTGCGGAGGGCGGTCGTTATCCATTCGGCTATCTGTTGGCGAATCACGGTTCGATTATACCGCCTGAACAACCATCACCCAAGACTCCAGAAAAGGGGCTGTTATGCCGATAAAAATACGGGGATTGCTATGCAGGTCAGAACTTATGTCGCACCGACGAAGTTAGAGGCACTGCTCAAGATTCGGGAAGAGCTGGGCGCGGATGCGGTCATCTTAGGCGAACGCATCGTGCGCAAGGGCAAACTGTTCTCCAAGAAGCCGATGGTCGAAATCCAAGTGGGCATTCGGGGCACCGAAGCAACGCCCGAACTGAAGCCTACTGCCGAGGCTACCAGCAAGGTAGAGCCGAAGGGCATCGATACGATAGACCCGACCCAGACCCGCCTGCGCAAATTGGAGCGCGAAATCCAAGAGATACGCTCGCTGGTGCAGATGCTGTGTGAGCAACAGGGCGCGACCATACCATCCCCGAAAGCCGAGCCGACCGAACGCGCCATCACAGTGGCAGTCGATGAGCATCCCCTGTTGCGCCCGTTGCTGAGTACAGGCATCGAACCCGATGTCGCTCGCGAACTTCTGCGCCGAGTGCCACGCATTCCCCAAAACGCCGCAATCGGTGCGCTGAAACAGAGCCTGCTCGCCAAAATTCCTATCGGGGGCGTAATGCCCCGCGAAAGTCGCCTGCGTCAGGTGGTGGCGCTGGTCGGTCCGACAGGCGTGGGGAAGACCACCACGATTGCCAAACTCGCTGCGATTCACTCGTTGGACTACAATCGCAAGGTTGCCTTGCTCTCGCTAGATACCTATCGGATTGGCGCCATCCAACAACTGCGCAGTTATGCCGAGATTATGAACCTGCCCCTGCATATCGCCACCAACGCAGACGAAGTGCAGGAGGGGCTGGAGCTGTTTCGGGGCTACGATTTAGTGCTGATTGACACTATTGGGCGGGGGCAACGCGATGAACCCCACCTGCAAGAGATGTACCACGCGCTGATGCCCGCTCAGCCGATGGTCTATCTAGTGCTAAGCGCAACGGCTGATACCGCCGTGTTAGACGAGGCGGTGCAGAAGTTCGGGGTCTTCGCGCCCGAAGCGATGATTCTGACGAAGACGGACGAAGCGGTGCGTTTCGGCAACTGCATCAATCTTTGCGTACGCAACCCCATCCCGATTGCCTACTTTACAACAGGACAGCGCGTGCCAGAGGACATTTGCAACGCCGACGCGCAGTGGCTCAGTTGCCAGATTATGCGCGCCGTCTCGGAGTGTCAGGTGCGCCCTGAGCGTGGGGAGGCTCTCGCAGTCTGATTGACACCCGCAAAAATCGGGTATAATTAGGAGCACTGCGGGAGTAGCTCAGAGGTAGAGCACTGGCCTCCCATGCCAGGGGTCGCGGGTTCGAATCCCGTCTCCCGCTCCATTATTTTTTGTCCCGCACCGTTGCCCCCACGAGCGCGCCGACCAGAGCCGCAGAACCCCCAGCAAACCCATACGCGCGCCACAAAGTCGGCATCATCACATCCAGCGCACGATACTCCCACATCCCCGCGTAAATAAGCAGGAGCGCATAGGCAAGGGGTGGTATCAGCAGGAATCCCAACATCCCCCCAATCCATACCCGCATACGATACCGAACGCGCCCCCGTAAAAGACGCGCCACGACGGCAACAGCCCCCCCTACAGGCACGGACGCCAACGCTGGGGCGATGATAAACGCACCCGGCGCATACCAACGCAGGATGTCGTTTAAGGTTGGGGCAAAGCCCTGTACCGTCCAATAGGGGATTAGCCATAGAGGATGTACTACCCAGAACAGAACGCCTGAACCCACTCCACTGAGAGGGATAATCAATGCCATCAGCAGGAATGCGCCTGCTCTGCGCCAAGCGGGCACTTCAGTCGTTCTCATTGCGTTGGGATTTGCGAGAGGATTGCTCCTGCAAGCGATAAAGTTCCATCAGTGCCGAGAAGGGGTCGAGCGGGTTGCGGGCGCGCTCTTCGTCCAGCTCGGCAAGGCGTTGATTAATCCCGCGTACCAGCAACATCGTCCGCCACGCCAACAGCGCAATTATCATCAGGCATAGGAACACGAACCAGAGATTCATCGCTTGGCTCCTGATAGTCGCTGAAGGGAAGCGTGATGGGCGTGGCAGATACAGAGGGCGAGAGCGTCCGCCGCATCATCGGGTTTGGGGCGTTCGTCCAGATTGAGCAGACGCTGAACCATCGTCTGCACCTGCGCCTTGTCCGCCCCGCCATAGCCTGTGACGGCTTGCTTCACTTGAAGGGGCGTGTATTGGCTCCACTCGATGCCCGCCTGCGCGCCTGTGAGCAAAACGACCCCGACTGCCTGTGCCACTTGCATCGCCGTGCGTCGGTTTGTGCTGAAAAGCAACTGCTCCGTTACCAGTGCGTCGGGTTGATAGGTTTCGATGAGGGTGTGAACCCCTTCGTGAAGCTTCAACAGACGCTGAGGCTGGGCGAGGATGCGCGGAGTTTCCAACACGCCATAGGTCAGCGCCCGGTAGCGGTTGCCGACCGTTTCGAGGACGCCATAGCCCATCGTGGCAGTGCCCGGGTCGATACCCAAGATAATCACATAGGGATTGTACCCCGACAGGGTAAAAGCTTCAGGTACACTTCACGATGGGTGAGCGCAAATGACGAAAGTCGTTTCGGAAAAGATGACTGCGGAGGAGTTTGAACAGCACTATCTGGGTAAACCCTTCGAACTTATTCATGGAGAGGTTCGTTCCAAGATGCCTGCAGGGTTCGAGCATGGTGCGGTTGCGCTCAACTTGGGAGGCGAACTGCGCAGTTATGTGAAGCGCCACCGATTAGGCGTGGTCAACGGAGCGGAAACGGGCTTTGTGCTGATGACTCCGCTTGGAGAGAGCGTTCGTGCGCCTGATGTCGCCTTCACGCGCCAAGAGCGACTGCCCAGTGAGCGTATTCGGGGCTTCAGTCGGATTGTGCCCGACCTTGTAGCGGAAGTGGTCTCGCCCTCTGATACGCCTGCTTCGGTTCAGGAGAAGGTGCAGGAGTGGCTGGAGGCGGGCGTGCAGGTGGTGTGGGTGGCAGACCCCCAGACGCGCACGCTCACCGTCTACCGCGCTGACGGCACAACCGAGAGGCTCACAGAACAGGACACACTCAAGGGCGACCCAGTGTTGCCAGGCTTCGAACTGCAAGTGAGCGAAATCTTCGAGTAGCACAGACACGAATGTCTGTGCTACTGAAAAAGTCTCTCTCAGCGTATCAACTTGCCTGTGAGCAGTTTGTAGATGTCCAGTGAGAAGACCGTCAGGAAGATTGCCAGCACAATCACCAAGCCCATCACCTGAACGCGTGCCATCGTCTCGGCACTGAGCTTGCGTCGGCGAATCGCTTCTACCGTGAAAATCAGCAGGTAGCCCCCGTCCAGAATCGGGATAGGGAGCAGGTTCACAATCCCCAACATCACGCTGAACGCCGCAGCGAAGTGAGCGACCTCCCAGAAGCCCAGCTGTGCCTGCGCACGGGTCGCGCTGGCAATCGAAATGAGGCTTCCGACTTCGTGGATATTCCCCTGCCCGAAAATCATTCGGCGCAGACCGTCCACGATGGCGAAGGAGACACCGACAGTCGAGAGTGCTGAATGTTTCAGCACTTCACCGAAGGACGCGCGCTCGCGGGCATTCCGCCACTGCACTCCAATTCGCCCAATCGTGAGCACCTGACCGTCTTCTTCTATCTGCTCCTCGCGGGGAACGACTGTAATCTGGAGCGTTTCGTTCCCCCTGCGCACCGTGAGTTGCACGGGCTTGTTTGCGCTTTGGCGGATGTACTTATTAGTCTCCTCGATGCCTTTCACAGGCTCGCCGTCAATCGCTATGAGTATATCGCCTATGCGAAGACCAGCTTTTTGGGCGGGCGTATCGGGCAGGACTAACTGGACTTGGGGCGTCACTTTCTCGGATGGGATGCCCGCGAATGTTCCCACCACCACGAACAGCAGGAAGCCGAACAGGATGCTCGCAACAGGTCCTGCCAGCACCGTTAGGAAGCGGGCGTACAGGGGCTTGGATTGGAAACTGCCCTCGATGTGTTCCTCATCGGGGAGCATGCCCGGAATCTTGACGAAACCGCCCAGCGGGAGGGCGCGCAGGGTATAGAGCGTGCCATCGCGTCCACGCCAAATGCGCCACAGTATCGGTCCAATCCCGATAGCGAACTCTTCCACCCTCATCTTGAACCGTTTCGCCACCCACATGTGCCCAAACTCGTGCGCTGCGACCAACAGCGTGAAAATCCCTATCAGATACAACGCAGTTTGCAGTGTTGCCATATGCCTTCACTCCATCGTTTAGATTATCGGTTGAGATAGGTTCAGAACCTCAAGGGCGGTCTGGCGTGCCCAGTGGTCGGTTTCCAGAACCGCTTCTAAGGTGGGTTCGGTCGGCTCGTGGCGCTCCATCACTGTCTCTACCAATGTGGCGATTTGGGTGAAGCCTATTTTGCGCTCCAGAAAGAGCCGTACCGCCAACTCGTTCACCGCGTTCAGCACGGTCGGCATCGTGCCCCCGATGCGCGCCGATTCGTATGCTAATCTCAGGCAGGGATAACGCTGGAAATCAGGCGACTCGAAGGTGAGCGTGCCGATTTGGTCTAAACGCAGGCGGGGCAAACCTGTGTTCGGACGCTCGGGATAGACCAGCGCGTATTGGATGGGCAGGCGCATATCGGGCAGACTGAGCTGGGCAATCACCGAGCCGTCGTCATACTCTACCAGCGCGTGGACGATGCTCTGGGGGTGAATCAACACCTCAACCTGCGCGACATCGAGCCCGAAGAGCCACTGCGCCTCAATGACCTCCAGCCCCTTATTCATCATCGTAGCTGAGTCGACCGTGATTTTCGCGCCCATGTTCCAGTTGGGGTGTTGGAGTGCCTCTTCGACTTGGATGGTGTGGAAGGTCTCCAGCGGTCGTGTACGGAACGGTCCTCCAGAAGCGGTGAGAATGAGCCGTGCAATCTGGTGCTTGGGTTCGCCTTGCATCGCTTGGAACGCGCCCGAATGTTCGCTGTCAATTGGCAGGAGTGTTGCATTATGCTTGCGCGCGGTCTCCATCACTACCTTGCCCCCTGCCACCAACACCTCTTTAGTGGAAAGCGCAACCGTCTTGCCCGCACGAAGCGCCGAGAGTGTCGGCTGAAGCGCAATTACCCCACCGAGCGCCACCACCACGATGTCCACCTCTGGGCGTGAAACGAGCTCACACAGCCCCTCTACACCTGTGTAGAGGTGATAGTCGCTGAGTTTACCGTTTGATGGGGCAACCACCAGCCCCAAATGGCGCACGCCCCACTCCTGTGCTTGTTCGACAAGGCTCGACACATCGCGGTAAGCGCATAGCCCCACCACTTCAAACCGATGGGAGAGACGCCGAACCACCTCGAGGGTTTGCCGACCGATGGAGCCAGTCGAACCCAACACCACAAGACGCTTCATCTACCCTAAATAATACCCCGATTGGCACAAAATGTGCTATAATACCGAAGAGGCTACATCCGCCAAAGGGTATTCGCCACATTTCGCGAGTGCCCCCGTCTAAATTTGGTAGCTTCGTCATAGGAGGGTTTAAATGAAGAGTCTATCCAAGGCAGGTCTTACCTTGATTGCAGGCACGGCTCTTGTGCTTAGTCTCAGTGCTGAGACATGGCGACCGCTTTTTATCAACGAGCCTATCTTGCCGAAATGGGCACCCCTTTGGGAATGGGAAACCCCCACGAACTACGACCTCAACCATCTGATTATCTCGGAAGCGACTGGGGTTCAAGGTGTCGGCTCTCTCTGTCGGGAAGGTGTCACGCACGATGGTCATCATCTTCACCTCTGCTTCCACCCTGACACCCCGCCAGAGTATGTGGACTACATCTCGCGCTTGCTCTTTGGCGACTTCTTCCCTGCTTACAATCGGGGAGGGCGCTGGTCTTCCACCTCCTACGGAAGCACGGGCAGTAATGGAAACCCAATTCGTCTGCGCTGGAGCTTCGTGCCCGATGGAACGCAGTTGCCGGGCTTGAGTGGTGGCACTGCATCTTCCAACCTGTTCAGCAGTATGAACAGCAAGTTCGGAGGCAATACGACCCTTTGGCAGAACCAGTTCCGCAACAGTTTCACGCGCTGGTCGCAGGTAGCCGGCTTGCGGTATGAAGAGGTCGCAGATGACGGCGCGGTGTTTCCCAACAGCGCAGGCTCGGCAACCGCTCCGCGCGGGGATGTACGAATCGGGTCGCGCAATCTGGACGGCTCGGGACGCGTGCTTGCGTTCAACTATTTCCCCAACACTGGTGACATGGTGCTGGACTCCAGTGAGAGCTGGCAGTCGTCCTCTGGAACCTACCGATTCCTGCGCAACACGGTCATGCACGAGCACGGGCACGGTCTAGGATTGGGGCATGTGATTCCCACCAACAGCACGAAATTGATGGAGCCGTATCTCAACACGAACTTTGACGGTCCTCAGGATGACGATATTCGGGGGGCGCACCGAAACTATGGCGACCCCTACGAACTGAATAACACCGCTGCTACCGCCACCCAGATTGATATGACCAGCACGAACAACTTCGCGCTCAACATGGGAAGCCTCGACCGAACGGCGGATGTCGATTTCTATCGTATCACTGTGCCCCCCAGCCGAAGACTGACGGTTACGGTCACGCCGATAGGGAGCGTCTACCAAGTGGGTCCCGACGGAGGCACCGCAACCACGATTGATACCCGTGCCATCCAGAACCTCCAGTTGGAACTGCGCGCCAGCAACGGCGCGACGGTGCTGGCAACCGCACCCAACACGGGGCTTGGCTCTGCGAAACAGATTGCGAACTTCCTGACCTTGCCTGCAGGCGGAACCTACTTTGCACGGGTCTTCTCAGGCACGGGGTCTACCAACGATGTCCAGCGTTATGAAATCCGCGTGCAGACCGTCAGCCTGCCTCAAGGGGATGTGAACGGCGATGGCTGTGTGGATGATGCCGACCTGCTGGCTATTCTGTTCGCCTTCGGAAGCAACGATGTGAGCCTTGACCTGAACGGTGACGGGATTGTGGACGACGCCGACCTGTTGACGGTGTTGTTCAACTTTGGCTCTGGTTGTTAGTTCTTACTCTATGCCCTCTCCCGAAGCTTCGGGAGAGGGCGGTTCCTTGCTTCGCTCGGATGGAAAATAGGAGAGTAGGGAATGGGTAGCTGTAGCACGGGCGTCTCACCCATGCTATGGTCTCATCCGATGAACAGAATGCCCACCTCTTAATCAGTAGCGTCTGCGCCGAGCCGAGATAATCTCGGTGTTCGCGCCGTACCAGTGCAAGCCTCCGCCATAGCGTCCGTGTTCCATCTTAATACAGCGGTCGACTATCACCTTCAGCCCTGCCCGCTCAGCAAGCTCCGCCGCCTCCAAGTTGACGATACGCAGTTGGAACCAGACGCACCTTGCGCCCTTCTGTATTGCCTGCTCTACAATCGGCACGCATTCGCGCGCAGGGCGGAAGATGTCCACCACATCAATCGGGTCGGGCACACTCAGTAGGTCAGGGTAGCATTTCTCGCCGAGTATCTCTTGGGCGGAGGGGTTCACAGGAATCACGCGGTAGCCTTCATACTGCAGATATGCGCCCACCATATTGCTTGCTTTATAGCGGTCGGTGGACATCCCCACTATCGCTATCGTGCGCGCGTTGCGCAACACCTCCCGAATCACATCAGGGTCTTGATAGCGTGTTCGAAGCTCAGGGGGCAGAACCGTGTTCAGCGTAATTTCACACGCAATCGGCTCGTAGTTCATCGCTCACTTCTCCTTGTCAATCGCCCACAGTGCTTGGTCTAAATCCCATAACAGGTCGTCGAGAGTTTCCAGCCCGATGGAGAGCCGTATCATTTCGGGTTCGATACCTGCTTGTCGCAATTCTTCATCAGAGAGTTGCTGGTGGGTGGTGGAGGCAGGATGGATGACGAGACTGCGCACATCGCCGACATTCGCCAAGTGTGAGAAGAGTTGCAGGTTGCGAATGAACCGTTTGCCTGCTTCGCGCGGGTCTAAGCCGTTGCTCTTGATGCCGAACGAGAAGACTGCGCCGGGCGTGCCCCGAAGGTACTTCTGTGCCAGCGCGTGGTCGGGGTGATCGGGCAGTCCTGCATAGGCGACCCAAGCGACGCGCGGATGCTCCTTTAGGAACTTCGCCACACCGAGCGCGTTCTGCACATGGCGTTCCATTCGCACCGAGAGCGTTTCGATACCTTGCAGAATCAGGAAGGCGTTGAAGGGCGACATCGATGCGCCCACATCACGCAGGGCTTCTGCGCGCAGTTTCATCAGAAAGCCGTAGTGTCCGAAGGTGTCGTAAAAGCGCAGATTGTGATAGGCAGGCGAGGGGTCGGCAATCGTGGGGAAGTGGCTATAGTCGAACTTGCCCGATTCGACCACGATGCCCCCGATGGAGTTGCCGTGCCCACCGAGAAACTTGGTGGCAGAATGCACTACAATCGTTGCACCCCACTCGATAGGTCGGCACAGGTACGGCGTGGCGAAGGTGTTGTCCACAATCAGCGGGATTTTGTGGGCGTCAGCGAGTTGGGCGAGCCGTTCGATATCCAGCACACTCCCACTGGGGTTGCCGACCGTTTCGCCATACAGGGCGCGGGTCTTGGGCGTGATGGCGCGCTCCCAGCCGTCCCAATCGTGCGGTTCCACAAAATGCACTTTCACGCCTAACTTCTTGAAAGTATGCACGAACTGGGTGACGGTTCCACCATACAGATGGCTGGAAGCGACCACCTCATCGCCCGGCTCCAGCAGGGTGAAGAAGGTTAGGAACTGTGCCGACATTCCGCTGGAGGTGGCAACCGCCCCTGTACCCCCTTCCAGTGATGCGACCCGCTCTTCCAGCACCGCGTTCGTGGGATTGTTGATGCGCGTATAGATGTTGCCATACTGCTTGAGCTCGAACAGTTGCGCTGCGTAGTCGGGGTCGTAGAACACATAGGAAGTGGTCTGATAGATGGGCACGGCGCGTGCTCCTGTGTGTGGGTCGGGCACATGCCCTGCGTGGAGCATACGCGTCTCAAAACCGAACTGTCGTCGCTTTGGGAACCGCTCAGGTGCGCTCATAAAAAAGAGTATACCCCTGTTGCTGACGGCTCTTTTGGGTGATTCACCACACTTCGTATTGAAGTTCGGGGACACGCTCGTAGTGGGTATCGCGCGTTGCCAGCAGAAGTTGGTGTTGAAGAGCGATTGCCGATATCCAGATGTCATTCACAGGGATTGGGGTTCCATGCCAACGCAAGTAGCTCTCTATCTCGGCGTAGTATCGGGCAGTGAGTTCGTCGCAAGTGAGCAGGGGTGGAAATCTTAGAGCGAATTGCTTGACTGCTTCCACTGCTTCGGAGGGATTGCGTGAGCGCAGAGCCCCCGT
>FWWM01009427.1_pt1 | contig 18006 bp, 13 predicted proteins | sample 2228351 | NCBI WGS metagenome assembly FWWM01 (sample SAMEA103939774, study PRJEB20133) | metagenome
CTGTAGGAAACCCTGAGTTTATCGCCGAGGTCGAGAAAGTGCCCAAGCAGTTGCCGTTCGGGTCAAGGCATACAATCTGCCGTGCCAGCACATCACATACCCACATGTTGCCAGTGGTGCGGTCTATCTCCAAGCCGTAGTAGTAGCGAGTGCCACTTACACTACATGCACCGAAAACACTCCCCAAGTTGGTAGACGGGTCGAATCGCCAAACGCCCTGTTGCTGGTCGCGGTCGCCAACGAACACTTGGTACTGCGCAAAAGCGCTATTCACGACAATCAGACTCACCAAAAGCCAGTTCAGTCTTCGCATCGCTTCAATCCTCCTTCAGTGCAAAATGCACACCATTAGAATTCGAGGGGATTAGTGGAATTCCTACCTGTGCTACAGAAAAAGGGAGGAGGTGCTAAGACGCCTAACAAAATGTAGCACAGGCATTCCTGCCTGTGTCTCAGAATGCACAGACACGAATGTCTTTGCTACACTTGTAGCACGGGCGCCCCGCTTGGGTGCAAATGGGCAAGATGCCCAAGCCACTTTTGTTAGGCGCTCTAAACAATCTAGCATCAAAAGAGCGCAAGGGGTTCCCTTTAGGAACCCCCTGCGTTGTGGAGCCTATTCCCCGCCCTTGCCACCGAGTGGGGCAGGCTCTTCTTCCATCACATGGAAGCCCAACTCATGCTCGATGGTCTCGGCGACCGAACCGCGCTTGCTCCAGTAGACCGAGAACGCCAGCGCGCCAACTGCGACCGCCGTGACCCCAATCCGAACGGCGTCGGGCAGGGGCTGGATCACGATGGGCGCAATCAGAATCGCCACGAGGTTCATCACCTTGATTAGCGGGTTGAGCGCGGGACCTGCGGTGTCCTTGAAGGGGTCGCCGACGGTATCGCCAATCACGCCCGCTTTGTGCGCATCCGTGCCCTTGCCTCCGAGGAAGCCGTCTTCGATGCGTTTTTTGGCGTTGTCCCATGCTCCGCCAGAGTTCGCCAGGAGCACTGCCAGCAGTTGTGCGGAAAGGATTGCGCCCGCCAAGTAGCCACCGAGCGCTTGTGCCCCTGCGAACACATACTGGTTCCCGCCTAAGGTCACGGGCGACGCGCCGATGCTCAAGCCGAAGCCGACCGCCAACGGCAGGGCAATCGCCAGAATGCCTGGTCCCAACAGCTCACGCTGAGCGGCGGCGGTCACGATGTCCACACACCGCCCATAGTCGGGCGTTTCGGTATGGTTCAGGATGCCTGGCTTTTCGCGGAACTGGCGACGCACTTCGTGAATCATCTCGAACGCCGAGCGTCCGACCGCCATAATCGAGAACGCACTGAACAGGAACGGCGCCGCGCCCCCAATCAGTAGCCCGATGAACACAATCGGCACATCGACTGGCAAGCCACCGAACATATCCTTGAGGGCGACCCCGTTCTGAGTGGCGACATTGATGAGCTCCACAAGGCGCGAATCTTCCACGAACGAGTGGAACAGCGCAACCGCTGCCACCACCGCCGTCGCAATCGCAAAACCTTTCGTGAGCGCTTTCGTCGTGTTGCCGACCGCGTCCAAGCGCAACACAATCTTATCGCCTGTGAGACCGCTCGCCGTTGGCTTCTCGCCCTGCTCCTTCAACGCGCCCGACATCTCGAAGATACCGTTGGCGTTATCCGAAATCGGACCGAAGGTGTCCATCGCCAAGATGTAGCCAGTGGTGGCAAGCAGTCCCAGCCCTGTGAGCGCGATGCCATAGAAGGAGAGCATCGGACCGTCGTACAGTCCCGGCGGGAAGATGAACAGGGGCGCCAGCAGTGCCGACGCAATCGCAAAGACCGACCAGACGCTCGATTCCAGCCCATAGGCGAAGCCCTGAATAATCAGCGTAGCGGGACCAGTGGACGCCGACGCCGAGATTTCCTTCACGGGCTTCTTCTCGGTGGAAGTGAAATACTCGGTGATGCGCTCAATCAGCACCGCCACCACCACACCGAACGCCGTGGCGACCCAGAACCGCCACCAATCGACCGTAGCGCCCGACTTGAGCTGGATGTCCTGCATAAAGAAGAATGCCACGCCAAGGTTGCCGAGCATCGCCAGCAGAGCCGATACCCAGAACCCGCGATTGATGGGCTTCATCGGGTTCATATCGGCGCGGTCTTCGCCTCGAACTGCCAACACGCCGATAATGGAGGCAACCACGCCGACCCCGCGCACCAGCAGGGCGAACATCACGAGTTTCATTGCGCTGGCTGGGGTCAGCACGATGCTCGCAGCGACACCGAGTATAATCGCCGCAACGAGCGTCACTTCGTACGACTCGAACACATCCGCCGCCATGCCTGCGCAGTCGCCCACATTATCGCCCACATTGTCGGCGATTGTGGCGGGGTTGCGCGGGTCGTCTTCAGGGATGCCTGCTTCGACTTTGCCCACGAGGTCGGCTCCCACATCGGCGCCTTTGGTGTAGATGCCCCCACCCACGCGCATGAAGAGCGCGGCAAGCGAGCCACCGAATCCGAAGCCGACCAGCACGAACATCGCCTTCTCGCGGAAGATCAGGAAAATCACCGTCGCACCCAATAGTCCCAGCCCGACGGTGAACATCCCGCTCACGGCACCTGCACGGAAGGCGGTCTCTAAGGCGCCCTTGAAGGTCGTGAGGGCTTTCGCGGCGGTGCGCAGGTTGCCCCGAACCGCCATATACATCCCCACATAGCCTGCGCCATACGAGGCGAACACGCCCAAGAAGAACGCCACCGCAATCCCGATACCGAGCGTTAGCCCTTCACCTGGATAGATACGCTCGTACACAGGGCGATAGAGCAGGAATAGCCCAATCGTGATTGCCAACACGAACCAAATCATCGTGCTCACTTGACGCTTGAGGTAGGCGTTCGCTCCGTCTTGAATGGCGCGGGCAACTTCCTGCATGCGCTCGGTGCCGGGGTCTTGCGCCAGTGTCCAGCGTAGCAGATAGAAACCGAACCCCAGCGCCAAAAACGCAAGGAACAACACAACACCCAAAATCAGGTACTCTTGGCTCCCAAAGGGAGGCAGTTCAACCGCTTCTGCAGAAAACGCATTCAGCACTCCAAGCAGCCATAATCCTGCAACCGAACCGACACGAACGGGTATGACTGCCAACCCGCGTCGGTTGCCAGCTTTGGCATGTTCCATCTCTAACTCCTCCTTGTGTCAGCAATGTTGTTGTGGGGAAATGCGTTCGCCTTCCCAAAAGCGATTCCTGCAAAAAAGTAGCACAGACATTCCTGTCTGTGCTACTTCGTGCAGTAAAACACCCGATTCACTTGCCCTGCGCCTTATCGTTTCGGTCGGAACTGGGGTTTGGGCAGGTCTTCGGTTGGTTCGGGTTTCTCTTGGCGTGGCGCGCGCTCGCTACCCCCACGCGGTTGGTTGCGGGGCGGTGCGGGGCGCGTTGGGCGTCCCATACTGGCGGGCAGGGTGCCTTCCACAGGGCGTGTCGGCGCGGTGCTCACCAGCGCGCTGCCTTCAGGTTGCTCCACTCCGCGCGTGGTCAGGTTCACCCGACCGAGGCTGTCGATCTCCTTCACACGCACGCGCAGGGTATCGCCCACCTTCACCACTTCATCAGGTCGGCTCACTCGGCGGTCGGTCAGGTCACGCAGTTCGACCAAGCCTTCCTTGCCGGGCAGAACCTCCACGAACGCACCGCGCGACATCAAGCGGGTCACGCGCCCGATGTAGACCTCGCCCACTGCCAACTCCTTCGTGAGCGCCTCGATCATCTGGCGCGCCATCTCACCCGCCTCGCCGTTGGGCGCGGCGATGTAGACCTTGCCCGTCTGCTCAATCTGAATCTGCGCACCCGTGTCGGCACTAATCTTCTTGATGGTCTTCCCCCCCGGTCCGATGACCTCGCCAATCTTGTCGGGGTTAATCTCCATCACGAAGATGCGCGGGGCGCGTGGGGAGACTTCAGGGCGAGGAGCGGGTATCACTTCCAGCATCTTGCTCAGAATGAACAGCCGTGCCTTGCGTGCGCTTTCCAGAGTCTCGGCAATCAGCTTCATCGGCAAGCCTGGTATCTTCAGGTCGAGCTGGATGGCGGTGATACCGTTCTCTGTGCCGGCGACCTTGAAGTCCATATCGCCCGTAGCGTCTTCCATTCCCTGAATATCGGTCAGGATTGCGTAGCGGTCTTCACTTTCGTAGACCAGCCCTGTAGCAATCCCTGCAACGGGTGCCTTGATGGGCACGCCTGCGTCCATCAGTGCCAGCGTACTTCCGCAAACGCTCGCCATCGAAGTGGAGCCGTTCGATTCCAACACTTCCGAGTAGAGCAAGATTGCGTAGGGAAACTCCTCTTCAGGGGGGATCATTCGTTCCAGAGCGCGCTCGGCGAGCATTCCGTGTCCGACCTCACGCCGACCTGCTCCACGCAGGGGGCGTACTTCGCCCACGCTGAACGGCGGGAAGTTATAGAAGTGCATATAGCGTTTGGTCTCCTCCTCACTCAGGGCATCCAAGATTTGGGCTTCGGCAAGTGCGCCCAGCGTGCAGGTGGTCAGCACTTGGGTCTGTCCGCGCTGGAACAGTCCACTGCCGTGCGTGCGGGGGAGGATGCCCACCGCACAGCGAATTTCGCGTATCTCGTCGGGGGCGCGCCCATCAGGACGCTTCCCCTCGTCCAGAATCAGTTCGCGCACCTGTGCCTTGATGACCTCGTCCACCGCCATTGAGAGTTCCAGCTCGTGCCCCTCATAAGGCGGAGGCGATTCGGGGTCGGCAGGCGTGTTCATCTGGGCGACGATTTCCTCTTTGAGTTGGCTCAGTCCTGCCTCGCGCGCCAGTTTATCGGGGTTCTGGATAGCGGACTTGAGCGTATCACCCGCAAAGGCCCTCACCGCCTCCTTGATTTCACTGCTCACAAGGTAAAGGGGCACTTCGGCTTTCGGCTTGCCTGCAATGCGATGGAACTCCTCTATCAGCGCGATCACTTTTTGATTTTCTTGGTGCGCCAGTTCCAATGCTTGGAGCATGACCTCTTCAGGAATCTGGTCGGCGTCCGCCTCAATCATCATGATATGGTCGGGACGGCTGGAGACGACCAGTTCCATCGCCGAGCGTTCGGTCTGCTCACTGTCGGGGTTGATGATGAACTCGCCGTCCACATACCCCACGCGCACCGCGCCCAGCGGTCCATTCCACGGGATAGGCGAAATCGTGAGTGCTGCCGACGCCCCGATAATGCCCAACACAGCAGGCGGGTGGTCAAAATCGACCGACACAGGCATCACGATGACCTGCACATCGTTGCGCATCCCTTTCGGGAAAAGCGGACGAATCGAGCGGTCGACCAGTCGCCCCTGCACAATCGATTCATCGGAGGGGCGCCCCCCGCGTTTGACAAAACCGCCGGGAATCTTCCCGACGGCATATTTACGCTCTTCGAAATCAACAGTGAGCGGGAAAAAGTCGATATCGGTGCGTGCCTTCTGGCTCATCGTGGCGGTGACCAGTACGACTGTTTCACCATAGCGCACGGTCACCGCAGCGCTGGCTTGGTTGGCTAATAGCCCTGTTTCAAGTGTCAAAAGGCGTCCGCCGACTTCGGCGGAGACCACATAAGGTGCTTGCATTCTGAGTTAAACCTCCTCTTAGCGTTGAGAACGCAGACCGAGTTTTTGAACCAGTTCGCGATAGCGCTGGATGTCCTGGTCCGCCAAGTAGTTCAAGAGTTGACGCCGTTGCCCGACCAACTTGACCAGCCCATAGCGCGAATGGAAGTCCTTTTTATGGGTCTTCAGATGCTCGGTCAGATAGTTGATGCGCGCAGTGAGCAGGGCGATTTGCACCTCAGGAGACCCTGTATCGCCCTCATGGCGCTTATACTCATCGATAATCTGCTTTTTCTGCTCTGGTGTCAGCGACATCGTATTGTGCTACCTCCTGTATCTCTCATTTGCGGATTGGGGAAGTTGCCGTTTTACGAAAAAGTGGCTACCCTTTCGTAAAACGGCACGCCCCACATCCGCCATCTGTTTATTATACCCAAACCTGCCAACGCCTTCTACAATCGATACGCTTGGGTATAATATCGCAGACCTTAGGGGTTGAGAACGAATGGCTAAGACAAAAATCAGTATTCAGGACATAGCGAAGGAAGTTGGAGTCCCCACCAATCAGGTGCAGAAGATTCTGGTCGAGTTGGGGATTTCCGAGCAGGAAGCGAAGCGCGGGCTGGACGAGGAGACCGCGCAGATTATCAAGGAGATGGTGCAGGAGCATGCGGGCGACCTCACCACCATCACAGTCGCGCCCGAACCAACGGTGCGCGAACTCGCCCAAGCGATGAACCGCTCCCCACAAGAACTGCAAAAGCACTTCATGGTGAAATACGGCAAGCTGCTCACGCCCGTGCAGAAAGTGGACACCGAGCTGGCAGAGCAGGTCGCCAGAGATTTTGGACTGACCATCCAGTGGGAGAAACCCAGCGCACAACCCGCCCCTAAGGTCGAAACCCCTGCCCCCAAGAAGGCAGAAACCGGCGCGCAACCGCGCCCGCCTATCGTGACCATCATGGGGCATGTCGACCACGGCAAGACCAGCCTGTTAGACTACATTCGTAAAACGCGCGTCGCCGAGCGCGAGTTCGGAGGCATCACCCAACATATCGGAGCCTACCAAGCCGAGTCGGACGGGCGAAAGATTACCTTCTTGGATACCCCTGGACACGCTGCGTTCACCGCTATGCGCGCACGCGGTGCCCAAGTGACCGACATCGTGGTGCTGGTGGTCGCAGCAGACGACGGCGTGATGCCTCAGACTGTCGAGGCAATCAACCACGCCAAGAACGCTGGCGTGCCGATTATCGTCGCAATCAATAAAATCGACAAGCCCGAAGCGAACCCCGAACGAGTCAAGCAGGAACTCACCCAGCACGAACTCATCCCCGAAGAGTGGGGCGGCGATACGATTATGGTGCCCGTGTCCGCTAAGACGGGTGAAGGCGTGGACACCCTGCTGGAGATGATTCTGCTCGTGGCAGACCTCAAAGAACTCAAAGCCGACCCCAACGCCGAACTGAAAGGCACAATTATTGAGGCGAAGCTGGACAAAGGGCGCGGACCTGTCGCAACCGTGCTGGTGCAAGAGGGCACGCTCAAGCGGGGCGATATCCTCGTGGTGAACAAAACTTGGGGCAAAGTGCGGGCGATGTTCGACCATGCAGGCAAACAAGTCGACCGCGCTACCCCAGCGATGCCCGTCGAGATTATGGGGCTGAACGATGTGCCCCTCGCAGGGGATAAGGTCGAGCGTGTCGAGAGCGAACAGCGTGCCCGCCAGATTGTCGAGGAGCGTATCGAAGCAGAACGCCAACCCCAACCCCAGAAGGTCACGCGTGGTGTCAGCCTCGCCACGCTGTTCCAGCAGATGCAGGCAGGTGAAACCCAAACGCTCAATATTATCCTCAAAGCCGATACCTATGGCTCGGTCGAAGCGATTCGGGACGCCTTGCTCAAGCTGGAGAAGCCCGAAGGCGTCGACATGAAAATCATCAGTGCTAATGTGGGCAACATCACCGAAGCCGATATCGATTTCGCCATCGCTGCAGACGCCGTTGTGTTGGGCTTCAATGTGAAGGTGGAGGTCAACGCCCAACAAAAGGCGAAAGAGAACAGCGTCGATGTGCGCACCTACCGAATCATCTACCAGCTCCTCGAGGAGATGGAGAAGGCGCTGAAGGGTCTGCTGGAACCCGAACTCGTCGAAGTGCATCTCGGCACGGCGGAGGTACGCGCCGTATTCAAGCTCTCCAAAGGGATTACCGTTGCAGGATGTTATGTGCTGGATGGCAAGATTGTGCGCAACGCCCCTGCCCGACTCCTGCGCAACGGTGAGGTCATCCACGAGAGCAAGATTCAGACCCTGCGCCACCTGAAGGAAGACCGACGCGAAATCGCCGCAGGATATGAGTGCGGTATCACCCTTGAGGACTACACGGACTATCAAGAGGGCGACCGCATCGAGTGTTTCGAGGTTCAAGAGGTGGAACGCTAAGTTCGGCACAGCAGAGAGACCTCTCGTAGCACGGGCATCCTGCCCACCAGCGAAACTGTAGCACGGGCATCCTGCCCACCAGCGTAATCGTAGCACGGGCGTCACGCCCGTGTGATTGCTTGGGCAAGACGCCCAAACCACTTGGTGCGAAATAGGCAAGATGCCCAAGCCACTTTTACTCTGAACAAAAGGTACACTTTGGCTATGTTGATGCGAGCAGGTGCTATCGGATGGTTGGCGGGTTTGATGGCGGTGGTCTGCGCAACGGCTCAGATGCCCACTCGCCCTGCCGAACTGTTAGACCCCGGCAAGATCGTGGTGCGTGTGCTGGTGCTCAACTTCGACCCCATCGTGCCTCAGGAAGGGGGGAAGCGACTACACGAGGTGGGCAAATGGAACGACCCTCGCAAACTGGCGGAGCAGTACGCCCGCGAGGTTCACGAAGCTAGCGAGGGATTTATCGAGTTCCAAATCGTGGAGTGGCGCGACCTCGACGAGTTCCCCGTCAAGGTGGACGGCTTCATTTACACTCTGGAGCAGTATTTAGAATGCCTCCGCACTTGGAAAGGCTGGCACGAACCCGACGGAACCGATTACGAGAAAGTGCTACTCAAGCATGGCGTCCACGAGCTGATCGATTCGAGCAAGATTGACGAGGTCTGGATGTTCGGTGCGCCCTATATGGGATTTTGGGAGTCGGCGATGGCAGGACCGGGCGCGTTTTTCATCAACGGGGGCGTATACGAGAAGTTTCCCACGCGTCGCCCGTTCGCCATTATGGGCTTCAACTACGAGCGGGGCGTCGCCGAGATGCTCCACAACCTCTGCCACCGCACCGAAGCCACGATGACACGCATCTACGGCGGATGGAAGGCGGACGAGTTGGTGCATAACTGGGCACGCTTCGCTGCGAACGCCCATCAGTCGAACGGGGTTTCAGCGGTCGGCACCTGCCACTACCCACCTAATGGCGAGAAGGACTACGACTACGCCAATCCACGCACAGTGGTCAGCTCCGCACCCGATTGGCTCCACTATCCGAACCTTACGGGCAAGCGAACGATGGAGGTCACTCGCGAGACTTGGGGCGGTCCCGACTATCACCTGAACTATATGCGCTGGTGGTTCCGCCACTTGCCCCGCGCCAAAGGGGTGAACGAGGACGGACGCCTGAACAACTGGTGGCGCTATGTGTTCGACTTCACCAAGTACGACGAGCGCGGGAAGCCACTTGGCAACGGCGATGCGTAAGGAGGGCTACTGTGCGTACGGGGCTGGCGTGGTTTATGCGCTCTTGGAACACCTCCAACCGAGCGACCGCGAAGCTCTCTTTCGGCTGCAGGTCTGCCTGAGCCTGTTTCGGGAGTGCTATCCCAAAAGGCGCATCGGCTTCTGGAAACGGCGCATTCGGCGTTGCCTGCGTGTGATGAACGCCCTAAACGACCACAAGAGGTTGATGGAGTGGGTTGAGCGCAAGTTGATAGCCCTCACCCACCCCAGCCCTCCCTCAGAATCCCCCCTCTATCCCCCCTTAGAAAGGGGGGCAGGGGGGATGGGAGAGGGAGGGAGCCACACTCCCCTCTCCCACAGCGTGGGAGAGGGGACGGGGGTGAGGGCTAAACCCGGTATCGAACGAGTCCAACTGCGCTTGCAACAGCGAATCGAGCAAATCCAACAGCGTGCCGACAGTGCTTGGCAGAGCCTCATCCGCTCGCGCACCCTGAACGAGATACGCGGTCTCAGCAAGCGTTGGGCGGAATCCCACTCTCACGAAGCCCCCTGCCCCACCTACCTCACCCGACAGTGGGGACGGTTCCAAAAAGAGCATCTGCCCTCGCTCCACTCGGCGGGGATGGCACTCGAACTACGCTGGGGTCGGCTCCACGCGCTCACGACGGGCGCCGAAATCCTTGCGCCCCTCCTCCACAACCCTGCTCCCCAAGAGTGGCACGATACCCTCCACCAGATTGAGAGGGAACGATTCAAAGCAATAGCCACCCACATCCTGCAGACCCTCTGGGTTGAAGAGCGCACTCAAACCGAACAATACTATGGACACACGCGCCCACTTCAGCGACTGAAACCAGGCTGGGACTACCTGCTGGAAAAGTTGGAAGAGGATTTTGCATAGCGGAACACGAGCCTTTTGTTTGCGTCAGAGCCTTCAGAGCAAGGCAAGGTACAATATGGGCGTTGGGTCTGGGGAGATGACAAATGAAGCGTGAGCCGATGGTGGAAGAGGTCGAGCAGTCCCAGCACGACACCGAACGCGAGCAGAAACTCTTGCGTGAGGCGATGGGACTTTTTGAGGAGAAACGCTACAGCGAAGCGCTCTTAGCCTGCGAAGGCGTGCTGGTGCTTAATCCCGAATCGATTCCCGCGCTCTCGCTCAAGGGCGCAATCCACGAACGATTAGGGCAGATTCCTGAAGCGATTCGTGCTTACGAGCGTGTGCTGGAACTGAACCCGCTCAGTGTGTCGGAACGGTTGCGCTTGGAGGCTCTGCGCGGTCAGATTCAGATGCAGGTCAAGACCACGCGAGATACGCCGTTGTGGAAGGAGACCCTGCCCGTCGTGTTGGCGTTTATAGGCACAAGCATTGTGCTGATTGTGGGGCTGATGTTGGTGCTGAGGATGTCGGCACCGAGTGGCACGCCCACTATGTCTGCGCAACTGCCTCAGGAGAATGCCTCGCCCGCTACCCTTCCCCAACGACCTGAATTCAGCCGCCCTCAGCCCCCAACCGAGCCAGAGACACCGACGACCGTGCCGACGCCAACGCCTCCACCTGCTCCGAGTGGCGCAGTACCGCCCGTTGTGATTGACCCATCGCAGGTGGCACTCGCCCCTGCAAACCCACCTGCACCGAACTCTGGCATGCGCGGTCCGATACCGCCCCTACCTGCCCCTTCGGCTAACGAAAACGGTCGCACTCAAGAGCGTCCCGAACCGCCTGCCCCCTCACCCAGCGCTCAGAACCGGTCCGAAGTGATGCCCGATGTGCAAGTGCGTGAGACCGAACAGCGCGGAGTGTACGAGATTCGAGTTCAGCGTGCGGAGGGGGCGAACCGAACCCAGCGCACCAGTCCCCAAAACGATGCGCTTAGCCTCGCCCAGAACTATCAGCGTGCGGGCAACTATCGGGAAGCGCTCAACGCCTATCGCCAAGCGCTCGCCCAAGCCGAGCTGAAAGGCGACATCCTCCAGCAGATGGCAATCTGCTATCTGCGCTTGGGCGACCTCGCCAACGCCCGACAACATTTTCAGCAAGCGATTAGCGAGTACGAGCGCCAAATCCAGCTGGGACGCGATGTCGAGAGCGCACGGCAGGGTATCCTTGCCTGCCAGAACGGATTGCGCCTATGCGAAGAGTAGTGCGCCTGCTCGTCCTTGCCCCTGTACTGGGATTGGTGTTCTGCCTCGCGTTTGGGGTCGCCCGAAGCCAGCCCATCCTGCTGGTCTACCAAGAGCGTGCGCCCCTCATCGAGCAGGAGGGGCAGAAGATAGACCCCAACATCTCGCTCCAGCCCTATCTTGTACCGTTCCTGCGTGAACTACGCAAGGTGCAAGTGGAATGGTATGCGCCCGACCACCCGATTGCCCAACAGTTCGCACAGCAACGCAACATCCCCGCCGAACGGTTGACTGAGCCAAGCCCAGAGCTTTTGGCGCAGTTGGCACGCGCGTGGCGGGCGACCTATCTGTTGCGTGTGCGATGCGCCCGCTTGAGCAACCAGTTCGAGTATCGGGCGGAGCTGTGGCAGTTAGGACGACGAAGCCCGCTTTGGCAGACCGAGGGATTTCAAGGGGGTGGCACGGGCAACGGCACGGACGAGGTGAGCCTCCAGTCGCTTGCGCGCACGCTGGCGATGCGGTTGGATAACGAGGTCTGGGCAGACCTTCCCCAAACCGCGCCCGCCCCACCCCCACCGCCACCTGTGCGCACCGAACCTGTTCCCGAACCGAAAGACCCTGCCACCACCCTAAAGAGCCTGCTTCAAGAGGGACGCTGGCACGAGGCAATCCTGCCCTTGCGCACGCTCATCCACCGCAACCCAACCGACATCGCTCTGCGCCTGCAACTGATCCAACTCTACCGACGCCTGAACCTGCACGAGAACGCCCTTGCCGAAATCGTCTCCGCACTTCAACTCGCCCCTGAAGAGAGCGCGCTCCATCTGGAACGGGCGAACCTGTACCGCGAGCGGGGCAACCTTCGTGAGGCAGTCTCCGCACTCCGCTCGGCAATCCAACTCAACCCCAACTCTGAGGAACTGCGCACTGCCCTGATTGAGAGCCTCCTAGAAGCGGGGCAGGTCGCTGAGGCAGAGGCGGTACTCAACGCTTGGCAGGGTTCAAGCCCCCTGCGTGATTGGTGCGCCTATCTGCTCTCAGGGGCAACGCGCCGATTCGAACCGCTCCCATCCAGTCCTATCGACCTGAGCGAGGCACGGTATAAGGTGTGGCTCTTGGTGGTCAGTGGAGCGATTACCGACTTGGCAAACGAGCTGCTTGAGTTCCGCCAGCAGGCGAATGCGGGCACACCGAGCTGGCGCGACCTCCAAACCCGTGCCCAACAGCATACCTTGCATGTGCTTCGCTTGGGTTCGTGGTTGGAAGCGGTGCGCCCGATGCAAAACCTGCGCCGACCTGTCCAACGGCTCCAGTTCAGCGTCCAAATGCTCAACCAGTCGTCGCAACATATGGCACGATATTTGCTCCATCGACGCTCGGAGGATGAGGAGCGCGCCAGTCTCCTGCGCTTGGAAGCACTGCGCGAACTGGAGGCGGCCCGCACTCAAGGAACGCCATGAGCGACTGGAGTCTACTGATTGTGGCACTGTTGGCTCTGTTGGGAGGCGTGGGGATTGCTTATGCGACTTGTCGCCATCGCCCCAACTGCCCGTTCACCGCACCTTACTTAGAGCCCGACACGCGCGTCGAGTTCAAAGTGGGTAATCAGCGTTTCACGACCCTGCTCCACAGTGTGGAGGGTGAGACGCTATGGCTCGTGCCTCCCCTTCGAAACGGTTTACCACTCTCTTTTCCACAGGGAACGGCAGGCACGCTCACTGTCGCTCTGCCGTCTGGTATTTACTCGGCTTCGTTCCAGTTTACCGAGCGTCGCACGCGACCGCGCTCTCTGCTTGGCATTCGGCTCAGCTCGGCATATAAACACACCCAACGGCGTCGGGATGAGCGGATTCCCCTGCCCGACGAAGCGCAGGTAGAAATCCTGACCCCACAAGACTGCTGGATTGGCTGGGTGCAGGATGTGAGCCGAGGGGGAATGCGCCTTGTATGCCCTGTGGGGTTCCCTACGGGTGCCTCGTTAGCCCTCCTCCTCCCTTCCACTCTTGCTAAGAGCGATTCGGCGGAGCGCAGGGCACGCGTGGTCGCCTGTGAGCGCGCGGTTCATCGGGCAAGCTACGCCTACATCGTGCGCCTCGCCTACATCGATGGCTCAAACCGCGCCTGATTTGTCGGTAATCATCGTCAGCTATAACACGCGCAACCTGTTGCGTGAGTGTCTCCAGACACTTCTGGAGCCAAAGCAGGGAATCTCGCTGGAGGTGATTGTGGTGGATAACGCCTCAGCCGATGGAAGCGCGGAGATGGTGCGCACCGAGTTTCCCCAAGTATGCCTCATCGCTAACAGCGAGAATCGGGGCTTTGGCGCAGGGTGCAATCAAGGTCTGATGAGGGCGGCAGGACGCTATGCCTTACTGTTGAACGCCGACATCCGTGCGACCGAAGGTGCGCTGGAACGGCTCGTGGCGTTTATGGACGCCTACCCTGAGTTCACTGCCTGCGGGGGACAGTTGCGTTATCCTGATGGGCGCATCCAGCCCTCCTGCGCCTCTGAGCTGACCCTGTGGGCGGTGTTTTGCGAGCAGACACTCTTAGAAAAACTGTTCCTGCGCACGCGCCTGTTCGGGGGCTACTGGCGCACTTGGTGGGATTTCAGTAGCACAATTGAAACCGAACAGGTGATGGGAGCGTGCCTGATGTTGCGGAGGGTCAATAGCCCTTCATACGCCAGCGAACTTGATTGTCATTCCGAGCGAAACCTTGATTGTCATTCCGAGCGAAGCGAGGAATCTCAGACCCTTCGCTTCGCTCAGGGTGACGAGCAAAGCAATAAAGAGAGGGTGCAAGGGGGTGAGGTCGAGATTCCTCGCCTTCGGCTCGGAATGACAGAAGAGGCTTCGGCAGAGGAGCCAGGGGCGAGGAATACCCCACTCCCCACTCCCCATTCCCCATTCCCCCTCTTTGACGAAGACTACTTCCTCTACTGCGAAGATACCGACCTGTGCTATCGGATACGCCAGGCAGGGGGCAAAATTGCCTATGTCCACGACGCAGTTTTCATCCATCACTTGGGCGCAAGTGGCGCCCCACGCCGTGCCGAGATGGTCATCCTCTACAATCGGGGCAAGGAACGCTACTTTCGCAAATTCTATGGTGCTGGGCACGCCCGAATCTGCTATCTACTTAATCAGTTCGGTGCACTGTTGCGTGTGATAATCGGCTTGGCGCTCACACTCGCCACACTCGGCAGAGTGCCTCGCTTTCACCACTACCTCAAAACCTTCTGGCAGGTGCTTTGGCGCAAGAACACTGTGTGAAAACCGCATAGACAGTATGGAATAAAACCCGTATGCCAGTGTGGCTTCGGACGGGGTATGAAACGGGGAAGGTTCTGCTGAGCCGTCTCCGTCGAGCCTTTGCGCGCATCCCTGTCGGGCTACGGTTCGCGTCCCTGCTCTCCCTGACGATTCTGGTGCTCCAAGTTCCCTACCTTTGGTTCAGCCACTCTCAGATGGTGCGCTCTTTAGAAGCTCAGCACAAAATCGCCCTACTCCACCAACTGAAATCGGCGGAGATGGCGCTCAAGCAAGAAATGAAACGGTTCCAACGCCACGCTGAAGACTATGCTGTGTGGAACGATGCGGTCGAAGCCGTCCAGAAAAGGGACACTGAGTGGCTCGCAATCAATATTTGGGACTGGGGCGTCTCTCATTTAGGTTATGAGAGTGTTGTGGTTTGGAATTCGGAGGGTACACGTCTCGGCTTCGCAGGCACCGACCCTGAACCGATACTCCAACAAAGTATAACCCTCTCTCAGCGTGCGAAGCGCGGAATTGGCAATGTAGGGCTGATTCGCGTCGGGGAACAGTTCTATTTGGTGGCGTGTGTGCCCCTGCGGGATGAAGACGTCTCGCCCAAAGTCTATGGGGTCATCCTATTCGCTAACGAGGTGGACAAGGGCACACAACTGGCGATGTGGGGAGGCTACAGTGCGATGGTGCGCTTGGAGAAACTGGAGGGTTCGCACGCCCACACTGGAAGCATGCCCCATTTCACTGGGAATGTCGGTGAAAAGATGGCGATTGGTCATCACCTCACCAATCCCGAAGGTCAGCCGATTGCCCAACTGCTGGTAGAGATTGCCCCTTCACAGAGCTCATCCGCCCAACAATCGCTCTGGTATGCCCAGTATGGCGCGTGGGTGATGGTGGCGTTTATCGCGCTGGGCGCCAGCCTGATGATGGTTCTCTTCGTGAAGCGCAACCTCCATCCGTTCCTGATTGCAGCGGGGCGTCTGGCGCAGGGAGACTGGTCCGCACGCGTACCCTATGAGACGAACGACTCGTTCGGCTACTTGGCACAGGTGTTCAACAGAATGGCACAGAACCTTCAGAACGCGTTTGAAGAGCAGGAACGGCAACGCCTGCTCATTCAAGCGCGCACCCTTGAACTGGAAGAGATGCACCGCCATATGGAGGAGCTGAACGAGGAACTGCGCATGAAAAACGCTCAGCTGGAACAGGCGGCGCAGACCGACGGTCTCACAGGGCTTTTCAACCATGGGGCGTTCCAAGAGGCGTTGCGCACCGAAATCCAGCGCGCCGAACGGCTTCGGCAACCGCTCTCGCTGATTATGCTCGATGTCGACCACTTCAAGCAGTTCAACGACACCTTTGGACACCCCGCGGGCGATGAGGTGTTGCGTCAGGTAGCGGAGGTGTTGCGTCATCAGGCGCGCCCTTACGACATCGTGGCGCGCTATGGGGGTGAGGAGTTCGCGATTATCCTGCCCAGTACTCCCTTAGAGGACGCCCTGCGCGCAGCAGAGCGTCTGCGCCAAGCGATTGAGCGAATCCCGAACTCCCACGCCCCCATCACTGCCAGCTTGGGCGTCGCGGAATATCAGCGCGGTTCGATGCCCGCCAGTCTCCTTTACAATGCCGACTCCGCGCTCTATCACGCCAAACGCTCGGGGCGCAACCGGGTCTGCCACTATCACGATAGCGCTGCGTGAAGCGGGAAGTCCATCATAGGCGTCGAATGAGTTAGATATGAGGCGATGGAGCCTGTTCGCCTGCCTTGGGGCACTCATTCTGCTGAGCGCGTGCAGTAGCCCGCGCGAGTCGTGGCACACCCTCGCCGAGTTCTCCACCAGCCTGCAGGGTCGCACCCCAGGACAGCGCCACAACACCCAACGCTCCGCCCAACAAATCCACCTTCAGCAGATTGAGGCGGGCGAAACTTGGTCGTTCAATCGGGCGGTTGGGCACTGGGTGCGCTCGGAAGGCTATGTGCGTGCACCCGTGAGTTATGGGGGCATCCTAGTTCCAGCGTGGGGCGGGGGCGTGTGCCAGACCTCCACCACGCTCTACAACACCGCTCTGATGGCAGGGCTAACGATTGAGGAACGCCATCCCCACACCATCGCACCGACCTATGTTGCGCCCGGTCTCGACTCCGCCGTTGCGCAGGGGATTGCCGACCTCAAAATCCGCAACCCCTACCCCTTCCCCGTGCGCATCGTTTGCAAGGTGTCGGGCGAACGGCTCTCCTGCCGAATTGAGGCGAAAGCCACTCCCAGCCAGATTGCGCACTCCGTGCCCAAGTGCCAGTTGGAGTGTGAGCGGGTCAGCCAGCAAGCGCCCACTCAGGTAGTGGGGTTCCGTCCCCAGCCTGGTCGTTCAGGGATACGCGTACGGCTCTGGCGGGTTTGCACACTCAACGGCTCCACTTGGCGCGAACTGTGCCACGAAACCGAATATCAGCCCCTACCGCAAGGGCGTCGCTGAGGTATCCTTCTAAAGCGATGATGCAGACCTTCCTGCCCGAAGAGTTGGGACCACGAGCGACCTATGCCTTGCTGATCACCTGCGTGGTGCCCCGCCCGATTGCGTGGGTCAGCACCTGCTCGCCCGAAGGCGTGCCGAACCTTGCGCCCTTCAGTTTCTTCAATGCAGGTGGGGCGAACCCCCCCTCGGTGGTCTTCTCGGCGAGCAACTTCCGTGATGGACGCCCGAAAGACACGCTGGTCAATGTGCGCGCTACAGGCGAGTTCGTGGTGAACATCGTGCCCTACACCCTCGCCGAGCGGATGAACCTTACTGCCCATGAGTACGAGTATGGGCTGAGTGAGTTCGAAAAGGCAGGCTTGACCCCGCTCACCTCAGCGAAGGTGCGCCCCCCTCGCGTCGCCGAGAGTCCGATTCAGATGGAGTGCAAGCTGTTCCAGATTGTTTCGCACGGCGACGGACCTATCTCAGCGAACTATGTGATTGGCGAAGTGCTCTGCTTCCACATCGCCGAGTACCTTCTCAAGGACGGCAAGATAGTGGACAACACGATTTCGGATCATATCGGCAGGCTGGGCGAGTCGTGGTACTGCCGTGTCGTGCCCGACTCGATGTTCTGGATGCCGAGGAGTTGAAATGATAAACCAAATTGTAAATGCCTTCTCCATATGTCAGTCCTCCGCTAACCCACCCGTGAGTGGCTCGTTCCGATAGCCCCACGCACCGTTCCAGTCATACACCTGACGGTCGCCCAATACCAGACCGCCAAACGCATCCGTAATCGGCGCAGGGCTGAACACTCCGCTTCGGTTGGACTGCGCCACCAAGTCCCCACGCAAACTCCAGTGCTGGAAAGTGTCGGTGCTGGGGTTC
>FWWM01007122.1_pt1 | contig 17998 bp, 16 predicted proteins | sample 2228351 | NCBI WGS metagenome assembly FWWM01 (sample SAMEA103939774, study PRJEB20133) | metagenome
GGGTCTGCTCGCGCTCGTCCTCGCTGTCGGGGAGGGGAATGTAGCTGCCGGTGATGCCGACCATCGCGCCGTGGCCGAAGTCGCGCCGGCGCAGTTCTACACGCGCTACGGCTCACCGAACAACAAACAGGTCGAGGCGTTGCTCGCTGCGCTGGAGGGCAGCGAGGCGGCGCTGGTCGTCGGCTCTGGCATGGCCGCCGTCAGCACAGCGCTGCTGTCCAACCTCAAGGCCGGTGACCACGTCGTGGCTCAGCACACGCACTACACCGCGACGATGTCGCTGCTGAGCGACGTGCTGCCGCGCTTCGGCGTCGAGGTCACGCAGGTGGATCAGCGCGACGTGGACGCCTTCGCGCGGGCGATGCGGCCGAACACGCGCGTCGTCTACACCGAGTCGCCGACCAACCCGACGATGGACCTGACCGACCTGCGCGCCACGGCCGAGATCGCGCATGCACACGGCGCGCTGGCCATCACCGACAACACCTTCGCCTCGCCCTACAACCAGCGCCCGCTCGACCTGGGCTATGACCTGGTCATCCACAGCGCGACGAAATACCTGAACGGCCACAGCGATGTGACGGCCGGCGCCATCTGCGGGCCACGCACGTTGATCGAGAAGGCGTGGGAGCACATGCGCGTGAACGGACCGGTGCTGCATCCGTTCGAGGCCTGGCTGCTCCGGCGCGGCCTGCAGACCTACGGCCTGCGCATGGCGAGGCACAATGCCAACGGCCTGGCTGTGGCGCGCTTCCTCGAATCGCACCCCGCCGTCGAGCGCGTGTATTACCCCGGCCTCGAATCGCACCCGCAGCACGACTTGGCAAAGCGGCAGATGATCGGCGGCTTCGGCGGGATGATCGCGTTCGAGTTGAAGGGCGGCTACGACGCGGCCTATCGCGCCATCGGCCGGACGAAGCTGTGCATCCTGGCCGTCAGCCTGGGCGGCGTGGAGACGCTGATCACACATCCCGCCTCGATGGTGCATTCGCAGCAGACGGATGAGCAGCGCGCGCAGGCGGGCATCGCGCCGGGGCTGATCCGGTTGTCGGTTGGCTGCGAGGACGCTGAGGACATCATCGCCGATTTGGATCGGGCATTGGGATCGGCTTAGCGGTCGCTCGATCTTCGGCGAGCGGTTCCGGCCGTGGGTGGAATGTACAATCGCACGCGAGATCGTGACGCCCCTGAACTCTGCGATGCATCGTTTCTCATGCGACGATCGTCCTCGAAGCAGGTGAATTGCACGACGAAGTTCGACCACACGTACCCATGCCCACTCCAACACCTGACCCGCACGCCATCATGCAGAAGATTCATCTCGACCTCGATCAGATTGATGAGCAAGGGATGATCGGCCAGGTCGGCAGCAAACGACGGGTGGCTTACGAGTTTTGCATCCCGCTCGACGACGCCAGGCGCAGGGAGGTCGAAGCCATTGATCCGTCGGTGACGTTCTACCCCGGTGTACCTGGGCGCATCCGTTGCACGAAGGGGCAATATCTGTGCATCGGCGAAGGCGGGACGCGCGAGGTGCTGCTCAGGCTGGCAGCATTGACCTACGTCGAGCGGATCGAGCCCTTCCACGGGGAATAGGTCGCAACTCCCACAACGCGCAGGAGTGACTTGCCGGTTGGGCGATTGTGCGTCGTCGGCAAGCCGCCGGCAGTATCCCTTGTGGTCATGACCTGGCCTTGATCTTGGTCCGCCCATTCTTGGCTGCCTTCGCCACAGCTTGCTCCTTCGCCTCCCACTCGGCGGCCTGATCGAGCACGCGCTTGAGGAAGCGGCCGGTGTAGCTCTCCGCCACCTGTGCGATCTCCTCTGGCGTGCCCTGCGCGACCACCTGTCCACCCCCTGCGCCGCCTTCAGGCCCCAGGTCAATGACCCAGTCGGCCACCTTGATGATGTCCAGGTGGTGCTCGATCACCACCACTGTGTTGCCATCGTCCACCAGCTTGTTCAGCACGTGGATGAGTTTGTGCACGTCGGCGTGATGCAGGCCCACCGACGGCTCGTCCAGCACGTAAATCGTGCGGCCGGTGGCGCGCTTGCTCAGCTCGCGGCTGAGCTTGACGCGCTGCGCCTCGCCGCCGCTCAGCGTGGTGGCCGGCTGGCCCAGCCGAATGTAACCCAGGCCGACCTCTTCCAGCGTCTGCAGTTTGCGCGCGATAGCCGGGATGTCCTTGAAGAACGCCATCGCCTCGGTCACGGTCATGTCCAGGATCTCGGCGATGTTCTTGCCTTTGTAGCGCACCTGCAGCGTCTCGCGGTTGAAGCGCGTGCCGTGGCACACGTCGCACGTGACGTAGATGTCGGGCATGAACTGCATCTGGATCTGCAGCACGCCCTGGCCCTCGCATGCCTCGCAGCGCCCGCCCTTCACGTTGAACGAGAACCGGCCACTCTTGTAGCCGCGCATCTTCGATTCGGGCAATTCGGCGAACAGATCGCGCAGCGGCGTCCACAGGCCGGTGTAGGTCGCCGGGTTGCTGCGTGGCGTGCGACCGATCGGCTGCTGGTCAATGTTGATGACTTTGTCGAGGTGCTCCAGGCCGGTCACGTCGTCCAGCTCCCCAGGGTGTTCGAGCGCGCCGTTCAGTCGGTTGGCCAGCGCCTTGTACAGGCACTCGACGATGAGCGACGACTTGCCGCTGCCGCTCACGCCAGTCACCACGACGAACTTGCCGAGTGGAATGTCCACGTCGATGTTCTTAAGGTTGTTCTCGCGCGCGCCCTTGATGGTGATCTTCTTGCCGTTGCCGGCGCGGCGTTGCCTGGGCACGGCGATGCGCTTGCGCCCACTGAGATAAGCGCCGGTGAGCGACGCCTTGTGCTTCATGATCTGCTGCGGTGTGCCGGTGGCGACGATCTGGCCACCGTGCTCGCCGGCGCCCGGGCCCATGTCTATGATCCAGTCGGCGGCGCGCATGGTGTCGTCGTCGTGCTCGACCACCAGCACGGTGTTGCCCAGGTCGCGCATGCGGGTGAGCGTGTTGATCAGGCGCTGCTGGTCGCGTTGGTGCAGGCCGATGCTCGGCTCATCCAGGACGTACAGCACGCCCATCAGTTGCGAGCCGACCTGCGTGGCCAGCCGGATGCGCTGCGCTTCGCCGCCACTTAGCGTGTTCGCGCTGCGGCTGAGGGTGAGGTAGTCCAGGCCCACGTCCACCAGGAACTGCAGCCGCGCGCGGATCTCCTTCACGATCTGGCGGGCAATCTGCTTATCGCGCTCGCTCAGCGCGATTTGAGTAGATGAGGGAGAGTTTTGGAGGGGGGAGGGTTTCCCATTCTGCTTCGCCCGCTCGCCCTCATCGTCGATCCCCAGCGACTCCACCCACGCCAACGCTTCGGCGATGCTCATGTCGGTCACCTCGGCGATGTTCTTGCCGGCCACCCTCACGCACAGCACCTCTTCCTTCAGGCGCTTGCCGCCGCAGGCTTCGCACGTTCGGAAGGTCATCACCTCCTCGATGACCTGCTTGATGTAGTCGCTGGCACTTTCGCGGTAGCGACGCATCAGATTGGGTATGACACCTTCGAAGCTGACGTCGTACTGGCGGCGCTCGCCCATGCGGTTGGTGTAATGAACGCGCACCCGCTCGCCGCCTGTGCCATAGAGAATCAGGTCGCGCTGAGATGGGCTGAGCTGACGCCAGGGCTTGTTCATAGGGATGTCGTAGGCCTTGCACACGGCATACAGCATCTGCCGGCCCCAGCTCTCGTCGTCGCTATTCCAACCGCTGGCGTTGATCGCGCCCTCCTCCAACGAAAGGTCGGGGTTCGGCACGATCAGTGCTGGGTCGATCTCGCGCTTGCTGCCCAATCGTTGGCATTCTGGACATGCGGCCTGCGGTGCGTTGAACGAGAACAGCTTCGGCTCCAGATCAGGGTAGCTCTTGCCGGTGGCCGGGTCTACTTTCTTCTCACTGAAGAGGACGTCGCGCCATCCCGCTCCTGTGTCCCTCGCCTGCGGGGGAGGGGTTGAAGGTGAGGTGGGTTCCTGCACCATCGCGATGACGAATCCGTCGCCCAACTTGAGCGCAGTCTCCACCGAGTCATTCAGCCGCGTGAGGAACTGTGATCGCTCGTCCGATTCGGGATGCCCGGCTCCCGCTTCCCGATCGCCGCCCTGCGATTCGTCTGGCACCACCAGCCGGTCCACCACGACCTCGATGTTGTGCAGCTTGTAGCGGTCGAGTTCGATGTCCTCGTCCACGTTGCGGATCTCGCCATCCACGCGCACGCGCGCAAAGCCCTCCTTGCGGATGTCTTCGAAGACCTGCTGGTGATGGCCCTTCTTGTCGCGGATGAGCGGAGCGAGGATCTGCACGCGCGTGCCGGGGGGCAACGCGGCGATCTGATCCACGATCTGCTGCGGTGTTTGCGAGACCAGCGGCTGGCCGGTGACGGGCGAGTATTGCACGCCGATGCGCGCGAACATCAGGCGCAGGTAGTCGTAGATTTCGGTGACCGTGCCGACGGTGGAGCGCGGGTTGTGGCTGCTGCCCTTCTGGTCGATCGAGACCGCTGGCGAGAGGCCGTCGATCTGATCTACGTCGGGCTTCTCCATTTGCCCGAGGAACTGCCGCGCGTAGGCGCTCAGGCTCTCGACGTAGCGGCGTTGGCCTTCGGCGAAGACGGTGTCGAAGGCCAACGACGACTTGCCGCTGCCGCTCAAGCCGGTGATGACGACCAGCTTGTCGCGCGGGATGTCCACGCTGATGTTTTTAAGGTTGTGCACGCGTGCACCGCGAACCGCTATGACTTCCTGCGCCATGGTTTTCACCCGACCCTTTAATGCACGTTTAAGCGAGATATTCTGCCGAAGCGAAGCAGATCACTATAGCACACGCGTTCTGCCACCGGCCGCCGGTGGCCGCCCCGGCCTCTCTGGTCGGATGAGCTAGGGCAAGCGCCCATTGCGCAGCGGGTGGCCGTGCGCGTGGTGTGAGGCCTGGATCGAGGTTTTCTGCCGGCGCCTGGAGCAGCCGGCGGGTCACTGCCGCTCGTCGAAGAAGTCGCGCTTGATGACGCTGCTCAGCCAGTCCACGATGACCTCGTACCCCCGTTCGCCGGTCTCCTCCGCGGCCAGCGTTGGATCGCCGATGTGGCCGTGGGGCGTGAGCGCCTTATAGCTGCGCACGCCGTAATACACGCCGCCGCCCGTCTTCATGCTCTCCGGGCTCTGGATCTTGCGCAGGTCCTCCGGCGCGAGGTGGAACGGGATACCGCGCTCGGGATGTACCAGCTCGGGATGGGTGACGAGCAGGCGGGAGGTCTCGCCCTCGCCGCCGTGGCTTTCGCCTTTCTTCGAGCGCTGAATGGTGTGATACACCTTGCTGAGCGCCACCATCCAGTTCAACACGACGGCGGTGGCATCGGGCGTGGCGTCCACGATCTCCTGGGCTGCCACCATCATGGTAGGCAGGCTGCCGTCGTGGCCGTGGATCAACACGAAGTTGCGGAAGCCACCCCGGTAGAGCGAAAGGCACACTTCGCGGGTCAGCGCCAGCAGCGTGGTGGCCGAGATCGAGATTGTGCCGGGGAAGCCTATATGGAAGGATGACGTGCCGAAGGGCAAGACTGGACCGATCACAACGGGACAGCCCAGCGTCGCCAACCGGACGGCCGTGCGGCGGCAGATCTCACGTGCTTCAAATACGTCCGTGCCGAGCGGCAGGTGCGCGCCGTGATCCTCGATTGCACCGAAAGGGATCAGGATGGTCTGCGTCACTTTGAGAGCTACCTGCACCTCGGGTCCTGTCATCTCTGGCAATGTCGCCGGGCCTTTCTGCACATACAACACCTGGTCGAGCATCTCGCGTTCGGTTCTGGTCATCGTTCCGTCCTCTGAATTATTCATATTGTCTAAAGCATTGACAAAATGTCAATCTACCTGTAGTATCGCACGCATTCATACGCTGACACGGCCGGAGTACATATGTCCGTTAAGGTTGCAAAGCGGTCGGCTCGGCGCCCACATACTTCCGCCAATACCGCCCCGACGCGGCGCGGGACTCACAGAGGGCACATCGCATTCATTATCGCCAAGCAGCTTGCCACCGCGCTGCACCAATTGTTGGGCCCGATGTGCGAAGTGGTGCTGCACGACTTCACCGATCTCGAACATTCCATCGTGCACATCGAGGGTAACGTGACCCATCGCGCTATCGGTGGCGCGGCGACCGACCTGATTCTGGAGAAGGTGCGCAAAGGCGACACGGGTCAGGACCTGTATGGCTATGCCACCAGCCTGCCCGGCGGACGCATGATGAAGAGCAGCACGATCTTCCTGCGCGACTCGGAGGGGTGTGCGATCGGAGCGTTGTGCGTGAACCTCGACGTCACCGATTTCGTGGCTGCGCGCAACGCGCTCAACGCGTTCGTCGCCACGCGGGACAACGAACGCACGACCGAAACACTCTCGGACAACATCTTCGACACTGTGCAGTCGGTCGTGGCCGAGACGCTCTACGAAACCGGCCGCAGTCTGGCCACCATGAGCCGCGACGACAAGATCGAGCTGATGAGCCAGCTGGAAAGCAAAGGGCTCTTCCAGGTCAAGAAGGCCGTGTCCATTGTGGCCGACATGCTCGGCCTCAGCCGGGCTACGGTTTACAACTACCTGCGTGAAGGACGTGCGAATGGTGGATCAGTTTGAAGTGATTCTGACGGACGCGGCGCCCATCCCGAGCAGCGGTTACAGCCAGGCGTTGCGCATCGGGGATCTGGTCATCACGTCGGGCTACCTCGGCACCCATCCCGATGGCAGCGGTGTGGTCAAAGGTGGCTTCGAAGCCGAGATGAGGCAGGCGCTGGACAACATCCGGGCTGTGCTGGCGGCGGCCGGATGTTCGATGCGCGACGTGATTCGGGTCAACGTCTCGCTCACCGACATCGGCAAATTCGGCGAGATGGATCGTATCTACCGCGAATACTTCTCAGCCCCGTATCCCACCCGCAATACCATCGGCGTGAAGGAGCTATGGGGCGGCGCACAGGTGGGATTCGACGTGTGGGCGATCAAGCGCACCGGGTGAACCTCAAGGCGCTCTATCCCAGCCCGATTCTGTTCAGGATATGACTGTCCTCGATCAACTCATTGACGACGAGCCGGTCGAGCTAGCACAGCAACTTATTCGCATCCCGTCGTTTCTGTGGAAGGAATCGGCCGTGGCGCACTTCATCGCCGACTGGTGTCGCACCCATCGCTTCGATCACGTCGAAGTGCAGGCCGTGCCGCTGCGCGACGGTGGGGTGACCCATCAAACCATTGCCGCGTTGCGTGGGGATGGCAGCGGCCCTAGCGTGATGTTGTGTGGGCACACAGACACAAGCGATTGGCAGGGCCGGCCGTTTCGCGAGGCAGAGTGGCGACATGACCCATTCGGCGGTGAAGTTCAAGACGGCTATCTGTATGGCCTTGGCGCGATCAACATGAAAGCCGGCGTGGCTGCCATCCTCATGGCCGCCGAGGCTGTGCGTCGGGCGCGTGAGGCGGGTCGCGTGCGTCTGAAGGGTGATCTGATCGTGGCGTGCGTCGTTGCCGAGACGGGTGGTGGCGTGGGGGCGATGCACCTGATCGGCACCGGGCTGCGCCCTGACTACTGCATCGTCACCGAAGCGAGCAACCTCGATGTTGGCGTGATCTCGGTCGGCTATGTGCAAGGCAAGATCAGAGTGATCGGCGAGTTCAAGCACCGCGTGCCCTACGTCAATCCCATCGAGAAGGCTGCGCGGGTGATCCAAATGCTCGGCCCGGCCTATCAGCCGATCCCACAAGGCAGCTGGCTGCGCTTCACCCCGCATCCCCTGCTGCCGGGATTCCCGCGCATGGCAGTGCGCAATGTCGAGCACTTTCAGGATACGACCACGCTGACCTTCGACCTGCGCATCATCCCCGGCATGACGGAAGACTCGGTGCGCGAAGACCTGCAGCGGTTGCTGGAAGGTGTCGCCGTGGAAGACCCCGACTTTCGCTTCGAGCTGATCATCCCGCAGAGTGCACAGCAGCCGAATATGCCTGCTCGCGAGGCGACGCCGGTCGAATCACCGTTGACGCAGGCCTTGATCGCGGCTCATCGGCAAGTGACCGGACAGATGCCGGCGGTCGGCGCGGGCCATCGCATCGGCGCGACCGCCGACACGTGCCATTTCAAGGGCGTCGGCATCACTTGCCTCGAGTATGGCCCCGGCTTCATCCCGGTCTGGCCGATGGTGGATGAACGGATCGAGGTATCCCAGATCGTGACGGCGACGAAGGTCTTGGCGCTGGCGGCGGAGAAGCTATGCACGTAAGACGCCGGACTCTGGATTCTGGACTCTGCGAAATGGACAACGACAAAATTCTCGATATCTACACCCGCATGTTGCGCATCCGGCGGTTCGAGGAACAGGTGGGCGTGCTGTTTGCGCAAGGCCAGTTGCCTGGTTTCGTGCACCTCTACATCGGCGAGGAAGCCGTAGCTGCCGGGGTGTGCGCTGCGCTGCGCGACGACGACGTCATCGTCAGCACGCACCGCGGCCATGGTCATGTCATCGCTAAAGGCGGGGACTTCAAGCGCATGATGGCCGAGTTGTTCGGCAAGGCCACCGGTTACTGCAAAGGGAAGGGTGGCAGTATGCACATCGCCGACTTCGACATCGGCATGCTCGGTGCATGTGGCATCGTCGGCGGCGGCATCCCCATCGCCGTCGGCGCCGGGCTGAGCGCACAGTATCGTGGCACGGATCAGGTTGCGGTCACCTTCTTCGGCGACGGCGCGGCGAACGAGGGCAGCTTCCACGAGTCACTCAACCTGGCAGCGGTGATGAAGCTGCCAGTGCTGTTCGTGTGCGAGAACAATCGCTATGGTGAGTTCACCCCGATGGAGAAGGTGACCGGGGTGCGCGACATCGCGCTGCGGGCGCAGGGCTACGGCATCCCGGGCGTCATCGTTGATGGCACGGATGCGCTGGCCGTGAGGGGCCCACCTTGATCGAGGCGAAGACGCATCGCAAGGGTGGCCACGCCGAAGGTGAGAAAGCCTTTCTGGCAGGGGGGACTTATCGTTTGCCCGACGAGCTGGCCGAGGCGCAGGCGAAAGATCCGCTGGTCATCATGCATCGCAAGATGTTGGCGATGAACGCAATCTCGCCAGAGGCGTTGGAGGCGCTGGATCAACAAATCGGTCAGGCCGTTGCAGAGGCAGTGGCCTTTGCGCGCCAGAGTCCCGATCCTGAGCCGGCGGCGATCTACGAGGACGGGTGGGTGTAATGGCCAGGAAAACCTACGTCGCTGCTATCAAGGACGCGCTGGCCGAAGAGATGCGGCGCGACCCGAACGTGTTTCTGATGGGCGAAGATGTGCGTCTGGGTGTGTTTGCCGGCACGCGCGGGCTGCACGCCGAATTCGGCGACCGGCGGGTGATTGACACACCAATCAGTGAACTGGCGGTCGCGGGCGCGGGCGTCGGCGCGGCGATCACCGGGCTGCGACCGGTCGTTGATTTGATGTTCGGCGCTTTCCTGTATCTTGCGCTCGACCAGATCATCCAGCAGGCCGCCAGCGTGCGCTACATGTTCGGTGGACAGGCACGCGTGCCCATCGTCTATATGGCGCAGAATGGCGGCGGCATCGGCGCAGGCGCACACCATTCACACGCCGTGCATCCGCTGTTCATGAACGTGCCGTTGTTGAAGGTCGTCATGCCGAGTAATCCGTTCGATGCCAAGGGGCTGCTCAAGGCGGCCATTCGCGACGACAACCCGGTCATCTTCCTCAGCCCGCTCTCGCTGACTGGCCTGCGCGGCGAGGTGCCCGACGAAGACTACCTCGTGCCGTTGGGCAAGGGCGAGATCAAACGGGCCGGCGACCATGTGACGATCTGCACGGTGGGTGCCATGGTGCAGGTCGCGCTCAAGGCAGCCGATGTGCTGACAAAGGAAGGCATCGAAGCCGAGGTAATTGACCTGCGCACGCTCAAGCCGTGGGACGAGGCGTTGGTGCTGCAGAGCGTTGCGAAGACGGGTCGCTTCGTCGCGGTGGACGAGAGCAAACCAGTGTGCGGCGCAGCCGGCGAATGGGTCGCCACTGTGGCGGAGAAGGGGTTTCACCTGCTGAAAGCACCTCCGCAGCGTGTGAGCGGCAAGGACGTGGCGTCGCCCTTCAGCCCGGCGCTGGAGAGAGTAGTGATCCCTTCGGCCGATGAAGTGGTGGCGGCGGTGAAGAAGACGATCGCCGAGAGCCAAGAACCAGGAATCGAGAATCGAGAACCAAGTCTTGGCTCTTAGCTCTTGGTTCTTGGCTCTTGGCTCTTGCACCTTCATCTCGAGATGGCAAAGATACCGATCTACATGCCGAAGTTCGGCATGACGATGACGACGGGGCTGATCACCGAATGGTTGTTCGCCGAAGGTGAGCGGGTGGAACAGGGCAAAGCCATTGCCTTGATCGAGACCGAGAAGGTGCAGACCGAGCTCGAGTCTCCGGCCACCGGCACATTGACCGACGTGAAGTACCAAGACGGGGCAGAAGCCTCGGTTGGCGAGATCATCGCCTACATAGAAGACGGGGCGTGATCCCGTCGCGAACCCTCCCTGTGGGCAGGGAAGGGAAGAGATGGTCAGATAAAGCCCTCGCTGCCTCGACGCCGCTGAGGCTTATTTGAAGTTTGCTCAGCTCAAATAAGAAGCAGGAGGAAGAATCACATGTCTAGAAAGCGAGAGTCGAATCGGATCGTGTCGCGGCGTGCGTTTCTACGCATGGGTGGCGCCGCAGGCCTGGGGGCATTGCTGACGGCGTGTGCCGGCCCGGCTGCGCCAACTGCCGTGCCTGTTGCCCCGGCAGAAGCAGCGACACCGCTTCCCACGCAAGTGCCCATTGCCACGCCCGAATCCGTGGCGCCGACCGTTGTCCCGACCGAGGCACCGGCCGCTGCGGCCACAGGCGGCACGCTGGTCTTCGCGGCCGAGGCCATCGGCGAGTCGCTCGAACCGGGGCTATGGAACGGTTTCGGTTGCTCGAACATCCTCGACAACGTCTATGACCGCCTGACCCAGCCCGGTGAGAAGTGGACGGATCCGGCCCGGCCGGCGCTGGCCGAAAGCTGGGAGATCTCGCCCGACGGCCTGGTCTATACCTTCAAACTGCGGCCGGGGGTCAAGTTCCACGACGGCACGGAGCTCAACGCCGATGCGGTGGTTCGCAGCCTCAATCGTATGACCGACCCGAGCGACAAGAGCTACGTCAAGGGCATGTACATGAATGCCGAATACGGCAATGCCAACTGGGAAAAGTTCGAGAAGGTGGATGACATGACCGTGCGGCTGACGCTCAAGCAACCAGACGCCGCGCAGCTGCATCGTCTCTTCCACCCGGCGGCCGCCATCATGAGCGTGAAAGCGATGGATGAGTTCGGGCCGGAAGTGGGCCTCAACCCTGTCGGCGCAGGGCCGTTCAAGCTGGAGAAGTTCGTGCCGGGGCAGGAGGCTGTGCTGGTCGCCTTCGATGACTATTGGCAGGGGCGGCCAGCCATTGACCGAATCATCGTGCGAGGCTATCCGGATGAGGCGGCCATGATTGCGGCGATCGAAGCCGGCGAGGTGAATTTCGCTGCCTATCCGCCTTCCGCAGCCATCGAGCAGTTCAGGAACAATCCCAACCTCAAAGTCGAGACGGGGCTGCCGCTGGTCAACCTCTTCCTCGGCCTCAATCGTCTGCAGCCGCCCATGGACAACATTCATGTGCGCCGCGCCATCAACTTCGCCATCAATCGCCGCAACATCATTGATGGGGCGTTATATGGCCTGGGGGAGATGCCGGCATCGTTCATCGGTCCCGCGGAATTCGCCTACGATCCTGCCGGCTTGCAGGTGAGCGTGTACGATCCCGAAAGAGCCAAAGCTGCCCTGGCGGAGTCGGGCCTGCCACAGCCGGTCGAGATCACCTTCAGCTACGAGAACAATCGCTTCTGGCCGCAGATCGCCGAACTGGTGAAGGCGGATCTGGAAGCAGTCGGCTTCAAGGTGACCCTGGACAAGCTAGACGCCAGCGCCTACTTCAGCAAGGTCACTTCGGGAGCAACGCAACTGAACATGACGCAGCGGTCGCTGTGGGTCCCCGATCCCGACAACAAAGTGCGCCTGCTGCACAGCTCGCAGGCCAGCGCCCAGGCCGAGACGGGCGTTGCCAAGAGTGACCTGGCGGCGACGTATGACCAGCTCCTGGATGCCGGACGCAGCGAGAGCGATCCGGAGAAGCGACGTGCCATCTACAAGCAGATCCAGGATCTGATCCTGGAGGATCTGCCCTACGTGATGCTGGCCTACTACGCCAAGCCCTATGTGGTAGCGAAGAACGTCAACGTGCCGCCGAATGCAGTAAACACCGAACGCATCTTCCTGCGCGGCGTCACCATCGATCCGGCGTGATGGATTCGGGCCTCACGGGGTGCTGAGCCCTGTGAGGCCTCTCTTACGATGACGGCGACACAGACAGCTCAGCGCTTGACAAACACCGGACTGGTTCGACCAGGTGCTCCGTCGCGCGCTGTCCGTCGCGCCTTGCATTTCGCGCGCCGCTTCAAGGCAGCCACTGCCGGCCTTGTCTTTCTGGTCGTGATCTCGATCGGCGCCCTCTGCGCGCCCGCCTTATCGCCCTACAGCCCGACCCAGCCGCGTATCTCTGAGCGCTTCAAGCTGCCCGGCAGCCAGTACCTGCTCGGCACCGATGACCTCGGTCGCGACATCGCCACGCGCATCCTGTATGGCGCGCGCAACACGCTGGCTGCCGGCGTGTTGTCGGTGGTGCTGGCGACGCTGGTTGGCAGCACCATCGGCATCGTCGCCGCTTATCGCGGTGGCTGGCTGGATAACGTGCTCATGCGGGCGATGGACGTCATGCTGAGCTTCCCCACCATTCTGCTGGCCATCCTGATCGTGGCGTCGCTGCGGCCGGGTATGGTGAACCTGATCGTGGCGATTGCCTTCTCGCTCATCCCGACATTTGCCCGGCTGGCGCGTTCGGTCGTGCTGGGGCTGATGCATCTCGATCACGTGACGGCCAGCCGTGCGCTCGGCGCGCACGACCGGCACGTGGTGCTAAAGCACATCGTCCCCAACACGACGCCGCTCATCCTGATCCAGGCGACGGCTGCGCTGGCGGTGGCGATCAGCACGGCCGCGGCGCTGAACTATCTCGGTCTGGGCGTCGAGCCGCCACAACCGGACTGGGGGTTGATGGTGGCTGAGGGGCAGAAGCATGTGTTCAGCGCAGCATACATCCCGTTGATCCCCGGCCTGTTTATCACGGCGGCCGTGTTGAGCGTGAACTTCATTGGCGACGCGGTGCGCGACTACCTGGACCCCGTGCTGAAACGATAGGAGGCTGATGACGACTGCGTCGCCGGCGCCTGATGTCGGCGGCACCCTCTGGTGCGATGAGATACATCCTCTCCCGCCTGCTCTGGCTACCCGTGGTGCTGTGGGCCGTGGCGACGCTCACCTTCATCGTGCTTCGCCTGGTGCCTGGCAACGCCGCCGATGCGATCTTCAATCTCAACCTGCCCATCGAACAGATCGAACAGTTCAAAGCGCAGTGGGATCTGGATAAGCCAATCACGCAGCAATACATTGCCTTCATGCGCGATTTGCTACGCGGCGATTTCGGCGTGTCCATGTCGTCGGCCGTGCCGATCACGCGTTTACTCTACGAGCGCATCCCGCCTACCGTGGAGTTAGCCGTGGCTGCTATGGTCCTCGCGACGGTCATTGGTGTGAGCGCCGGCGTAATCTCGGCCGTCACCCGCAATCGCGTCCTCGACTTCGTCGTGCGGTCCGGCTCTCTATTGGGCATGTCGGTGCCGTGGTTCTGGATTGCGATCGTGCTCATCATCGTGTTTGCCGTGCAGCTCAAATGGCTGCCGGTCGGTGGCCGTATCGCCGGTGGCATGGACTACGAGCGCATCACCAACTTCATGCTGATTGACGCGCTGCTGACCGGCAACTGGGCTGCGTTGCAAAGCCATCTGCGACATCTCATCCTGCCTGCGCTGGCAATCGGGCTGACGTCGGCCGGATTCATCACCCGGCTCACCCGCGGCGCGATGTTGGAAGTGATGAGCAAGGACTACGTGCGGGCTGCGCGAGCCAAGGGCCTCCAGGAGCGGTCTGTCGTCATCAAGCACGCCTTCCGGAATGCCATGTTGCCGGTGCTGACCTTCCTCGGCTTGCAGTTCGGCGCGCTGTTGGGCGGCGCTGTGATCACCGAGATGGTGTTCGCGTGGCCTGGCCTGGGGCGCCTGCTGCTCGATGGCATTCTGCGGCGTGATTACCCGGTGGTGCAGGCAGCGGTCATCGTGGTCGCCTTCATCTACGTCATCGTCAACCTGATCGTGGACCTGGCATACCACCTCATTGACCCGCGGTTGCGAAACACGTGACGCGATTGGCCCATTCATTCCTGGCATGCCCACACCGTCCTTGCTTGCGGCTGAGATGACAGAGCCTGCGGTGACCCTTCCATGCGATTTGCCTGCCTGAACACCGTCGCGCCAGGTGCGACCCTCGCCGAGCAATGCAAGGCGATCGCCTCTGCCGGTTGTTCCGGCGTCGAGACGATCGTCTTCCCAACAACCCGGCTGGAGGCATGGCAGCGCGACGTCGGCGCCGCTGCCGATGATGCCGACCTCAATGTGGCTGCGGTCATTCTAGGCGGCCTGGCTTTACATCGGGAAGATCAGCTTGGCTACGTGGGTGAGGCAATGCATGCCGTGGTTGAGTTGGGTGCCGTCACGTTGCTCACGCCCGAATATGCGGCGCAGGATCCACCCCCGTTGTTCCTGCCGCACCGCGCTGCGCCGCCTCGCGAGCGATTGCGAGTGGACGATGCGATGCGCGCCATCGGTTCGCTCGCAACCAGGCTGAATGCCTGCGTGGCGATCGAGCCGGTCACGCCGTTCGAGAGTCGCTTCTGTCGCAGCGTCTTCGATGGGCTGACTTTGTGCCGTATCGCCGACAGCGCCTGGGTGCAGGTCGCGCTCGACACACACAACATGAACATCACCGAAGCCAATATCGGCGCGAGCATCCGCGCAGCCGGCGCGCAGCTCGGCCACATTCACCTGGCCGACAACAATCGCCTCCTGCCTGGCCATGGCCACATTGACTTCTGCGAAGTCATGACAGCCCTCCGCGATGTCCACTATGGCGGATGGCTCAGCTTCGAGTGCGCAGTGCCGGGCGACTTCGAGACTCAGGTTGGCCAGGCGATATCTGGTTGAAGGCAGGGGCAGGACAAACCACGAGGCGCAAACCAAATGAATCGCTTTGATCCCCTCGACTTGGCCGTCCTTCCCGATCCGTATCCGACATATGCCATGTATCGCCGGCATGCGCCGGTGCATTGGGGAGCTCCTGGCCAAGAAACCTATCCTGGAACATGGTACCTGTTCCGTTTCACGGATGTGGTCGCTGCACTGAAGGATCTCCGTCTCGGCCGCGAGGTATGGCGCGTTAGGCCACGACCGCCTGCTTCGCCGGCATTTCGACCGCTGCGCGACATCGCAGACTACTGGATGATCCTGCGCGACCCGCCGGTGCATACGCGCCTGCGCGGTCTGGTCAGCCGGACCTTCACACCGCGCGTGGCCGAGCAGATGTGTCCGCGGATTGCCTGGCACGCCGATCGCCTCCTCGACGCCGTGCAGGACGCGGCGCGCATGGACGTCATCGCAGACTTTGCGCGCCTGCTTCCCACCCTGGTCATTGCCGAAGCAATTGGCGTGCCTTCTGAGGATTGTTCGCGCTTTCTGCCGTGGTCGGTGCGGCTGGCAGCCACGATCGAGTTCCGGCCGAGCGATGAGGTGCTTCGTCAGGGGATGGAGGCGCTGCTGGCCATGTGCGATTGCCTGCGCGTACTCCTGGCGCGACGTCGCGCCGAGCCACTCGATGACGTGCTGACGGCGTTGCAATACGAAGACGAAGATGGAGAGCGGCTGAGCGAAGAGGAGATCCTCGGCACCATCACGCTGTTGCTGACCGCAGGTAATGATCCGGCCCAGCACATGATCGGCAACGCCGTGCTAGCGCTGCTGCGTCACCCGGCTGCGCTGAGCTGGTTGCGCGCTCATCCAGAGGCGATGGCGTCGGCCACCGACGAGCTTCTGCGTTACGACAGTTCGGTCCAGGCGACCTTCCGCTATGCGCTCGCGGATGTGGAAATCGGCGGTCAGCCCATCGCTGCCGGCGATCACATCGCCATCATGCTTGGCTCGGCGCTGCGCGATCCCGACTATTGCGACCGACCAGACACGCTCGATCTGACGCGCAAGAACGCCACGCTGCCCTACGGCTTTGGCCCACACTTCTGCTTGGGCATGCCGCTGGCGCGGGCGATCGGGCAGGTGGCGATGGAGCGGTTGGTCACACGCCTGCCTGGCTTGCGGTTGGAGGTGGATTGCCTGGAATGGGAACAGCGTGTGGCCGTGCGGGGCCTGAAGGCGCTGCCGGTCGCGTTCGACGGTTCGTTGTAGGGGCGCAGCTTTGCTGCGCCCCTGCGTGACACACACAGCATCATGAAAGAACTCCACGATAAAGTCGTCCTCATCACCGGTGCAGCGCGCGGCATCGGCCGGGCCGCTGCTCTGCGCTTTGCGCAGGAGGGTTGGCACCTTGCCCTCTCGGATATGAACCTCGCAGGTGTGCAGGAGACGGCACAGCAGTGCGAGTCCCTGGGCGTGCGCGCTGTCGCGACGTACACCGACGTCACCCGGACGGCCGACGTAGCGGCGATGGTGGCGAACGCCCTCGAACGGCTGGGTCGGATTGATGCTTTGTTCAATAACGCCGGCATCTTCTTCAACGCCGGGCCAACCGGCATCCACGACATGAGCGATGACGACTGGGAGCGCATGATCGCCGTTTGCCTGACCAGCGTGTTCAAGGTCAGCCGCGCCGTGCTGGCGCACTGGGTGCGCGCGCAGCAGGGTGGTTCAATCGTCAATGCGGCTTCGATCAGTGCGGCGATCGCCTTCACGCGCTCGGCGCATTACTGTGCCGCCAAGGCCGGCGTGGCAGCCTTCACGCGTTGCACTGCGCTCGAGTACGGGCCGCTGGGGATTCGCTGCAACGCCATCGCTCCCGGCATCATTCAAACCGACATGACCAAGCCCGCCCTCAGCGATGCGGCAACGATGGCCGATTGGATGCGCCGCATCCCGCTCAAACGACTCGGCCAACCGGAGGATGTGGCCGAGGTCGTAGTGTGGTTGGCCTCAGACGCATCTCGCTACGTCACCGGCGATACCATCTTCGTGGATGGGGGATGGATGTTGGAGTGACCCTCTCTTGCTCGCTCACAACACAGGGCATGGATGTAAAGCCGATGGAATTATTCACAGCGAACATGCTGGCCGATCCGTATCCGCACTACGCCTGGTTGCGTGAGCGGCATCTGGTGTATTTCGATGAAACGCACGGTTTCTGGTTGATCACGCGCTATGCCGACGTTGCCGTTGCCCTGCATGATCCCCGTTTACGCTCCGAGCGAAGTACATCGCTGGAGAAGCTGAAGGAGGCCGGCGCGGAAGATCTGACGCCCGTCTTCCGGGCGCAGGATGACATGACGCTGTTCTGCGATCCGCCCAGGCACACGCGTTTGCGCGCGCTGATGCAGAAAGCGTTCACGCCGAAGTCGCTGGAGGCCATGCGTGGGCTGGTGCAGCGGACCGTGGATGAATTGCTTGACGCTGCTTGGCCCATCGGCCGCATCGAGCTGATGGATCAGTTCGCCAATCGGCTGCCGATGTATGTCATCTCCGACATGCTTGGCGTCGCGCGCGAGCATCGCGACCGTTTCATCGCCTGGGTGAACGACTTCAACACCTTCACTGGCAAGGTGAATACAACCGCCGAAGAGAATGATCGCGCCGTTCGCAGCATGCGCGCGATGTTCACCTACTTCGGCGAGCGCATCGAGGCGTTGCGCGAGCATCCCCGACCAGGTCTCCTCAGCGAG
>FWWM01007693.1_pt1 | contig 17976 bp, 25 predicted proteins | sample 2228351 | NCBI WGS metagenome assembly FWWM01 (sample SAMEA103939774, study PRJEB20133) | metagenome
ATGTCGGCCTGCTCCGACCTGTCTTCCTCGAAAATCTCCTACCTCCATCCCATACTCCTCCATCCCAAAAAAGGGGATATACCATGTATGGACACTTGACTGAAAAAGGAAAAGTTTTGCGCCTCCCTCTTTCGTTCCACGCCCCCCCCTCACAAACGTATCCGCAAATCAGGAGAACACGCTTGCGATCAGGTTGAGAAGCGACTGATCTTTGCCCATGTAGTTCTTGTGACCCCGCTTGATCCACCAGGAGTACCGATCAAAAAACCGATTGATTCTAAACGCGGCGGAAGCAAGGAGATTCGCCGCGCTAATGGCGACGACGAGCCAACTGAATATTTGTGTAGTTCTCTTCATCTAACGTCCGCGATCACCGATGGCTTCTCGGGGCGTGCTTCTGCCAAACGAGCGAAGCGAGTCAGCAGGAAGCGTGACGCGGGCAACCATTCGGCGCATCGCATTGTTCGCGTTTATTTTCGGTATGTAATATATGATTTAGGGAAGATTCCTAAAAGACGTTCAGTCATGATCACGTAATCGGGAAATAGCTCTTTAAACTGTTTCTTGCTGAGCAATCGGGTGAATTAATGGTTTCATCAATCTTTTCCTGTGTTGGCTTCTGAATCCAACCCCAAGGTGTAAACCACCGCAAAATCCGTCTCCGAAAGGAAACTGGTAGCCAGTGAACAATAGGAGCCAAGTAGTGTGGTTCGATTGGGTACTCCAAAGCTGGCGTTTGTATCCAAAGCCTTCTACCCACCCTTCTTGCTTCGTTTGCAAAAGATTGCTGCGCATTCCAGTCTCCTACGTGTTCAATAACACTATTGGAAAATACAATTTTCATAATGATTATCCGAGTATTCGAGGGAACATCCGTTGCCAACAACTGTAGTGATATTGTGTTGTGGATATCGGCTTCCGTCCCATTTGTGACCTCATGCAGATTCAGGCAATCCTCTTTGCGATTTGGTGTTGTGTCGTCCATGTTCCTGGGTAGCCACCCACATCTAAAATAATATCCGTGGAAGTAGGTTCAATAATAGCCTCGAAAAGTATCGTTCTTTTCCGCCGCCACACTTTGAAGAGTTGGGCGTAAATCGCATGAATGTTCATTTTAAATTGCCAACAGTATATTGAATGTACTCCGCGAAATGTGTCAACCAGTGATTTTCCACGGTTTTCACCCAAGCTCCATCTCACGGTCAGCGAAAGCATAACCGATTGATTGACAGTGGGGTGCAACGTAAAAGATGGCCTTGGCTTGACGGTGAAGTAGTCTTTATGCAGTATCGCGAAGTAGTCCTTATGCGGCAATCTGTCTTGTGAACGGTCTCCGGCCGCATGAAGACTACTTCGGAAAAGAGTTCGCCATGAAGACCGTCGGGATGGTGTTTGATGACTGGGAGTCGGTACTGGAGAAGGAAATCTCTCCGGATCGGCACCGGGCGTATCGGAGGAGATCATCAAGTTCCGCTACTGGCTGCGTCAGACCGGCAAGGCCGCGGGGCGGAAGTCTTCAAAGAGCATCTCGACTGGAAAGCCACCTATCTGCCCCCCGAAAAGCTGGCCGTGCGGCACGAGGCTCTGCGCTGATACTATCGCAGAGGCCTGGAACGGATAAAGGCGGCCGGGATGCCCGACACAGAACACCCAACGGTTCCGCCCCCTTCTGCGCCATCCCCAACCGCTGGCGCCTCGCCCACTCCCTAGCACCCGGCGGCGAATCATGCCCCGGTACAGGTTGCGAAAGGCGGACCGGCTGCCCTGCGGTCGCGACTTCTCAGCACCCCCACGATGGACTTCCACGACATGCCCACTCGAGGGGCGGCTGACCTCGGCGGCCTGCCCTGGGAGCGGGAACTGGTCCGACGCATCCGGTAGAAAAACCTGGCTTGGCGCAGCAAGAAAACTTACCGCTTCTGGTGCCGACGGTTTGTCGCCGCATGCACCCCGAAGCCGGTCGAGCGCCTCGACCATAGCGATATCCGCCGCTGGCTCTCGGACCTGGCGGTTCGGGAACGGGTTTCAGCCTCGACGCAGAGGTAGGCGCTCAACGCGTGGTCTTTTCCATCCGCGAGGCCCTGCAGCGCGACCCCGGGGACTTTATCGGCTTTGAACTGGCCCGCCGGGGCCGGCAGGTGCCGACCGTCCTGACCCCGGAGGAGTGTCGCCGCCTTTTTGATCAGTTTACTGGCACGTACCGGCTGATGACCGAGTTGATGTATGCCGCCGGCCTCCAGCTTTCGGAACTGCTGCGCCTGCGGGTCAAGGATGTGGACATCAAGCGGCTGCAACTGACCGTGCAGTTCGGCAAGGGGCGCAAGAGCCGCTTAACGATGATCCCGGTGAAGTTGGCGCCCGCGATGAAAACCCATCGGGACAGGCTCCGCCGACTACATACGTAGGACCGCGCGGCTGGACTGGCCGGCGTGGCCTTGCCGGAAGCGTTGAACCGCCAGTGGCCGAAAGCGGGCGAGAAGTTCACGTGGTTCGGGTTCTGGCCTTCGCGGAACCTGATGCGGGATCCGCGCAGCGGCCTCGTGCGCAGCGTCGAACAGCCGGATGGAATTCATCTGCCATGGCCGATCAGAAGCACGCGCCTTTCTCCCTCGGTTGGGGGCGCCATGTCCTGCGCGTGCCTCCGCCCCTTGCCAATCCAACCCCCGACGAACTCCTGACCGCGTTCCTGGACAGATTGGAGCAAGAAGGCCGAGAGGACTGGCAGCCAAACGTGGCTGATTGAACGCTATGGCTTCATCAGCCCTGCACAGGCAAGTCAACGATTGTGGAAGGTGGCAGTGAGTATCGCTTACCAGATGTCCCAAAACCCGGCCACGCTACGGGGTCTCGATCATAGGCGCGTTTCAGAATCGGAGCGTCACGCCGCTTCGCCGTGTTGTTGCCGCTTGTCTGCCGTCAGGACCGATCGAGGCCGCCCCGGGCGATCCTCGTTACCCGCCGACGCATGTGGAATATATGGATGTGTCGTGGGAATTTTGATGCGTCTGGTGACACACAAGTTGCGGCGTTTAAGCGTAGACCAGGGCTGTCAACAACTTGTAAATAATGTAGGAAAAGTGAAGAAAAGTGGGGCAATGTGTTCCATAAGCGTTCTGTTGGATTATGTCGCCTCGTGTTCGGAAGGCCATATATTTTCGGATTTTTAGTTTACGGCATTTCCGTTATAACACTTTCTTATTCAGTGTATTACATAATCACGAAAACTCCTTTTCTCCTATGAAAGGCACACCATGCCCAGGGTTCGGTCTGGAAGGTTGTGCCCTTCCTCCTTGGAGTTATCGTCTCTACCAAGGGTTGTCCACAATTTTTCACAACTCTCGCCTTATAAAACACCAACGGAGTGAGGTGGTGACATTGAGCTTACTGGGCGTAGCCCGTTACGCGGCTTCCCGTTACAGCTTGAGTCAGTACGGGAAATCCGTAGGGTCACGCAAAAACGGTCCACCCGGTCAGCATAAACGTATGCGTCTTCCTGATGGACGCGAACTATCTGGGGAAATGCGCCGGTGGTTGGAGGGCGAGCTTGGCGGCCAGAAGAACACTTTGAATCAGGCTCTCGGCTGAAGCAATCCCCTTCCATGCAACATCAAAAGCGGTTCCGTGGTCGGGTGACGTGCGCACGATGGGCAATCCGAGAGTGACATGCACGCCGGTTTTGAAGGCAAGCATTTTGAAAGGAATCAGCCCCTGGTCGTGATACATAGCCACGTACGCATGCACGTGTTGACGCGGGGAGGCCAGAAACGCGGTGTCCGGAGGCAACGGTCCTTCGACACATATACCCTGGCCTCGAGCCGTTTCGATGGCGGGCCGGATAACACGGATTTCTTCGTTCCCCAGCCATCCTCCTTCTCCGGCGTGGGGGTTGATGCCGCAGACGCCGATGTGCGGTTTGGGAATACCCAGACGACGCAGAAATGCAACAGTCAGCCGGATGACATCCACCATACGGCTAACGGAAAGAGCGTTGGCCACTGATCGCAGAGGACTATGAGCGGTGACCAAGCTGACGATCAGCTTGTGGCTGTAAAAGGTCATGCAGAGCCGACGGGTGTGAGTGAGGCGAGACAGAAACTCGGTGTGCCCTGCGAACCGCACACCGGCTGCGCGGAACGCCTGCTTATGGATGGGGGCCGTGCTGATGGCGTGCACGCGTCCCCGTATAGCGTGGCGTGCTGCAATCTGAATGTAGCGGTACGCCGCTTGTCCACACTTCGGTTGAACGACACCGGGCCGCACGTCAGACAGGCCGGCGTTTTCTTCGCAGTGTATGATTCCGGCCCGCGTGGGGTGAGCGCCTTTTTCCCACTCGGCGAGGGAGAGAATGTTGCGCGGTTCCGGCCAGTGGAGGTGCCGTGCCACCCGACGCAGAATAGATGCATCCCCGAACACGAGAGGCACGCAACAGGCGCGGACGCGTGAACTCATCAGGGCACGCAGGCAGAGTTCCGGTCCCACTCCGGCCGGATCGCCCATGGTGATGCCGATCAGGGGGACACGCCGGTGTCGGGTGCGGTCCATGGTAGAGGGTCCGTTGTATCCAGGGTTCCGGGGTAAAGAGGAGCGCCCTCCGGTGGCGTGGGAGGGTCCTGAAGCGCGCGCATGGGTGTCGGCACGCAAATGCGGATGGAATAAACAGCGCGCGGGCTTTCCACCGTTTCGTTGGAAGGCCTACTCCGTAGCCACCACCACCACAGTAGCAACAGGGCCGTCAGGATGAGGCTGCCGGCTGTGAGGAGCGAAACGAACGTATGGTGAGCGGCAACCCAATCCAGGATGGGGTGGCTGAGCGCCCAGACGATGCGCGCCCGGTGTTGGGGCGAAAGCCGCAGGGACGTTTGGGGAATCCGTGAGGAAGCCCGAAGCCAACCGATCGTTTTTTGGATGCTGGCCGCCTCGGCCTGACAGCGGGAACATTTGTGGATATGTTCCCGCACAAGATCGGAGCGTCCGGGGCCGAGTTCCCGGCTTAAATAAGCCAGCAGAAGCGGTTGCACGTCTGTACAGAGGCTTCGGCGTGCGGCCATGTCAGGCGGTGTTTTCATGGGGTCTCGGATGGGTTCACTTGTTCGGCCAGCTTTTTCATGGCGTGATGGAGAATGTACCCGACGTTGCTCACAGAAAGGCCCGTGATTTCACTGATCTCGCGATAGGACTTTTCCTCGTACACTTTGAGGATCACCACCTGCTGCTCCCGTTGACTCAGGGAACGCAACGCTTCGGCCGCGCGTTCTGCCTCCGGACTCACCGTGGGTTCCAGCACGCCGGACGACGGGTGAGAGATTGCCTCTTCCTGAGCGTGGCGCATATGCAGCGCTTCCATGCGTCGTTGGCGTCGAAGGTGATCGAGGGCACAATTATGCGCTACGCGGTACAGCCAGCGCAGCATAAGGGGCGAGGGTTTCCAGGCCTCGGTCCAAGAGCGAAAGAGTCTGACGAAAGCGTCCTGCACGATATCCTGGGCGGCTCCCGAGTCCTGTACGATGCGCATCACAAATCGCAGCAGCGTCCCCTCATACTCGGAGACAATCCGGTCGAAGGGTTCCCACTGTTCATCGGAACGTTTCGGCTCCTCATGCATCCCGGGCGCGCCATGCCTTTCCGCGGGAGGCCTTCCCCGCCACCGATCGTTCCCTCACGCCAGTCACCGGATCGTAACGGAAACGTCTTTCCTTGACTACCCGGAAAACGCATGGGGGTTCACGGGCGAACCCGCCATCGGTTTCCCGTGTCACGACAACCTACCGGCCCGCGGCCTTGATTCGATGCGCTGCGTGGAGTAGTATGTCGGCAAAGTTTTTTCCATGGAAGAGTGGAAGGCTAGCTGTCCGCACTGCGCGCAGCGGATCGCGATACCGTCGGACTGGCTCAACCAGGATGTCGCATGTCCTGCGTGCGAGAAGTCATTCCGCGTGGCCGCCGATTCGGCGGGTAGGCCCACGGCCCCGGCCGCCGCGCCGTGCGCGTCGCGCGCTTTGCAAGGGCAAGGCGTCCTGATCGCAGCCTTGGTGACTCTTGTGGCGTCGGTCGTCGCGATGGTGAGCCTCAGCACAACCGGAACCGTGCTGTACTCCGTGCCGATTTTTGCGTTGGCTGCCATCCTGGCGTTTGTGGCCATGGGACAGGGCTACGGAGCCGCCGGCGTGCTGGTGGTGGCCGCGTCCATTGGGCTTCCTCTGCTCTGGCATACGGCCGTGATCGCTCCCGCAACCCGCATGGAATCCGCCGGCGACACGGCGGAGCGGGTATCGTCGTGGTTCGACGGCCTCGGAGAGAGGCGCCGCACGGTCCTGGCGGCGACAGAATCCGCGCGCAACGAGGCGCTCGGCCACGTCGAGGTCTTCGCGATCGAGGCAAAAATCTTCCGATCAGCCCGGCGGAGAGTGCCCGGCATCCGTTTCGCGTTGCGCAACACCGGACCGCATAGTTTTCGTTCCGTGGCCGTAACGGTGTGCGTCCGACGGCCGGACGGAACGCTCTTGACGGAACAGACGTTCCATCCGTTGGAGGCTGGCACAGCCGGGTCTCGGATTCTGGAAGGGGGGAAAATATGGGTGATGGAGTCTGGTACGTTCCTGCCTTTTGAGCATCCGTTGACGGCTTCGGACCTCGCCACGGCGCAGATTACAGCGCGCGTGACAGGGGGCATCCTGGTCAAGTAGTTCGTGTTGCGGCAGCAGAGAAGGCACAGGAGACGACAAGGGGCTCCGGCTCCCGCGTGGAGGCGGTATCTTTCCGAGCAGTGGTCGGGAACCGTTTGGCCGTGAGCCGGATGACCCAGTAAGTGCATGACGTGGGGAATGCATGGTGCCGTGGTGCAGGCGGAAAGACTGGTTGCGCGATACTTCTCCCGTGCCGAGGAGGGAGACATCGCCTACTCAACGAACACGGGACGCTGGGTCAAACCCCCTGTCTGAGCGGTCCCGGTGGCGCTGAAGGGACAGAGTTTTTTTGCACGGCCTTCCTTTTGGCATCCCGGAGGAAAGAACGAGGCACCATGCAGGGATGATGCTCGTTTCAACGCTGTGTATCGCACAACCTCATGAATCGGCAGCGGCTGGACGTCTGGCTGGCAGATAACGGACTTGTGGAAAGTCGTTCCCGGGCACAGCAGGTGATTCTGGCTGGGCTGGTGCGGCTGGATGGTCGGCTTGTCACTAAGCCGGGAACGCTGGTCCGTGTGGGGGCACAGGTCACGCTGCAGGAACGCATGCGATATGTCAGCCGCGCGGGGGTGAAAGCAGAGGCAGCCCTGGACGCATTTGGGATAAAAGTGGGCGGACGCATCTGTGCCGACATCGGAAGTTCCACCGGGGGATTTACGGATTGTCTTCTCCAGAGGGGAGCCGCCCGGGTCTACGCGATTGACGTCGGGAAGGGGCTTTTGCATTGGAAACTGCGTAACGATCCTCGCGTGATCGTCAAGGAGGGCGTGAATGCGCGATATCTGAGGGACGACCTGCTCCCGGAACGGGTGTCCCTGGCGGTAGTGGATGTGTCCTTTATTTCTCTGCGCCTGATTCTTCCGGCTGTTTTGCGGATTTTGGACCCTAGCGGAGAGATCGTCAGTCTGATCAAGCCCCAGTTCGAAGCGGGGCGTCGCGAGGTCGGGAAGGGCGGCGTGGTCCACGACGAGAAGGTCCGCCAGGCCGTGATTGACAGGCTGCGGGATTATGGCGTAAACACCCTGGGTTTGATCTGGCGAGGCGTCTGCCCGTCGCCCATCCGGGGCCCTGCAGGAAATATCGAATATCTTGTGCACTGGACGCAGGAAGACCGGAGCTCGGTCGCCACGTTCGGTGTGGAGGCTTCCGGCAAGGGCATCGCGGGTGGAGAACGGAAGGGAACATGAAACGACTGGCGGTCATTGCAAACTGCGCCAAACCGCATGTGGGGGATGTCCTCGCGCGGGTCGCGCGCCAGGCGCGAGAACTCGGATTCCTGGTGACGGCCGACGCCGCGACCCGACGGCTGCTCAGGCTTGGAAAAACCGCGCCAGAAAGCCTCCTCTTTGATCGGATCGAGGGCATTTTGGCCTTGGGAGGCGATGGCACCGTGCTCCGGGTGGCGCGTGCGCTGGCTGGACGGGTCCGTCCCATTATGGGCGTCAACGTGGGGGGGCTGGGCTTTCTGACCAGTATCGCGGAGAGCGACGTGGAGCGAGGGCTGCGTTGCCTGGCGGAGGATCGGTTTATTCTCAGCGAGCGTTCTTTGGCCGAAGTGGTTGTGGAACGCCGAGGAAGGCGGATCCGACGAGAACGCGCGCTCAACGATGCTGTTATTAGGGGTCGTTCCTCACGCATCCTGACGTTGGATGTTTCGGTCGGTGGGGATAAAGGAACCTCGTATGTTTGCGATGGGCTCATTGTCTCGACTCCGACCGGGAGCACAGGCCACTCGCTTTCGGCCGGTGGGCCTATTGTCTGCCCGGAGACTCCGGCCTTTGTCCTGAGCCTGATTTGCCCGCACACTCTGAGTTCCCGGCCGCTTGTCATACCGGACCTTTGCGAAATTGTCGTTCGCGTAGCCTGCAGGGGAGACCTCCTACTTTGCATGGATGGGCAGATGGACATTCCCCTCCGGCAGGGCGACTGTGTGCGGGTGCGACGGAGCAAGCGAGGAATCCAATTTGCCCATCTTCCGGATTACAGCTATTTCGACGTGCTCCGCCAGAAACTGGGCTGGGGGGCGCGTGGCGGCTAAAAGCACGACGAGCAAAACCGTCCATGACGGCGGGGCACAGAAGAGACGCACCCAACGGGTGCGGACCAGGCGACGGCACGCGCGGCCTCACGGGGAGAGACTCTTGTCTTCATGCTGGGAGTGATCACGTGGGAGGGCGCTCGCTCTGGGCGCGCCGGAGCTGAGCTGTACGGTAACCAACCGCGATTTTGGCATCGCCCGGGAGGATGTCCTCCTGACGCACCGCTTTGTCCTCAAGAATGCGGGCGACCACCCGCTCACCCTGACCCGGATCACGTCGGGCTGCACCCGTGCGTGCGCGGACGTCGTTCGGCGGCAACTTCCGACGGGTGCGGACACGGAGCCGAACGTGACGCTTGACCTGCGCGGCCGCTCAGGCCGTCAGGAACACGTGGTGTGGGTGTTTCCCAACGACCCCTGGAGACCCCGCCTCGCCCTGACGTGCCGAGCCGATGTGCGCGTGGAGGTGGACGTGCAGCCGCGCAGGCTGCGCTTTGTCCGAATCGGCGATCACGAGCCGCCTCCTCAAGAGCCTGCTGGTACGGAGCGCGCCCTTCCTGCGGTATATACGGGTGGATACATGTGCCGTCCCGTTTTGCGTGGTGCATGTATACCGCGTGCAACCCGGTGAGTATTCGATCCGTGTTATTCCCCGGTCCGATGCGTGGCAGAAGTCGGAGACAGGCTCGGGCGCGTTAGTGATTGAGACGGATCACCCGCGGCTGTCGCGTTTCGAAATACCTGTTACGCTGCAGAGCATCGGAGAGATTGTCGCCCTTCCGGCTGCTTTGCTGGTTCCCGCGCGGAAAGGGGAGCAAGCGGCCCCCCTTGAAGGGTCGGTCCTTTTGCGGTCGCAACGAGGTCGGCCCTTCGAGGTGATAGCGATGGAACCGCCCACAGCCTCGGTGGACGTCCAGACTACGCGGCGTGGAGAAACGGAATATCTCTTGGCGGTTTGTCACTTGCGACCGGCCGACGCGCGGGCGCAGGCTCCTGTGCGCGTGCGGATACAACGCGCGGACGGTCGCGAGGAAATTCTCGATATTCCTGTGCGACTCGACTCCGAGACGGTGCCATGACGCGCGAAGGACGGAGATCGCGAGGCCTCTGGACCCCGGCTACGGGGCAACGGCTGTCCCCTTCGGCGGCATCCCGCGCTGGCCGGCGATGGAGAAGCGAGCGAGCAGACAGAGGTGTCCGGCGGAGGGTGTTGTTTGTGGTGCTTCTCCGCTCCGTCCTGTCTGCGATGGCGGCGCCTGGCGGCTTCCCTGTCACGCCAACGGCGGCGGAACCCGTGCGTGTGGAGTGTTTCTACCATACCGGATGCGAAGACTGTGTATGGGTGTCGGACGCGCTACGGCCTTGGCTCCTGGCGCGATACGGCCGCCGGGTGGAGTGGCAGGAATATGATCTGCGCCACGAGACAAATTATCTCCGGCCGATCGGATATTTGGAACGAGAGCGTGTTCAGGAGAACGCTCGTCTCTACGTGGTTGTGAACGGACGGGAAATCCTGGGCGGAGCGCGTGCCATTCGGAAAGAATGGATCCGCGCGGTGGATCGCGCGATGCGGGAGGAGACAGGGCGATGCGCCTCGCCCATGCCGCCGGCTTCGTTTGACCGCGAAACGGGAATGCGCGCGCGCCGAGCCTATATGGCGCGATACACTCTGCCTGCCGTCATTCTGGCCGGACTGAGCGACGGCCTTAACCTCTGCGCGTTTTCGTCCATGCTTTTTTTGGTCAGCGTGCTGGTGTTGGCGCGGGGAAAGGCAAGGAACATGTGGCAGGCCGGGGCCGCTTTCTGTGCGGCGGCCTTCCTGACGTATCTGGCTTTCGGGTTAGGATTGCTCAGCGGATTCCGCACGCGGCCGGCCTTTCCGCGGATGCGCCAGGCACTGGACGCGGCGCTCATCTCAGCCCTCAGCGCCATGGCTCTGGCCTCCTTTTGGGATGCCTGGCGGGCAGCGCGCGGCGCAAATCCTTCCGGTCTGGCCCTCGGTCTGCCCGGACGGCTGCGCGCCTCCATCCGCCGGGTGATCCGGGATAAACTGGAGCGACAGGGGGACCCTGTCCGCGGCGTTTGTCGCCCGTATCCTTGTGACCGGCTTGGAAAGTGTCTGCACCGGGCCGTTGTACGCGTCCACCTTGGCCCTGATCGTTCGGGCTGGAGATGGGGCGGTGCGCGAAGGGGGACTGTTGTTGGCCTATAATCTCGCGTTTGTCGCGTCCTTGGTTCTGGTGCTGATTGTGGTAGGACGAGGCATGCAGACGGTGGCACTGGCCAACGCCAGCCGTTCAGCGATCGTTTGGGGTCGCGTCGCCGTGAGAGGAGCGTTTCTGGTGTTGGCGGTCCTGTTGTGGGTGCTAGCCGTGTGGAAGTAGCCGCGCGCGCGACACGGGGCGTTACGATTTCGGCACGAACACATCCATGTCCAGGCGCAGGTCGCCCTTGGCCTTGAGTTCTTCCACAAATCGCGGGATATTGCCAGTGGCCTTTGGACCCGTTGCCGGAGATCGTGTGTTGACACCTGAGCGCGAGTGTTCGCGTTTCGCCCAGCGTCGGCGTGGGGTCACATCCTGGGGAGCCAGCGCCCGAGATAACCGGCCGACCCTGTCCGCCCCACCTGTGGCGTCATCCCGATTGTCCTCTCCTCGCGCCTTGTCTTGACTGTACGATCCCTTACCCGTACTACACGACGCAGCGGGTCTGTCTATCAACACCGGTTTCGTAACGCCCGGGCGCCTCCCGTTTTCCGAGCCGACACGGCAACAATCGGGCGGAAATCCAGTCTTTCCCTCCTATCGGCTGGACAAAGCAACACTCTTTGTTATAGTGCCATGCGCCGACGGGATATCATGGAAGACTGTTGGCGGAGGGTTGCCGTGGACAAAGAGTTACGCAATGAGCGCCTGCCGATTGAACGCAAGGTCTTTTCGTTTAGCCTCCGAGAAAATCCTAGGGGACGGTTTCTACGCATCACGGAAGATGTTGGAGGACGCCAGGACACCATCATTCTTCCGGCCTCCGGTCTGGAACAGGTTCGAGATGTTCTTAGCCGGATGATCGCCGCCCATCACCATGCGGGAGCATCGGCCAGTCCTGCGGAACAGCCCTAAACCGCCGGGGCGGCGACAGGGTCGGGAGGAATGGCGTGTGAAAACCTTTCTTCTGGGGGCGGCAGCAGCCATACTGTGGTGGCCGGATTCCGCCGCCTCCGGCGGAGGGGAAAGCGCACGCGACACACCCGACAGCCAGCGTTCGATTCCTGTTCTTACCCTTGAGGCGGCTTCAGACTCCGATCCCTGTGACGGTAGTCCAAACGCCACGTCCCTGACAGCGGCCGAGTTGATGGCGAGTGTCTTAGCGCGGCTTCCATCGGATCCGCTGATCCTAGAAGGGGAATTGACGGTTTGCCGTCGGCGTGGAATCGAAGTGGAGCAATGGCAAGTGCGGATGGCCGCGCAGTGGGGAGCGCGTCCGCCGCGCGCCGTGTACACGCTGATGAACCGGGAAACACCGTCGAATGTAGAACTGGTCGTGACGCAGGAACCAGGGCGCGCTCCGGCCCTCGTGTATCGTGTGGGGGGTGTGCCGGTTCCACCGCCTGGCCTTTACGAACCTATCGGTCGAACGGATCTGGCGTGGGTGGATTTGACGTTCTCCTTCCTCTGGTGGAAACCCGTTGCCGCGGTGGGAAGCGAGCGGATTCGAGGTTATCGTTGCCATGTCGTGGATCTTCAGCCTCCGCCGGACGCCGCAGGGTCCCTCACCGGGGAGGGCGGAAGGCCGCTTCCGTCCCTGGGCCCTTCACGCCCCTATGCCCGGCTGCGTCTGTGGGTGGAAGAGCGTCTTCGCGTGGTGCTCCAAGCAGAAGCCTATGACACACGCGGCGAACGGATTCGACGTGTCTCCGTGGAAAGCTGCAAAAAAATTGGCGACCGATGGATGATCAAGGACTTGGAATTTCAAAGCAGTCCGGCGATCCATCGCACGCGCCTCACCATCCAGAACGTCCGATCCGGAGCCATGCCATGATGGGTATCCTCGGAGCGGAGGGGGCCGGACTCGTCGGCCTTCTGTTGGCTTCCGCCTTTTTTTCCAGTGCCGAGACGGCAATTTCCGCCATGACGCCCCTGCGCATTGCCCGGATCGCCCGTCGCCATCCACGGGCGGCCCGTCGCATCGAAGCGTTGCTGGCAACCCCCACGCGATTTCTTTCCAGCGTGCTCATTGGAAACACGTTGGTAAACATTGGGGCCTCAGCCGCGGGGTATCGCATGATCCGCTGGCTTTGCCCGACGTATGCGGAAATCCTGGCTGTAGCCGCCATGACCGTGCTACTGCTTCTGTTCGGCGAGATCGGTCCCAAGCGGCTAGCCATGCACCACGCCGAGGGACTTGCCCGCCTGTACGCCGCCATACTGTCCGGCTGGGTTGCGCTGATTGCGCCGGTGCGTGTTCTCCTCGAAAAGGCGATAGGCATGATGGCGCGAAACCTGCAGGCCCCTGATCGCCATCTAACGGAAGACGAATTCCTCACCGTGGTCCAGGTGGGCGAGGAGGAAGGAATCCTCGCCCCCGAGCAGCGGGACATGGTCGACGGGATTATCAACCTGGAACGCATTCCGGCCAGTGCTGTGATGACGCCCCGGGTGGACCTTGTGGGTATCGATCTGGACGCTCCGTCGGAAACGCGGGAAACGATTGCGCGCAGCGTGCAGTTCCGCTACCTGCCGGTCTATCGCAAATCCCTCGATCACCCCGAAGGGTTTCTCGACGTTCCGCGCTTCCTGCTGTCGCCGGACCATTCGTTCGAGTCTGCCCTGGTCCCTCCGGCCTTCGTTCCCGAGACCACGCCCCTGGACAGCTTGCTGGAACTCTTCCAAAAGGAGCATCGCCATGCCGTGTTTGTAGCCGATGAATACGGCGGAACAGCCGGTATGGTCACGGAGGGGGATGTGTTGGAGGCCATTGCCGGCGAAATCGAGGATCCGCATGAGTCGGAACGACTCACCATCCAGAAAGTGGCGGAAAACCACTGGATTGTCGACGGCGCCGTCAACCTCGCGGATATCAATCGGGAGCTAGATGTCGCCCTTTGCGCGGAAGGTGCAGACCGCATCTCGGGCTGGATCAGCAGCCACATAAACCGCGTCCCCCGCACGGGCGACGTAATCGAAGCGCAGGGATGTCGGGTGACTGTACACCGCACCCGGAAAAACCGGGTGGTGACTGTTTTTATTGAAAAGTTGCCCATCACGTTGTCGGAGAATTGGGAACTGACCGATGACGGTGTTTGATCAGGTTGTGCTCATCGGTTTCTGTGTGCTGGTGGCGGGTTTCCTTTCCGGTATGGAAACCGGCGTGGTATCCATTCAACGCATCCAGTTGGAGCACCTGGTTCGGCGGGGGGACCCGCAGGCGACAATCCTGCAGGGGTTTCTGGAAGATTCGGACCGCCTGTTCGGAACCACGCTGGTAGGCACCAACCTCTGCATCGTCGCCGTTTCCGTCCTCACGTCCAGCCTATTGGCCCGACGGTTGGGAGAGTGGGCGGAACTGGCGGCCACCGCTATGGATGCGATCGTGTTGTTGGCCTTCGCGGAGTACTGGCCGAAGGCATGGTTTCACGCAAGACCCCTCGAACGGTCTCGAACGTTTGCCAAGGCACTTCGGTTTTGCGAAATACTGTTCCGGCCTATCGCCATGGGCATGGTGGGAATCACCCGGTTATTCGTGCCCGATCGTGTCAAGGGTTTTGGACCCACCCGCCCCATGCTGACCAAAGAAGACATCACCTTCCTCGTGGATGAAGGGGAGCGAACCGGCGTATTCTCTTCCAGCCGGCGCGCGATGATCCGCAACGTACTCGAACTGGCCAGCCGGACAGCCAGGGATATTATGACTCCCCGGCAGCGAATGGTGGTGGCGTGTGCGGATACGCCCGTTTCTCAATTCCTCCAGTTGGCGCGCGAAACCGGGTTCACGCGCATTCCCATTACGGATTCCGAAACCGGTCAATTCCTAGGAGTGGCGCACGCCTTTTTTGTCGCGGCAGAGGCTACGGAGTCCTCTGACAAACCCATCGCCCGTTTCGCCCGAAAGCCCCTTTTCCTCCCCGAAAACCTTCCGGCCGACAAAATTCTCCCTCGGATGCGGCGTTCACGTCAGCCCTTGTGTCTTGTCGTCAACGACCATAACGAGGTAACCGGTTTGGTCACCGCTGACGATGTGATGCGTAGGATTGTGGGGTCCCCATGAGCGCGACCGATGGAAGCCCTCCCGCCGAAGCCGTCTGTCCGAGCTGCGGTCGTTTTGTGGGGCCGGCCGACACCTGCCCCTACTGCGGCGCCGATTCCGTGCGGGCGCCCCTTTTCCACACTTTTCGTTATGTCGCTGTGGCGCTGGCGCTTGTGGGCTTGGCCTTTTTGTATGCCATGGCACGCCAATCTCGGCCGCACCCTGTGCGCGGCGCCGAGCTGACGCCGCCGATGCATTGCGCCAGGGTCCGCATGGAAGGCGTAGTAACAGGCGTGGCGGTCGGCAAGTCAGGCGGAGTCACCAACTACCTTGCCATCACAGTGGAAGAGGAAGGGGAAGAGAAACCGATCCAGGTTCGCGCGTACCGGGATACTGCCCGCCGGCTTGTGCAAGGCGGGGCCATCCCCACCATTGGAAGCCGGGTGCAGGTGGATGGCGAGGTACGCTTTGGAGCCGATCGCCGTGTCTATCTTGTGCTGCATTCACCGGAAGACCTCAGGGTTCTCGCCCCGCCGTCCATGGATTCGGCACAGAAGTCGAGGAACAAGCGCTCGCGTCGAAACCGCGGCCCATGAACGTCGGTTTGCTACAGACGGTTCTGTGCTCTCTTGCCGGTGGCGTACTCGGATCATGTGTCGCCTGCGTCCCCGGACTGCATGTGTACAACCTTCTGGCTCTTCTGATCGGAGGGCTGACTGCGGTCGGCCGCGTCGGCGATACGGCCTGGCTCCTGCCTCTTTTTGCTGGGCTGATCACCGGGTTTGCCATCGCCAACACGATTCCGGCCGTCTTCATGGCTGCTCCCGATGAAAGCGTCTTTTTTGCGGTGCTTCCCGCGCAGAAATACCTCCTGGGCGGGCGAGGGCTGGAGGCGACCCTGCTCACGACGATCGGCAGTGGCATCGGCCTCGGTTTTGTTCTCATGGTGGGACCGTTTGTGGCGGGAGGAGTGCTGCCCGTTTTGGTGGAACTTTTTCGGCCGCACTGGCATTGGGTGCTGTGGTGTGTGATCAGCTTTCTCCTCTTGTCCGAATGGCCGCGCCCCATCGGCCCCGGGCAAGCAGGTTTCGCGCGGTGGCTCAGGCATTGGCGACCCCTGGCCGCTGGGATTGTGAGTTTTGTCCTTTCCGGCCTGCTCGGATTCCTTCTGATGGAACGAAGCCCGTTTCCCCTTACGGCTGCCTATCAATCCCTGATGCCAGCGTTTCTTGGCCTGTTTGCTGTCCCGTGGCTCCTGCTGAACATCGTGAGCGGCCTGCCCATGCCGACGCAAAGCCACCGCCACTCGCGGATGGACGCGCTGGCCATACTGCACGGCGCTGTGGCCGGAATCTTGGGTGGCAGCTTTGCCGCTTTAGTGCCTGCCGTGACCGGCGGTGTAGGCGGATTCCTGGCCGGCCACGCGACCGGTATTCGTGATAGCCGCGCTTTTCTGGTCTCTCAGGGGGCCGCCAAATTGATTTACTACGTCGGGGGTTTCCTCCTTCTTTTTGTCCCCCGCACTCCCATCGTGCGCGGTGGAGGCGCCACACTGATCCAGTCCTGGATTGATCCGAAACAACCCCACCTGTCCTTCATGGCGCTGGCTTCGGTCGCTCTGGCGGGAGCTGCTTCCGTGCTTCTGGTGGCTCCGCTTGCGCAGGGAATGTGCCGATGGGTTGGCCGATGGGGTTATCGCCGGCTTTCCACCGCAGCCCTCACGGCGATAGGCATGTGGGTCGTCGCTTTCACCGGGTGGCGCGGACTGGTCGTGATGCTGACAGGTTCGGCCATCGGGCTGATTCCGGCCTTGTTTGGCTCCAGGAGGATGAACCTTCTGGGCGTGATTCTTCTTCCCATGGCGTTGAAGTTTTCCGACGTTTCCTCGACCGTGGTGCACGGGTTAGGACTGGCGTAGGGAGACGGACGGCGAGAACGCCGTCCCTCCCTCGCCCTCTGCACCCCGGAACGCAGTCGCGCGCTGTTTGCCCTCCCCGAAGAGCCGCTCCACAAGATTCGTCGCGCGACGAAGCAGAGAGCGGAAAGGGAGAAGAGATTCAAAAAGAGGCATGGCACGGTAGAGCTTCAGGGTGGGAGGGATTCGGTCTCCGCCTCCCAGAGAGGGCGAAAATTTGGCAAAAATTTGTTTCGCTCGGAGTGGTGACGTTTCCTCGGGAATCGGCCGACAGACGTTGGGGCAGGCAGCTTTGGAAAGACCGGTCCCCACGAACAGTGCCATCGCCTTTTCCGATAGGGGGTGTCGGGCTTGCCACAAAAGGCGGTGTGTGGTAAAGGATGAGAATATGACGGAGGAGGTACTCTTATGCTGAGGGACAGCACGGCGGTGCGCAGATGTCTGTGGCTTGTTGTGATCGCGGTAACTCGCGGCGCAGAAACTTTTCCAAACGGTACGGGCACTCCGTGTGTCGTTTTGAAACGTGAAATCAGCATACATGAGGTGCCGTCCATAAGTTTTAGGCGACTTTCGGAACGGCAAGTCATACCTTGCCTTTACGTCCTTGAAAATGGATATCTCGTAGGGATTCAAGATGCCGACGGAACGGACCGAGTGGCATTCCTTCCGAATCGCGACGAGTGGGGTTACCCGACGGCCAATTGCTGGATGGCTGATCCGGCGATTCCTTCCAACACGCTGATTGTACGGCGTCCGGTTCCTCTCCGACCGGGCTGGCTGACTTTGGCACCGGGAAGTCGTTGGCCCGTCGTGCGAACGAATACAACCGCTTGTACGGTGCTTTACACCGCGTCTGGGTTTTCGCGCGAGCTTCCGATCCCTTGGGAAAGTGTCGAGTGGATACCTCCTCCGGAACCCGAAACGGATCCTGTCCGTCTTCGCATTCGCGCGGTGAGCGCCGAATGGGAGCGTTCCCGTCAGGAGGCGCGAGAACTTCAGACACGACTGCAGACGGCCCAGTCGAATGTGGTCAGTCTTGCCCGACTACATACGGAACTCGGTCAGCTTGAGGCCGAGAAGATACGGCTCCGGGG